>Ga0181520_10007927_pt1 | contig 15344 bp, 13 predicted proteins | sample PEATcosm2014_Bin_29_FD_132451 | JGI IMG/M metagenome (GOLD analysis project Ga0181520, IMG submission 132451) | Peatland microbial communities from MTU Mesocosm Facility, Houghton, MI, USA - PEATcosm2014_Bin02_30_metaG | ecosystem: Environmental > Terrestrial > Soil > Wetlands > Peat | place...
AATTCCACCCGGAAATGTTTCACGCCAAGTTCAATCATCCGCGACACATATTCCGCGCCGGTCTGCGCCAGCGCGTTGAACACGGTGTTGCGGCAGCCGGCGTCCGCCTTGAGCGGATGCTCCGCGCCGACGTGGTCGCGCAGCCGCACGTCGTGCCTGTCGCAGGGCCTCCCGCAATCGCGGAAGTCCCTGCCGCTGGAAAGAAACGCGCAAAACACGCAATGCTCCATGTGAAACATCGGCATGTGCTGGTGAATCGTCACCTCGAACCATTCCGGCGGCGCGGCGCGAAGCAGCGCTTCGAGCTGCGAAAAATTCAGGTCGTAGCTCGCCGTCACACGCTCCAGGCCGGATTGATTTTTGAAATAATCCGCGGAAATCCGGTTGGCAATGTTCAGCGAGTAGTCGCCCACGCGCCGGTCGCTGGCGAAAAATTTCAGGTGATCGTAATTGCGGACCAGATAGCCGTCGGCGTTGCAGGAGCGGACTTGTTCAAGCGTCCATTCCTCGCCCGTTTTGAAAATGCGCGGGGGGGCAACGAAAATTGCGGAGTGCGGAGTGCGGAGTGCGGAGTTGCAACCGCGCGCGGTGTGAAACAGTGTCACGGCCTCGCGGTATTTTTTTGGATCTTCAAATTCGCAATAAACCGTCTCCACGCCGCATTTCAGCACGGCTTCAAGTTGCGCGAGATTGCGAACGAGGACAATCAATTCTGGATTTGTAGCAACCGACGTGAGGGGGCTCTGACTAAATGGAATTGAAGAATGAGCCTCGTTACCCCGGCTGCTACAATCATTGAGTTTCCACCACCCCGGCTGCGCGCGGAGTTTTTCCAATTCGACAACGATTTCGCGGCGCAGGCGGTTCAATTCGCTGACCGGCAACAAAACATCACCCGTCAGAAAATTTTTCAGTCCGCCGAGCCGGAACGGCGTACCGCCGAGCCGGCCAAGCTGTTCGCGCAATTTTTCGACCGTGAGCGGCAATTTTTCCGCCTTCGCCAGCGGCATCGCGGATTCCACCTTCGCCACGTTGCCCAATTCATCACGCGCGATGAGCGCGAGCGGTTTGCCGGCGCAGCCGTGGACTTCGATTTCAACTGGCCGCTGAAATTTTGGCGCGTCGCCCGCGAAACTTTGGCGCAGCCGCCTTTCCAATTCGGGGTCGCTCGTCTTCCACAATTTGTCGCCGGTGTGAACGCGGGAGAAATCAATATCGCCGCGGCCAAAACGCAATTCGACAAGCTGCCCATTTTCGCTTTCCGCTTTCCGCTTTTCGATTTCGTAAATTCTTCCGCCTTCCTCGTTTTCCTCCGGTTTGCCGGCATCGAACACCACGCCGTCGCCGGGCTTGAGCGGGCCTTCGAGTTTCAACACAACCGCGTCGCGCAAAACCTTTGCGACTTCGCCGAGGAACACGCCGCGCTTTTTCCCGAACCGCGCGTGGACAAGTTTTTGATTGTCCGTTCCGCCGAACCAACCGGTGAACAGCCCGCGCGAAAATGCCATTTCCATTTCATATTTCGGATTTGAGATCTCGGATTTCGGATTGGTTTTTTCGCTTGAAATTTTGCATTCCGCATTCCGCATTCTGCAATTGTCGAGCGCGCCGCGGTAAATCCGCGTGATGTTCGCCACGTATTCAGGCGATTTGAGCCGGCCTTCGATTTTCAGCGACGCGACGCCGGCGCGGACCAGTTCCGGCAGCACTTCCAGCCCGGCCAAATCTTGCGGGCTTAAAAGATACTTGCGGTCGCCGAGCGGAACTTGCCTGCCGTCGCAGATCAAATCGTAAGGCATCCGGCAGGCTTGGGCACACTCGCCGCGATTGGCCGAGCGACCGCCGAGCGCCTCGCTGGTCAGGCACTGGCCGGAGTAGGCGACACAAAGCGCGCCGTGGACGAAAACTTCCAAAGGCAGTGATGCGTGACGCAGAACGCGGGGTGCGACGGCTTCGTCCGCCGCACGAAATTTTTTAATCTCGGCAATGGAACATTCGCGCGCGAGCACGACAAGGTTGCAGCCAAGCTCGCGGGCGAACTCAATGCCCGCCGCGCTCGTAATCGTCATCTGCGTCGAGGCGTGAATCGGAAAATCCGGCGATAGCTCGCGGATCAGGCGGCAAATGCCGACATCCTGAACAATCACCGCGTCAACGCCGGCGGCAATCATCGCGCGCAGATATTGTTCGGCGTCGGCCAGTTCATTTTCAAAAACGAGCGTGTTGAAAGTGACATAACCTTTCACACCGCGCCGATGCAAAAATTCCATCAGCTTCGGCAAATCCGCCCCGGTGAAATTGTCGGCGCGCATCCGGGCGTTGAACTTTTCTAGGCCGAAATAAATCGCGTCCGCGCCATTCTCGACGGCGGCCCGTGCGCAGTCCCAGTCGCCGGCGGGCGCGAGCAGCTCCGGCAAGGCGCGTGATGCGTGATGCGTCCTGCGTGATGTTTCAATTGTTGGCGCGCAACTCATTTCCATCCCAATTTAACCACGAAGGCGCGAAGGCACAAAGAATCTTCGCGCCGGCAAAAATCAGTTTTCATCCGCGCCAAACTGTGTGAATCTGTGGCGAAATGATTCATCCGACGGCCATCATTCATCCGAAGGCGAAGCTGGACGCGACAGTTCAAGTCGGGCCGTATGCCGTGATTGAAGCAGGCGTCGAGCTGGGCGCCGACTGCGTCGTCGGGCCGCACGCTTATCTCACCGGGCTGACGACGATTGGCGCCGGCAACCGGTTCCACGCGGGCTGCGTCATCGGCGACGCGCCGCAGGATTTGAAATACAAAGGCGAGCCAACGCGCCTGCGGATTGGCGACCACAATGTTTTCCGCGAACACGTCACGGTTCACCGCTCGAACAAAACCGGCGAGGACACGGTCATTGGATCGCACAATTATTTCATGGCGCATTCACACGTGGCGCACAATTGCATCATCGGGGACCATGCGATTCTGGCCAACGGCGCGCTGCTCGGCGGCCACGCCGTGGTGCAGGATCGGGCTTTCATTTCCGGCAACTGTCTCGTGCATCAGTTCACGCGTGTCGGCACGCTGGCGCTGATGCAGGGCGGCGCGGCCATCAGCATGGATTTGCCGCCGTTCACCATCGCGCAACGGGAAAATGAAATCTGCGGGCTGAACGTCATCGGCCTGCGCCGCGCCGGGTTTTCGGTGGAACAGCGGCTGGAATTGAAGCGGCTTTATCATCTGCTCTTCCGCGGCGGAAAAAATTTAAGCGCGGCGTTGGCGGAGGCGCGGGAAAAATTCGACAACCCGCCGGCGAATATTTTGTTGGACTTCATTACCGGGGCGAAACGCGGCGTGTGCGCGGACACGGGTTGCTCGGCATTGGAAAACGACGAATAGAAAGGCGCGTCATGTATAAAATCATCGGAGCAGATGGCAGGGAATACGGTCCCATCACCATCGGACAATTAAAACAGTGGATCACCGAGGGCCGGCTGAATCGCCAGACATCCGTCAAGTCCGAAGACGACAGGGATTGGAAGCCGCTTGATTCCCTGCCTGAATTGGCGGGCGCGTTCACGCCGCCGCGCATTCCTCCGGCATCGCCGCCATCGGCCAACAGCGGTCTCAATGTTTTGATTCCGTATAGAAATCCCCGTGCGCTGGTCGCGTATTATCTCGGTGTGTTTGCTATGATTCCGCTCATTGGAATTCTGCTCGGCATCTCGGCCTTTGTACTGGGCATCCAGGGCTTGCGCTATCGGCGGCGGAATCCAACGGCGGGCGGCGCCGTCCACGCCTGGATTGGAATCGTGGCAGGCAGCCTGTTCGGATTCGGGTGGTTTGCGCTGACAATTTTCGCTATCATCGCCGCAATTGGTGCAAACCACCATTGATTGGAACACCATGTATAAAATCATTGGAACAGACGGGCGGGAATACGGGCCGGTTTCCGGCGTGCAATTGCGGCAGTGGATTGCCGAAGGCCGCGTCGAGAGCCGGACGCCGGTGTTCGTGGACGGCGCGAAGGAGTGGAATTTTGTCGGCCTGCTGCCGGAGTTTGCGAATTGTTTCGCGCCGGCAACTCCGCCAGTCGTCCTGTCGCCCGGCGTGCTGCGCCAAACAAGTTCGTTCGCCACAACCGGTCTGATTTGCGGCATTTTGTCGTGGGTGCTCTTTTGTTGCTGCTGCGGATTCCCCTTCAACCTGCTCGGCTTGGTTTTTTCGCTCATCGGACTGTCGCAAATCAACCGCCATCCCGAACTTTACAAGGGGCGCGGCCCGGCGGTTGCCGGACTGGTTCTCTCGCTTTCAAGCCTTCTCCTGATCTTCTTTTGTTTAATGTGGAGCCTGGCGACGGGCAATTTCCAGGTGAATGGTATGAAATTCTGAAACCATCATGCCCGCCAAATCACAACCCGTGCCTCCGAGAATTTCAGCGCCGCCTTCACTGACGGCGTTTGCGGCGATTGTGCTGGGCGTGACGGCGCTGGGCGCGGGTGGGGTGGTGTTTTTCTTCAATCCCAGCACGCACGGATTTTATCCCGTCTGCCTGTTTCACAAGCTGACCGGCTGGAACTGTCCGGGCTGCGGCGGAACGCGCTCGCTTTACGCGCTGTTACACGGAAATTTTGCGCTCGCGTTGAAGGACAACGCGCTGTTCGTCGTTCTGCTCGCGGCGGCGGCTGCTCGCGGCATCTGGTTTGCGGCAAAAAAAATCTGCCGGCAGCCGATCGGAAGTTTTTTGCCTGCGAATGTTTTGTGGGCGGTGCTCGCCATTGCCGCAGTATTCACGGTGCTGCGGAATCTGCCGGCGTTTGCGTTTCTTTCGCCTTGACCAACATGTAAAACATTCCATGCGCAACCTCAATCCTGTCCACCAAATTGATAAAGAAAAAAACGCCATGAAGCACATGCTTCACTCCAAAAGCAACCGGACAGCCATGACACGTGCGGCAATGGTTTTAGCGCTGGTTCTACTGGCTGTTGCAACGATCCCAGTTACCATGATGAGGGCGGAGCCGCCCGAAGCGTTGGCGAATCCTGTAACGACTGACGATGTGAATTCCAACACCATCGCTACAGACGTTGATTATCTTTTGAATCCACCATTCAAGGCAGATTTACAACCGGTGATCCAACGGATTGTGTCATATGGGGATGGTGCCGTGCCCATCCTGACAAGGCGACTTGAGAATAAAAGCGAATTGAAGCCATTCCATGCTGATCCGCTTATTATCTGTCTTTGCCGAATTGGCACGGATGCTTCCCTCAAGCCGATTCAGGAGATTTTGAAGAATCCGTCGCAGAGCTTGGATTTGTCAACCGTGCAAGGCCAGGAATTAGTGGCGGCCATCCGCGAGTATCCCACCAACCGTGAGGCGGAGGTGTTGCCGCAGTTGATTCGCCTTACCGATCCGCCGTACAGCGGAATGGTCAGCTACACCGCGACCGAACGCTTGCGGGAAATGATCCGCCGTCAACCAACCGTCGCCGGGGTGATTGTCGCGTCGTTGGACGACGACCCTAAGCGTGAAAAGTATTCGTGGAATCTGGGCGATATCCTGGCCTTGGAATCTGGACACTATGCCCGATGGGGTGTATTTGCACCGGGGCCTTATACAAATCTCGTCGCCCTGCGCAACAGCATTTGGCGCGACTGGTGGGAGCGGAACAAGAACAAAAGCATTGCTGAGTGGAAGGCGGAGGCCTCTGTGATTTCGGCAACGATTCCCATGCAGGAAACCCCACCGACCGACTCTTCCAACGACATCCAGAAATGAAAGTGAAAACAACAGTTTTGTCACTCAATACGTCCGTCAGGCCATGCGAATGCACCAATAAAACCGTCGCGAGTCAACCTTGGAATAGTTCATGTTCTAAACTTGAAGAACGTGAACGATGATGCTCAAAGGCCCCGCTTGCAGTTCCGGCCTTTCATCGGTGGCTCCTTGAATCTCATAAGGCAACTTCTAGTCATCGGTTCTGATTGATTTCACCCGGAATAATCCGCCAAGAAATTTGCTTTTACCGGCGCGCCGGGTGGTGTTCAATTCCAGCATGAGTCAGACACATCCATTGACAACAACGACGTTTGAGCTGCCCGGCTACCGCATCACCAAATCGTTTGGCGTGGTGCGCGGCATCATGGTGCGGTCACGCTCGGTCATCGGCAACGTGGGCGCGAACATCCAGGCGATTTTCGGCGGCAACATCTCGCTCTACACCAACCTGTGCGAGCGCGCCCGCGAGGACACCTTCAACCTGATGCTCACCCACGCAGGCCAGCTCGGCGCCAACGCGGTCGTCGGCGTGCGCTACGACGCGACGGAAATTGCGCCGGGCATCACCGAGGTGCTGTGCTACGGCACGGCGGTTTTTGTGGAGGCGGAAACGCATTGAAGAATTGAAGCGGTGAAGCGGTGCGGCGTCTGGAGCTTGGTGTTGCTTTTCACGCTTCAACACTTTAACCCTTCAACGCTTCGACTATAAAAATATGTCCGGACACAGCAAATGGTCGAAGGTCAAGCATTTCAAGGGCGCGGTTGACGCCAAGCGCGCGAAGATTTTCTCCAAGCTCGCGCGCGAGATCACCGTGGCCGCAAAAGTTGGCGGCGGCGACCCGGACATGAATCCGCGCCTGCGGATGGTTCTGCTCAAATGCCGGATGGCCAACATGCCGCGCGACAACATCGAGCGCGCCATTAAAAAGGGCGCCGGCGGCGGTGAGGTCGCGAATTTCGAGGATTTGACCTACGAAATTTACGGGCCGGGCGGCGTGGCGCTGCTCGTGGAGGTGAGCACGGACAACCGCAACCGCACGGCATCGGAAATCCGCAGCATCGTGACCAGGAGCGGCGGCAGTATTGCCACGCCGGGATCGGTCAGCCGTTTGTTTCAACGCAAAGGGCAGATCATTGTCTCCAAAGAAGCGGCGGGCGAAGACGCGCTGATGGAACTGGCACTGGAGGCTGGCGCGGAAGATTTCAAGGCGGATGAAAACGGTTACGAAATTTTGACGGAGCCGGCGGTTTTCGAGAGCGTGCATAAAAAAATCGAAGCCAAGGGCATCAAATGCGAGGCGGCGGAAATCACATCGCTGCCGACGCTTACCGTGCCGTGCGCCGATCCCGCCGCGCTGACTGCGGTCAACAAGTTGATTGAAGCCCTGGAGGAACACGATGATGTAAGAGAAGTTTTCTCCAACGCGGAATTTCCAGAGGAAGCGGTGAAAGAATGAATTTTCACAGCGGGACTGAATCATGAAGGCATTGAGCGCCGATTCCCTGCTTGCGCGGCTGCTGGCCATGCTGGCGGCGGCGGTTTGCCGCCATCCGCGCTGGTTTGTTTATCCACAGGCGGCGCTGTTTCTGGTCTGCGTGCTTTATACGGTCGGGTATCTTCAGACCGACATGAACCGGGACAACCTGGTCGGCCCCAACCAGAAATACCACCAGACTTTTCTCGCGCTGCAAAAGGAGTTTCCGCAGCAGGGCAACGATCTCGCGGTGGTGGTGGAAAGCGAGGACACGGAGAAAAACCGGCAGTTTGTAGAACGTCTCGCCGCGAAAATGGCGCCGGAAACCAACTTGTTCTGCGACCTCTTTTATCAGCACGACCTGCCGATGATGGGAACCAAGGCGTTGTTTTTCGTCCCGACCAATGATCTGGCGACGATCCAAACGATGCTGCATGACGACATGCCGTTCATCCGCCAGTTCACGCAAACGACGAATCTGGTGTCGTTCTTCGAGCAGATCAACACGGCGTTCCGCACCGCGCCGCGCGAGACAAACGCACAGACGGAATCGCTGGTCCAGGCGCTGCCGGTGTTGACCCGCATCCTGACCCAGGCCGCCGACGGTTTGCAAATGCCCGGCCAGCCGCCGTCGCCCGGAGTCGCGGCACTGTTTGGGGCCGGCGACGTGTCCGATACTTACATCACCTTCGATCACGGCCGGATTTTTTTGCTTACGACGCACGCGCCACCGCCGCAGGCTCCGAAGGAAGATCCGGGCAGCAAGTCATTTCTGGGTCGTCTTTGGAAGATGTTGCGACACGATAAAAAGGCGCCGGAGGAAAACTTGAACGGCAGGGCGATTGAGCGTCTTCGGGAACTCGTCAGACAAACGCGGGACGAGGTACCCGGCCTCAATGTCGGCCTCACCGGCGAACCGGTCCTGGATTATGACGAAATGACGCAGTCGCAAAAGGACACCATCATGGCAAGCATCGTGTCGCTCGTCCTCTGCGCGTTAATTTTCATTTACGGCTACAACGAAACGGGGCGCCCGATCAAGGCGACCCTCTGCCTGGTGATTGGGCTGGCTTACACGCTGGCGTTCACCACGCTGACCATCGGGCATTTGAACCTGTTGACCATCACGTTTGTGCCGATGCTCATCGGCCTGGCGATTGACTTTGGCGTGCATTTGATCACGCGCTACGAGGAGGAATTGCGGCATGGAAAATCGGAGGAAGCCGCGCTGACCAAGGCAATGGTCTTCACCGGGCAGGGTATTTTCAGCGGCGCACTGACGACGGCGTTTGCGTTTCTGGCGATGGCCGCCACCCATTTCAAGGGCATCCAGGAAATGGGCATCATTTGCGGCGGCGGCCTGCTGCTCTGTTTTGTGCCGATGATGACGTTGCTGCCGGTGCTGCTCCTGCGCGGACACCAAAATGTGATGGACCACCAACTCCATGAGGACGAGACCCGCGCGCATGTCGAAAACTTCTGGCTGCAACGGCCCGTGCTGGTGACAGGCATCGTCGTTGCGACCTGCGCGCTGGCGTTGACGCAAATTTACCACGGCAAGGTGAAATTCGATTACAACCTCATCAAAATGCAAAGCCCCGCCCTGCCGTCGGTGGTGTTTGAACAGAAATTGATTGATTCAGCCGACAAATCCCTGCTGTGCGGCGCGATTGTAGCCGCAAATCTGGATCAGGCCATTTCGCTGGGGAAAAAAATTACTGAACTCACCAACACGGTGGCTGACGTCGAGCCGCCGGCGGACATGCTCAACAATTTCATTGTTCAAAACCAGCGCCAGAAACTCGACCTCATCAACAGCATCAAGCAGGAGGTCGCACCGCTGAAATTCGACGCCCCGGATTTGAAGCCGGTGAACATTTTAGAATTGAGCCTGACCCTCTACGGCACCGCCGGCTACGTCGGCAATGGGCTGAACGAAGTGCGCGGCGGCGATCCGGAGCTGGCAAAACAGTTTGTCGCCCTGCGGCAGGCCATTGAAAATTTGCGCAAAACCATGCTGGCCGGCGACGAGGCAGCGCAGAGAGCGAACGGAAACAAGCTGGCGGAATTTCAACAAGCGCTGTTCAATGACGTCCGCGAAACATTCGGGTCTTTGCAGCATCAGGACGTCAGCGCGCCCTTGCGGGTGGAAGACCTGCCCGCAGCGTTGCGCGATCAGTTCGTGGGCGAGACCGGCAAATTTCTGCTGCAGGTGTTTCCCAAGAACGATGTGTGGCAGCGCGCCAACCAGGAAACATTTGTCGCCGATTTGCGGAAAGTGGATCCTAATGCCACGGGAACACCGGTGCAGCTTTTGGAATATGAGACATTGTTGAAAGACAGCTACATCAACGCGGCCCGGTATTCACTGGCGGCCATCGCCCTTCTGGTGTTCTTCCATTTTCGCACTTTGGGCGCGGTGATTTTGGCGTTGCTGCCGGTGGGCGTCGGGACACTTTGGCTGGCCGGGCTAATGGGCTGGTTCGGCATCCCGTTCAACCTGGCGAACATCATGACGCTGCCGCTGGTCATTGGTATCGGCGTCACGAACGGCATTCACATTCTTAATCGCTTCGCTGAGGAACGGACACCGGGCATTCTGGCGCGCAGCACCGGCAAGGCCGTGCTTGTCTCCGGGTTGACGGCCATCGCCGGTTTCGGCAGTCTTATTCTCGCCCAACATCGCGGCATTCACAGTTTGGGTTGTGTGATGGCTGTGGGCATTTCAACGTGTATGATTGCAGGTTTGACTTTTCTGCCAGCCTTGCTGAATTTGCTGGGCCGCTGGCGTCCTTTAATAAAACAACCCAGTGCCGACAACTCGTCGCCGACACCGGGTCAGGAGGAACCGAGGTGAAAACCTCAATTATTTAGAAATCATAAAGGAAAATCGGACAGAAGTCAACGCGAATGTTAATAACAATGTTAAACCAAATTCAAATCCGCTAAAAACAGGCATAAAACACAAACCAATAACGATAACGTATAAATTTGATTTATATTCACAAATATCCGGTTGTTCAGATTGGACACAAAATATCGCAACGCCTTTTCCACAGTTTTCGGGTTTGTGGTTTTGGACTGGTTTTGAGTTTAAGTTTCCCGGCCTTTGCGGAAAGTGCCTTTCACGCCGGTCTGTTTTTCGACGAATTCCCGCTGACGCTGGATGCGGGACATCGCACGGAAGCCGTTGGGCCGTTTTTTTACAACCAGCAAAAAGATTCGGAAATAACTTGGGCGATCCCGCCGTTGTTTTCGCACAACACTGATACGAATGTTGAATCCAGGGAAGACGATTTGCTTTATCCGCTCCTGACCTGTGAACGATACGGAAAGGAATATCGCTGGCAGTTCCTACAGTTGTTCAGTTTCTCCGGCGGCCAGGAACCGAATGACTCCGAAAAAAGGCGCTTCACCATTTTCCCGCTCTATTTCCAGCAGCGCTCGCCGGACACAAACGAAAATTACACCGCGCTCGTCCCGCTATACGGCCACCTCAAGGACCGGTTGCTGCGGGACAAGATTTTCTTCGTGATGTTCCCAATTTTCAGCGAGACGCAAAAACGCGATATTGTCACCGACAATTATCTTTATCCTGTTTTCCACCTGCGAAACGGCGATGGTCTGCACGGCTGGCAATTCTGGCCGCTCGTTGGCGCGGAACACAAGGACGTGACCATTCAAACCAATGGTTTCGGCGACATTGAAACCATCGGCGGCCACGACAAATTTTTCGCGCTCTGGCCAATTCATCTCTGGCAGAACACTGGCATCGGCACGGACAACCCCGAAAAATTCCGCGCCGACCTGCCGTTTTACAGCACACTTCGTTCGCCCAAACGCGATTCGACCTCCGTGTTTTGGCCGTTTTTCAACTGGATTGACGACCGCGAAAAAAAATACCACGAGTGGGAAAGCCCGTATCCGTTCGTGGTGGTGGCGCGCGGAGAAGGCAAGACCGTCACGCGCGTCTTCCCGCTGTTCAGCCGCGCGCACAGCGACACGTTTGAAAGCGATTTTTATCTGTGGCCGCTTTACAAATTCAACGAGATCCACGCCGGCGCGCTCGACCAGCGGCGCACGCGCATTTTATTCTATCTGTTCGCGGACGTGATTGAAAAAAACACGAACACCGCCGCCGAAAAGCGGCGCGTTGACCTCTGGCCGCTGTTCACCTGGCGCCGCGACTTCAACGGCAACACACGGCTGCAAATTTTGGCGCCCGTTGAGCCGGCGCTGCCGAACAACCGCGGCGTCGAGCGCAACTGGTCGCCGCTGTGGTCGTTGTGGCGGGCGGAGGACAACCCGAAAACCGGCGCGGGCAGCCGGTCGCTGCTCTGGAACCTTTACCGCAGCGACACGACGCCGGACTCGAAAAAATGCTCGCTCCTGTTCGGTCTTTTCCAGTATCAATCCAATGCGGAAACCAAAGGGTTCCGTTTGTTTTTCATGCCGGTGGTCCACGCAAACAAACAGCCGGGCCCGCCGGCGAAATGAAAAGGCATTCAAGTCATGTTTCAGAACATCGGTGAAATTGTTTTGCTGTTCTGGCGCACGCTGCTGGCGCTGCCGCTCACGTGGCGGCAGCGGCGGAAGGTGATGGAGCAGTTTTTTGAAATCGGCAACGCGAGCCTGCTGATGGTCTGCGTGCTGTCGTTTTTCATCGGCGCGGTCATTTCGCTGAACTTCGGGCCGCCGCTGGTGGAGCGCAGCTTCACCAACGCCGTCGGCGGCGTGGTCGGCCTCGCAATTGCCAAGGAACTCGCGCCGGTGATGATGGCCATCCTCATCGCGGGCCGCATTGGCTCGGCGATGGCGGCGGAAATCGGCTCGATGCGCGTGTATCAGGAAATTGACGCGCTGCGCACGATGAACATCAACCCGGTTCACTATCTCGTGCTGCCGCGGCTGGTTGCCATTGCCATCGCGCTGCCGATGCTCGTCATTATTGCCGTTCTCGTCGGCTGGTTCGGCGGCGCGGTCGTCGCGGAGGCCAACAACCACATCGCCATTCCGTTCCAGGTTTTTTTCTCAGATTTGCGCGACATCGTGAAACCCAATGACGTGGCCAATGGCGTGTTCAAGAGCTTTTGCTTCGCGCTCATCGTCGGCGTGGTTTCCTGCCACCAAGGGCTGACGACCATCGGCGGGCCGCGCGGCATCGGGCGCTCAGTGACGAAGGCGGTGGTCAACTCCATCGTGCTCATCGTGATCTTTGATTATCTCCTCACCAGTTTGTGGCTTTTCCTGACCCGTCTGGGATTGATATGAAAGATACCCCAAAACCACTTAACGGCGTCGATCTCGTGGTGCGCGAGCTGCGCAAAAGTTTTGACGGTCAGGAAGTGCTCAAGGGCATTGATTTTGAGGTCAAGCCCGGCGAAATTTTTGTCATCATGGGGCCGAGCGGCAGCGGCAAAAGCGTTTTGCTCAAGCATCTCATCGGCCTCGAACCGCCCGACGCCGGCGAAATTCTCATCAACGGCGAACCCATCCAGACTCCTGAAATCGCCGCCAAATACCGCATGGCGATGGTCTTTCAATCCGGCGCGCTGCTCAATTCGCTCACCGTCGGTGAAAACGTCGGACTTTATTTGAGTGAACACCGCCTTAAGCCGCCGGAGGAAATCGCGCGCATCGTGGAGGAAAAACTCGAAGATGTCGGGCTGAAAGACGCCACGGAAAAAATGCCGGGCGACCTTTCCGGGGGCATGAAAAAACGCGCTTCCATCGCCCGCGCGCTGGTCATCGAACCGCAGTTGATTCTTTACGACGAACCGACAAGCGAACTCGACCCGCTTTCCGCCGTCGTCATCGGCGAGGAGATTCTGGCCCTGAACAGGCGCATCCACGTCACATCGGTCATTGTCTCGCACGATCGCGACCTGGCGTTTGGCATCGCCGACCGCATTGCCGTCATCAACGACGGCCGCATCCTTAAAATTGGCACGCCCGACGAGGTGAATCGGTTCAACGACCCGCTCGTCCAGAAATTTTTGAACGCAGACTTCAAACACGAAACCAAATCAAGCACATGAAAAATTCATTCGAAACCAAGCTCGGCATTTTTGCGGTCCTGGTGGTGCTCGCCGCCTGGGCCATCGTCGAAACACTCGGCGGCGTGGAAATGTTTCACGGCGGCTACCACCTCAACGCCCTGTTCAACACCGCGCAGGAATTGAAGGTTGGCGACAGCGTCAAGATGGCCGGCGTGGAAATCGGTCGCGTCGAACAAATCGCCCTCGCCGGGAACGAAAACAAGGTCAAGGTCACGATGAAACTCCACCCCGACGCCGTGGTGAAAACCGACAGCAAGGCCGTCATCAAGTTCAGCGGCCTGATGGGACAGAATTTTGTGTCCATTGATTTTGGCTCGTCAATCGCGCCAGTCGCCGGTGACGGCGCGGTGCTTGAAACCGGCGAACAGCCCGACCTCAACGCCATTATGGCCAGGCTCGACAGCGCCGCCACGGGCATCCAAAACCTGACAAAGGATTTCACCCCCGACACAATCAATAATTTATTAGGCCCGGTGACCGATGTGTTCAAGCAAAACAGCGGCCACATCAGCGGGGCCATTTCCAACATTGAAAACATCTCCGCCCAGATCTCCAGCGGGCAGGGCACCGTTGGAAGATTGATTTATGAGGACACGCTTTACACTTCCGCGCTGACAACCGTGAGCAACCTGCAGGACACCGCCGGCTCGGCCAGGGACGTGCTCGCCACGGCCAAATCCGTCATCAACGACGTCGCCGCCGGCAAGGGCACCATCGGCAAACTGGTGACGGACGACACGCTCTATAATTCGACCACCGCCTCGATGACCAACCTCAACCAGATTTTACAGCGAATCAATCAGGGACAGGGAACCATCGGCAAGCTGGTCAACGACCAGGAATTTTACAAAAACGCCAAGCTCTCGCTGCAAAAGCTGGACAAGGCCGCCGACGGACTCGAAGACCAGGGGCCGTTGAGCGTCCTCGGCATCATGGCGAACAATCTGTTTTGAACTGGCGATTGGCTCGTCGTTCAAAAATTCAAGCGATCTCGTAAATCGGATATCGTGAATCTTCAGGCCAGGCCGAGATTTTTCAGGACCCGCACGGTCGAGCGGGATTTGTTCAGCGTGTAAAAGTGCAGCCCCGGCGCGCCGGCGCGCAGCAGTTCCTCGCACTGCCGCGCGGCGTATTCAATGCCGAATTCTGCGGCGGCCTCGTCGTTGGTTCCCAATTCATCCAGTTTCGCGCGCAGCGGCGGCGGAATTTTCGCGCCGCAAAGCTGCGTGAATCGGCTGATTTGCGTCGCGCTCAAAATCGGGACGACGCCCGGCACAAGCGGAATCTTCACACCAAGTTTGCCGGCCACAAAATCGCGGAATTCGAAATAATCGGCGTTGTCGAAAAATAATTGCGTAAGAACGAAGTCCGCGCCCGCGTCCACCTTTTCCTTCAAATGCCGCCAATCGGCTTGTTTGCCTTCCTTGCAGGCGACGTGGCCTTCGGGAAAACCGGCGACCCCCGTGGAAAAATCGCCCGACTCTCGGATGAATTTTACAAGCTGCGCCGCGAATTCAAAACCGCCGGGCGCGGGCTGAAATTCCCCGCCGCCGGGCGGGTCGCCGCGCAAGGCGAGGATGTTTTTGCAGCTGGTCGAGCGGATTTTTTCGAGCAGGGTGCGCACCTCCTCGCGCGTATGGTTGACGCAGGTAAGGTGCGCCAGCGCGGTCAGCCCGTGCTTCCGCTGGATGCAATCCACGATTTTGAGCGTCTTGTCGCGCGTGGCGCCGCCGGCGCCGTAGGTGACGGAGCAGAAATCCGGACGGGACTTCAGCAGCGCGGGGATTTGCCTTTCCAAAAGGTTGCGGTCGCCCTCGTCGGTTTTCGGAGGGAAAAATTCAAAGGAGACGACCGGCTGCCGCGCCGCCCGTTTCGCCGCGTAGATGTCGCGAATGAAATGCATCTGGACGGCGGATTATTGGCGGAAGCGGGCGCAAAGCCAAGTTTTGTTGTATCAAGTGCGCGGACTTGGCCGCGCTTTGGTTTCAACGCGACATGTTGCCGCACTCAAAAAGCAAAAAGCCCCTTCCGGTCTGGCCGGAAGGGGCGTGTGTTC
>Ga0181520_10007930_pt1 | contig 15341 bp, 9 predicted proteins | sample PEATcosm2014_Bin_29_FD_132451 | JGI IMG/M metagenome (GOLD analysis project Ga0181520, IMG submission 132451) | Peatland microbial communities from MTU Mesocosm Facility, Houghton, MI, USA - PEATcosm2014_Bin02_30_metaG | ecosystem: Environmental > Terrestrial > Soil > Wetlands > Peat | place...
ATCCTCCCGGCGGAGCGCGGTGTGGAGGCAACGCCGCTTATGATAAGCGACGCCGCCTGGCAAGCCGAAGCCTCGACATTCATTTCCGCAGACCCAAACAATGAAAAGCTCAAGCAGGCTTCTGAGGCGCTATTCAATGCGGGTTGGCCCGCAGTTGCCGCCCTCGGCACGATCGAAAGTAACATCAATTTCTTTCAGTGGAACGCCGATGCGGGCATGTACCCGTGGCCCGGTTACGTGGGGACCTCTCCACTCTTGCGGCACTACGAGTTGGAGCCAAGACGCGTCCTCGATGAATTCGCGGGAAGTGCAAAGGTCGAGAATGCAGAACGTTTGACGCAGCCTTCTTCCAAAAGCGCCGATGCTTTCTCCGTGCAACTCTCGACTCGATCCGCGATTGAGCAATCACCGTCGCTAACGCTCGATTTCGGGCGCGAAGTCGCGGGTCGCATTCATCTTCAGTCTGCATACGATGCGCCAATTCTTGTGAGCGCAGCCTACGGAGAGAGCGACGACGAGGCGCTTCACCAGCCTTATCTGGGTGTGCGCACCATCTACATTCCGCCGCACGGCGAGGCGTGGGGACCAAAGAGCGCCTTCCGATTCGTGCGTTTGCGTTTTCTCACCGACGCCACCTTTGCTGCGATCGATCTCGATGGCATCGCCTACCCGGTCGAATATAAGGGATCGTTTTCTTCATCCGATCCTGAGTTGAATCGCATCTGGGAGACCGGCGCTTACACGGCGCATCTGTGTATGCAGGACGGCTTGTGGGACGGCGCCAAGCGGGACCGCGCCCGATGGGCTGGCGACATTGACGTCAGCGCTCAGGTCGTTAACGACGTGTTTGCCGACCGCGCACTGCTGGAAGATACATACAAGCGCTTAGCCTCTGATGCCGGCGCCACTCGGCATGTAAATGGAATCGCAGGCTACTCAGCGCTCTGGATTTCATCCGTTGCGGACTTCTACCGGCACAGCGGCGATCGTGATTTCCTTTTGCAAATCCACACTGCTCTGTTGGATCTGCTAAAAACGATGGATCGCGATATCGGCGCAGACGGTCTTTTTGTGCCGACACATGGCGAGCATGTTTTTGTCGATTGGTCGCCAGGATTGAGTGAGGACACGCCGGAAGCCCGTCGCGCAACAAATTTCGAGTATCTGCTCGCGTACAAGGAGGCTGCGTGGCTGCTCGACCAGATGGGCGACGGCTCAGCCAGTTCCCTCTACGCAGCGCGATTCGACGTTCTGCGACGGCAGGCTCGAGCATCGCTGCTGAATCCATCGACTCTTACCTTTGGCGCCACATGGCAAACCAATGCAATGGCGGTTCTTTCAGGCGCAGCGGAAACGACGGATTATCCGCACCTTTGGAATCGTGTTTTCGCCAACATCGACAAAGTGACGAACGGCAGTCCCGTCATCACTCCTTATTACGGCTATTATGTGCTGCAAGCGATGGCGATGCTCGGCCATCGCGGCGAAGCAGTCGCCTGGATGCGCGACTATTGGGGTGGCATGATTGCAGAGGGCGCCACCAGCTTCTGGGAATCGTACGATCGGCGTTGGACCAAGCGTCATTTCCATACGGGATTGGAGGCCGACGGTCTCGCCGGCTACTACGTGAGCCTCGCGCATGGCTGGTCGGCAGGTCCCACGGCATGGCTGATGGAACAGCTGCTCGGAGTACGGCCAACGGGTCCCGCATTTCGCACAACAATTATCGAGCCCGAGTTGGCCGGGCTGCAATCGATCGACGGTGCGGTTCCGACTCCGAGGGGAGAAATTCGGGTCCATGCGACGCACGGCAAAATCGATCTCGATGTGCCGCCGGGCATAACGGCTTCGGTACTCCTCAACATGGCTGGAGAATCGCACGTCGAACTGAACGGTGCGCGGGTCTCGGTTCGTGCGGCGCAGATTTCCGGATACGGTCAATTTGAAATCAGCAAGCCAGGCCATTACGAAATTGTTGCCAAGTAGCCGCGTAGAGCTGCAGCGCCAGGAATTCCCCTTGAAAGATCGGAATGATTCCAGCACTTATTGCACGTTGGACAGGAGTGATTCTCGTAATTTATTGATTTTAAATTGGGGCGGCTAGTGGGGATCGAACCCACGACATCCTGAGCCACAGTCAGGCGTTCTGCCTCTGAACTATAGCCGCCATTTACCCTATCGATTGTAGCATTGAACGAAGTGTCAGAACCTTACGCCACGGCGTTGAGATGGGGCCTATGCGACCCGCAAGTCCAATGAAAAAAGGTATTGAAACGAGCACTTCGGCTGGCAGCCCGCGGAGTTCACCAAGCGGAAACGATCGCTGGAATCGCGGCGCTTGGCTTTTCCGCGACGAGACGCTGCAGAGGCTCGAGGTCCTGCTGGACGAGGCATTTCGCGTGCCGGGAACGCAGATTCGTTTCGGGATCGACGGGATCGTGGGACTGGTTCCCGGGTTGGGCGATGTGCTGGCCGGACTGCTGTCGCTCATAATTCCGGTTGCAGCATGGATTCGTGGCGTGCCCTATGTGACGTTGGCGCGCATGGCTGCGAATCTGAGTATCGGAGTCCTCGTCGGGACTATTCCGATCTTTGGCGACATCTTCGATATTGCGTGGAAAGCCAATCGGCGCAACTATCGCCTGCTAAGCCGGCACCTGGGTGAACCCAGGCAGCACACCTGGCGCGACTGGGCATTTCTGCTCTTGCTGGGCATAACAATGGTGATAATTTTTGCCATCCCGGTGGTGCTTGTGGTGTGGTTCATTGGCTGGCTCCTGCAGCATTGAGCGGCGCTTCGAGCAGGGCTGAATGCGAGCGGCGCGGAGCAGGGATCGAACTGCAGTTCGCGATACAATCGAAGGAGGTAATCGGGGCGTAGCGCAGTCTGGTAGCGCATCTGCTTTGGGAGCAGAGGGTCGGGGGTTCGAATCCCTCCGCCCCGACCATCCATTAAATATCGCCATATACCGTGCTCAATATGCCGTACTGAACTACAAATTTTTGACTGCGACAGTTCAAATGGTGCCGCTCAAAACTCTAGAGAGCCGCCCGAACCAACAAGAATCAGTAACGCCGGACAATTCAATTGAAATTACGCCTTCCCAGCGCGCCTCGCCAGCCCCAAATCAGCAGCTAATACGCCTCCAATTCGCGTCGACCGATGCGCAAATTGTTTTCGTCTTGCAGCATAACTATTGCGGCACGTATCCGATCATTTTGTCGGCCCATTGAATGAACCACTTCATGTTTGGAGCACCGGTGTGGCCACCATCGTATTGGCGCCAGGCGAGTTGTCCGTCGAGCATTCCCTGGTTCATGCGAGACAAAATGCGATAGACGAAAGATTGAAGGAAATGCGCACGGAAACCCCTCCTGGGTGGTATCCTTGCATCGCTTTAAAAAGCGATTTACTACGGGTCAACATGGTATATCTCCGCATATGAGACAAGCACTAAAATTTGTTGTCGTCCTCGCCTCTGCCTTTCTCCTGGGTCGCATCGGGGCTCAATCGCCAGCGAAGACACAATCCTGGGTGGCTACCTGGGGCGCCTCGCAACAAATTCCCGAACCGCAAAACGCCCTGCCCGCCGATGACCTTCGTGATGCAACAGTACGCCAGGTTTTCCACTTGTCCGTTGGAGGAACATCGATTCGCGTTCACCTGTCGAATGCTTTCGGGACAGAGGCTCTGCACTTCACATCTGTCCACATCGCGCGGCCGGCCCGGGCGGTAAGTGCGGAGGCAGGCACGATCACGGTGCCCATTGAGGAGATCGATCCGAAGACAGACAGAGCACTGACTTTCGTGGGTAGCGACGAAGTCACGGTTCCGCCGGGAGCGGAATTCGTTTCCGATCCGGCGGAATTCCCGGTGGCGCCGCTCTCCGATCTCGTCGTTAGCTTTCATCTGGGTGCGCCACCAATGCGAGAGACAGGTCATCCCGGATCAAGGGCCACTTCCTATTTCGTCCACGGAGACGCGGTCGCCTCGGCGGCGCTAACGGACCCAAAACATGTGGACCACTGGTACCAGGTTTCTGAAATTGATGCCCTGGCACCGGCCGGTGCCGCGTCCGTCGTCGCTCTCGGCGATTCGATTACCGACGGTCACGGAGCAACGACCAACGGTAATGACCGCTGGACCGACGTACTGGCCGCGAGGCTCCAGAGTTCGCGCAGAACCCGCAACATTGGCGTTTCGAACCAGGGGATCGGCGGAAATCACTTGCTGACGGATGGCCTGGGACCCAACGTTCTTGCGCGCCTAGACCGCGATGTGCTGGCCCCTACTGGCGTTCGCTGGGCGATCTTGTTCGAAGGCGTCAACGACCTGGGAGGGCTGGCGCGAGCCGGTGAGGTGACGCAAGTGGAACACGCGATGCTGGTTCAGAAAGTACTGGCCGCATACCAGCAAATTGTTCAGCGCGCCCATTCGCACGGGTTGCGTGTGTTTGGCGCGACGATAACGCCGTACGCGGGATCTGACTACTATCATCCGGGCCCGCTTAGCGAGGCCGACCGTCAAGCCGTGAACGCCTGGATTCGAACGCCGGGCAATTTCGACGCAGTGATTGACTTTGACGCTGTGGTACGCGATCCCAAACAACCTGACCATCTGTTACCCGCGTTCGACTGTGGCGACCACCTGCATCCGTCGCCGGCGGGCTATCGTGCTATGGGTGAAGCCATTCCGTTAACTTTGTTCGTAAAGTGATCTAGCTTGCCATCCTTGGGCAACAACTGCGCAAATCGCGGCGTTCGGATCTGACGTTTCGGCTCTGCCTTCAGATTCTGGCGGCGCATCCGGGCCGGAGACTCGGTCTACTCTCCGAAACTGGCGATGGTCAGAGTCATTTTGGTCATCCCAGAATACTTGACGTCGACGAACTGTCCGTGTTGTTCAGCGGTAAAGCTCTTTGAGTCGGTCTCGACGCCGACGGAGAGGCCAGGCAAACTCCACTTATTCTCCGTTGCACCGGCTGAAGCGACACCCGGCGCGCTGATGCGAAAGCTGACGTCACCCGCAGCGGTCGAAATAACGATGTGCTGCTTGTCAGCCGCGGCGTCGATCATTGGGCATTGGGTAAGTTGAATCCAGCCAATCTTATTGCCCGGGGCCAGCCACTGCACAGTGACTGGATGGAACTGGCTCGGTGGCGCAACGTCTTTGGTATGACCCGTTATTTCTCCGCCATAGATCACGTTCTTGCCAATCCAGGCGGTCGCTATCCGCTCATCGGCGATCGGGCGACGCACTTCGTGCTCACCCTGAAAGCTGCGGAATTTCTTCATCGCGTCAGGCGGAATGTGTGTGTCGAGCACAACGATTGGCGGAACGAACCACAGATCCCCGACGTGATCCACAGGTGGATTGTCGAATCCTGTCAGGGGCGCTTGATCTGCATCGAGAACCGTGCGCAGCCATATCCCCGTGACGCTGACGTAGCTCTGCATATCCATGCCGTAAGAGCGATCGTAAGGGCCGGAAATATTACGGAGGTTTGCGTTATAGAGATCAGCGATGGTGCGCCACAGTGTTGCTTCCATCTCGCTGCCGATGGTGCGCATGCGCGGAGTGAGTCCGTAATCTCGCCAGAGCGCTAAAGCAAAGAAATCCACGCCCGCATAGGTGGGCGAGTTGTACTCAAAGAACGCATCGTGCTGTTTGAATAGCTTGTAGACGTCCTCCTGCCACTTGGTGGCGGGAGCAACCCAATCCGCGCGATTGCCATGCACGGCCGCATAATTCCACAAAAACCCCAGCATCAATGCAGGATTGGTGTAAGTCGGCACGAGTCGCCCGTCTTTGATTTCGCCGGCAACGGCGTCGTCGATGGATCTGATCATAGCCGGAGGCAAATCCGCGGGAATGCGATCGGAAAACTCTTCAAGGACGACGACGAACGCCGTTCCGACAAACTCACGCCAGTTTGGATCGTAAGAACGCCAGATGACCGCGTTCGGTCCAGGCTCAGGCTCGTTCGGTGTGCGCCGGAATGTACCGTCCCAAACTTTGCCAGGCTCGTGATACTGCGCCTTCAATACAGCGCGCAGAATTTGCGCGGCGCGATCGCGATCTCCCGGCTGATCGCGCAGCAGGAGACCGATCGCATACCAGGTGGAATCTCTGACGGCGTAATAGTTTCCGACCTGTGAAGTGCCGGACGTGGGAAATCCCGCCGAGCGGCAAAGCCCTTCCTGTGAATCGAAGTATCGGTCTCCCCACTTCATTGAAGTGAGGAATATCTCGCGGCTGTTCTTACTAAGCGAGTCGACGTTTGGGTGGCGCGGCTTAGCGAACGCGCAGGACGCTATCGCGACGAGAAAGCAGAGCACCAAGGCAGACTTAATTTTGACGGGAAACCCGATCATAACCATCCTTTAGTTAAAAGGCTCGAAAACAGCAGGTCGGGATGCTCCCGACCCTGTGCTTGCGTAACGAAATCAGGGTCGGGAGCAACATCAAAACAATCCAATGCAACCGGATGGCTAAAAGTTGAACTTCGCCGCGAACTCCAGAGTGCGCTGCTCGTAGGTCGGCGTGCCGCTCATGCCCGTGATAGTGCCGACGTTTGAGTTGGAGATGCTTGCGTTCGGCGTGCCGAAGTTCGGGTGGTTAAAGACGTTGAAGGAGTCGGCCCGCAGCTGCATGTTGTAGTGGTCGTGCCAGCTGATGTTCTTCTGCAGGCTCATGTCCCAATCCTGGAAGCGCGGTCCACGGAGCATGTCGTAGCCCGAGGTTCCATACGTGTCGTAGGTAGTCGGACCAGAAGCCGAGTAGATCGTTGCGCACGGCCCGGTGGCGTTTGCGTTATAGCAGGGCGGAGCGGTAAAGGCAGCCGGGTTGAACCATTCGGCCTTGGTTTTGTTTGAGGGATATAGTGCAACGCCTGGCGCAACATTTGCGCGGACGCCAACTTGTCCCACCGGCGACCCAGGGGCCGAATAGGATACAGTGAACGGCTGACCGGTCTGCGCATCGACGATCCCCGAAATCTGCCAGCCGTTGATGAATTTGTTGACCACATCGCCGGCGGACCCGGCCAGCATATGTCCCCGTCCGAAAGGCAGCGCGTAGGAGTAGTTGACCTGAAGCACCTGAGGCGTGATGCCGCCAACCGGACCATAGGAGTCTCTCGGATGCTGGCCCGACGGGTCTTCAACATTTTCTGTTCCTAGAACGCGAGTCCATTGGTACTCGGCGCCGACGGAGATCCCGTGCGTGTACTGTTTGTGTAGGCCCACTTGCAGCGAGTTCTCAATGCTGTGAAAGATAGGATCGACGTTGAGCGGAATCGAGGCAAATGGCTGATGGAGATTAGTGCTTTGCACTGTGGAGCCAACAATTGGCGGATCGGCGAGGTTAATGTTCGGCGCCGTCGTTCCTGGGCCGCTGGCATTGTTCTGCTTGACATTGTGCTGGCCAACGTAGCCCACTCGCAGGTCGAGCGCTCCTGGAAATTGATGCTCGATCGCGAGGTTATATTCCTCGGTGTAGGGAGTAACCAGCGCATGCTCCGCATTCACTGAAGGATTGGCGCTATACGAGCCGGCTGCTGAAAATGGATTGCTCATCGTGAACGCAGAAGCGTAGGTCTTGGAGTTGGTGAAGTTCTGCGTGGCTTCAAAAGGAAGCGTCCCAAACACCGCGCCCATATACGAGGCGGGCAGCAGGTTGAAATAGAGACCGTAGGCGCCGCGCACGACGGTGTTGGGGAAAACCTCGTAAGCAAAGCCAAGACGCGGGGCGAAGTTTTTGTCGGGTCGTTGCAGGAAGGCAAACGGATTACTGGACAGCGATGCGTTCGACGACAGCGTAATCAGGTTCGAAGTGGTCAGAGAGTTCACATAGAATGGGATCGCTGTGGAAGGATAGGAACTGCCGAAGACCACGACCTTGTTGATGGCGGGGTCGTAGAGCGAGGCCTCGCCGTACGGACCGGGCTCAAACCATTGCAGGTCGTAGCGGAGGCCAATGTTGACCGTCAACTTCGGCATTAACTTCCAGTCGTCCTGAACGAAGGCTGCATATTGGCTCGAAACGTTGCGCGTGATGAAAGTACCTGGAGTGCCCTGTGCTGTCGTAGCTGGCAGGCCCAGCAGGAAATCCGCGAACGCCCACGGTGCACCGGAAGACGCCGCCTGGGTGCCCTGAGTGTACTGACCGTTGAAAACGAATTGACCGCGCGGCGGCGTGGTCGCGCCTTCGTTCCAGTGGTTATCAAACACATAAGAGAAGCCGGTCTTGATGGTGTGGTGTGCAAGAACCTTTGTGAGCGCCGTGTTGGCTTGCATCACTTGTTCCAAATCTTTCGATCCCTGCTCGGCGACAGAAGTAATGTTCGTAACGGTGATCTGTGGCGCCCCTTCGATCAGCTGCGAGCTGAGGCCCGGAATGATCGATTCCCACTTCGTGCCCACATTCTGTGGCGTGCGATAGATCGGAAGATGGAAATACGCTGCGTAGGTGTCGATGAGCAGTGTCGGCGTGAAAGTGTGCGTCCAGCCGAGAATTGTATTGGTGTTGTGCTCGCCATCGCCCGAGAACCCGCCCTGCAGGCTCGAAGCTCCTACGTCGGGATTCGGGCCGTAGAGCGACTCCGTGAAGGTGCCCCGTAACTGATCTTTGTCGCTGATCTTGTGATCCATGCGAAGCGAGAAGCGCTTGGCCTGGCTGGTATAAGGGACCAGCTCAAACGTATTGGTTCCGGTGCCGCTGGTCGTCGGTTTCGGGTAGAGCAAGTTGAGCAGTTGAACGCTGACGGAGTTCATGCTCGTGATCGTCTGATTGGCAAACGCCGTCCCTGTGGCAGGGTTGATGATCGGTTGCGTGAACTCGGTGAAAATGCCCTGGCGCTCGAGGAGAGTCGGCTCCTGGCTATTCACGTTGGCCGCCTGGCTCAGGCGGAAGCCCTCATAAGCAACAAAGAAGAAAGAGCGATCTTTGCCGTTGTAGCCTGGAAGCAGGACTGGCCCGGCAAAGTTGCCACCGAACTCGTTTCTTTCATAGGTGGGGCGCGGCAAAGAGCCGCCGAAATAAGTCTTTGCCGAAGTGCCTTTGGAGCGGTTGTATTCGAGCAGTTCGCCGTGGAACTGATTTTTTCCGCTGGCAGTGACAACGATGACCTGTGACGGCTCGTTAAACTCGGCCGGAGCGCCGGTGGTAAGCACCTTAAACTCCGCGAGAGCATCAATTGAGGGAAGCTCCGGCTCGGCGCGCTGCAGGGTAACTTCCTTATTGATGACACCGTCGAGCGTGTTCCCCAATCCACCGTAGGCGTTACGGCTGCCGGTACCGACAGCATAAGTAAGGCCACGCACGGCTAGCTGATCTTGCGCGCCCACTCCCTGGACACCCGGCGAGAGGGCGATCAGACCCATGACGCTAAGGCGGCCGTTCAGCGGGGTGTTCTGGATGGACTGGCTGTCGATGACCTGGCCAACCGATGAATCCTCGGTCTGGATTACGGGTCCCGTGCTGCTGACCTCAACGCTCTGTTGCTCTGAGCCAACGGCTAACTGCACGTTCACTGGCACCAACTGGTCGATAGCCAGTGTGATTCCATTCTGGGTGTACGCTTTGAATCCCGCTTTCTCGACCTTGACGGTGTAAGGCCCTGGAGGCAACTGGGGCACAGTAAAAGTTCCCGCATCCGACGTTTTTGTGGTGTGCAGGGCGTTGGTATCGATTTCGCGAATTGTGACTGTTGCGTTTGCAACCACTGCGCCGCTCGGGTCGGTCACGGTCCCGGTCATCGACCCCGTGATGCCCTGAGCAAAACTCACCTCGCCGCCAGTCATGAGCACAGAGAACATGGCCAGCACTGCAGCCACCAGCAGAAACCGCCCGGCGGTGATCTTTCTTCTTTTGTGATTTATGGGCTGATATGGATCGAGGATCGTCGGTTGCTCCCACGACTCCGGCGAAATCCCACCCGGCATCGTATGCGTCTGTTTCCTGGCTAAGTTCTCCATTGAAGTGTTCCCTCCTGAGTTTTTCGGTTGACCCGGTTATGCTCCGCAGTCATAGGTTCGACGGATTGACGAGGCGAATTCGAATGAATTTCGAGTGGCGCCGCACGAAACCGCTGCTTATTCCTCACGACCTTGTAGCGACTTCAGAGTGAGGAGGAAGGTCGCTTTGCACGGTGTTGGGCAGCGAAACTACTCTTTCGCACCATGGGTGGCCGTGGACAGTCAATTTACGATACGGTAATCACGTTAGCAGAGTTTTTACGTTAAAAATCTTTCATTTCAATAAATTATGGGCGTTTCTGACAATTCTTCTTGTAAATTTACGATCATAAAGTTGATAATTTCGATGGCTCACAAGGACAATCAATCGTGGCCGCCAAGGGCAGAAACCCGGAAGTAGTTGGGATAGACGAGTCGATTCTTGACGCGGATTGGCGATGGAACGCGGCTAAGAAAGCGGCCCGAAGTTCCGCGCTCTCCCGTGCCACCCAGCTCCGGGACATTCTGCTGTTTATTGTCCGCCAAACCATTCTGCAGCCCGAAGAGCCAATTCATGAATTCGAGATTGCGCACCGGGTTCTAGGCAGACGAAGCGACTTCAACCCGTTGGACGACAATATCGTACGTGTCCAGATGGCGCACCTCAGGAAAAAACTCGATCTCTACTTTTCGACCGAAGGCAAGGACGAAGAAGCGGTTATCACGATTGCGCTGGGGACGTACAAGCCAGTATTTAACAATCGCTCGAAGGTCTCATCGACGCCGTCAGCGGCTTCCGAATTGCACGCCGAACCTAAGCTGCCAAAAGGCGGTTTGTATGAAGAGCCGGCCCAGGTTCCTGGTCCTGAGAGGCACGAGGCGAGGCCGGAATCAATTGCTCTTCACGCAGGTGGGCGCTTGCAGGCCCAAGTGCTGGTCGCCGCTGCCATCATTCTGGCATTAGCCGCTGGCTGTGCGGTTTTGTGGGTAAGGAATAAGGAGCTGAGACAGTCGCTGGACACGATGCATCAAACCCTCTCACCGTGGAGGTATCAGCCGGACTTGGCGTCGTTATGGTCAACATTCCTCGATTCGAATCGGGATACGGACGTTGTCTTGAGCGACGATTCGTTCTTGGTAATCGAAGAGATCAGCAAGCAGCCGACGACATTCTATGGTTATCTCGGCCGCAGCTATGTTGCCCCTCAACAGACCAAGGCTCTAAGTCCCGAAATGCACTACGTGGAGGAACTACTGGCTTCAAAGAGCCTTGGAAACACTGGGGAATTCAAGCTGGCACAACGCATTCTGGCGATGGATCCGTTGGACAAAAAGATCCACTTGTATAGCGCCCGCCAGTATATGCCGGCCCTGGTGAAACAGGACAATGTCATTCTGATCGGAGGCCGGGTGTCGAATCCGTGGTCGGAGCTCTTTGAAAACCACCTGAACTTTATCGAAAATACAATCTTCGAAGGGTTCGGCACCACGACCGTGACCAATCGCGCGCCCGCTGCTGGAGAACCGCAACTCTACACGTCGACTGACTCTGTAGGTTACTGCGTGGTGGCCTACCTGCCCAACACAGGCCATGACGGCAAGGTTTTGCTGCTTGAGGGAACTTCGTCCGAGGCGACTGAAGCCGCCGGGGATTTTCTACTCTCGGCGGACCAGTTTGCCGCCTTCAAGAATATGTTGCATACAACCCAACTTCCCTATTTCGAAGTGCTGCTAAAGACATCACAGGTCAGAGGCACACCGTTGACGGCAACGGTCGAAGCCTATCGGATTTATCCGGACCTTCATTGAATAGTTCCGCAGCGTACACAGGCGTCGTCCGTCCCGGCGGTGTTGACCCGGAAAGCAGTAGAAATTCCTCTAGGTGCTGGCGTCGGTGCGCACATAAGCTTTAATCGTTGCGCATTCCTGACCCACGGATTTGCCTTGGGGACGAATCGTGTACGCTCCGACTGCGGCCGGCACGATGAACGTCTCCACATAATGGACAACAAACGGCTCAAAGGCGCCTGTTGGACTCTCGACAATTGCCTCCTCGCCTTTGACCAGATTCAATACATTCACTCCGCCGCAGGTGTCGTGAGGAACCGTGCCGGTGAACCAGTGTCTCCGGGTTTCAATGAATTCCCACTCGTGTAGACCGGTGCGCTCCTCGCGCCAGCCGTTTTCCTCGCGGATCGTCTCGCAACGGTTGATCAATTTCCGCTGCACCCAATCTGTGGTCCGGCCCCATTGAATACTCGCGGCGCCATGCTCAATATAGATGGGGCGCGGTCTGCCATCCATCCCCAGACGGCCCCAGTCCCACAGCTTAAAAGTGAAGATGTAGGGCGTAGCGCTGATCTCAAGCACCATGCTTTCAGCGCCTGAACAGTGAATGGTGCCGGCTGGAATCAAAAAATGATCGTGCTTCCGTGCCGGCCATCGGTTCACATACTTCTCGGCCGGGAACGATCCGCCGTCCTCTTGCGCGCGAAAAAGATCATCCACCATTTCTCGCGGAGATATGTTGTCTTTCAGGCCGAGATAAACTGTTGCGTCGGACCCTGCGTCGAGCAGGTAGTAGCTCTCGTCCTGCGTATAGCTCATGCCGAACTTTTCTTGAATGTATCTGGTAAGCGGATGCACCTGGAGAGAGAGATTTCCACCACCCATGGTGTCGAGAAAATCGAATCGGATGGGAAACTCCGCACCAAATCGTTCTCTGACTTTCTCGCCAAGCAGCGAGTTCGGTTCGGCAAAAACGACATCAATCGCCGGCACCTCCACGCGGTGCTCGCCAAAGCCGAGCAGCAGGCTGTTTTCCTCCGGTACGCAATCGAAACACCACGCGTGATTTGGAACGTCGCGCGCCAGATCGCACACTTCTTCCATCCAATGACCTCCCCAGGGACCGGGGTCGAAGTACGGCACTACGCGGAAGGGGCGGCGTGCAGTTTGTGCCAGGGAGCGGCGAAATACATCGCCGCTAATGAGTTTGGGCGATTGCTCCTGATTGGTATCGAGCAGAAATTCGATTCCGGGTAAGAGGTGTTTTTTCAGTCGATCGGCCGCGCGCCATTCAACGAAGAAACCGCACTTGTACTTCAACGCAAAATCTTGGCGGGGATTGTTCAGACCAAAATTGCCGGTTTCCGCGCGGCGCCAACGAAGCTGAATCTCCCAGCGCGCAAGATCCGCGTAGACGAGCGCGGCGCCGCGTGGCGAAATGAGCGACGCGCCCGTTCCGGCGACAACAATCGTGCCCTGTCGCGCAGCCTGCTCCACAGCGTAACGCATTTCCGCCAGCTTGTCAGGGTCGAAGTAATCCTCCAGCACAACGCCGCCCATGCGTCCGAAGACCCGGTCGGAGCCGAGCAGCGGATCAAGCATCGTGCGAAGCTGCTCGGGCGTTTTGAGGCAGTCATCAGTGCTGAAAATTGACTTTGACGGAAGATATTGAAGCAGGCTCTTAATTCCACGGTCAGGAAGTGCGCCAGGGTAACACTCGATACAAATTGCACCACGCGGCCCACGATGCGCAGCGAGGCGCGCCGCGATCGATTCCCACCCTACACTGCACTCCTCTGCGGATCCCACCGCAACAAAGGGAAACTTATCGTAGTTGGATTGCCGGGCCATTTGTTCCTTCTATCGTAGTGGAACGGCCCGGTTCACATTCGACAGCAAATTTGCGCGCAGCATTCACCATTCCCGCTGCCCATTCGGGGGTCGCGGTGGCATGAAGGTGCGTGTATCCGGCCATCGCGTTGCGCGCGATGAGAAAATCGCGCCCCGCAAAACATCCGACGCCGCGGCCGATGCTACATGCTGTAACCGCCGCTGAGGAGTCGCTCACGATCCTTGAGTAGTGAAACTCATGACCGCGCAGCTTGGCCCCCCTGGGAAAAAACGGATTGTTCGTGTCAACATGCAACTGGCTGTAGCCATGCCCTTGCGGACTGCGGAAGACCTCAACATCAACGGGAAAAACGTTGGCCATTGGATAGCGCGCTCCGTTCCAATTCAGGCTGCGAGCCAGCAGCATCAGGCCGCCGCATTCGGCATAAACGGGCAGACCTGAAGCGCAAGCATCACGAATCGACTCCAGAAAACACAAATTCGAAGCCAACTCGCTCGCATGCGTCTCCGGAAATCCGCCTCCTATGTACAAAGCATGCAGGTCGTCGGGTAACGCCGGTGCCTCAAGCGCAGAAATGCGGACCAGTTCCGCGCCGGCGCGCTCCAGTTCTTCAAGATTCTCAGGGTAATAGAAGCTGAATGCTGAATCGCGCAAATAGCCGATTTTCAGGCCACGTCCGTCCGGTAACGCCGCGCTTGTTCCTTCGTTTTCTTCCAGAGGAGCAGCACAGCCCGCAATCGCGGCAACTGCCTCTAGATCAAAATGCGTCTCAACCAATTTCAGAAGGCTGCGCTCAATCAGGTCAATTTCACCGCATTCCTCCGGCGGGACGAGCCCGAGATGCCGCTCAGGCAAAGGATTGTTTGCTGCCCTCGGAAGAACGCCAACCACGGGAATTCCGCATTCAGTTTCGATAGCCGATCGCAGGGTCTTTTCGTGCCGCTCGCCGTTTACGTTGTTCAGGACAACGCCTCGAATCGATGCGTGAGGATCGAGCTTTTGGCAGCCCAGAACCAGTGCAGCTGCTGTGCGCGTCATTTTCGCGGCATCAATTACCAACAAAATGGGCGCGTCGAGGGTTTTGGCAAGGACGGCGCTCGAGTGCGAACCTGAAACGTCAAATCCGTCGAAAAGGCCGCGGTTCCCTTCAATCAGATTGATTCCATCCGAAACTGCATGCCTCTGGAAAGAAGCACGTACGCCCGACGGGCCCATGAGATAAGTGTCGAGATTGCGAGCGGGATGGCCCGATGCCCATGCGAGCCATGCGGGATCGATGTAATCCGGGCCTTTCTTAAAAGCCCGGACACGGTAACCCGCCCGCCTTAAGAGCTGCAAGAGGCCCAGCGATACGATGGTCTTTCCCGATCCACCGGAGAGGCCTGCGATAAGCAGACGCGGAATCTTTCGTTGATTGCTCACGAAACTGTGGAGCAGGCGTTCAGCCTTGCTCCGATCCTTCCTTTGGCGGAAGCTGGATATAGGAGCCTCCGAGATAGCTGTAGATGCAGCGCCCGGAGTCAATCAGAATTCGGATCGCCTTTTTGCAATCGTCCTTGGTGCAAGCTGCTTCGCCGTGCCGAGAGATCATTTCCTTGACCAGATCGCCCGCCTTCAGATTTTTCTTTCCTGCGCAATCGGCCACAAGCTGATACATCTCTTCAGCCAGTGACTCGATTTGGACTGCAGCCATTTCTGTCATAGTTCCGCCCCTTTCTGCCTTGCAAGTGGAAGTTGCCAGTTG
>Ga0181520_10007931_pt1 | contig 15340 bp, 13 predicted proteins | sample PEATcosm2014_Bin_29_FD_132451 | JGI IMG/M metagenome (GOLD analysis project Ga0181520, IMG submission 132451) | Peatland microbial communities from MTU Mesocosm Facility, Houghton, MI, USA - PEATcosm2014_Bin02_30_metaG | ecosystem: Environmental > Terrestrial > Soil > Wetlands > Peat | place...
CGGCGGCTCGATCACCTTCAGCGCGAACGGTGTCAGCCGCGTCTTCTCCCGCGATATGGTCCTGCGGTACCACGAGAGCAACAACATCGCCTTCACACTGCACGACATGAAAGTGACCCGGATTCACATCTGGAAGAAGTAGGGGCCGGCCCCAATTAGCGGCCATGATTGACAATGACGGCACACCTCGCGCATGAGGTGTGCCGTTTGCCTTTTGTGCCGTTCCCCGCCGTTCCCCGCCGTTCGCCTTTCCTGCCGTTCCCTGCCGTTCGCCGTCCCCTAAAACCTGAAACCTACCACCTACCACCTACCTCGGCCATACCCCCAACTCTCGATCTTGCTGCCGATGCTCCAGTATTCGCCCCAGTGGGACAGCAGAGGGCTGACGCGCGAGGCGTCGAACTTGCCGCGCTCGTCGAGGAGATCGGCGGCCACATGGACGGCGACGATTTCGCCGATGACCCAGTCGTGGCTGCCCAGGTGCGCGGTGTGCACGATCTTGCACTCGAAGCTGACCGGACATTCCAGGATCAGCGGCGACTGGATCCTGGTGGCGGGTTGGACGGTGAAGCCGGTGGCCTCGTACTTGTTGAGGTCGCGGCCGGAGTGCGTGCCGCAGAAGTCCGTCTGGCTCACCTGATCCACCGCAGGAAGGTTCACGCCGAAGTCGCCCGTGCGGTTCATCAGGTCCAGCGAATACCGGGTGAGGCCCATCGCGAGGCCGATTGTCGGCGGGTTCGCCGAGCATACGGACGAAGCGCCGAGGGTGATGATGTTAGGCACGCCGTCCTCGCTGACCGTGCTCACCAGGACGAGCGGCCAGGAGAAAAAGTAGCGAATCGAGGGATCATCCATAACCATCTTATCCACAGTATTAACCTACCTTTACACATCAACTTCAGACTCGCCGAGCAGGCTTTCGAGATGTTGTCTGCTGTACAACACTCCCTCCGGTCCGCACAGGTCGGGGTGCAGTTCCAGTGTGAGGTCGCCGGCGTAGCTCGTCTCTCGCAGAGCATCGACGATACCGGCGAAATCGATGCGGCCCTGCCCGAGAGCGATGTGGTCATGCTCGCCGTCGTAGTCGTGGACATGCACACCATAGATGAGATCGCCGAACGCGCGGATGAACCCGCCCACCGTCTTGTATGCGCGGTACGACGGATACCCGCCGACATCGAAGTGCGCGTGGCCGATGTCGAGGGTGATCCCGATACCCGGGAGCGCGAGATCGCGCAGCAGCTCGAAGCGATCCATCGGCATGAACCAGTCGGCAACCTCGACGCCGATCCGCACACTCCCCGTCTCCTGGCTCAGGCGCGACAGCGAATCGCACAGGTTGTCGCGGACGGCGGCCGGGGCGGCGCCGCTTGCGGTCCAACCGGTGTGGCAGGTGACCAGACGCGCGCCGAGGGCCTCGGCAAGGCGCACGGTGAGCGCAACGTCCTGGATGCTTGCCTCGCGGATACGCGGGTTCACGGACACGAGCGAGGTGTCGAAGACGCCTTGGAAAGGCGCATGAAGGCTGAGGGACTCAAAGCCCTCCAGTTCGCCTTTCAGTGCCTTGATCTCGCTGAACTGAAGCTCCGGCACGTGGAGGCCGAGGCGCTCGGCAGGCACCGGATAGCACAGCAGCTCGACCGCGGCAAAGCCATACTTGCGCGCCCAGTGCAGGCGCTTGAAGAGGGTCGGACCGGGGATGCTGATCTGGGAGATTCCGATTTGCATGTTACCTCGACCGGCGTCGCGAGCATCAGGAGAGCGGTTGACCACTAAGACACAAGGGCACTAAACGGCCAAACACCCTGTCGAGACCCGCGCTGCCGTTTTGTGTCTTCGGGTCTTCGTGGTCGAAGCCGTTGGTCTATCCAGTAATCCTCTGCGTCTTGGACGCGAGTCGAATTCCAAGGCACTAGGGGGCGGCAGGCCGTTCTAATCCCTCGTTCAACTCCCTTTGGTAGTTCTCGATCTCCAGGTTTTCGACTTCCGCCGTCGTCACCGGGCGGCGGAGGAATGCGGATTCGTACAGCGCGAAGCAGATCGCCTCGGCCTTGTAGCCCTCCAGGCCATCGACCTCGATTGGCGAGCCGGTGAGACACGCCTGCACGAACTCGTGCAGCTCGGTAGCCACGGTGTCGGCAATGCAGGCCGGGAATAGGCGCTGCTCCTCGTCGCAGTCGAGTTGCTCCCGGTACTGCGCCACGAGATCGGCCTCGGAGACTTGCTCGGTGCGGCTGGTGAGGCCGACGCCCCATTCGATTGAGCCCTCCGACCCGTAGATGATGCGCTTGCTGAAGCCCGCTCCTGGCGCGGCGGCGGTGGATATCCAGCTTCCCAGCACGTCGCCCTCGAAGCGCAGCGTCGCGAAAACGGTGTCCTCGACATCGACGGGGATCTGCCGGCCGGTGAGGTCGGAGTTCGCATAGCGGAAGGGGTTGAACTGGCGGGTCTCGCAGGAAACGTCGACCACCGGGCCGATATGGTAACGGAATAAGTCGGCGAAGTGCACGCCGCCGTCGAGCGGCCAGCCGCCCCCGGCCTGGTCCTTGTGCTCGCGCCAGGACCAGTACCACAGGCGCTCGCCGCAATCGTGCCAGAAGATCATGCGCAGGTCGCCGATGCGCCCGGAGTCGATGGCCCGCTTGATGGCCCGCTGCGCGGGATCGCGGCGGTAGTTCTCGGCCACCTGGAAGACCGTGCCAGCCTTCGCCGCGGCGTCGAGCATCATCTTGCCGGTGCGCATGGTGAAGCCGAGCGGCTTTTCAATGGTCACATGCTTGCCGGCCTCGAAACACGGCAGCGCCGCGATGTGATGGTTGCGATGCACCACTGAGATATCGCAGGCCATGAGGCCGGGTTCGCCTGCCAGGAGGGCTTCGACGGAATCGAAGATAGCGGGCTTGCGCCCCTGGAAGCCGGCAATGCTGTCGGCCATGCCGGCGGCCCTGGCCCCATCGACATCGCAACAGGCGATGATCTCGAAGTCCTTGAGGCCGGCGTTGTACAGCTCGCGGTATCCTTCGACATGCGCGCCCATCATGCCGCCGCAGCCGATGAGGCGAGGGTGAGTTTGTCGGGCATGGGATGAACTCCTCAGTGAGATGGTTGGGCCGGAAAGCGCACTCAGGCAGTCAGAACCTCGCGGATGGCTTCGGCCTCTCCGGGAAACGCAAGCACGGTGGAATACTCACGCAGCCGGTCCAGGTCTTCGATCTTGAACACATCGTTGCGGTCGTCGTACGCCGTGAGAAAGAGCTCATCCCGGTCAGCGGTCCGAAGATCGTACCACTTGCGGAACGCCTCATTGGTGACTGGGTGCGCGGCAGCGGCACTGCCCGTGGAGACTGCTTGCACCAGCGTGGCCTTGGTCCTCCCGCACACGCGCATGTCAACCGTCACGATGTTCCCGAATCGGCCTTTCAATGACACCTCTGTCTGGTACGGCAAATCTGCGTCTGCCACGAATTCCTCGACGTCTTCCCGGAATGTAAGCCCCGCCCGCAGGCGCTGGGTGAAGATGAGATCAGCCGCGCGGATGCAGGCCTGGCCGAGGCGCACTATGGCATCTGGAAGGTTGGCGAGGTCGGCGGCCAGGGGGCGGATCCGGTACTCGCCGCCTGCGTGCTCCACATCCAGAGCCGCACAAATGCCCTCAATGGCCTCCCGACGCCTCTTGCTTGTCCATGACTTGACGTGAACATCCATGAGCCAGGAGGTCGTCTGCCCAAGGTCGGTGAGCACATACGAATCGAGTGGGTCAGCCTCGGGCACCAGGAACAGTTCCACGCTCGAGCCCTCGGGGTATTTGAACGGAGTGGTCAGGCAGAGCCCACCGCGGCGGGTCGGGGCGCAGTCCACGACCAGCGGGAATCCCTGAACGACACGGCTTACCACCTGGCAGTCGACTTGCATGGTCATTCGCCTTCCAGGTCTACGAACTGGCCTGTGTGTGTGATGCCGGCGCGCCGGCACAGGTCCGTCCACACCTCGCGAACTGACTTGCCGTCGAGGTCGGAGCGCGGGACAGCATGTGGCAGATTGCGTCCGGGGCAGGTCTCTTCCTTGAGTTCGTGTTTGTGCTGCTTGCCTGTGTGGCCGTGCGGTGGGCCGCCTACCTCAAGCCTGCATATCGGCCCGACGCCGCGAAGCACGAAATTGAACTTCGTGGCCGGAATCGCCGGGTTATGGGCGCCGTTTACCACGACATCCAGCCCGAGGTCGTTTCCCATGCTGACCCCTTCAAAGGTCATAACCGGGCTTGTGTGTGCTTGCAGCCCAAAGACGATGTCATCCGATATGATCTTCCCTGGCAGGTTGCGCAGTTCCTCGAATTCACGGCGGTCCATCACGTATCCCCCTTCCTACAACTGTTCAGCATACTTGTACCACTTCTCAAGACCCGTTTCAACCGGCTCGATGTCCCAGCATTCGTACTCCAGGGCGAAGTCGCCCCTATAGCCGACGCCGTTGAGAGCGTCGATGACCCACTGCGCGTCGATCACGCCCTCGCCGAGATGGCAGACCTGGAAGCTGCCATCCACCATTTTGCCGTCCTTGAGGTGGCAGTGGGTGATCCAGTCTCTAAATGTCGCGAAGGCTTCCTTATAGTCAACGCCCGCGTGCTGCAGGTTACACGGCTCATACAGAACACCGAAGTGCTTGGAGTTGACCTTCTCGCATAGCTCCAGCGCCCATTCCGGGTGCCCGGCGATGCTCCCGCCGTGGTTCTCCATGCCGAGGTAGATGCCTTTGGTCTCCGCGTAGGCCGCGCTCTTTTGGAGCCACGGCACGATGGTGTCGATGATCGACGGGTCCTCCAGATGCCCTGGCATCACACGGATCGACCGCGCCCTGAAGCGCTCGGCGAGGTCGATGACGCGGACCATCAGCGCGAATTCGACCTCGACCTCGGCCGGGTTGTCGCTGGAGAACAGCCGCCCCGGATACGAGCCGATGTTGGCGATCTGCAGGTCGTACTTCGCCGCGATGCTTTCGATGTCATCGGGGCTGAACTCGACGGAGTCGGCAGAGAAGTGCGGCATGTTCCCCCATAGGTCGATCTTCTTGAAGCCGGCGGCGGCGATGACGTCGAGGGTGTAATCGAGGTCTTTCTCGTGCAGCGCATAGGTGCAGGTTGAGACGCGGGACATGTCCATTGTGAGGCTCCTTCACGGGTGCGGCATCCTGTTGTCCAACCGGCCACGGTCAGGCCAGCGGGAAAGATACCAACGGCGGGGGTGGTCCGAGCGACGGGGTGAAGCAAGTGCTGTCGAACGTCTTCTCCGCGATCGATGCCGCCGCTGCGTAGCGGGGGCATTGGCGCGGCGACTGGCATACTTGCCGCAGTAACCGAACGGAGCGCCGACGGTCGATCGACTGTCGGCGCTCCTGCGTTTCTACTTGGCAGTGCCGCCATCGGCCCGCCCTGGCCGCAGCCCCTCACGATGGTGGCAGGCGCTCTGGTCTAGTAGTCCTGCCACGGGTGCGCGGCCATGAAGCTCATCATCTGGGTCTTCACATGGCCGTCGGCGTAACAGACCTGAACCGGAACGTCCGGGCCGGTCCCGTGGTTCGTGGTCCAAGCCGCCCAGCTTTGGACGTTGTCGTAGAAGAGGTGCTGCTCGGCGGGTCGGTCAATGGCGGACATGCCGCCGGTGTACATCTGCAGCATGTTCCAGTAACTGATGCGGTGGTCGCCATCGAGCGGGCCGAGGCTGGTCGTCCACGGGTCGCGCGTCGGATCGTCCGGACACACCCAAAGCTGGTGATTCTTGACGTACGAGTTGAGCGACTCCAGCGTGTACAGGGTCATGTAGCACATGCCGTGACAGGTGTCGGCGCTCTGTGACTGGTACCAGTCCAGCGGGAACCTCTCGTCATAGTCCTGGACGTACATCATCGTCGCCAGGCCGATCTGCTTAAGATTGCTGGCGCAACTTGACTGCCGAGCCTTCTCCCTTGCCCGAGCGAAAACGGGGAAAAGGATCGCGGCAAGAATGGCGATGATCGCGATGACCACCAGAAGTTCGATCAATGTGAAGCCACGTTTCATCCCGACTGCCTCCCTTCGATTCGCCGGGGATCCAAGCGATAGCCCCGGTGCTCGCGCGACATCCATCACGCAGCTAATGTGCTGTTTCGCCGTGAGAGGGCCTTCGTCCTCGTCCCGGCTCTTTCTCAATGTGTATGGGTATCTTGACACTGGCTCAGTAAGTCGTCTCGGGCGCGTGGCGCTATCCTTTGCCGTTGCCTCCGCAGACGCCTGGCCCCGCCGCAGGCGGGGCCCCTCAGCCGGATGCTTCAGCGTCCGGGACCGAGGCGCGTCTCATCGTGTGCTCCATCCGCCAGGCCGGACGGCCGAAGGCCCGATCAGCCCGCGGCCCAAACGGCTCCGGGCGGCTTACGCCGCCCCCGTCCTGGCGGACGGAGACGGCCCTGCTACCGGCCCCAAACCGGACGCTGAAGCATCCGGCTGAGGGGCGCTTCGCGCCGGGCGTCCTGGCGGACGCAACGGCAACGGCCAGCCCGCATCCTAATCCGAAATCCTGGCCAAGAGACCAGTTCGAGACCACTACCCATACACATTGAAGAAGAGCCTCTCGTCCCGGCCGGCGTTGTTGCGTATCACAAATAGTGCTATAATATATATACTAAGATGAACGGCGGTGATGGCCGATGGTGAAGACACTGACATCTCACGGCAACAGCCTGGCGCTTATCATCGACAAGCCAATACTGGAGTTGCTAGGAATCGGACCGGACACTCCACTTCAAATCTCGACCGATGGACACAGCCTCGTTGTCAGTCCGCTTCGGAATACCGATGACGACGCCGACTTCCATCGGGCACTGGAATGGGTGAATAAGGAACACGGCGAGACACTCCGACGCTTGGGGAACGCGTGACAATGCAGATCCGGTTCCTGACGCTCGCCGAGGTGCTTCAGATATACGCGGACCAGGTGCGACGCCGCGGTGGTGCCATAGGCGTGCGGGACCCGAATGGCCTTCTGTCAGCGCTTGCTATGCCCGAAGCCGGCGTCGGCGGGGAGAGGTTTCACAGCTTCCCCTGGGGGATGGCCGCGGCCTATGCCTTTCACCTGTGCCGAAATCATCCGTTCGTCGACGGCAACAAGCGAGTGGCCTTGGCGGCGGCTCTGATTTTCCTGGTCCTCAACGGCGTGCGTATCGAAGACCCCGAAAGTGTGCTCTTCGGCACCATGGTAGGCGTGGCCGAGGGCCGAGTATCGAAGTCTGAATTTGCAGACCTGTTGGCGAAGCTGGCGGAAAATGGCTTGCCGCCAACATCCTAGGCTTCCCCCCTCTTCCCCATGTCCGGCAGGCTGAGCTGGCCCGTGGCGTTCGGGACGGCTTTGCCATAGTGGCCGCCGCCGCCCGCCTGCAGCGGCAGAGTCCCCTCCCGCGCCGCGAGGATCAGTTTCGTCACCTTCGCCCCAACCGTCTCCCCCAACTCGCGCTCCGTCGCCTTGTGCAACACCGCCATCTCGGACCCAAAGCGGTTGATGAGCCGGTTCAGCGCCACCGCCCCGACGCCGGGCACGAATTGCAGCGGGACCTGGTAGAAGTATGGCGGGCGATGCGCCGGTGGCTGTGGCTCGTCATAATCGGCGATCTCGGCGATGCGGTCGAGCACCCCGAAGGTGGTGTCGAGCGACCCGCACTGCTCGCAGGCTCGCAGCGGAGGCGGGCCCTGGGCGATCCACTGGCAGTCCTCGCAGAAGGTGCGATGGTACTTGCCCAGGCGCGGGTCGAGGCCGTAGTTGGCGATGATGCGGGGAGTATCGGCTTCATCCGCGTGGCCGGACACATCCGCGTGGCGCAGGCGTCCCGCCTGCGGATCGGCAGGCGAGGCATCCAGCAGGGACGGATTGGCGGGCGAGACGCCCGCCCCACGCGACATCTCGGCGCCCGCCCCACGCGGGGCCTTCAAGGCCCTCACCAGTTCCGCGAAGGTCGCGTCCTGCATCCGGATGATGTTGTACTCCCGCCCGATCTTCGGCAGCGAGTGCGCGTCGGAATTGCTCAGGAACGCGCGGTCGGCAAGCTCCGCGATCCGGTCGGCGAGGTAGCTGTCCGCCGACAGGCCAAGCTCAATCGCGAAAACCTCGGGCCAGAGGTTCTCGAACAGGTCCGCGAGCCGCCGCGTGCAGGCCCCGTAGACGCTCTTATGCGGGGTGAAGCAATGCGCCGGGACGAAGACGCCCCCGGCCCGCAAACACACGATCATCAGCGCCTTCGCCGGCAGCCCGCAGGCTTGTGAGCTAAGCTCCATGTTCGTCACATGCCGCGACAACTCGGCGCTGAAGGCCTTCAACTCCCGCAGACCGGGGAAGTAGCTGACGTGGTGCGACATCCCGCCCTCAGGCTCGCGGGTCTCGAACTCCGCGCCGAGGATCACCGTCACCTGGTCGCGATACCGTAAGCCGCCGTCGGGCTGCTCGATCATCTCGCCACTGGCGATCAGCGCCTCGATGTCGGCGATCACCGGGGGCGAGGCGCAGTCCACGACGCCGACCACGTCGATGCCCTTGCGATCCGCGCACTCCATCGCGATGTTCTCAAAGGTGAGATCGCGCGAAGCGGTGATCTTAACAGGCCGCCCCGAACCGGAGCGGCCAATGTGGACATGGAGGTCAGCGACGAAGTCGGGCATGGTGGTTTTCTGGGTTTCAGGTTTTAGGTTTTAGGTTTTGGGAACGGCAGGAACGACGAACGGCGGGAACGGCTAATACTTCACCGCGTACACCTTCACCTGCAGCGGCGACAGGTTCTCTTGGAGCACGCCGCCGTTCACCTGAGCGGTATCGGTGCCGTACAGCAACTCCAGCGCCTTCGCTCCGGGCAAGCGGAAGTGCGGCTCGCAGGGCTGCGACTTTCCGCTGGCTACGATGAAGAAACTCTCCGTCTTGCCGCGGAACAGCGCCGCGTGGATCTCAGCGTCGTCCTTCGCCGGTTTCACGACGGTCCGCTCGCAGGCGAGGAGCTTCGGGCCGAGGGTCTGCAATTCCGCATTGATAATCGGCACCTCTGCCATCAGTTGCGGCTCGTGCGTGATGCCGGTCGGGCCGTCATCCCACGGGTAGTAGATGATCCCCTTCGCGCCGTAGATAAGACCCTGGTACACCATATTGCGCTCCTCCGCGGCGGTCGGTGCGCGGCCCTTCTTCGGGTCGGTATAGGCGTCCCAGTTGTGAAGCTGCGGGATCAGCCAGATCGGCCGCCGGCCTTGCACCGCCGCCTGTGCGCCCTTCATCCAGTCCGCGACCATGTTCACCGGCGCGCTCGCAATCGGATACGGGTCGATGGCCAGGATGTCGGTCACAGTTCCGAAGCGGTCGAACTCGCCGGGGCTGCACATGACGAGGTACACAGGATGATTCGCGTCTTCCTGTGTAATCATCTCATACGCCTGCCGACAGGGGGTGAGCATCGGGCCGGAGGGCTCGTCGCGCGAGTACCACGTAAGCAACGCCGGGTGGTCGTGCAGGGCACGGATCGTGCTGCGGAAGCCCTCCAGATTCGGCGTCTCGGTGACGAAGGTGCCCATCTCCAACAGGACGTGGATGTCGTTCTTCTGCGCTTCATCAAGGAACGCTCGCGCTTGGCCGAGGTCGGTGCCCCAGGCCTGGCAAGCGTTGAAGTGCATCTGCTTCAGTTGCGGCAGCGCCGCCTGGGGCACGTGGTAGATGCCGATCGGGAAGAAGGGCTTGCCCCCGATGCGGCACGTGCCCGCCTCGTCGATGAACACCTGGTTCGGCGAGGCGGCGACGACCGGCATTCGCTTCGTCGCTGCGGCGACCTCCTTGCCGCTCAGCGTCGCCCGGACCGCAATGCTCGCCTCACCGGCGGCGAGATCAGCGAAGGGCAAATCGACGTCGAAGGCCGTCGTCGAAGGCGAGACGATCTTGCGCTCGGATATCTTCTTCGTGCCTTGATGCAGACCGACGGTCAGCGTGAGGTCGGCGAGGTTCTGGCGGTACGGCGTGAGAGTGAAGCGCAGGCGCACGGCGCCCGAGGGGTTGGCGAGGTAGATCGAGTCGCGGTACGTTGGGGAGGCGATGGCGAACTCGACCAGGTCGGGCACGCGCACCGTGAAGTCTTCGGACTCGTAAGCGGTGGCTCCGGCGGCATCGAGCACGGCTGCCGAAAGCACGTATTGGCCACGCTGATCGAGAACCAGATCGGCGGGAACCTGCGCGCTCCCGTTAGCCCTGAGGGTTGCGGTTCCGCGTACCTCAGCCTTGGTGTTGTCCGGCTTCGTGATACGCAGAACCACGGAGACCGGCTTGCCCTCGGCGGAGAGATTCTCCAGCCGGGTGACGAGGTGGTTCGAGCCGACATGGCAGGCGGCAAGGTCCGACAGCGCGACCTTCAGGCCGGCGCGATGGAACTGCGTGTAGGTCCACAGGTTCTGCAGCAGCGGCGGGTCGTACCGCCAGTTCGTAGTGAGCAGGATGAAGCCCCGGCCCTCCTCCCGAAGTCCCCACGAGACCCCGCCCTCGGCGGTCTTTGCGAGCACCTGCCAGGCCGGGCCGAGGGTCATCTGCGCCCACGCCGCCCCGATCCCGGGGATGACGTGCGGCGTGGTGAGAAGCGGGTGATCGCGACGCACGATGCTGACGGCGGTGGAGGTGGACTTGCAGTTCGCGACGCTGGCGAACCACTCGTCGCCGAAGGCTTTCAGCCAGTCCACGTGCGCCGGGTAGTTGCAGTCGGTCAGCACAATCGCCCCGCCGCGACGCACGAACTTCAGCCAGTCATCGCGGTACTTGCCGAAGTCCTGCGGGTCGCCGTAGTTGAACAGCGCCGAGCCGAGGACGATGTCGAAATCGTCGAGATGCGCGATGAGATCGGCGATCTTCGTGTTCTGGAACTTGGTCATCTGCCACCCAAGCTGCGGGATGCGGTCGTCGTAGTCGTCGCGGTGGCGGTTGTCGCCGAAGCCGCTGTAAAGGAGGGCCACGCGCGGCTTGGCCGACTCGGCGAAACAGGCCGTGGCGGCGAGGATGGCGAGGAGTAGGGCGAGAAAGCGGTGCATTGGGGACCTCCAGGTGTACGGCGAACCTCACCCCCCGGCCCCCTCTCCACTCGTGGAGAGGGGGAGAACGGCGGCGACAACGGCAAACCGCCTCGCCGGACCGGCGCTTCAGCTCTCCGCCAGGCCTGCGATACGGTCGGCTTCCACGACTTCGAACCACGTCTCCAGTTCGCGCAACATTCGACGAATTCGGTCGGGCTCGCGGGCGGCCACGTCCTCGCGCTCCAGCGGATCGTCCGCTACATTGTACAGCAAAGGCGGGGGTGGCGCAGGGATCACGCGTTCCGGCTCGGGGTCGCGGCAGATGTCGGTGATCGTCTCGGGCTGGTATTTCAGCGCGCCGTCCATCTCGCCATCCTCACGCGTGATGAACATCGTCTCATTGAGGGCCGGCCGTACCAGCTTCCAGTCGCCGTCGCGCATCGCGGCGTTCGAGGTGACCACCGGCGTGTAGCGGTTCCACTGCCAGAAGCGCTTCGTCGGCACGTCCCCGCCTTCGCCGCGGAGGACCGGCAGCACATTCGCGCCATCGAGCGGCTGCCCGGCGACAATGCCGGTCTCCGCGTCCGAGACGCCGGCCATCGCGAGCAGCGTGGGCAGCCAGTCCGTGAAGTGCGCCATCTTATCGCAGGTGGCCCCGGCGGGCAGCCCATCAGGCCAACGGACGATCATCGGCACGCGGATGCCGCCCTCCAAGACACTCCCCTTCGCCCCGTTGAACTGGCAGTTGAACCGCGTGGTGCACCAGTCGCCCTCGCCGCCGAACTGCGGGCCGTTGTCGCTGGTGAACATGACGATTGTGTTGTCCGCCAGGCCCAGGCGCTGTAGCTCCTCCAGGATGCAGGCGATGCCCGCGTCCATGTGACGGATCATGCCATACAGCGTGCTGACCCCCGGCGTGAAGCTGCCAGTCTCGGCGAAGGGGCGGACATCCTCCTCCGGGGCCTGGAAGGGGAAATGCGGCGCGTTGTAGGCGAGGTGCAGGAAGAACGGCTCGACGCGGTGCCGGCGGACGAACTCCACGGCTTCATGGGTGAAGGCATCGGTGAGATAGCGCCCGTCGGCGCGGCTGATCGCGCCATTGCGGTCGAGCCGCCAGTCATAGTAGTCCTGCCAGCCCCCGCGGAAACCGGCGAATTCGGCAAAGCCACGAGCGTTCGGGTGATAGCGGGGATCGAGCGCGCCGAGATGCCACTTGCCGATGAGGCCGGTCGCGTACCCGACAGCGCCGAAGTAGTCGCCGAGGGTTCGCTCGCGAAGTGACAGGCGATCCAGCCCCCGGCCCTCCAACGTGTCGATGGCTCCGGTGCGGTGGGGATAGCGTCCGGTGAGAAGCGACGCGCGCGAGGGAGCGCACACCGCCGAACCGGCGTAGTGCTGTGTCAAACAGGTGCCCTCGCGGATCAGTTGGTCGAGGGTCGGGGTCTGGGACAGGCCTTCATTGAAGGCGCTGAAGTCGCCGTACCCCATGTCGTCGGCGAGGATGAGGAGGATGTTGGGATGGGCCACGCTGCGGCTCCCTGTGGTGGAGTTCACGCCGGAGAGCAGGCCCCGAAGAGTGTTTCTACGGATGCCTGCGACAGACTGCCGTCAGTGGGAGATTCACCGGCGGGAGTGGAAACCCTCCCTCTGCCATCTGTCACCGCTGGCACATCGGGCAGGACCTCGGCGAGCGGCGGTGAATCTGACTCGCGGGTAGCGGACGGCGTGGTCGCGTCTGCAAATGCAGACTAAAGAGGGGATCGAGATGAGTAGGCTGTGGTGCGTCGCTATCGCGGCGTGTTTGCTGTCTGGAGGCGGCCTGTGGGCACAGGGGGCTGAGAAGCCCGTGTTGGTGCCCCAAACAGGGCATATCGGCCCGGTTTTAGGCGTCGCGTTCAGCCCGGACGGCAGGATTCTGGCCTCGGCGGGCCAGGACGGCACCGTAATCCTGTGGGATGTAGCCACAGGGGCGCGCAAACAGACGCTGACAGGGCTCAGCGGCGAGATGACGTGCCTGGCTTTCAGCCCTGACGGCAAGACTCTCGCTGCCGGGGGCTGGGGGAACGCCGTCACCCTCTGGGATACGGCCACATGGACGCCGAGAGCGAGGCTCATCGGGACTGACTGCGTTGAGAGCGTGGCCTTCAGTCCCGACGGCCGGGTCCTGGCCGTGGCGAGCATGGATGGCCCATTGATTCTGTGGGACGCTGCCACGGGTACGCGAAGACGGGCACTTTGGGGGCACACCGGCGAATGGGGGAATGTGGCCTTCAGCGCCGACGGCAAGACGCTAGCCGCAGGAACTTCGTTTGGGGCGGTGGTCCTATGGGACGTCACCACAGGGGTGCCGAAGCGAACGATTCACGGGTATTTCGGCACTGTGTGGTGCGCGGCGTTCGGCCCGGACGGCGAGGCTCTTGCCCTGGGGGGTAGCGACGGCACGATGGTTCTGTTGGATGCGTCTACGGGCAGGCGAACGTGGATGCTTACCGAGCGCGCCGGCGGGATCGATTGCCTGGCGTTCAGCCCAGATGGCAAGACGCTGGCCTCGGCGGGAGGAGAAGGAGGAGGCGATGATTCAGTCATCCTTTGGGACGCAACCACAGGCACGCGCAAGCGATCACTCACTGGGCATACTGGGTCGGTGACGAGTGTGGCCTTCAGCCCGGATGGCGTGACACTGGCGTCAGGGAGTTACGACGAGACGATCGCTTTGTGGGATACGGCTACAGGGGAGCGTAAGCACACACTGGCGGGGCATATCCGGCCAGTATCGCACGTTGCGTTCAGCCCGGACGGCACGGCCCTGGCCGACGCGAGGCCGGACAGCACGGTCATCCTGTGGGATATGAACACCGCAGCGCGCCGGCAGGCCCTCACCCAGTGTGGAGGTTGGGCGGACTGCGCGGCCTTCAGCCCGGACGGCAAGATCTTGGCCTCCGGCGGCGAGGACAATACGGTCATCCTGTGGGACTGGACTACAGGTACGCGAAAGCGGACCTTCGTGGGGCATACCAAGCCGGTGGAGAGTGTGGCCTTCACGCGAGACGGCAAGGCCCTCGCTTCGGGGAGTGAACGGGGTACGGTAATCGTGTGGGACGTGGCCGCCGGGACCAGGAGGCGAACACTTGAGACATACGCCCACGATGTGCAAAGCGTCGCCTTCAGCCCGGATGGCAGGGCCCTGGCTTCCGTAGATAACTGGGGCAACGTGACCTTCTGGGACGTAGTCACAGGGGCTCGCAAGCGAACGCTCGCAAGGCTGGCCGAGGACGCGCAGGTCGTGGCTTTCAGTACGGATGGCAGGACCGGGGCCTTTGGGACCCCTGACAGTACGGTGATCCTGTGGGACATAGCCACGGGCAGGCGCGAGCGAACGCTCACAGGGCACGTTGCGCCGGTGTGCAGTGTGGCCTTCAGTCACGATGGCAAAGCTCTCGCGGCTGGCAGCTATGACGGCACCGTGACCCTGTGGGACATGACCTCAGGGAAGTGCAAGCGGATGCTGGCAAGGCACATCGGCGGAGTGCAGAGCGTGGCCTTCAGCCCGGACGGCAAGGCTCTGGCGTCGGGAAGCGACGATGGAACCGTAATCCTGTGGGACGTCGCCACAGGGCGACCTCTCGTCACCTTCTACAGCTTCGATGCCGGGAAGGCGTGGCTCGCCGTCACGCCGGAGGGATACTACACAGGGTCCGACAATGTGGGCGATTACATCCGCTGGCGTGTCGGCGAGGCGCTGTATCCAGCCGATAAGTTCTCCGGCGAATACCATCGGCCGCACCTCGTGGCCGAGGCCCTGGCGCGGAAGCCGTGACCGTTTGCCGGGTGCGGAGGCGAAGCGCGGGTCGGGGCTATGAGGGGCTGTGTCCACAATATCGGCGCAGCGTGACATTCGCGGACTGGCCGCCGGGGTCCTCCCCCAAGACGATGACCTCGGGCGATTCGGCCAGCGCCGGGATCGCCGCTGCCAGATCGAGGCCCAGCATCGCGCCGAAGGTATGGCCCCAGGGCTTCGGGGCGGCTGCGGTGGGCGAGGGGCTTACGCGCATCTCGACCGCCGCCAGTTCGGCGAGGATCGTCGCGCCGCGAGCCTCGGCAACCTCGGCGCGCTCCAGTGCGAGGAGGCACGCGCCCTCGCCCGGCACGAGGCCCGGCGCAAGCTCGATGCCGGCGAGAAGCGAGGCGCTCAGCACATCCACCCCGCCGGCGAGGATGAGGTCCGCGCGCCCGTGCCGGAGGACATCGAAGGCGTACTGCAGCGCCGCCGCCGCCGAGACATCGCCCACGCAGAAGGTC
>Ga0181520_10007932_pt1 | contig 15339 bp, 13 predicted proteins | sample PEATcosm2014_Bin_29_FD_132451 | JGI IMG/M metagenome (GOLD analysis project Ga0181520, IMG submission 132451) | Peatland microbial communities from MTU Mesocosm Facility, Houghton, MI, USA - PEATcosm2014_Bin02_30_metaG | ecosystem: Environmental > Terrestrial > Soil > Wetlands > Peat | place...
ATATTACGAGCCGCAGGTGTTCCCCAAAATGAAAGGTTCACGAGCCCAAATGCGGCGCAAACTCAAAAACCGCCCGGCCAAATCCTAGTGGCATTGGGTTTCCAAACCTGCTGTATCGCCGATGTCCAAATCGGCAGGGCGTCGCTTTTTCGATCGCGTTGGACCGCGGACGGCCTGCGGGTTTGGAAACCTGCGCTACCGGATCGCCCCGAAATGTCCCCACCCAAACCCCAGCAATTCCTCACTTGGTCAACCCTGGTCAACCTTGGTCAACCCTAAAAGGCTCCCCCAAAACAGAAATGTCGCCCGGCGCCCCCGCTTCCATTAACTTGGACCAATAACATGCTCTTCCCCCTGCCCAACCCAGCCAACGCCCACCCGCGCGTGGTGATCACCGGCGCGGGTGTCATCACCGCCCTCGGCCGCGGCTGGCAGGCCAACGCCGAAGGCTTCCGCACCGGCCGCCGCGCCTTCCGCACCGTCTCCCATTTCGATGTCAGCCGCCAGCGCGTCAAAACCGCCGCCGAAGCCGACCTGCCCGGGGTTCTCTCTCCCGCGTTTCCCGCCACCAGCCTCACCCGCCGCCAGCGCCAGCGACTCGACCGCGCCGGGCAGATGCTCCTCCTCGCCGCCCACGAGGCGTGGCAACAGTCCGGCTGGCAGGCCGATGAGCCCGGCGCCGACAACCTCCCGCTCGTGCTCGGCACCACCGCCGGCGGCATGCTGCTGGGCGAAGCCTATTACCGCCAGGCCATCGGACAGCCCGCCCACCACCGCCAGCAGGCCGTTCGCGCCGTTTATTATCAGCCCCAAGTCCAGGCCCGGATGGTTTTCGACGCCCTCGGCTGCCGCGGCCCCATCACCGTCATTTCCAACGCCTGCGCCTCCGGCGCCAATGCCATCGGCCACGCCTGGGATTTGCTCCGGTCCGGCCAAGCCGAATGCGCCCTCGCCGGCGGTTACGATGCCCTCGGCGAACTCGTCTTTTCCGGCTTCGATTCCCTCCAGGCCCTCTCGCCCACCGTCTGCCGCCCCTTCGACGCCCACCGCGACGGCCTGGCGCTCGGCGAAGGCGCCGCAGTGCTCACGCTGGAAACCCTCCATCACGCCAGCCAGCGCCACGCCACCATCCTCGGAGAGCTCATCGGCTATGGCACGTCCATTGACCAGCATCATCTCACCCAGCCCCACCCCCAAGGCCAAACCACCCTCGCCGTCATGCGCCAGGCCTGCGCCAGCGCCGCCGTCACGCCCGACGACATTGACTACATCAACGCCCACGGCACCGGCACCCCCCTCAACGACAGCTCGGAAGCCGCCGCCATCAGCGAATGGGCCGGCGCGCACGCCGACGCGCTGCCCGTCAGCTCCACCAAGGCCAGCATTGGCCATCTCCTCGGCGCCGCCGGGGCCGTCGAGGCCGTCGTTTGCCTCATGGCCCTCCGCGGCCAATGGCTGCCGCCGCAGGAACTCTTTGACACTCCCGATCCCGCCTGCCAATTCCCCATCGTGCACCAGCCCCAGGAAGCGAATTTGAACGTCGTCCTCTCCAACTCCTTCGGCTTTGGTGGCGTCAACGCCGCCCTCATCTTCCGGAGGTGGCTGTGAGCCGGATTTTTGTCGCCGGTCTCGGGGCCGTCTCGCCGGCCGGCTGGAACGTGGCCGCCTTGCGCGCCGCCCTCGACCAAGGCGAGCCTCTCCCCGTCCAATCCCTCCCGCGCCCCGGCTGGCCCCAACCGCTACGCGCCCGCCTCGTGCCCAACCCGCCGGCCCGTCCGGATTTTCTTGCTCATCCGCGCCTCCGCCGCACCAGCCCCATCACCCACTACGCCGTCGCCGCCGCCCTGGAAGCCGCCGCTCCGCTCCGCCAGCATTCAGCCGCCAAGCCCCTCCGCCTCGGCGTCGTCGGCTGTCTCCAATCCGGCTGCGTCCAATACTCCTGCCGCTTCTACGACGAAACCCTGGCCAATCCCGCCACCGCCAGCCCCCTCATCTTTCCCGAAACCGTCTATGCCGCCCCCACCAGCCACGTCGCCGCTCTCTTGGATAACGTCGTGCTCGCTTATTCGCTCGTCGGCGACCCCGCAGCCTTCTTGCAAGGCGTCGCCCTGGCCGCCCAATGGCTCTCCGAAAATCGCGTGGACGCCTGCCTCGTCGTCGGCGCCGAGGAGCCCCACTGGCTCACCGCCGACGCCCTCCGCCATCTGGACCGCCCCGCCATCGTCGCCGCCGGCGCCGGCGCCCTCTGCCTCTGCTCCGATCCCGCCCTCGCCATCGGCATCGAGCTCGCCGCCATCACCGACGCCCATACGCTCACCGCGCGCCTAAGCCGCGCCCAGGCCGCCCTCGCCATGCGACGCCAGCTCGGCGCCCCCCAGTCCGGCGAGCTCCTCGCCGACGGCCTCGGCGGCAGCCCGCGCCCGGACGCCGCCGAGGCCGCCGCTTGGGGCGATTGGCCCGGCCCCCGCGTCAGCCCCAAGCGCCTGCTCGGCGAGGGCCTCATGGCCGCCGCCGCCTGGCAATGCGTCGCCGCCTGCGACGCCCTGGCGCTCGGGCGCTCCCCCGCCGCCACCGTCAGCCTCGTCGGCTCCAACCAGCAGGCCATCGGCGCCCGCTTTGTCCGCCCCTGACCATGCGCGCAAATTCCCGCACTTCGCATTTGTCCCGCGCCCCGTCCCCGGGCACCATTCCCCCATGAGCGCGCGCCTCATCTTGATTACGGGCGCCAACGGCGGCTTGGGCGCGGCCGTGGCGCGTGCTTTTCTCCAGGAAAATTCCGCCAACCTCGTCTGCCTCGGCGTCCACTCCCGCCGCGAACAGGCCGACCAGTTGGCCGGCGAGAACCCCACCCGCTGCTTCACGCTCGCGCTCGATGTCACCTCGCCCGATTCCTGGAGCCTGGCCGTCGCGCAAATCCTCGCCCGTCATCAGCGCCTCGACGTGCTCGTCAATAACGCCGGCAACCATGAGGACGCCCTCCTGGCCACCATGTCCCCGGATTCCTGGCGCCGCGTCCTCGCCACCAATCTCGACGGCGTCTTCCATGGCTGCCAGGCCGTCCTGCCGGCCATGATCAGCCAGCACGCCGGCCGCATTGTCAACGTCTCCTCCCTCAGCGCCCTCCTCGCCCCGGCCGGCCAGGCCAATTACGCCGCCGCCAAGGCCGGTGTCGTCGCCCTGACCCAGTCTCTCGCCAAGGAGGTCGCCCGCATCGGCATCACCGTCAACGCCGTCTGCCCCGGCTTCGTCGAAACCGAGGCCCTCGCCCGGCTCGCCGGCGAAGAGCGCCGCGCCGCCCAGCTAAAAATCCCCATGCGCCGCTTCGGCCGGCCCGATGAAATCGCCGCCGTCATCCGCTTCCTCGCCAGCCCGGATGCCAGCTACCTCACCGGCGCGGCCCTCAAGGTGGACGGTGGCATTTTCTAAAGCTCCTGGAGCCTCGCCATGAACCTCGAAGCAATTTTAGTGTTAAGAAGTCCGCCCTCACCCCGGCCCTCTCCCCCGAGGAGAGGGAGAAACGGTTTCCGCGCCTTGGCGATGGCGCGATGCTGGTGTAGCGCAGGTTTCCAAACCTGCTGTATCGCCGATTTCCAAATCGGCAGGGTGTTGCAATGGCGTGGCGTCTGCGGGTTTGGAAACCCGCGCTACAGCAGACTTGGAAGTCTGGGCCACGGGATTGCCCCTGAAATATCCGGGCTTGGCAATGTCAGGTCGCCGAGTTGGTCGTGGTTGAGAGGTCCAACGCGCCAACGGTTTCGGGGTGTTCTCCCCCGGACCCGGGCGGTGGGAGCGCGGCGTTCACGCCGCTTCAATTTCCTATGCTGCAAGGCCTTTCCAAGCTGAAGCGGCGTGAATGCCGCGCTCCGGTCCAAGGGCTCAATGCGCGACCGGTTTCTGGAAATTCCCCCCCCGCCGGCCCCAAGGTTGTCATCATCGGCGCCGGCATCGCCGGGCTCTCTTGCGGCTGCTATTTGCAGATGAACGGCATCCAGACCGAAATCCTGGAGTCCGCGGCCATCCCCGGCGGCCTCTGCACTTCCTGGCACCGCGGACCCTACGTCTTCGATGGCTGCCTCCGCTGGCTCCTCGGCGCCCAGCCCCCCTCCGCCTTCCACCAGATCTGGACCGAACTCGGCGCCATCGCCGGCCGCCAGGTCTTCATCCACGACGAAGTCCTCCACATCGAATGGCCCGACGGCCAGGTCTTCCGCGTGCCGGCGGACCTCGACGCCGTCGCCCGCGAGTTCAAGCGGCTCGCCCCCGAGGATGCCCTGCTGATTGACCAACTCGTCCGCGATGCCCGCCGCTGCGTGCCGCTCGAGCCGCCGCTCGAAAATCCCATCGAATTGCTGAATCCGCTCGAACGCACCAAGCTGGGCCTGCGTTACTTCTTCATGGTGCCCATCATGCTGCGCTACAAAAACGTCCCCGTCGCGCGCTACGTCCGCCGCTTCCGCAATCAGGCGCTCCGCGAAACCCTCCAGATCCTCGCCGGCCACGAAGACATGTCCGCTCTCGTCCTCGTGATGCTGCTGGCCTTCCGCACCCGCCGCAATACCGGCTTCGTCGCCGGCGGTTCCTGGGAATTTGCCCGCGCCATTACCGACCGCTATCGCACGCTCGGCGGTTCCTTGCGCCTCAACACCACCGTCGCCACCGTCACCGTCGAAAACCGCCGCGCCACCGGCGCCCGCTGTGCCGACGGTTCCCTCGTCCCCGCCGCCACCGTCGTCTCCTGCGCCGACGGGCACGCCACCATCTTCAAGCTGCTCGACGGCCGGTTCGTCAACCGCCGCCTCCGCTTCCTCTACGACCGTTGCCAGCCTTTCCCCGCCATCCTCCAAATCTCGCTCGGCATCAAACAGCTCTTCCCCGCAGCCCCGCACACCCTCAACCTCCCCGTCCCGCAGGGCCTCCGCGTGGATGATCGCACCCGCCATGAGCGCCTGGAGGTTGAGGTCTTCGGACCCGCCTCCGGCCTGTGCCCCGAAGGTGCCACCCTCATGACCGTCCGCCTCCAGACCCGCTGTGAATTCTGGACCGACTTGAAGCAAACCGATGTCCTCCGTTACCGCGCCGAGAAACGCCGCATCGTCGCTGAAGTCGTCTCCGTCCTGGAACAGCGTTTCCCCGGCCTCGCCGCGCAGCTCGAGCACTCGGACATCGCCACGCCCGTCACCTTTATCCGCTACACCGGCAACTGGCAGGGCAGTTACGAGGGCTGGCTGCCCACGCCCCGCGTGCTCGGCCGCCGCATCCCCTTCACGCTCCCGCACCTGAAAAATTTCTACATGGCCGGTCACTGGGTCGTCGCCGGCGGCGGCCTCCCCGCCGCCGCCCTCGCCGGACGCTACGTGGCCCAGTTGATCTGCGCCCAGTTCGGAAAAAAATTCGTGCCGCTCACTCCCTGAACTCAAAACGCCACGGGCTCCCCGTCCTCTCCCGTATGAATCGGCAAAGTAAACAGCCGTCCCGCTTTCGGCCGGCCCGCCAGCCAGCCGGTGATCGTGTACTCGGCCGAGGGCTCCAGCTTCCAGTCCTTGGGCAGCGCGTAGATCCGCTCATTGGCGTTGCTCCCCGGCAGCGCCAGCGGCCGGCCCAGTTGCCCCCGCACCGGCACCGGCGAAGTCGAATACCGCAGCACTTTCGCAATCGTCACCGTGATCGCATCCCCCTCGCCCAACCCCGCCAGCGCCGGCGACCAGATCCGCAAATACACCCCGTCCCCCGGCAGTTGCCGCCAGCCCTGGTCAAACGGATCCCGCGCAATCCGCGTCAGCGCCTGCTCCTCCTTGGTGACGAGTTCCGCCCCCGCTTCCACCGCCCGGTAATCTTTCACCCCCGGAAAATTCTCAAACTGTTCCGCCACCCGGCTCGTCGAGGTGTCCCGCGTCGGCCGGAAATTGCTCAGCACGATTCCGTCCGAACACCGGTCGTCCAGCCCGCCATGCGTGCTGCCACAGTTCACGAGCCGGCTGCCCTGTTGCACCGCCCAACCATCGTTCACATAGCGATTGTCCAGACTGATCAAAATCGTCGCCGGATTCAGCGCTCCGCGCGTCAGGCCGCGCACGATCCGCTCCGGCGCCAGCGGATACCGGTTCGTCGCCGTCGCCGCCAGCCAGTCGTCGGCCGCCGCAAAACCCTCCGCATCCAGCCGGTGCCCTCCGGCCAGCGCCGCCAGCACCGGGCCATATTCCAGCGGATCGCCGCTCACCGGCGAATACCGGTAGGTGTCCTCCGCCGGTTTCCACGTGATGTCCGCCCGCCCGCCGTTGGCATCCATGACCAGAAACCGGTTGGGCTGCCCCGGCAGCGCCGCCGCCAGCACGTCCACTCCCGCGAGCCCGCACAGCCGCTGCGCCAGCCTCTCCGTCTCGCCCGGCTGACAATGCACCTCCACCCAGGATTCCACCCCCACCACCGGCAGCACCACGTCCTTCGGCCCGGTGATCGTCTGCGTCACCCGATACCCCGCGTGTTCCAAAAACGCCCGGTCCTGCACGCGGCGCCCGCGCCCCGCGTGGTTGTGCCCGTGGTCCGAAAGCATCACAATTTCCAGGTCCCGCCCTTCGCGGGTCCGGTAAGTCGCCCGCAGCATTTGCAGCCGCTGGTCCAGCTCGCAGAGCAGCCCAAAGATGTCCCGCTGCAAATGCTGGGCGTCATCCGAAGCGCGCACGTACACGTAGTAGTCCCGCACCCCGTCGGCCGCCTTCCAAAAATGCGCCGCCATGCCGTGCAACTCATACCGGTACGTGTGCACTGGAAACATATAGCCCATCGCCCGCACCAGCCCGTTCTGCACCTGCCAGTCCATTTGCCGCTCGTGCTCCATCGTGCTCGTCACCCCGTTCAGCTCGATGACCGAATTCGCCGCCGCGCTGTAATACGTCCGCTGGTACCCCGGCAGCGGGCGGTCCCCGAAAATGTCCGTCCACGCCACGTCGCTCGCCGAGGGAAACGTGGAAATCATCCGGCTAACCGGAAAATAACCCTCCGCCGCCGTGAACGCCCGCAATTGGTAAGTCCTGCCCCAGAAGTTCGTCCGCGTGATACCCGCCTGCAACGCCACCAAGTCCCGGTACGCCACGCCATCCAGCGCCAGCACCAGCCGCGCCGGCACCGCCTGCGTCGTGAGCGGCAGGGCGCAGACCAGAACCCCGGCCAGCCGGCTCCAGGCTCTTCCGCCCCGGCCGTTTCGCCCCTTGGTTGCGAAAAATTTCATGAACTTGAATTCTCGGCCCCTTGGTCTCCTCGTGTCCCGCAAAAAGCAAAGTCGCCGGGGTTTTCCCCATTGCCGGCTTGCGTGCCCGCGATTCCTAATGCAACATGCTTTATTCAGCGCGGCTTACGCCTTTGCCATGGACAATTCAATCGAGATCAAACAAAACATCAGGCGGCTGATGGTCGAGAACCTCATGCTTCAGATCAGTCCGGAAGAAATTGGCGACGCCCAGCCGCTCTTCGGCCCCGGCAGCGTCGGCTTGGATTCCGTGGACGCCTTGCAATTGGTCGTGGCCTTGGACAAAACTTACGGCCTAAAAATCCCCGATCCGGAAACGGCGAAACAGGTCCTGCAATCCGTCAATTCCATGGCCGACGCCATCCTCAAGCACCAGTCCTCCGCCAAAGCCTGATCCCCTTTCTCCGCTGCCCGCAAGGCCGCCTGGAGCCCAGTCCTCCGCAATCGTCAATCTGTCCGCTCCCCCGGAGCCGCTCCCGCTGGGCTCTTGCCTCAGCTCAAGCGCATCGGCATGACCACGTACAGGAACGGACCATTGATCTTCACCACTCCCGGACTCAATTCGTCAATCAGCTCCAAAAACACTTCGTCTTCCGTGAGGGCCGCCAACGGATCAATCAGGTACCGCGGATTAAACGCAATCGCAAATTCCTTGCCCTTGTAATTGATCGCCAGGGTCTCCCGCGCTTCGCCCACTTCCGGCGAATTCGCCGTGATGGTCAGGTTGTTTTTCCCGAACGCCAGTTTCACCGAGTTGGCCTTTTCGCTGGTCATGATTTCCGCCCGGCGCAGCGCCGCCTGAAATTCTTCCCGCCCGAGCGAAATTCTTTCCTTCGCTTCGCCCGGAATCACCTGCCGGTAATTGGGATAATTTCCCTCGATGAGCTTGGTAATCAGCAAAACCGACAGGCTGTTTTCGCTTTTCAACGAGAAGGAAGCCTGGTTTTCTCCGAGCGTGATTTCCACGGTTCCCTTGTCCGTCAGCAACCGCGTCAATTCATTGACAGCCTTCGCCGGCACGATCAACTCCGCCGCGCTTTTTTCGGAAATTTCCACTTCCTCATCCACCAAAGCCAGCCGTCGCCCGTCCGTCGCCACGAAGGTCATTTTCCCTTCCTTCAGACTCACAAAAATGCCGTTGAGCACATACCGCGATTCGTCGCTCGAAACGGCAAAAGAGGTTTTTCTCAGCATGGCCCGGATGGTTTCCTGCGAGACCGTCACCTTTTTGTCATCCTTGAATTTCGTCAGTGGCGGAAATTCATCCGCCCCCAAACCGTTGATTTTGAAAAACGACGATCCGCTCCGGATGCTGGCGATATTTTTTTCATCCACTTCGATTTCAATATCGCCATTCAATTCGCGCACGATGCCAAACAGTTTTTTCACCGGCAATGTCGTCGCCCCCGGCTTCGTCACTTTTGCTTCCACCTTGCACGCCACCGTCACATCGAGATCCGTGGCCGTGATTTCGAGATGGTTGTCCTCCGCCCGGAGCAGAACGTTCGAAAGGATCGGCAGCGTCGTGCGCGTGCTGACGACATTTTGAACTGCCTGCAAACCGGCGATGATCTGGTCTTTGCTGATCGAGAGGTTCATGCTCTTTTAATAATGTTCTTCTTTTATAAAAAAACTATCCGTATTAAGGCCGGTGAACAAGCCTAACAACTCTTAAACCGCAATCCAAACTTGGCAGAAATACTAATTGGCCCCGGCGACAACAGCAAGGTATCCGCACCAGAAAAAATGAAAAGTCAAAGTTGTTACCACCGTGCACAAGTCATTCACACCCCATTCGCATCAAATCAGCAGTGTTGTGCCCTTTTGATGATTTCGGGCAATTTTGCGCAGACAAATTCCGCCTCTTCCAAGGTGGAAGCCCGTCCCAGGGAAAAACGAACCAGTGAATTGGCCTCGGTCGGGCGCCCTAGAGCCACAACGACATGGCTCGGTTCCAGTGACCCTGCCGAGCAGGCCGAACCGCTGGAAGCGCAAATGCCTTCCATGTCGAGCGCCGCCAGCAAGGCGATGCCGTCAGCGCCGGTAACGGTAAACGCCACCGTGTTTATCAACGCCCCTTCGCTCGGAGACACAACGGTACACCCCCCAATGTGCGATAAACAGTCAAACAAACGATTTCGCAGCGGCCGCAGCCTCACGTTATCGAAAACGGGAGGTTTGACAAAGCGTTCCAAGGCCGCAACCAAACCGATGATCCCCGGAAGATTCTCCGTCCCGCCCCGCCGCTCATTCTCCTGTCCGCCCCCAAACAAAACCGGGTCCGGATGCAGCGGCGATTTGATGTAAAGCACTCCCGCCCCTTTGGGTCCATGAAACTTGTGCGCACAAATCGAAACGAGATCCGCGTTGAACTGCTGAATGGACTGAAAGGGCTCTTTGCCAAACCACTGGACCGCGTCCGTGTGAAAACAAATTTTCCGCTCCTGGCACAACGCCCCGACTTCAGCCACCGGTTGCAGCGTGCCAATTTCGTTATTGGCCGCCATGAGCGAAATCAGAACCGTATCGGGCCGGATCGCCGCTTTGACGTCGGCCAAAGAAATCCTCCCGTCCGAATTGACGGGCAACCGGGTGACCTCAAACGCTTCTTTTTTCTCCAGATAATCGAAGCATTGCAGCACGGCATGATGTTCCACGGACGAAGTGATGAGATGCTTTCCCCTGGGCTTGAGCAGCCGGGCGGCCCCAAAGATCGCCAGATTATTCGCCTCGGTGCCCCCGCTCGTAAAAATGATTTCGCTCGGTTTGGCCCCGAGAAACCGAGCCGCCCGGTCTCGGGCGTCGTCGAGCAGCGCCCGGGCTTTCCGCCCCACGTGGTGCACGGACGAGGGATTTCCCCAGACGTCGTCAAAATACGGCAACATCGCGTCGCGCACCGCCGCGTCGAGCGGGGTCGTGGCGTTGTAATCGAAGTAAATCGAACGCGGCATCGGTTGAAAATTATAAATAAAGCCTTACGCTGGACGCATAAAATATGCAGAATTGGCGCCAGTTCGGTGCAAAAGCATCAGCAGCCTAAACCGAAAACCGTTTATCGTAAATGACAACGCGGGTAAAAATTTGTGGCGTCACCAGCGTGGCGGACGCCTTGCAGGCCGCGGAAGCCGGCGCCGACATGATCGGGCTGAATTTTTATGAAGGCAGCCCCCGGCACGTCGCGTTCGAACCAGCCGCCGAAATCGCCCACTCCCTGCCGCCGTTTGTCCTGCGCGTGGGCGTCTTCGTCAATCCCGACGAGGCGCTCGTCACCCGCGCCATAGCCGATTGCGGTTTGACGATCCTGCAATTCCATGGCGACGAGACGTCCGACTTCTGTACGCAATTCGGGTTGATGAGCCTTAAGGCCATCCGCGTGCGCGACGCGGAATCTTTGGCCCAGCTCGCCGAGTACCACACCGACGGCTTTTTGCTGGACGCCTGTTCGGCGGCCGGGCTGGGGGGGACGGGCGAAAAGTTCAACTGGGATTTGGCGGTGGAAGCCCGGAAGTTCGGCAAACCAATCTTCCTGGCCGGCGGCCTTACGCCGGAGAATGTCGCCGCCGCGGTGCGCCAGGTCCGGCCTTTTGGCGTGGACGTGTCCAGCGGGGTCGAGTTGGCGCCGGGGAAAAAGGACGCCGCCAAAGTGCGCGCCTTCATTGACGCTGTTCGAGCCGCATGAAAGCTCCCCTCATCCGCTGCCCCTGGCCGACCGACGAACTCTACCTCGGCTACCACGATCAGGAATGGGGCGTGCCGGCGCATGACGACCGGCTGTTGTTTGAGCTGCTGATTCTGGAGGGAGCGCAGGCCGGGCTGAGTTGGCACACCGTGCTGAAAAAGCGGGAAAATTACCGCGCCGCGTTCGCCAACTTCGACGCGGAGAAAATCGCCCGCTACGGCCCAAAAGAAATCGCCGCTTTGTTGAATAATGCCGGGATCATCCGCAATCGCCTGAAAATTCATGCGACCGTTCAAAATGCGCGGGCGGTGCTGGAGGTTCGAAAGGAATTCGGCAGTTTGGATGCCTACCTGTGGCGGTTTGTGGACGGCAGGCCCATCCTCAACCGCCCCCGCACCATGCGGGACGTGCCGGCCAAGACAGCGGTCTCCGACCGCATGAGCAAGGATTTGCTGAAACGCGGATTTAAATTTGTCGGCTCCACGATTTGCTACGCCTACATGCAGGCCACTGGCATGGTCAACGATCATTTGGTGACGTGCTTCCGGCATAAGGAGATTTCCAGGGCGAAACCATGAAACGAATAGCGGTTTATTGCGGTTCCAACAAAGGCGCGCGCCCCGAGTATGCGGCGGCTGCGGAACAACTCGGAACGCTCCTCGCGCGGGAGAAGATCGAGCTGGTTTATGGCGGCGGCATGGTCGGCCTGATGGGCATCGTGGCGGACGCCGTGCTGAAAAACGGCGGCCACGTGATTGGCGTGATTCCTGAGAAACTCGCGCTCAAGGAAGTGGTTCACGAAAAGTTGCCGGACCTGCGGGTGGTCAAGACCATGCACGAACGGAAGGCGTTGATGGCTGAATTGGCGGATGGATTTATCGCGTTGCCCGGCGGTTACGGAACGTTCGAGGAATTCTTCGAGGTGCTGGCGTGGGGCCAGTTGGGCTGGCATCAGAAACCGTTCGGCTTGCTGGACGTGGCCGGCTTCTACGCGCATTTGCACACCTTCCTCGATTATGCCCAGACGGAGGGGTTCATCCGCCCGCAGAATCGCGCCCTGGTGCTGGCGGAGACGAACGTGGAATCCCTGCTGGCCCGCATGCGGGCGTTCCGTCCCGTCCGGGAAACCAAATCGGGACGCTGACGCCGCTGGAGCTTGTGTGGCTGTGAACGTGAGTTCACGGCCAACTGAAAGGGCTTCGGACTGGATGGCGTTCAAATTCGTGTCAAAACTTTTGGACGCTCTTATGGGTTGACCAAGGTTGACCAGGGTTGACCGGCGGAACGCGGAACCTATTACCCAAGGTAGCCGCCGCGGCAACCTTGGGCTTCGAGCCAGAATCCCGTTGGGATTCATAGGGGCGTCCACCCTTCGTCGTAATTTGCGGAATAGTGCGGGCGATGGTACTCAAGAGCTCGCGGCTCGCGCGTGCGTGCGAAAGCGCCGTCGCCGCTGCGCTTTGCCGGCGCAGTCCATGACGCGGACGGGCTTGTCGGGCGCATCGTGCTTGCGCGGAGCGTCATGGACTGCGTGGACATGGCCAAGTTTGTTCCGCGCAGATATATGTGCATTGCCGGGATGCACACGCCTCGTGCTTTTTTGCTTTCAGCCGTGAACTCACGTTCACAGCCACGAGACACGCCTGCCCTGTTTTCATGGCCTTTTTTACTTCCCTTGGCGTCTTCGTGTGAAGTCAAAATTCGGTTACGCCAGGGGAATTGTGTGCTATAATCCGCCGGAATCGTAAGGATGAAAATTTCCGTTCCATGTGAGATCTTCCCGGGAGAGACTCGCGCGGCATTGACCCCAGACGGGGCGGCCAAACTCGTAAAACTGGGGGCCGAGGTGGAAGTGGAGGCCGGCCTGGGCGTGGCCGCCGGTTTTCCGGACGACGCCTATCTCAAAGCCGGCGCCACCGTGGCCAATGATCGCAAAGCCCTGGTCAGTTCCGGCGATGTCGTGCTGCGCGTGCGCAAACCGCCGGTCGAGGAAATCCCGCTGCTCAAGCCCAATGCCATTCATGTGAGCCTCCTCGACCCGTTCAATGAGCGCGACTTGGTTCAAAAACTCGCCGAACGCGGCGTCAGCGCCATCAGCCTGGAGTTCCTGCCGCGCTCCACCCGCGCGCAAAAAATGGATGTGCTTTCTTCCCAGGCGAATCTCGCCGGCTACGAGGCCGTGATCCTCGCCGCGGGGTATTCCCGGAAAATCTTCCCGATGATGACGACGGCCGCCGGCACGATCCTGCCGTCGAAGGTGTTCATCATCGGCGTCGGCGTGGCCGGGTTGCAGGCCATTGCCACGGCGAAACGGCTCGGGGCGAAGGTGACCGCTTACGACACCCGGCCGGTCGTCGAGGAACAGGTGAAGTCGCTCGGCGCGCAGTTTCTCAAAATTGATCTCGGCGAAACCGGCCAGACCAAGGAGGGCTACGCGAAACCGTTGACGGATGAACAGGTGCAAAAACAGCGCGACGCCATGCGCAAGACCTGCGGCGATTCCGATATTGTCATCACCACGGCGCAAGTCTTCGGGCGCAAGGCACCAATTTTGGTGACGGCCGAAATGCTGGACGCCATGAAGCCCGGGAGTGTGGTGGTGGACCTCGCGGCGGAAACCGGCGGCAACGTGGAGGGCATCAAACTGAACGAAGTCATCGAGCGCAATGGCGTGAAACTGGTGGGCACCGCCAATTTGCCGGGGCGCGTGCCACTGCACGCCAGCCAGGTTTATGCGTCAAACCTGGTGGGCCTCATCGAGGAGTTTTGGGACAAGCAGGCCAAGGCGTTTGTCCTCAAGCTGGACGACGAGATCATCAGAGGTTGCCTGGTGACGCACGGCGGAAAAATTGTGAATGAAAAACTGCTGGGATAATGAGTGGGGCCAGGCCGGCTTCGTCCATCCCAGCCCGAAATAAGAAAAAGACAATGCCCATGGATACGAACGAACTTTTCATCTTCATCCTGTCGGTCATCGTCGGGTTTGAAGTCATTTCCAAAGTGCCGTCCATGCTGCACACGCCGCTGATGTCCGGAACGAATGCCATTCACGGCATCATTTTGTTCGGCGGCATCCTGGTGCTGGCGAACGCGGCGACCCCGCTGACGCAGGCCTTGGGCTTTGTGGCGGTGGTGTTCGGCTCGGCCAACGTCTTCGGCGGGTTCATGGTCACCGACCGGATGCTCCAAATGTTCAAGCGAAAGAAACAGCCATGAGCACGCTCGTCGCCCTCATCTTCATCGGCGTTGCCGTGCTGTTCATCATCGGCATCAAGTTCCTGAGTTCGCCCAAGACGGCGCGGATGGGCAATTTGACGGCGGCGGCGGGCATGTTCGTGGCCCTGCTGGCGCTGCACCAGCCGGGCGGACCCTCGGTCTGGACGCAGCCCTGGACATTCAACTACACGCTCATCGCCATTGGCACGCTGTTGGGGCTGGGGTTGGGCGCTGTGGGCGCCTACTCGGTGAAAATGACGGCGATGCCGCAGATGGTCGCGCTCTTCAATGGGCTGGGCGGCGGAGCCGCGGCGCTGGTGGCCAGCCAGGAATTTTTGCGCGGCGCGCAACGCCCGACCGGCATCGGCGCGGCGCTGGCGGCCGCGATGCTGTTCGCCACGCTCATCGGGTCGCTGTCCTTCTCGGGCAGCATTGTGGCGTATCTGAAATTGCAGGGAAAATTCGAAAAACCGCATACGTTCCCCGGTCAGCATTTCCTCAACGGGCTCGTCTTGCTGGTGATCCTGAGCCTGGGAGGCTGGCTTACTTTCCAAGCCGTCGGGGGCAATGCCGTCACCGGGTTCGTCGTGCTGTTCTTCCTGGCGCTGTTTTTTGGCGCGGCCATGGTTCTGCCCATTGGCGGGGCCGACATGCCCGTGGTGATCTCGCTGCTCAACTCGTTTACCGGCCTGGCCGTGGCGGCCGATGGTTTTGCCCTTGGCAACCTGGCCATCGTGGTCGCGGGGACCTTGGTCGGATCCTCCGGCACGCTGCTGACGTTGCTCATGTGCCGGGCCATGAACCGCCCCGTCACGAACGTCCTATTCGGCGCCTTCGGATCTGGTGGTGCGCACGGTGGTCCGGCCGCGGGCGGAGTCGCTGGCACGGTCAAACCCATCCAGGCGGACGAGGCGGCCCTGCTGCTCGCCAATGCGCAGCGGGTGGTGGTGGTGCCCGGTTATGGCATGGCGGTGGCGCAAGCCCAGCATCAGGTGCGCGAGCTCTCAGAGGAACTGGGCAAACGCGGCGTGGAAGTGCAATTTGCCATTCATCCGGTGGCCGGCCGCATGCCCGGCCACATGAACGTGCTGCTCGCCGAGGCGAATGTTCCCTACGACCAGCTCATCGAAATGGAACAAATCAATCCCACGATGGACCGCGTGGACGTGTGTCTGGTGATCGGGGCCAACGACGTCGTGAA
>Ga0181520_10007933_pt1 | contig 15339 bp, 14 predicted proteins | sample PEATcosm2014_Bin_29_FD_132451 | JGI IMG/M metagenome (GOLD analysis project Ga0181520, IMG submission 132451) | Peatland microbial communities from MTU Mesocosm Facility, Houghton, MI, USA - PEATcosm2014_Bin02_30_metaG | ecosystem: Environmental > Terrestrial > Soil > Wetlands > Peat | place...
CGTCATCGCGGGACGCAAGCGTGCTCCCCTTTGCCGCGTTTTTGATAAATTCATTAAACGGCCCGTTTGCGTGAAACTCCATCCGGCTGTCCTCCCGTAGCAGCCCCACCATGCATTTCAGGCCCAGAGTGGCGCCGGCCTGGCTGTGGGTGCTGACCCGGGGAAGGCAGACAATGTGATCTGCTTCCTGAACCTTTTTTGTGATAAGAAATCCCGATTTCCATGACGCAGTCCGGGGGGACCGGTACCGGAAAAATCCATTGTCCCATCCTGCGTCCTCGAATGCGACAAACGGGTCCGCAAGCCCGCCCATGCCCGAACAGGTGTAATTTGCCCGCGAACTCCCGCGTATGATCCCGTTTTTATGGTGGAGGACATGCTCTATCCCGGACTGGTCGCCGATCATGACCCGGGCGCCCCGCTCAAGAAGAAGACCGGCCACAGCCCTGACCGCAAGAGGATGCGTGGTTGCAGGATAGGGATCAGGAGAGTTGAGCGCCGGCTTGATGAGCACGAGATCATCCTTTCTGAGCCACGAACAGTTGTCGGCAGCCCAAAGGAAGGTTTTGCGGATGATCGGTTCAAGGGAGGCTTCGTTTCCGGGGGCCCCGGTGCCATGGGCAAAGACCGGCTTCATTACCGGAGACGTGAGGCGGCATGGGGCAAAAAAGGTAGCTTTTGTACCTGCCCTTTCGCTGCCATCCTCACGCGTACTTGCTCATGTTCAGATCGCCGTTATTTGAATAGCCCCGCTGCTCCCAGTACCCCTCGTAATTCGGGTTATCGGAGAGTTCAATCTCGTCGACCCACTTGATCCACTTATATCCCCACTTGTCCTCGGCTACAAGCCGGAAGGGATAGCCATGGGCGGGGTCCAGGGTGAGATTGTTCATGGTATCGGCAAGAAGGATGTTGTTGTCTGTTACGTAACTGAGCGGGAACGAGGTGGTGTACCCGTCCGTGGCATGGAAGATCACGGTGTTTGCCCCGGGATCGGGCCCGGCATCTTTGATAAGATCGGAGACCCGCACGCCTCCCCAGAGGATCGTGGCGCTCCAGCCTTCCACGCAGTCGAGCGTGACTACCTTGGCATAATGCGGATGGTTGTCGAGGACTTCCTGGTAGGTGGAGCTGGTATTGTTCCTGACCAGGCCGTCAACGGTGAGCCGGTAATCGGATGTGTTGATGTACTGGGTGCCGCTGATGGCATTTTCCGGCACATTTGCAATGGCCGAGAGGTCGGTGCCCTGGTACGACCGGACTTCTGCTGAGGGAAGAGAAGTTACTCCTCCTGCACCCGGGGGAGTCGTGATTCCGGGGAGGAAAAAGATCACAAAAGCCACGGCTGCGATGATGACCAGGATACCGGCAAGGATCGCCACAGACCGTATGTTCATGCGCAGAGCTGTTCTGGCAAGCTATAAAAACGTCCGTTCCGTACCAAACGATCCCCGTGTGCGGCACATTTTTCCTTTTTTTTACAGCCAGCGGGGTGCCCGGACCATGTACAGTTCAGCCCTTTTTGACCGGTGTGAAACATCCGCAGGTATATACACAACAACACCAAACGCTCCCGATAACCACCTGCCGCTTTATGCCTGCCGTCAGCATACAGAACCTGACAAAAACCTACGGCACTCTTTTGGCCGTTGATAACCTCAGCCTTGAGATCGAAGAGGGCGAGGTCTTTGGGCTTCTTGGCCCCAATGGTGCGGGAAAGACCACCACGCTGATGATGCTGGTCACGCTTATCCCGCCCACATCCGGCTCTGCATCGGTAAACGGCTTTGATATTGTTACCCGGGCTGAACAGGTGCGAAAATCGATCGGCGTTGTCTTCCAGGACCCCAGCTCCGATGAGACCCTGACCGGTTACGAGAACCTCAACCTGCACGGTATGCTGTACGGCATGCCTGCGGTTTTGCGCGAACAGCGGATCGAAGAAGTCCTTGCGCTTGTCGGGCTTACACAAAGAAAAGACGACGTGATGAAGAAATACTCCGGGGGGATGCGGCGGAGGCTTGAACTGGCCCGGGGCCTCATGCACCATCCAACAATCCTCTTCCTGGATGAACCCACCCTGGGTCTCGACCCCCAGGCACGGGAACGTATCTGGGAGTACGTAAAAAACCTGGCAGAGAAGAAAAATATCACCATTATCCTTACCACGCACTACATGGAGGAGGCAGACCGGCTCTGCAACCGGATTGCAATTATTGACCGGGGAAAAGTGGCAGCACTTGGCTCCCCGGCCCGGCTCAAGCAGGAGATCGGCGGAGACCGGGTTTTTTTGGAGGGGGCTCGTGGCGACGGCAAAGATCTTCTGGATCTCGAATTTGTCCGGCGGGCCGAGCCGGTCAGCGGCGGCATCAGCCTTGTCGTTGAGGACGCACGCCGGCACCTGCAGGAGATCCTTAGCCGCTCGGGCCCGGTGGAGTCTGTTGATATCCGGCCGGTCACGCTCGAGGATGTGTTCCTGCATCATACCGGAAGAGAGATGAGGGAAGGTTCGCCGGATGGCAACTGGGCGGATAAAGCAATCCAGGCAGGGTTACGCAGATGAACGATCTTCTGGGGATCTACGCGCTCTGGTACCGGGAGTACAAGGTCTTTTTACGCGAGCGCTCCCGGCTTGTTGCATCCGTGGTAAACCCGGTCCTGTGGCTGCTTATTATCGGAGGCGGGTTTGGATCCGTTGTCTCGTTTGGGAACGTGAGCTTTTTGACATTCCTCTTCCCGGGAATCCTTGTCCAGCTCTCGCTCTTCTCTGCGATCTTTTTTGGGGTGTATATTGTCTGGGACAAGAAGATCGATTTTCTAAAAGAGGTTCTTGTCTCCCCGCTCTCCCGGACCTCGATCTTTATCGGCAAGGTCCTTGGCGGGTCCACCGATACCCTCATCCAGCTTGCCATCCTCCTCGTGCTTGGCTACATTTTTTCCCTTACAGGAATCATGGAAACACTCCCGCTCTCCGTGAATGCAATCGTTCTGGTGCTCGCATTTTTGTTTGTGATAACCGCGGGCTTTGCGAGCGTCGGCCTTATCTTAGGGTCCCAGATGGAGAGCCCGGAAGGCTTCCAGCTCATCAGCAGTTTCCTTGTGACGCCCATGTTTTTCCTTTCCGGGGCGCTCTTTCCCATTGATAACCTTCCCGGCTGGCTCATGCCGTTTGTCCTTTTGAACCCGGCCACCTACGCAGTGGACGGGATCCGGGGAGTCCTTGTGGGGCTGCACCAGTTTTCCATCGGTTTTGATTTTCTTGTGGTCTGCCTCTTCTCCGGGGTTATGATCCTTGCCGGGACGTATGCGTTTGAAAAGATGCGGCTGTGACTCCGGAAAAAATTCTTTCTTTGGTCTTTTGTTTCCTGAAGGGATCACGTACCTGCGGTCACCCGTTGCATCCTGTATTACAAAAAAGGAAATACCCGGCAAAAATGGGCGTAAAATCAGGGTATATACCAGCGGCCGGTCCACATGCATATGTTCACTCTTTCGTGAATCAGGAGCACAGATGTATGACTACCCTTCCCAGGTATGCCCCGCAGCCTGCAACCGTTTCCCGGAGAACCGGTGGCGCTTATGGCACTTCCCGTCCCGGCGCAGAACCGGCCGGGGTTGTAGTAAGGCTGGGCGGTATCCGGAGCTCCGGGCAGTGTTGTAGGCAATAACCAGGTACATGTGAGAAACCGACAGGAAAGAATCTGCCATAATCCCCCGTCTTCCCGGGCAGGGAGACGGTTATGCCATTTCCTCTCATTTCCCAACGATTCCTCCCGGGGCCGGCGACCTCATGCACCGGCCGGGGTCCTGTCTCCTCATAAAAAAAAATACTCTATCGGATCCTTCACACGCACATCCGCCCGGGGGTGCAGTCCCCCGGGTATCCCTCATCGGTACACAATACCACTATTCTTTTTTTTAGCAGGATTCCCGGCAAAACCAGAAGCGGCCTGCAGTGAACGGTTCCTGCGCTAACGATCCGGCCCGGGCGGGTTTTTGGGATCCGGGCATTGGGGAAATGAAAAGGGATCAGTACGGCATTCCCGCTTTCGTGCTTTCCTGCTTTTTTTGGTAAGATGAGCGCGCACGGCATAATATTCGTGCGGGTGTTATTTTCGCGAGTAATAAAAATACGACCGCTGTGCGGTTATTTTTCGCTTTTTTTCACAAATCCGGAATGATAGCGGCAAAATTTGCCTTAATTATCCCGATTGATTTATATTACGTGTCATTGACCTCAAGGATAGACAAAAAATCCCTCCAGGTGGAAAATAACATGAAGTCAATGATGAAAGCGTCCAAAATGGAAAACAACTGTTGCGATGGATCGATGATGATGAACTGCATGGACATGCGCATGGAAAAGGCGATGTGCGACCTCCAGGCCATCATGTCGCAGTGCGTGTCCCAGTGCATGACCTCGCACTCCACAAAGCCCATGCCGATGGACAAAGCCATGCAGAAGTCCATGAACGGCTGCATGACCATGATGTACCGCTGCATGTCCCAGTGCATGACCATGGCACCCATGACCATGCCGATGAACCCGGCTATGGCAAAATCCATGAAGAGCTGCATGTCCATGATGACTGCCTGCATGAAGGCAATGCCCGCGATGGACAAAACCATGGGAAAGTCCATGGAGGACTGCATGATGATGATGTCCACGTGCATGGAAGCAAAGTGCATGAACTCGGCCATGATGAAGTCCATGTGCGACTGCATGATGATGATGTCAGAGTGCATGGAACCAAAGAGCATGGACTCCTCCATGATGAAGTCCATGTGCGACTGCATGATGATGATGTCCACGTGCATGAACCAGTTCATGGAGATGGCAACCATGGGCATGATGCAGATGATGGCACCCATGATGAAGTCCATGTGCGACTGCATGATGATGATGCCCAGGTGCATGGAAGCAAAATCCATGGATGCCGCCATGATGAAGTCCATGAGCACCTGCATGATGATGATGGCAAAGTGCATGGACAGCATCTGCATGAACACAAAGTGCATGGAAGCCTCGTGCCCGGATGCAATGTGCATGGACTCCTCCATGATGAAGCCGATGAGCGAGTGCATGATGATGATGTCAAAGTGCATGGGCATGTTCCGTAAATCAGTCTGCAAGATGGTCCCGGACATGCCATCCGGCTGCATGGAGTCCCGGATGAAGAAGTCCATGGGCGACCTGCAGATGATGATCCCCTGAAAATTAAGGCGCGAAGGGATATACCGCTAAAAAAAAAGGAAAGATCTGTTCCGGTTGACAGATTTCCTGGTACCGGTCCTGCCAAAAAAAGAGGGAGCCCCGGATTTTTTCCCTCTTTTCCGGTGACCGCGTTTTCTTTTGGGGGCAGGAACATCCCCCTGATGCAATTTTTAAGAGGGTAGTGATCGTAGTCCGGCCTGTTGCCCGGGCGTTCAGGTTTTTTTGCAAAAAAAATTTCACTTAACGATGGTGCTAAGAGTCTGTACCAATAACTCTCTCCCGGAGATCCAACGGGAGGTGAGCGGGATGGAATGGGATACCTGGTTACTCCTGGGCCTTTGCGGGGTACTGTTTGTCATTGCACTCGTCAGCGTCTTTACGTAATTTGCAGGTGCAGTCGCAGCAGCTGCCGCTACCGGGCCAAAAGACAGAGCCTCCCCGGGCTCCTGCCGGGGTTACCGGATACATTCCCGGCCGGCGCCGGTCAGCGAATAAATAATCCAGTTCCCGTGAGGGACGCCTTCGATGAGCCCGCACTCTTTGAGGATATTGAGATGGTAGGAGAGTTTTGGTCCTGAAATTTTGAGATACCAGATTATGACACAGACACAGAGCGGCTGGTCGCGTACAAGATAGAGGATTGTCAGCCGGATAGGGTCTGCAAGGGCATGGTGGAGAGCGCTTTGTTTGTCCAGTTCCTTTTGTGCAGGTATCTTCTTTTTGAGGGCAGCAGGCCCGCCAAGACGGTCGAGTTCTTCCCTGACCGGTTCCGGGATCTCCCGGAGTTCCCGGTCGTTCCCCGGCCCTGTTCTTCTGCAGCACCCGCCCGCACGCTTAATCATTTCAAATTAATCTGAAATACCAAGGTATATAATCCTCTCCTGCCCATGATGTTTCAATAAAATTTGAAATGGGTGGACACTATGGCAAAAGGACACTGTTCGTGCGATTGCTCACCGCCGGTTCCCGGGGGAGTACAGGAATTCCTGTACGCAAGCCCGGCGATCACCTTTGCCGACCGGTGGGACCACTTCACGGCACGCTGGGGCGTACACCGGATGGGCCACATTGTACAGCCCGGCCTGTACAAGCTGGGGCTTGCCACCCCGGAATCCCCGGTGATAGTGACTGCAAACTATACGCTCAGCTTCGATGCGGTCCGGTCCGCTCTTGGCAGGACCGATGCCTGGATCCTTGTCCTTGATACAAAAGGCGTAAATGTCTGGTGCGCTGCCGGGAAAGGGACTTTTGGGACCGGGGAACTCATCCGCCGGATTGCACTGACCGGCCTTGCATCGGTTGTCAGCCACCGGACGCTCGTTCTCCCCCAGCTTGGCGCTCCCGGGGTCTCGGCCCACGATGTGCAAAAATTCACCGGGTTCCATGTGGAGTACGGCCCGGTCCGGGCACGCGATCTCCCGGAATATCTCCGGACACGCATGGCAACCCCGGCGATGAGGAGGGTGGAGTTTACCCTCCGGGACCGGCTCGTGCTTACGCCGGTAGAGTTTGTTTTTGCTGCGCTCCCGATGGTGATTGCCGCACTTGTCCTCTTCTTCCTTGCCGGTCCCGTTGCAGCGCTTGCCGCAGTGGCAGCAGTCCTTGCCGGCACCGTCCTCTTCCCGGCCCTGCTCCCATGGATCCCGGCAAAGGACTTTTCCACCAAGGGCTTCCTGCTCGGGTTTGTGGTCGCCATCCCGTTTGCGGCATTCTTCTCATCCCGCGTGCCGGCGACCGACGGCCTGCCCGTGATCGCAGGACTTATCCCGCTCTTCCTTTTTTCGGCCATTGTCGGGTACCTTGCCCTCAACTTCACGGGCTCGACCACGTTTACCTCGCGGACCGGGGTAAAAAAAGAGATCTTCCGGTACGTGCCGGTCATGGCGCTGCTTGCAGGCCTTGGCATCGCCTGCTGGGCAGTGGCCGGGCTTCTCCTGTACCTGGGGGCCGGCCATGCCTGATTCCTACGCGGAGAATACGCTCCGGTTTTATGCGGAAAAGTGCATCAACTGCCGGCGCTGCACGGAGGTCTGCCCCCACGGGGTTTTTGCAGAAGGAGAGAAGACCGCGGTGCTTGGAAACCCCCGGGCCTGCATGGAGTGCGGGGCATGTGCGAAGAACTGCCCGGTGCAGGCAATTTCCGTGCAGAGCGGGGTCGGATGTGCCTCGGCCATGATTCGTGCTGCCCTGAAAGGAAAGGATATGGACGGCGCCGAATGCAGCTGCGGGGGACCGGGTGCATCCTCGTGCTGCGGCGGTGAAGCGTGCGAAGAGGGTTGCAGGACGGATTCCCAGGAAAAGGCGGTGTAAGGAAAAAAGGGTGTGTCTGGTTCCGTTACTCCGCTGCAAAGAGGTCCGGGATACTGAGGTAGCGTTCACCGGTATCCGGCAGGATCACGACAATGGTCTTGCCTTTGTTCTCTTTTCGTTTTGCAACCGTAAGCGCTGCATACAGGGCAGCACCGCTTGAGATCCCGGCAAGGATCCCTTCCTGCTTGGCGAGGTTTCGTGTTGTTTCGAACGCGTCCTCGTTTTTGACCTGGATGATCTCGTCTACCAGCTCGCGCTTGAGTACGTCCGGGACAAAGCCGGCACCGATCCCCTGGATACGGTGGGGACCGGGCTTTCCGCCCGAGAGAACGGGCGATGCTTCCGGTTCAACAGCGATGGCACAAAACGAGGGCTTCTTCTTCTTGATGACTTCAGAAATGCCGGTGATCGTCCCACCGGTACCCACCCCTGCAATAAGGATATCTACGTTTCCGCCGGTATCGCGCCAGATCTCCTGGGCCGTGGTCTTCCGGTGGATCTCGGGGTTTGCCAGGTTTTTGAACTGCTGGGGGATGTAGAAGTAGTTCGGGTTTTCTGCGGCAAGCTGCTCAGCCTTTGCCACTGCCCCTTTCATCCCTTCCGCACCGGGGGTGAGGACAAGTTCTGCACCAAATGCCTTTGCGAGTTTCCGGCGCTCGATACTCATGGTCTCGGGCATAACAAGCGTGAACCTGTATCCCCGGGCCGCACTCACGAATGCCAGTGCAACGCCGGTATTCCCGCTCGTGGGTTCAAGGATGATGGTGTCTTTTTTGATAAGACCGGCCTTTTCTGCCGCATCGATCATTGCAACCCCGATGCGGTCCTTGACGCTGCTCATCGGGTTGAAGGATTCGATCTTGGCAAGGATTGTTGCACCGGACTTCGGGGCGATACGGTTGAGCCGGACAAGCGGGGTGTTGCCGATTGTCTGGGTGATATTGTCATAGATTTTTACCATGGGCTTGCTCCAAAAGATCTGGAACGGTTGGACAGGGACAAAGGCCACAAGACAGCCTTCATTCTCCAAAAAACATTCCGGATGTATAATTTTTAATTCTCACTACTATCATAATAATCAGGATATCGGCAAAATTTTCCTTAACTTAGCCGGATTTACACCTGAGTCTGGCAGGAGTGTGCACCGTTGGTCCGGTTGCAATCCGGGCGGACTGCCCTGTCCTGCCCGGCACATCTCGTCAGGTTTATAGCATCCCGCGATCACCGGAAAGTATGAAGCCGGGGTTTCTTGTGATCGGTGGCGTTCTCCTTTTCCTGCTCATGGTGAGCGGCCCGGCTGCTGCCCTGGACCCGTCGGGCCCTGCACCGGTGATGAATGCGACACCGCCGTCCCCCGCCGGTGCGTCCCTGCCGGATACGGGGGCAAACAGTTCCGGAGAACTCCTGGTTGTAACGGCCACCCCGGTACCAACGCAGACTGTCAAACCGGCCCCGACACCGCTCGTGATCTCCTTTAAATGGACAGCAGCAGATTCAACCCCGGCTGCAGGAGTGTCCAATGATGATGACGAGCCTGATGATTCCGTTAACCCCGGGGGGGCGCAGCCCTGGTATGCGGCGGCTGCATCCCTGTTTGCCAATATCACCGGTTCTGATGAGCCGGAGCCGGATACGTCACCCTCGGGATTTGGGAGCATAGCCTCCCAATGGGCTTCGACTGCAACAGCGAACGCCGGTATCCCCAACTGCGCAATGATGAGCCGGTTGCGCGAGGGACTTAACGAATCCGATGTTGAACGGTACAACTCAACCGCAAACGACCTGCTGCATCCGGCCCATGCCTTCCTGAAGGGATTTACCCCTGGCCAGTTTGCGGCCATGCAGCGAACGTATGCAGAAGACCAGGGATTTATCGACACCTGCTATGATCTCAATCCCACTCCCTACTGGGAGATCTTTACGGTAAATGGCAAAATCATGACCATGAATGTCCGGCCGGCAAACTTCACGTCAACCCTGTATGTCTATTCCAATGGCGCAAAGATCCCGGCCATCAATGCCACGGACGTCTACTACCCGAACCGGCTCTACACGTATGTTGTTTATGTCCCGGTACGGAGCAGCCAGGCCTCCATGATCGATGCCATGGACCTTGAATTTGTGAGGGCTTCCTGAAGGATTGTCCCAACGTCCACCCTGGTAAAAATCCGCAAGAGAGTATTCCCATGGTTTGTCCAACACTGCAACCGGTAAAAAAATGGATCGCCCCACTGCTGGTCCTCGTCGTCATTGCGGCGGTCATGTGCGGGTGTACGCAAAACTCCTCCCCGGGAAGTTCCCCGGCAGCGCAGCCCACGGCGGCCATCACCACTCCTGCACCGGCCGTTCCGCAGGTCACCACGCCGGAAATCGCGCCCCCGACGGCACCCGAATCACTGAACGCCCAGGATACCGAAAACGAATCCGATGAAGATACCGCAGGCCCGGCAACCCCCGCGGTGGGGCTCCCGGCAACGATCACCGGGCTTTCGGGCAGCGCCGGTGGCCCGGTGGACAACTGCGTCATGACACACACGCTCCCCGATATCCTCACGGATCCGGACTACGGGCTCAACAGTGCAGCCACATCGGAACTGGCCGGGTTCTCCCCGGGGCAGTATGCAACCATCCGGCGCGAGTACAGCGAAACATCATCGACCATCGACTATTGCGGAGAAGGGGCAGTAAAAACGCCCATCTGGACATGGTACACGATCTCTGCCACGATAACGCCCAACGGGCACACGCTGCAGACCTACAACATCACTCTCTATGCCGATTACCTGTCAACCAGGATCCCGGTGGTCAGCACGACCGGGACACTCTCCCCGGGACTGGACTACCCGTACAGGGCATACGTCCCCATGCGGCTCGACGACCTGGAAAAGAACGTGCATTTTGAACTGGATGCTCTGCCCCAGACAAGCTAACGGAGAATGAGCGGGAATTTTTTTCCGGCCGGTGGTTGTAACAACAAAGGCCCGGAATATTTTTCCTGAGGGGTACTCCCAGGGAAAAAGCATCCGGGTATTCACGGGTGCGGTTTCTTTTCTACTTACCTCGCTGGTAAAAGGGGATTATACCCGGACAACAAGCAGCCAGAGGGTAATAACCGGCAGGATGACGGACACCACCACCCCGTACCGGTTGATGGGTTGAACGAGTTCGGGTCTTTCCCCCTGGTGCCGGGCGGGATACCAGAACGTGGTAATCACGAGCGTCATGGCAAGGAACACATACACGGAGATCATGAAGTTATCAAAGAGCTTGAGCACCCCGGGATGAGGGCGAGCTGGCCGAAGGGGTACTTGACCTCGGAGATAACCATGGTTTGCGGAAAGGGTGTACCGCAGGCTGACGAGACCCGGTTGCCACCCGTATATTTTTCATACATGCCGGCGTTATTATTTCCGGTACCATGGCTGCCCCTGTCCGCATCGTCCACGTCCTTTTGTATGCACTTGCGATAACCACACTCGTCCTGTCTGCGGTCTGCATAAGCGGCTGTGTGGGCAGTTCCGGTACGTCACCGGGTGAAACGGCTGCCGGTCCCGGTACGGCGCCGGCATGGCGGATCGATCATGCGGTCATTGTCGTGGATAACCTCACGGAGGCCCGCGAGCGTTTTGCAGCTGCGGGTTTCTCCGTTGTCGCCGGCGGCGAGCACGGGGGCAATGACACCGAAAACGCCCTTGTGCCGTTTGAAGACGGCAGTTATCTGGAACTCTTTGCCCCGGTGAACCCTGCAATGGCAACAGAGATGAAGGCGCTTGTTGCCTCGGGGACGTTTGATGCCGCCATGCAGCAGGAGAATGCGATGGACTCGCGCTTCATGCGGCACCTTGCCGACGGGCCGGGCCCCGAAGACTTTGCCCTCTCCTCTCCCGGGCTCAATTTGTCCGCTGCACAGGCCGATGCAGGGCAGCAGGGAATTATCCTTGCCGGGCCGATCCCGATGTCAAGGACACGCCCGGACGGGATCGATGTGAAATGGCACGTTGATGTCCCGGTTTCCGGGGACACCGCGGCCGTGCCGTTCATTATCGCAGACGACACTCCCCGGTCCTACCGGGTGCCGGGCGGTGCGGATGCAATGCAGCCCAATAACGTGACCGGGATCAAGCGCATCGTTATCAGGACACAGGACCAGGAAAATGTCACCCAGTGGTACGATACGGTGCTTCCCGGTGTGCCGGCATCCACAAACGGTTCAGCCACTACGTACATGCTGAACGGTTCGACAATTGAGGTCCGTCAAGGAGTGGCCGGCACGCAGCAGGACGGGATTGCCGAAATTGTGCTTGCACAGGGATCGGGCGGGGAGCTCGTTCTCGATAACAGCACCTGGGAGTGAGCGGTCCCGGGAAATTAGGCGGAGGAGATGCCGGTTCCTGCAGTTGCCGGGAGGAGGCAGGATGCTCCCGTGCGAGGGGAGGTCCCGGTACCTGAACGGAATGCCCACAGAAAAGAACCCGGGAATTTAATGTATGGGGAGATCAACAAAGAACCTGTACAGGAACAGTCATCCGGGAGGAATGTATGAGCGACACGAAGCAGGCAGATCTTATCAAAAGTTTTGTGGATTACCTCATTTCGTCACAGAAGATTGAGGTGTTCAACTATTCGATCTTTGTAAACAAGGAAAAGGATGCTTTTTTTGTCAATGCCGTACCCCATTTTCCCCTTGTCCGGTTAAAAGTCGACAATGACAAAAACAAAAAGACCATCGAGGTGGCGCTCAAAATTACCGGGAGCGCAGCAGACCGGCCTGCGGATCTTCTGGACCGGGTCTGTACCCTTGGAGTCGGCGTTACCATGGACAAGGACGGAAAACTCCGGGTCCATACGGACCTGGCACAGGACGCCGTGTTTGCACAACTGCCGGCCCCGGTCACGCATGCGATAAGGAATATCTATTCCGAACTTGAGAAGGGCAATGCAGCGCTCCAGAGCCAGCTCCAGGCATGGTACGATGAGCACACCCGGTGAACCGGCACCGTGCTCATAACCTCCTGCCGGCACCGTTTTTTACCACGTTGGTTTTTGTTGAAAAACGTAAAAGGACATTTTTAAAAAGGTATAACCGGGGAGAGCTACGCCATTGCAAGCAGCAGCCAGAATACCCCCACCGGCACAAGGATGGAAACTGCCAGGCCGGACCAGTTGATGCGTCGCGCCAGGTCGGGCCGCTTCCAGGTGTACAGCGAGATATAACAGAGCGTGGTCACGACAATGGTTCCCGCAAGGAAGAGGTACACGGAGATCATGAATTTTTCAAACAGGGTGAGTCCCCCGATCCCCGGCAGGGAGGCCAGCTGGCTGAAATTGAACATGACTGCGGAGATGAACATGCTGGTCGTAAGACCATACCGGAGGGCGATCAGTTCGCGGTGCTCCTCGCTCAGGAAAAAGGAGATCAACGCGACTATGCAGAAGATCAGCGGTGGAATAAGCGTCTGGACCACCGCGTCTGTCGGATTTTTGGTTACCGGGACATTGAAGGTCAATTGTGAGAAGGATTCGCCCCACGGGTAGGAATGATTGATTACGGAAAACCCCGGTACACCAATTGACCAGCCCGGAAGCTCAAACACGGGATCGACCCCGCTCTCATTTAAGAGAGGGACATAGATCATATCTGTGGTATCGTGGCTGGAATCTTCAATAACGATCGGCAGGCTACCGGATTCAAACGGGTAATTCCGGTTATTGGGCGCAATGGTAAAATCCGACCTGACCCGGTACCATTCTTCTTTTTCTGGCCCGGATTTGTCCTCATAGTTCTCCACCAGGGCATTTGCCCCCGAGGGTTGGCCGTTCATGACCTCGAACCGGGAGGATGATATCGCCGGGTCCGTCCAGCGGAAATGGACATAGTAGTCCATGGTGTAGGTCCCCCGGGCAAAGTCGAGATTCTTGATAGAGTTGACAAAGATCCCGACTTCCACCTTTGCGGGAGTGGTGTTTGCCGGGACTGCAGGAGAGGGTGCAATGTCCGCAGCAAAGACCGGGGGGAGAAGGAAAAGTAATGCCAGTACTACAATGATAAGGAGGAATGCGATCTTCCGTGGGATGTGCCGCATAGTAAGATGCTCTCCCCGGGAAATAAAGAGTTTGCGGGTTTTTCCTCATTTTTTTACCGGGCAACTCCTTATACCCGGTGTGGTCGAACGGTGGGTTTGAGATCATGGCTCTCCCAGGGGAACCCATGAGTCATGAAATGACTTTTCCGGGGTTAATGATTATGATGGTACACACCTGATAAGTCCGCTCAGCCGTTCCTGTACCTGCACGGGTACATCATCGAAAACTATCTTTTCTGGCATCTCGCCAGGGCCGATCCTTATGCCGTGCCGGATGAACGGGTGGTCGCGGACAGGTACGGGTCAGGTGAGGTCAGCGCCGGTTTGAGGAGCCCCGTATCCCCCTTTTGAGAGCCATGAGAGGTTATCTGTCGCCTTGAGGATGACTCGTTTCTAGTCCTGACGCTATGACAATGGCGTGAGGCAGGTTAAACAGTATCGATTGAGGAGAATCTGTTGAATCTATGTAATCTGCAGGCGTGATGTTCTGCGGGGGGGTTATACGGGGATACGGGCATAAATTCGTCGGAATCCAAAAAAAAGGCGCCCGGTTCGATATGACAGTTTCAAACGGGTGTACCAGTGTGTTGAAGTAAACCCTCTCTCCCGGATTTTTTGTCCCTGTTTTGCTTATGAGAACGCAAGGTTTCTTCGAACAGATATCGTCAACATTTATACATCGCCTCTACATATTTTAAAAAGAGGGAGTCGGTCTTGGCAACCGGGTATAGCATTCTCTACATCGATGACGATACAACTCTTCTTGAGATCGCCAAGATGTTCCTGGAGAAATCCGAAGATTTCACCGTAACGACTGCGATAAGTGCTGCCGAAGGGCTCCGGTTGCTCAAAGGGGGAACATTCGACGCAATTATCTCAGATTACCAGATGCCACAGACAAACGGCATTGAGTTCCTCAAAATAGTGCGGGAAACGTATGGGAATATTCCTTTCATCCTTTTCACCGGCAAAGGGCGTGAAGAAATTGTTATCCAGGCACTCAACGAGGGGGCGAATTTTTATCTTCAGAAAGGCGGTGATCCCAGGAGCCAGTTTGCCGAACTGTCCCATAAAATACGGATAGCGGTAAAATACAAACGGTTGGATGAGTCCACCAGGAAAACCAACGAACATCTTCAATTGGCGCAGAAACTCAATCAATCCGGCAGCTGGGAACTGGATCTCACTACCGGCACCATCTGGGGATCAAAAGAAGCGTTCAGGATTTTTGAAATTCCCCGGCCTGATGATGGACTTCTCACTCTTGAGGATGTGGAAGCCAGAATCCCGGAACGGGAGCGGGTTCATCGTGCATTAACGGATCTGGTTGAATCCGGTAAAGAGTACAATCTCGAATATGCCATTGAACAGGCCGATAAATCCGGCCAGAAGTTTGTACATTCGGTTGCCAGAATATATTGTGATACCCGCAATAAAAGCACAAAAGTCATTGGAGTCATCCAGGATATCACCGAACGCAAGCGGGCAGAAATTGCCTTACATGAGAGTAAGCATCACCTTGATGCAATGGCCGCAAATATCCCCGGAGTGGTTTACCGGATCTACGTAAATCCTGACGGGACATATGGCATCAATTATATCAGCGAACGCAGCCGCCAGATCCTCGGTCTGGAAAACGATCCGGCTACCATCTTTGAACAAATAAAAACGGGTATAATTCCCGAAGACCGGGAGCGGTTCATCAGCTCGATATGGCATGCGATCAACACG
>Ga0181520_10007934_pt1 | contig 15338 bp, 15 predicted proteins | sample PEATcosm2014_Bin_29_FD_132451 | JGI IMG/M metagenome (GOLD analysis project Ga0181520, IMG submission 132451) | Peatland microbial communities from MTU Mesocosm Facility, Houghton, MI, USA - PEATcosm2014_Bin02_30_metaG | ecosystem: Environmental > Terrestrial > Soil > Wetlands > Peat | place...
AATCCGATCTAGTGAAGAGGCTCGTCCGCGTGTATGCTGGAATAGTACGGTCTGCCGGATGCCGGATGGCCTCAAGGCGCGGTGCCGGGCGCATAACTCAGCGGTAGAGTGCCACCTTCACACTCTATCAAGATTTGTAGACTCAGAGAGTTAGATGGCATATCGGGAGCGGAAAAGCACGTATGGAGCAGGCGGGCACTGGCTCCGTTCCCCGATTTGTTCCCCGATTCAAGCGTCAAAATCAGTAACAAAATACGGTGTCACTCCCGGTAACACTCCAGCTTGTATGCAGGGGTGCCCGCCGTTGAGCGCCATCTTGGTTACCGGCAAACCATACAGCGACACCAATCTCCTGGCCCGCGTCCTGTCCGGCTGGAGTCCAGATTGGCGCGCCGTGGCTCAGATGGCATAGGCTTCGTCGGACCCACGCAACCCTGGTCTTCGAGTCGGGAGCGTTCCCCAAGGACGCCCAGGCCCAGCTAGGGCACGCACACATCTCTACCACGATGGATATTTATCCGTAAGGATCTTGATCGGATTGACCTTCAGCCCAAAAGCCCCAGATCCTTGAGGTCACCCGTCCCCACTATGCCGCGATCAAAACCGGATGTACAATTGCGCTGTTACAAAATTAGGGGACGCTGGTCGAGACCGGCTTCGCTTTGGTGCCTTTACGATGAGTACTATAAAGGGAATCCTGCGCCGCGTTCTGTCCGTGCTTAGTCACTTGCCGCTGGTCGGGCCATTAGTCGACTGTCGTCCCGTCGATCATTTCGAGACAATTAAGCAGGTTTGCGTAACTCTGCTGCTGGCGACTGCACCATTCTCGCTCGGATCGGTCATTCTCAGAGCTTTGGTCGGGCCTCAAATCACTCTTATGGGAGCTTTCTGGAGGACGGTCTGGGACGGAGGGTTATTCATGTGCGCCACAAGCCTTCTTGCGCCAATATTTTGGATTGCTTTGGAAGACCCAAAGGGTGTCCGGAAGTTCCCGAGCCGGCTTGCATTGTTCTTGGTTGTTACGATGGTGATCGCTGTCGCCTGCGTCTTCTTTTCTTTGGGGTTGGCGAAGTCGCACCTCGATCCCCCATATACGTTTCATATATCCGTGATAGTGTTTTGGGTTTCCGTATTCCTCCTCTACCTCAGTACGGTCTATCACACAAATAGAGTGAACGCTCCAGAAGCTTTCCGTGAGGAAGAAGAATACTTCTTTAGGTCATACAGGAGACACCATCGTGAGTGATATAAAAGAGGGCCTCCTCGAGTTTGAAATTCCAGTGTTTCCAATCAAACAACCAATCGGATCGTTCTTTATTGGTGTAATGGGTGCAAGCCGTTTGTGTGAGATAACGGATTTCGACGTGCGTAGATTGATTCGAGAAAGGGAATTTGAAACCTATCTTGGTATTCAGCGACCGCTCGACAAGAAACGCGTTAAGGAGATCCAGCGGTATGTCGAAACGGTCGATGCCTGCTTTCCAGCGGGGGTTATACTCTCGGTTTCAGCGAAGTGCGCGACCTACAATAAGGAAAGTAGGAGCCTCAAACTGAGTAATTACATCGATGAGGAGAATCCAGAACAGAGCGTTTTTTATCGAGCAATCGCTCGGGTCATCGACGGCCAGCATCGGATCGAAGGCCTTAAACATGTAAAACAGCCAGATTTCCAGGTGGGAGTATCCATTTTCATCGGTATTGATGTCGCTGAGGAAGCCTATATCTTCTCGACAGTAAATCTTGCGCAGACAAAGGTAAACCGGAGCCTCGCTACAGATCTCTTTGATCTTGCGCACACGAAAAGTCCCCAGAAGCTCTGCCACAATGTCGCTGTTACATTGGATAAAGAGATTGGCAGTCCGTTCTATCACCGTATAAAGAGACTCGGTGTAGCGACGGAGGGGCGTTTTGACGAAACGATTACTCAAGCAACAGTGTATGACATGCTTATGCCATATCTCTCGAAGGACCCTATTCGAGATCGAGACTGTTTTATGAGGCACAAACAACCCGAGAGAGCTTCATCTGAGGAGCTTCGTAAACTGCTGTTCAGAAATATGTTTTTGGACGGCCAGGAGTTGGAGATTGTCGATATTCTTTGGCATTATTTTGAGGCTGTGAGCAGACGGTGGCCGGAGGCATGGAATTCAAATCGACGCGGTATGATTCTCAATAAAACAAATGGGTTCAGAGCCTTGATGCGCTTCTTGAGGCCCGTTTACCTCGCGGTTGCAGGAACGATAGGACGCGTTCCTAGCACTCAAGAGTTTGGCAAGATCTTCCAACCAATGGGTCTCGGTCAAGATGACTTCAACAGTGAATTGTTCTTGCCTGGCACAAGTGGCGAGGCTCAACTGTTGAAGGAGTTCAAGAGAACCTCTGGTCTGGGAGTATAGCGGTGTCTGGATTGGGCAGACGCGCGGCCATGCAGTCATGGCAATCGGAAAACGTTGGGCGGACACTGCCATTTCTTAAGTGGACGGGCGGGAAGAGGGCGTTGGCCGCGGAAATTCTTGCGTCACTCGAATACGTGGGGGGACGTTATTATGAGCCGTTTGTGGGTGGCGGGGCGGTGTTTTTTGCTCTCTGCCCCGAAGAGGCAATCCTCTCGGATCTGAATCCGGAATTGATCGAGTGCTATCAGACGGTAGCGCAGTCGCCTGACCTCGTAGCGGCACGTCTCTCTGGAATGGAGAATAGCGAGGATAGCTATTATCGTGTTCGTAACAGTCGGCCTACTTCGGATATCGGACGTGCTGCGCGATTCATTTTTCTAACTAGCCTTTCGTTTAACGGTATTTACCGCCAGAATCTCCGCGGACTTTTCAATGTTCCATATGGGAAAAAGTCCACGAAGAAATTAGCTGATTATGAATTACTGAAAACAGCAAGTGCAATTTTGAAACGTTGCCATCTGCGAACTGGCGACTTTGAGGAGGCTACTGCTAGGGCCAAGAGAGGAGACACAGTGTACTTTGACCCGCCGTATACTGTGGCACACAACAACAACGGGTTTGTAAAGTACAACGCGTCAATCTTCTCTTGGGACGACCAGCAACGGTTGGCGAGTCATGCGGCTAAGCTTGTTGAGCGGGGTTGCAAGGTCGTAGTGAGCAACGCAGATCACAAATCAATACGAGATCTCTATCAAAGATTCGAAATGAAGTTAATACAAAGAAATTCCGTGATTGCGGCGAGTGCAGGCTTTAGGCGCACAGTTACAGAATGTCTTTTTGTTTCAAAGTCGCATTAACCCGCACCTGATCCAGGCAATCGCATAGCGCCTGTAAATGTATAGTCCATCGTCTGGTCTTGTAATACCAATCAGGGGCGGTACAATACACGCGAATCGGCGCAGTAAAATGGAGATTCCGGATAACACACATGATCATTATTGCGATTTAGTGAAGGAGAAATTCGTGAATGGTAAGGATGTCATGCTGGCGTTGAAAAGCAAATTAGATGTCAAAACGGATACGGAATTGGCGTCTCGGTTAGGCGTAACGTCGGCATCCGTTACATATTGGAATAATCGTCCAAATGTCACATCTACGCAGTTTGCCAGTCTTCTTTACAAGGCATATATAACAGCTACCAAAAAACTTCATGTAACCGCAATTCGGCCGATCGTTGAGTTCTATAAAATCCAAATGTGCCAATCTAGCCAAAGAGCCCAGAATGAAGTCTTTAGTATTCGTGACACGAGGGGCATTAATCCCTTTAAGGAAGGCTTAAAAAATGACCTCGACAATTCCCATGGAGTTTATGTGTTTTTCGATAGCCGAGGTAAAGCAATTTATGCGGGGAAAGCGAAACGACAAAGTATATGGACGGAAATGAATCTGGCTTTTAATAGATCACGAGGCCGTGTACAGAAAATCAAGCGTATTGATTATCCCGAAAGTCGTGTCGCCTACAAAACCGCTGAAGAAAAGTCCCGCCAGATTAAAAATATAGAGATACCGATCCATGAACTCGCTGCCTATATCAGCGCATATCATGTCGTCGATGGCATGATTGATGAACTTGAAGCTCTCCTTGTCCGAAGCTTTGCAAACGACTTGATCAACATCAAGATGGAACGATTTAAGCAACAGCGAAAGAGAAAGCGGAAAAAGAAGCGCTGATCATGACAGCCGCATTAGACCCTTGCAATGCGCCTCAGCATTAGTCTGCTTACCAGTAGCACCAAATGCAGCCGGAAAGTCGAGTCCTCCTCATCCGACAACCCGGGATGCGACCCGGATGGGTGAAGACGGCGGAGGAAACCTTCGATAAAGCCATGGCCGTTACCGATCCATTCATTTAGACCTGCAATGAAAAATGGCGGCCTACGATTGCCCAGCCAAATACGACTTTGACCACCTGGCGGCGGCGCAGTCGTTCCTTTCGCTAACAGCGCGGCAATTTCATCGAAAAGCCCTTCAATAAAGGACCGAAATTGAGCATTGGCACCCGCCCACTCTCCGCGAGTATGAGCGGCTATACCCTGATCGAGATGCCCCTTAGACGTTTTGAAATCATACTGTTCCAAAAGAACATGCACTTCATCATCAGCCTTGGGTAGGTCGATTGCCTTAGGAAGGGTACGCCGAAGTTCACCGCCCTCGACTGTGAAGCCGTCGCGACTAAGAGAACCATAGAGATCTGTGTAATCTTTCCGAAAGCTCTCAAGGTCAAATATACGAGTATATCCAGTGGATGAGCGCCTGATTGCTTCTTTCACTAATGCTGTGACTACAGCGTCCGTGAGGTTTTGACCGTAATCATTGAGCTTCGTGGGATTCCGAAGAAGGTACATGCAAAGCGCGTTAACTTTAGCCGCCTTCGAGTAGCCCACAGCAACCGCTTCAAGACCGTACTTCAGCGCAAACTCATCTATCTGTGTACCGACCCATTCGAGCAATACTTGCCCGGCGGCCAGAATAGTTTGTCTCGTAAATTGCGGCATTGTCATAGGATTCTACAGTCCCTCGCCACGTTCGCGCTCTCCTGGCTCGTCACTAGCTGCTGGTGGTAGGGGGTGCATCCAGTGTCTATCGGCTCGACATAGGGCAACGTGGCGCGAATCTTGTGCGGAATCTGACCCTACAGGGAGGGCACGGCTGCATAGGGCAGTGTTTCACCGCATGTGTTGGTCTTTCACAACAGCCGTTATGGATATCCTGGACACCATCTGAATGCGATATGGTGCCCAGAGCCGCCCGGTAGGCCAAAAGGCGCACCACGGTCAATTTGGGGGCGGCACCGGGCAATGGGACGGGCTTTGTAAGTATCGGTGACCGCCGCAGCGGTCGGTCCTTCCCAAAGGGGAATTCATCTGTATTGTCCCTAAGTCGTTTATTATCTGTAATAATGCCAATTCCTTGGAATTGGTATTGAAATAAACTCCGAAGAGAGCCAACATATAGATATGACAAAGGCATATGCGTATCTCAGGGTAAGCGGGAAGGGGCAGGTGAAGGGCGACGGGTTCCCCCGTCAACTACAGGCAATCAAGAGCTATTCCGTCGCGCATGACATTAAGATCGTCCAGGTCTTTCGGGAGGAGGGCGTTGCCGGGACCAAGGATTCGATGGACCGCCCAGCCTGGGCCGAGATGATGATGGCACTGCACGCGAACGGGGTGAAGACAATCCTGATCGAAAAACTTGACCGGCTGGCGCGTGACCTAATGGTCCAGGAAGCGACGATTGCGGACCTGCAAAAATGGGGCTTCACACTCGTTTCAGTCGCCGAGCCAGACCTGATGGCGAGCGACCCAACTCGGATCTTGATGCGCCAGCTGATGGGAGCGGTGGCACAGTACGACAAGAGCCAGATTGTTTTGAAACTTCGAGGCGCTCGGATGAGGAAGCGGGTCGCAGAAGGCCGCTGTGAGGGGCGGAAGCCGTTTGGGAGAGACGAGGCCGAACAATCCGCCATGGAGCGCATGAAGTCGCTGCGGGCTGAGGGATTGGGTTTTGACAGAATCGCGGAGCGGCTCAACGCGGAGGGAGTGCCCACGCGCACCAGGAAACGGTGGCATGGGGTCGTAGTAAACAGGATCCTCACTGGTAGGAGCAGATCGAGGATGAACTAACAGGAGGTGTGCTATTTGGATTTTCACTCGTTATGGCTTTTATTCAATCGCCTGCGCCGACAAGCCGGGCACGAAGGAAACTGACACGAACACCGTGATGGTGCGTGCAAGGGTCAGGAAGCACCTTATAAACCTGAAGAGCCGGTTCTCATCCCTTTCTGACGCCAAGATTCTGGTCCTCCCGGGTCGCGACTATGGCTTCCGACTGATTATGCCGAAGGCCGTTTGGGTCGAGGTCCTGAAGGAAATGGCCGAGGAACAGAGCTGGAGCAACTTCAAGAACGAGGCCGCTGCTCGGAGTGCTGACACTGGCATTGCATACATCGACAAACTGCATGCTGTGTGGTGGCAGATGCTCCAGTTGCAGGAGCCCCAGACGCGGCCCGATTAGGACATTGGCCTGACAAGGCGGCGATACGCAGCGCTGGTGGTTAGGGCCACTCGGCGGCCATCGGATCGCTACAGGGCGACGTGGTGCGAATGCTGTGCCTCATATTGGGCTTCAATGAGAGCGCAATTCTCTGCAATCTCCCTTCCAGCCAGGAGAAGGCACCCGCAACTTCACGCTTGGTGCGCGCCTTGATGGTCCAGAAAGCGACGATCGGGGACCTGCAAAATTCTGGCCACCTACTGATCCCTCGGGCGATCTCTAGTTTGATAATTGAGCCGAAAGCGGACGATAGCGGAAGATGTCCAAGATTAAAGTCCCTTCAACAGATCGCTCAAGGTCATATCCAACACCCTAGCGATAGCATAGAGTGTGTCGATCCGCGCTGCCACCGCCCCGTTCTCGATCTGCGAGAGATGTGCCCGGCCGATCCCAGCCATATCCGCTAACTGGGTTTGGGAGAGGCCGTGCTTCTCGCGTAACTCACTCAGACGTCGGCCGAGGCGCTTGGGGAGGGATATTGCCATGAGCCATCGTTCAATGTATCTTGGGCGATATTGTTCGGTTTATCGAACAACGATTACCTAGGGACATCGGGGGCGCATGGCACCACAACTGAGTTGGAAAGAAGCGATCGCTGCTGTATTGCAGGATGCGGTGGAACCACTCAGCGCCAGTGAGATTGTCGAACTGATCGTGCAACGTGGACTGAAGTCGGATTTTGGCGCAACGCCGGCGGCCACCGTTGGATCACAGATATATACATCGATTAGCAAAGACGGGGTAGCATCGCCGTTCACACGCCCAGTCCCCGGTCGATTTGCCCTTCGCGAACAGCAAGCGACGGCTGAATCCTCGACAGCACCAAAGGACCTTAGCGAGAAGAACCCGCAGGAAGGTACATCCCAGACTTCCGGTGTGGTCAACGCTCTCGGTATGTTTTGGGAGAGATCGAAGGTTGACTGGAAGAGTTCGCAAACAAGGCTTTTGGGCCACCAACCAAACGGTACAGACGTAGATTTCAATGGCCAACGTGGTATTTATCTGCTGCACGACGCACAGGGGGTAGTGTACGTAGGCAGGGTGACTGATCAGGCTCTCGGTATGCGGTTGAGGCAACACACGACAGATCGCCTGAACGGTCGCTGGGATCGTTTTTCCTGGTTTGGCGTGTATCCAATCGCAGAAAATGGAGCGTTAAAAACCGATGCTGATTTCTCCATGACTTCGATCAGCTCTGTGATTGCCGCGATGGAAGCTGTTTTGATCGAAGCCCTCGAACCTCGGCTGAACCGGAAGAGAGGCGACACCAACTTCGACCCCATTGAGTTTCTACAGAGCGAAGATCCGAAGATGGAGCTGAAACGAAAACTGGAAATTATTGAGGAATTAACAGCAAAAATGAAGAGCAACTAGAGTGGATGTTTCTTCACGGCTTCGAATTTCAGAGGTGAACACCGTGAGCGTGAAATGCCGCGAGATTTGCGAGATTGAGGCGATCCCTTCGCTTAGCGACGAACAGCTCCTTGAAATCGGGAATAGGTGTGGGTATATGCCTGATTTAGGGGAGATTGAATGGGATGAAGAGTGGTTCGTTGCGCTCTTCAAGCAATGCCAGGTGAGATCGGTCATACTCACGATCGATCCGCACCAGGGCGAGCTCCACTTTCAAGTTTCAGACTATGACATTCGTCTGATTAACCAGAAATCCTTAGATCCCTGGGTTCGACCGGACTGCGGGAGGGATGATTTCTCCTATATTTTGTGCTACGCGCAGTCGTTCGCTGGCTATGACTTCGCCGATAGTTCCGGTTTTGATCTTGGCAAATTGGCAAACGAGCGTGTCGACGACTATTGGAAATCAGGGAAATGGGCTGGTGATTTCGTCACGCTCCGGTGTTGCCTGTTCTTCGAGATTCGACGACAACGCCATTGCGGTTTACGCGAATCGAATTGGCAGGCGATTCAGTCGCTTTACAAAGCGGTCTGCGCCGCATACGCGACAGAGGTCGATACCCATCAGTAAAGACATGCGGTGCCCACCTTTGTGGTCGATCACGGAACTGGGTATCCTCGCTCCCCGATTCGCGGGATGAAATTCACAGAATACTGATTTCCCGTCCCTCCATCGCCCATTCGGTTTATCCTCGGTGGTGTCACCCGATATACGAGGAATCATGCTGACTGGAGAACTTCGCAATCAAATTGACCGCATCTGGGACAGCTTCTGGTCCGGCGGGATCGCCAATCCCATCGAGGTCATCGAGCAGATTACCTACCTGCTGTTTCTGAAGCGGCTCGACGACGAGCAGACCCGCGAGGACAGGAAGGCTGTCACGCTGAACAAGCCGGTCGAGCGGCACATCTTTCCCGAAGGGGCGGACGACCTCGGCACTCCTTACGCGGAGATGAGGTGGCAGAGCTTCAAAAATCTCGAACCCCGCGCCATGTTCGACATGATTGACCGGCATGTATTTCCGTTTCTGCGCGTCATGGGCGGCGACGACTCCACCTATGCGCACCACATGCGGGATGCTCGGTTCACCATTCCCACGCCGGGCCTGCTGGGCAAGGCCGTAGACCTGATCGACAAGCTGCAGATGGACGACCGCGACACCAAGGGCGACGTGTACGAGTACATGCTGGGGAAGATCGCCAGCGCGGGACAGAACGGGCAGTTCCGGACGCCGCGGCACATCATTCGGTTGATGGTCGAGCTTACCGCCCCTGTGCCTGGGGATGTGGTTTGCGACCCGGCATCTGGCACTTGCGGGTTTCTCGTGGCCACGGGGGAGTACCTGCGGCAGCAGCATCCGGGGCTGTTCGCAAATCCGAAGCAGAGGGAGCACTTCCACCACGGTCTGTTCCATGGGTTCGACTCGGACGCTACCATGCTCCGCATTGGCAGCATGAACATGCTGCTGCACGGCATCGAGAACCCTGACATCGTCCGGCGCGACTCGCTGGCGGAGGACCATGCCGGCGAAGAAGAGAAATACACGCTGGTGCTGGCGAATCCGCCTTTTGCCGGTTCGCTCGACTACGAGTCGACCGCGAAGGATTTGCAGCAGGTGGTGAAGACGAAGAAAACAGAGCTTCTATTCCTGGCGCTCTTCCTGCGGCTGCTGAAGCCGGGAGGGCGCGCGGCGGTCATCGTGCCTGATGGGGTGCTGTTCGGTTCGTCGAACGCGCACAAGACGCTGCGGCGCATCCTGGTGGAGGACCAGAAGCTGGATGCGGTGATCTCGCTGCCTTCGGGCGCGTTCAAGCCGTACGCGGGTGTCTCCACCGCGATTCTGTGCTTCACCAAGACGAACTCCGGCGGCACGGACAATGTCTGGTTCTACGATGTGCAGGCGGATGGCTGGTCGCTCGACGACAAACGCACGCCGCTGCTGCCCGAAGAGAAGCTGGGGCTGGCGCATGGCGTTGCGCTGTCGGCGGAGGAGGCCGCGAAGAACAATCTGCCGGATGTGGCGGCGCGGTGGCTGGGACGGGCGACGACCGAGTGCGAGCGGCCACGCACGGCACAGAGCTTCTGTGTGCCGAAGGCCGAGATCGTCGCCACCGGCTACGATTTGAGCCTGAATCGGTATAAGCAGGTGGTCTATGATGAGGTGGCGCATGTGCCGCCAAAGCAGATCCTCGCGGAGTTGTCACATCTTGAAGAAGAGATACAGCAGGGACTGAAAGAGCTTGAGGCGATGCTCGGATGAAGAGTTGGCCTCTAGTCGGTCTTGATGAAATCTTCGAGATTGCTCGCGGCGGATCACCACGGCCAATCGACGCGTATATCACCGACGACCCAGATGGGATCAACTGGATTTCGATCAGCGATGCCACCGAGAGCCAAAAGTACATCACTAAGACAAAAAAGAGGATCAGGAAGGAGGGCGCTTCACGGTCGCGGGCGGTGAAACCAGGGGATTTCTTGCTCAGTAATTCGATGAGCTTCGGTAAGCCTTATATTATGGGCACACACGGATGCATCCATGACGGTTGGCTTGTCCTTACACCGCGACGAAAGGATGTCGATTCAGATTTCTTTTACCACCTCCTCGGATCGCAGACTGTATACAGAGAGTTTGAACGGCGGGCGGCGGGAGCGACCGTCAAGAACCTGAACATAGACTTGGTGAAGACGGTTAAGATACTTCTTCCTCCCGTCGAGGAACAGCGTCGGATTGCGGCGATTCTGGATCAGGCGGAAGCATTGCGGACCAAGCGCCGCCAAGCCCTCGCCAAACTCGACACCCTCACCGAGTCCCTCTTTCTCGAAATGTTCGGCGATCCTGTCAGGAACTCCATGGGTTGGAATATCCAGAAACTTGGCACCCAGCTTAAAAACATTCGATACGGAACAGGCTCTCCGCCAGAATACGCAGAGTCCGGAATACCTTTTGTCAGAGCGACCAACGTGAAAAGAGGAACAGTAGTCCGGAAAGGGTTGAAATTTATTACTGAGGCAGCGGCCGCAAGTATCTCGAAATGTCGCTTGCATCAGAACGACCTGATAATAGTGCGTAGCGGGGTCAATGCTGGCGACTGTGCGCTTATCCCTCAAGAGTATGAAGGTGCCTTCGCAGGTTACGACTTAATACTCAATCTGGACGCACCCGCCGCGCACTTTTATAACTATCTTCTGAATTCAACTTATGGCAAGAAGCTTCTTGACCCGCTGACACGAAGGGCAGCACAACCACACCTCAACGCCGATCAAATCAAAGACCTCGCGCTTATCTCGCCTCCTAACCAAGTGCTGCTGAACTTCATGGCCCGTCTGCAGTCCATCGACGGCGCCCGGCGACAACAAGAAGGTGCCATCGCGAAATGGGATAACCTCGTTGCAGCGCTTCAACACGGGGCGTTCCGCGGAGAACTTTAGCCTATGGCGAGCGTGGCCAGTCAGACGAACTTCGTTTTCCTGCAAGCCGACTGGCCGCTGCTGTTCGCTGAGGCACAAAAGGCAGAAGCTCTCGTCTACCCAGACCCACGTACCGCGTGCTTCTACGCGCGGCGCGCCCTCGAATCGGCGCTCCAGTGGGCCTACAAAGCCGACTCCAAGCTGAAACTGCCCTACCAGGACAACCTCAGCGCCCTGATCCACGAGCCTAGCTTTGTGAAGCTCGCCGGGCCTGCAGTTCATGCGAAGGTCGTCTTCATCAATCGCAGCGGTAACGCCGCCGTCCACAGCGGGCGGCCGGTCACCGATACGGATTCCTTCAACACCGTCCGCGAACTCTTCCATGTCGCGTACTGGCTGGCTCGGACCTACGCCCGTACACCTCCGCCGTCAGACCTGAAGTTCAACGGTGATGTGCTGCCAAAGACGGCAGTACTGAAGCAGACGCAAGCGAAGCTGCTGCAACTAGAAACTGAATCTACAGCGCGCGAGGCCAAGCTGACCGACCTGCTGGCCGAACGCGAGAACCTGCTGACGGGCAAGCTGGAACTCGATGCCGAATTGCAGCGGCTCCGCGCCGAGGTTGCCGAAGCCAAGCGCCAGAACCAGGCTCGGCCGGACACCCACGACTACAGCGAGGCTGAGACACGCGACGCCTTCATCGACTTGCTGCTGCGAGAGTCTGGCTGGCCGTTGAGTAAGCCGGAAGATCGCGAGTATCCCGTGACGGGGATGCCCAGTGCCAGCGGTGAGGGTTTTGTCGACTACGTTTTGTGGGGTGACGATGGCAAGCCGCTCGGCCTGGTCGAGGCAAAGCGCACGCGCCGCAACTCCCAGGTGGGCCAGCAGCAGGCGAAACTGTATGCCGATTGCCTGGAGGCGAAGTTCGGGACGCGTCCTGTGATCTTCTACACCAACGGCTACGAGCATTGGATATGGGATGACATGCAGTATCCCCCGCGGAAGGTGAGCGGCTTCTACACGCAGGCAGAGCTGGCACTGCTGATTCAACGGCGAACCTCGCGCTTGCCGTTGCGGGAAGTGGCAACCGATACAGCAATTGCCGAGCGCTATTACCAGGAGCGCGCCATCCGGAATATCGCGAAGGCGTTTGAGGAACACCACCAGCGCAAGGCTCTGCTGGTGATGGCGACGGGAGCCGGGAAGACGCGGACGGTGATCGCGCTCTCGGACGTGCTGATGCGGGCGAACTGGGCGAAGCGCATCCTGTTTCTCGCCGACCGAGTCGCGTTGGTGAAGCAGGCGGCGAATGCCTACAAGGCACACTTGCCGGGTGTGTCTCCGGTGAACCTTGTGACGGAGAAGGATCAGGAGGGTCGCGTCTATATCTCGACGTACCCGACGATGATGGGACTGATTGACGAGATGAAGGATGGCGAGCGGCGATTCGGGCCGGGGCACTTCGACATGATTGTGGTGGACGAGGCGCACCGGTCGATCTATCAGAAGTACGGCGCCATCTTTGACTACTTCGATGCTCTGCTGGTGGGATTGACGGCGACGCCGAAGAACGAGATCGACCGCAATACGTACGGCCTGTTCGCGCTGGAGCGCGGTGTTCCGACGGATGAGTACGGGTTGAATGATGCCGTGAATGATGGCTTCCTGGTGCCATCAGAGAGCGTCGCAGTTCCTCTGAAGTTCCCGCGGGAAGGCATTCGGTACGACGACCTGAGCGAGGAAGAGAGAGACCAGTGGGACGCGCTGGAATGGAACGAAGAGGGCGAGGTTCCCGACCATATCGATGGTCCATCAGTGAATCAGTGGCTCTTCAATGAGAGCACCGTCGACTTAGTGTTGGAGCATCTGATGCGTCGCGGCCTGAAGGTTGCCAACGGCGACCGCCTGGGGAAGACCATTATCTTTGCCAAGAACCATAACCATGCTCAGTACATTGTGGAGCGGTTCGACCATCACTATCCCCACTTGAAGGGTAGCTTCGCTCGCGTGATTGACTTCCAGGTGAAGTATGCGCAGAGCCTGATCGACGACTTCAGCCAGCCGGAGAAGAATCCGCATATCGCAATCTCGGTGGACATGCTGGACACGGGCATCGACATCCCGGAGATCGTGAATCTCGCGTTCTTCAAGATTGTCCGGTCGAAGACGAAGTTCTGGCAGATGATTGGCCGGGGAACGCGCCTGCGGCCGGACCTGTTTGGTCCCGGACAAGATAAGAAGCTCTTCCGGATATTCGATTACTGCCAGAATCTCGAATACTTCAGCATGAATCCGGACGCGAGCGAAGGGGCAGTCGGTGAAAGCTTGGGAAAGAAGCTCTTCCGGAGCCGGGTAGTGCTGATTACGGAGCTTGACCGAACCCAACAAGGCGGCACGGAGCTTAGGACAGAGACAGCGGAGCTGCTGCGTGGGGAAGTTGCGGCGATGAACGTGGACAACTTCATCGTTCGACCGCAGCGCCAGCTTGTCGAACGATATGCCGATGTCGGCGCATGGGTGCAACTGAATACAGAGGCCGTCAGCGAGCTGCTGGGTGGCATTGCAGGACTTCCTTCGACCCTGACGGACGAGGATCAGGAAGCCAAGCAGTTCGATCTGCTGATACTGCGGCTGCAACTTACGCTGCTGCGCGGCGAGCCTGGATTCGAGACACTGAAGGGCCAAGTGATGGGCATCGCCGAGTTACTGGAGGAGAAGGCGGCAATCCCCATGGTAGCGGCGCAGCTTGCCCTGTTGCTGGAGATCCAGACCGATGCTTTCTGGGAGGGCGTTCAGGTTGCTGAACTGGAAAACGTCCGCCGTAAGGTGCGCTCGCTGGTGAAGCTGATCGAGAGGTCGAAGCGGAAGATCGTCTATACGTCTTTCGACGATGAGCTAGGTGAGGAGATGGTAGTTCCGCTGCTCGACGTTCCAGTCGGAGTCGACGTTGAGAAGCTGCGAGCGAAGGCTCAGGAGTTTCTGAAAAAGCACGAGCAGGATGCAGCGATTCAGCGATTGAAATGGAATGAGCCGTTGACTGCGGCTGACCTGCTGGCTCTGGAACAAATCTTCGCAGCTGAAGGCACCAGTGCCGCCGGCATCGAGGAGGCTAAGCGGATCAGTCATGGGCTCGGCCTTTTTGTACGGACACTGGTGGGTCTCGACCGGGCCGCAGCGAAGCGGTCGTTTGCTTCATTCCTGGAGGGCAAGACGCTCACTGCAAACCAAATAGAATTTGTTGATCTGGTGATTGACCATCTTTCGCGGCGTGGCTGGATTGAGCCATCGCAACTGTACGAGTCGCCATTCATCGATCTTCACCCCCACGGAGTTGATGGGGTCTTCAGTGACCCTGAGGTTCGGGAGATGCTATCGATTCTCACAAGTATTCGGCAGAACGCGGAAGGACGCGCATCAGCACGCTGACAGCGGCGATACGAGATGGATGGTACGCCTATCGTCCCCCTCGAGGGATCCTCGTATCCGGGATCCAACCCAACTGCGTCAGAAGGAACATTCTGGGTGAGATTTATGGGGCTACGTGGGTCGACACGGTGCCGGTATGTTTCGCTGTTGGTAAGGGGCGCAACTGGATCCATCAGTTCGATACAGGGCGACGTGGCGCGAAGTTTGGGCGGGACGTGCGCGGATTTCCGTGAAATGGATGCGAAATCAGGCAATTCACGGATTTTGGGCCTGTGCAGAGGACCTGCGGGGTACGATAAGGACTTTGTCGTAGGGAACGAATGCGAAAATGTGGCGAGCCAGGCACTCGGGACATATCGTCCCCTATCAGCACGTTCAGGCGTGCGGTCCCCAGAGTGCCTTTTTGACACTTTCCGAGACAATGTCAATCAAGATTCCGCGCAAGCCGTTTGCCAGTTCGCTTCCGGCCTTCTTCACAATCTTGTTAAACCGCATAGTAGCGAGTTGAGTCTTGGGTGTGTCTACTGCAAGATCTGGAAAGGTGTCAGTCAATTTCTTTTTATCGTCTTCACTCAGAC
>Ga0181520_10007935_pt1 | contig 15338 bp, 10 predicted proteins | sample PEATcosm2014_Bin_29_FD_132451 | JGI IMG/M metagenome (GOLD analysis project Ga0181520, IMG submission 132451) | Peatland microbial communities from MTU Mesocosm Facility, Houghton, MI, USA - PEATcosm2014_Bin02_30_metaG | ecosystem: Environmental > Terrestrial > Soil > Wetlands > Peat | place...
CTTGTCGTCTCTGGAGGAAACCACTGATCGCGTCATTGCGATCGGCGCTTCGACCGGCGGCGTTGAGGCGCTGGCCCGCATTCTGCCCGCCTTCCCCGCCGACGCGCCTGGCGTCGTCATCGTTCAGCACATGCCGATGGGTTTCACCGCCAGCTTCGCGGAACGGCTCGATCGAGTCTGCCAAATGCGCGCGAAAGAAGCCGAAGCGGGCGACCGGGTGATGCCGGGCCGAATTCTGATCGCTCCCGGCGGCGGCCGCCACATGAGCGTCCAGCGTTCAGGCGGCGAATACCGCGTCGCTCTGAAGGAAGGCGTCGAGGTCAACTATTCGCGCCCCGCGGTCGACGTGCTGTTTCTCTCGGTCGCAGAGGCCGTCGGCCGCAACGCGGCGGCCGCGCTGCTCACCGGCATGGGCAGAGACGGCGCGGCTGGGCTGTTGGCGATCCGGCAGGCGGGCGGCCGAACCTACGCCCAAGACGAAGCCAGTTCAGTGGTGTTTGGCATGCCGGCCGCAGCGCAGCGTCTGGGCGGAGCGGAGGCGATGGCCCCGTTAGAGAAAATTCCCGCGCTACTGGTGCGGGCCCTGAGGTCAAACTGACAGGAGAGACGAATGGCGCAGACCACGGAAGATACCGCGCGGCAAGAATCCATCGACGGCATCAACGCCGACCTGGCCTTCAACGAGGAGAACAATATCGCGGACATGTACCTGACCTTCGCGGTGGCTGGCGAGGAGTACGCGGTGGGCATCGGCTTCGTCACCGAGATCGTTGGCATGCAAAAGGTGATGGAAGTTCCGGATGTGCCGCATTTCATTCGCGGCGTCATCAACCTGCGCGGCAAAGTCATCCCCGTCATGGACGTGCGCCGCCGCTTCGGGCTGCCCGAGACGACCTATACCGAGCGCACCGTCATCATCGTCCTCGACATCAACAACGTCCCGATCGGATTGGTTGTCGACGCCGTCAGCGAAGTGCTGGAAATTCCCGAAGCCCAAATCGATCCGCCGCCGAAGTTCGGCGCTAACCGCGACGGCAGCGGTGTCATCCGCGGATTAGGCAAACAGGGCGAACGGGTGGCGATCCTTCTCGATGTGGACCGGCTGGTGTCCGAGCAGGTTGTCGATTTGCGTACGGCGCCAACCGAGCTGAAGGGAGCCGCCTGATTCCCATGCGCGCGCTCATCTACAACCAGAAAGGCGGATGTGGGAAAACCACCACCGCCATCAATCTAGGCGCCGCTCTGGCCCGCCTCGACGATGAGGCGGTCACTCTGGTCGATCTCGACCCGCAGACGCATCTAACCGCCGCATTGGGGCGCCGCGCCGACGGACTGGCATGGACCGTCACCCAGTGGTTGGCGGGAGCGCCAGGATCGACGCTGCCGGTTTCAAGACGCCTCTATCTGGTTCCAGGGGATTGCGAAGCGCAGGAGCCGCGGCCCTTCGCCGATCCACTGAGCGGCATGGCCGGGATCGTGCTGATTGATGCGCCGCCAGTATGGAACGTCACGGTGGCGCGACTCATGGCCCAATGCGATGTCATTCTCACGCCGCTGGAGCCGGACTTTCTCGGGATGCAGGGCTTCAACCGGCTGCTGCAGACGATGAAGAAGAACGGCGTCCCGTGGAGTCGGCTGCGGATTCTCGTCTGCCGCTACGTCGATCGGCTCTCCATTCATCGCGAGGTGCGCGAGCGGCTCGGACAGCTCTTCACGAGCGGAACCTTATTGCCGGTCGTCATTCGCAACTCGGTTCGGTTGGCCGAGGCGCCGGGTTTCGGACGTCACATTTTCGATCATGCGCCCGACAGCACAGGCGCCAGCGACTACGAGGCGGCAGCGCGCGTGCTGCTCGAGGAATGGCGTGCGTCGCCGGGCGCACAGAGGGCGGCTGTCAAGCGCACACATCCTGAGATGGAGGAGAAGGGCAGTGACGACAAGGAATCGATCGGGGACGTCATCCGGAGGGCGGCTGCCCAATGACCCTCTGGACTGGGTCGATGGATCCCCTCCGGCTGAAGAGCTGGCGGTCGAGCAGATGAAACACGTGAGCAACCAGATACCCAATGTGAGGAATGAATCCATGTCTGAAGCAGTCAAGTCCGAAGCGCTCGTGTCCGAGCGCGGCGAAGGGTCAAACCAGAAGCTCAAGCAGGAGGTTCTCCGCCTGGTTGAAGCGTCGAAAAGCGGCCAGTTGACCGAGCGAGCGAACGTCGCCGCTTTCGGCGGCGATGACGCGACGCTTCTGCGCGGCCTTAACGAAATGCTCGACGCGATCCTGCTGCCGATCGGCGAGGGCAATCGCATCCTCGACCAAATCGCCAAAGGCAAGATCGACGAACTGATCGCCCAGACCTATCAGGGCGACCACGAGAAAATGAAGCAGAACATCAACGGCATCGCGCGGGCGCTGCAGAAATTCAAGGCGGAGTTCGCGCAACTCACCGAGTACTCGCGCCTGGGCCAACTCGAAAAGCGCGGCAATGCCGGCGCGTTTGCGGGCGCCTATGGCGAGATCATCAAAGGCGCAAACGAGATGCTCGACGCCATCCTGCTGCCGATTGGCGAGGGTAACCGCATCCTCGACCAAGTCGCCAAAGGCAAGATCGGCGAATTGATTGCCCAGACCTATCAGGGCGATCATGAGAAGATGAAGCAGAACATCAACGGCATCGCGTTGGTACTGCAGAAGTTCCAGGCTGAATTTGCACAATTGTGCGAATACTCACGTCTGGGCCAGCTCGAAAAGCGCGGCAACGCCGGCGCGTTCTCGGGCGCTTATAGCGAGATCATCAAGGGCGCAAACGAGATGCTCGACGCTATCCTACTGCCGATCGGCGAGGGTAACCGTATTCTCTCACAGATCGCTGTCGGGAACTTCCGCGAAACGGTCAGCGTCGAGTGCCACGGCGACCACCAGAAGATGAAGGATTCCATCAACGCCGTTCATGGCGCCGTGAGCACGTTGATCGCAGACGCCGGGCAATTGGCTCAGGCGATCGTCGAAGGCAACATCCACGTGCCGACGGACTCAAGCAAGTACCAGGGCGACTACAGCAAGATCATCGACGCGTTCGAAAAGGCCTTCGTCGGCCTCAACGCGACCTTCTATCAGATCGTCGACGCGGTTGAGCAGGTCGGGCAGTCGGCCGAGCAACTGAACGCCGCCTCGCAGAACATGGCGTCGACTTCGGAAGAGCAGTCGTCGTCGGTCGAGGAAGTGACTTCCAGCCTTCAGGAAACCGACAGCCAGGTGAAGGCCAACACGGACGGCGCCAACACCGCCAACCAATTGGTGATGGGGACGTCGCAGGCGGCCAGCGTCGGTCAGGCGAAGATGGAAGCGATGACCAAGGCGATGAATGAAATCAACACGTCGTCGAGGAACATCGCCAAGATCATCAAGGTCATCGACGAGATCGCGTTCCAGACCAATCTGCTGGCGTTGAACGCCGCGGTCGAAGCGGCGCGGGCCGGCCAGCATGGGCGCGGGTTCGCCGTCGTCGCTCAAGAGGTGCGAAACTTGGCCGGCCGCAGCGCCAAGGCGGCGCGCGAAACTGCCGAATTGATCGAGAACTCGGTCAAGCAGGTTTCCGATGGCGTCGTCATCGCCAAGGAGACCGGTGAAGCTCTCGATCAGATCGTCACCAACGTGGTCAAGGTCAAGGATCTGGTGGGCGAGATCGCCACCGCCAGCGCCGAGCAGTCGCGCGGCGTTGGCCAGATCAACGTCGCGATGAACCAGGTGGCCAAAGCGGCGCAGGAGGGCAGTCAGCAATCCGAGGAATTGGCCTCGGCGTCCTCTGAGCTGGCCACTCTGGCGGGCCGGATGCGCGACGAAGTCCGGCGCTTCAAGCTTCGCGAGCGCAAGCTGAGCGCAGGCGATATCGGCGGTCTAGATGGTCTGACCAACGACATGCTGGTTCAGTTGAAGGCCATGCTGGCGGCCCAGCACAAGACGATCGCTCCGGAGCCGGTCAAACAGAGCGGTCTGGCCCGCAAGTCGCCGAAAGCGGTGGTGCCGCTGGATCACGACGCACGCGGTTATGGCAACTTCTAACCCTCAGTTTCCACGTCACCCCCCGGGTTTCCGCCGGGGGGCGACCAATTCAACAGGGAACTGACAGGAGAGTGCCAAATGGTGTCCAAAGTCATGATCGTGGACGACTCGGCGATGATGCGCCTTGTGGTGAAGGGCATCGTCGACAAGATGCCTGGGTTCGAAGTCGTCGCTAACGCCGCGAACGGAAAATTGGCGCTGGTCGAATTACAGAAGCATTCTGACGTGTCGCTCATTCTATTGGACATTGAAATGCCCGAGATGAACGGCCTGGAGTTTCTTCGGCACGCCAAGCTGAAGACCAGAGCGAAAATCTGCATCCTGTCTTCAGTCGCGGTGTCCGGCTCGCCTCACGCCGCCAAGGCTCGCGAATTGGGAGCAGACGCCATCGTGACCAAGCCCTCGGGCGCGGTGTCCTACGATTTGGCCGAAAAGCGCAGCAGCGAACTGGCCCAGGTCATGAGACGTCTGGCCGCAGCTTAGACCCCCGTCGGCGACATCGATCGAACCTACCGAACTCTGAAACCGGGGCGAATCTCCGGTGAACGACATCGTCAGCCAGGACTGGGTGAAGCATGACCGAAGAGATGGACGAAATCTGGCAGTTGTTTGCAGATGACGGAGGTCAGTCTCTAGACACCATCGAGGAAATTCTTCTTCTCCGGAAAGAGAATCCCAGCGGCCAGGCGGACGTCGCCGCGCTATTCCGCGCCATGCACACCTTCAAGGGCAATTGTCGCGTTCTCGGTCTCGGCAACATCGAGTCGCGGGCGCACTTGGCTGAAGACCTTATCGGCCTCGTACGCGACGACGGAGTCCCATTGTGCTCTGAAATGGTGGAGCTTCTTCTGGAAACGGCAGACGCGCTGCGAAGCATGCTCGAGGGAACCCTGGTCTCGCGGCGCGACGCGGATGAATCGGGGTCTGCGGATCTGGCCGCGCGAATGCAGGCCACATTCGACCGTTACAAGGCCGGACAGGTGACGGGAACGACTTCTGAACTGGGGACGGAGTCGAAACTGGAGCCGAAACTTGAACCTGAAGCGCAGAGAGCCCCGGCGCCACAGGCGCCGGAAGCCATTGTCTTTGAGCCGGTTCCGAAATCGTCTCTCGCCCAAGACCCAGCGTATCGCGATATCTTCTCCTTCATGGCGCAAAACGTGATGCGCGAAATGCGGCGGGCTGTGGAAACGCTCCCGTCCGACCCGCTTTCGGCGCGAGGCGCGCTCGCCAAGGAGGTCGAGCAGTTACGCTTCGCCGCTGACCAGATAGGCATGCACGAATGGCGAGACGTGCTAGCCACATTGTTGGCGCTAAGCGCCCCTTCCATCGAGCAGGCGCAGGCCGCGATCGAGCGGCTGACAGCAATGTTTGAGCGCGACTTCGGAAGCCAGCAATCCCCGACGGCGGAAGGAAGTCCGACCGAGGCGTTGGTGCTGCCGGTTTCGGCTGATCCTGTTCGCGTGTTCTTCGACGAAATCGAGCCCGTCCTGGCGGCGATCTCGGACGCGGAAGCGCGGCTGGCTTGCGGCGAGGCTATTGACGCCGCCAAGATGCGTCGAACCACAGACGAGCTTAAGGCGCTGAGCGAACCGCAGGGCTTCGGGCGTTTGGCCGACGTTGCGGACGGATGGTCTTCGACCAATATCGGTTTGGACGAATTCCGGCGAGTGAAGTTCAGGCTATACGAGGAACTGGCTTCGATCGCGGACGCCGGCCTAATCGATCGCGACGGGATGCGAGTTTGGCCGCTTGCTATCCTGCGCGGCTTGTGCGCCGAGGGAGCATCCAAGACTCTTCTCGATCTCGGCGCAATGCTGGATCAGATAAGATTGGGCGACGATGGCGCCGAACTCAGCGCGCGTATCCGCGAGTCGCTGCGCCTCGTCTTTCATGCGTGTCACCATTACGACATGGAAGTGGCGGCGCAATTGTCGATGTCGCTACTCGATCTCTTCGCGCGTGCGGAAGACGGCAAGGCGGTCGATCCTCTTTTACAGCGCATCGCGCGGTCCTTCGTCACGGCAATCGGACCGGCGTTTGACGCCGCAAATCATGGCGGCCGGCCTGACATGGCGGAAGTCGAAACGCTAGTCCAAGAAGCGGATACGGCGACTTTCGCGTCGTCGTCGCAAATTGAGGCGCGCCTCGCGCTGCCGAAGTCCTTCAGCAATGTCCTTTCCCCTGAAGCCGTCCAGATGTCGTTGGCGGCGATGGAGGCCGGCCATCGCTTTTACATTGTTCGCGCCAACCTCGATCGCGAAGAGGAATTGGCGCGCAATTTCCTGAGTTGGATCAGCGCAGGCGCAGCGAAAGTCGTCAGCAATGTCACCGTGTTTGAAGGCGAGGCCACGCTGTTCGATTTTCTGCTCTCTTGCCCGCTCGAGGCGGGGCCGTTTGCGCGGGCGATCGCAAAGCTCGATCCAGCGGGAAATTCGTTGAAGGTCGAGACGATCTTGACGGATCACGGGCCGGAATCGGTAAACGGCGTGGCGCTGCTACGCGCAGGGGGGAAAGAAGTCGAAAATATTCCTTCCAATGATCTTCCCACTCAGGACGCAATGTCGGCCGTCACGTTGGAGTCGATTGGCGCGATCGTGACCGGCCAGGCCGTCGTGCGGCACTCGCTCGCCGAACTCGCCGAGGACGATCTGGTCCACGCGGTCGAGCTTGAACTCCGCAGCGCGCGCGGCGACTGGGGCCGCGCGCGCGAGCCGGTGTGCCGCTATCTAGCCAGCGTGCAAGAAAAGATCGAGAAGCTGATACAGGTGGAGTCGCACGTCAACAGCTTGCTGGACCGTTTGCAGCAAGAGACAATTGCGGTGCGCAGCCGTTCCGCCGCGCTGTTGCTCAGGCCATTGGCGCTGCACGGCGATACTGTGGCCCGTCAATCCGACCGACAGGTTGTCGTTACGACCAGCGGCGACGACACGCAGCTTGACTTTAGCGCGCTCGAAAATCTCAAGGAGCCGGTGCGCGCGTTGTTGGCCTTCTCCATACGGCAAAGCATCGAGGCGCCGGAACGGCGGCTGGCGGCCGGCAAGGATCGGAGCGCGCGGGTGGTCGTCAGACTGCTGAAGCAGGACGATCAAGTCGTTCTCACCGTCGAAGACGACGGGGCTGGGATTGATCTCACCCGGGTTGCGCTGCGGGCGGAACAACTGGGATGGCAAAAGGACAAGAATCTCCTGAACGTCATTCTGCGCGACGGTTACGGTCCGCTCTCTAACGACGACTCCGTAGGAAGCGGAACAAACCTAGCCGAGATACGCGCCGCCTTGCGCGCGCGCGGCGGCGAGTTGCGCGTCGCCAACGTGCCGGCGGGCGGTGTGCGTTTCGTCGTCACCATGCCGCTGGCGATGGCGGTGATGGATGGAATGGTGGTTCGAGTGGGGGACGTCATGTACGTCGTCCCAATCGATTCCATTCAGCGAATCGTTCATTCCAGCGCCGGAGCTCTGATGCGGATTTCCGCCGCTGAAGGGCGTTACATGCTGAAACTGGGGCAGGACGACGTGCTGCCGATACAGTTTCTCAAGCAGAGCGGCCGCGCTGACGAAGTGGAAGACCTCGATCCATTCTCATTGGCCGCTGGGACCGAAACCATCGTCGCGGCAAACGCCGACGGCGAGCAGAAGCATCTCTTTGTTGTCGCTAGCCGGTCCAGTTTGCGCGTCGCCCTTTCCGTGGACGAACTAATCGGTCAGCAAATGGTGCTGATCCGTCCCTTGCAAGGATACCTTTCTGGCATTCGAGGCGTCACGGGCTGCGCTCTGCTGGGCAGCGGCGGCGTGGGGATGGTGCTCGATATGGGTTACGTCTTCGGCCTCGCGTGAGTTGCCACGGCTTACTCAATTCCGCCGCCAAAGCCTTAACGCGTCTGACCCTCCTGGGAGACCGCACGTGCGATGTGGTTAGACGCCGACCGTTGATCGGTCGAGCGGCTGCCGTTGATCGAGTCAGGCGCTGAAGTCCGGCCTCATGGATCAGGTCCGCGCCTGGCGTCGACCGCCGCGCTCATGCTGTTGAGAACGCGCGCCGATTTGCATCGAATTGAGGCATCGCAACAGCGATCGTGTGCGGGCAGGCCATTAAACTGGCAACCGTTGATTCGAATGTTTCGAGGGCGCCTGCTTTGCATTTGCGGGCGCCCCAGAATCGGTCCCGAGATCTGAACATATACGCAGTGCGTGCGTAGTCGTTCCAAAGGTAATTGGCGACAGTCCTTTGCGTCCGCTGGACGCTGCGTTCACGACCACGGGGCCACTGTTCTATCTTGGTCGGGGGGCAATGTGATCGTGAATGCGAACCCGAGTTGGGAGCTAAGACTCTTCGGCCATCCCACGCTGCGCAGCGATGATGGTGGGGTTATCGACTTGCCAATGAAAGCCTTCGCGATTGCTGCGCGGCTCCTGCTCGATCAACCGAACCAGCGATGCTCGCGCTCCGCGTTGGCGCAATTCCTATGGTCGGATGTCGAGTCGAGCCGTCAGCGGACGAACTTGCGCACCGTGTTGAAGCGGATTCGCAGCGGCTTTGGAGCCTCTGCGCATTCACCCTTCGCCATTGACGGCGAAATCATCGCGCTCGATCTTGACGCTGTCCAGTGCGACCTGCTGGAATTTCAACGCTTGCTGGCCAGCGGCGACGCCTCGGACGTCACCGAGGCGGCAGAGCTATTCTCCGGCCAGCTGATAGAAACGCGCGATCGAGGGTCGGCCGCATTCGAGTGCTGGCTCGGGGGACAACGGTCTTCCCTGTCGCAGGCGTTCCAAGTGGCCGCGCGCCGGGCGCTGGACAGCGGCGAATTGGATGCCCTGCCGGGGAAAAGAGAAGCGCTTGCCCGACGCTTGATCAAGGAGAGCCCGAACGACGAGGCGGGCCATCGCGCGCTTATTCAGAGCTACGCGTCGCAGAGTGATTTCGACCTAGCTCGATCGACATGCGATCACTTGGCGCGCCGCCTCGATACGGAACTCGGCTGTCCGCCTTCGGCGGAGACGCGCGCTGCGTATCGTTCACTTTCGGACGAAGTTGACGACGCCGCCAATCTCCGGCGCTCGGATGCGCGCGGATTCGATGCGGGCGCTTCGTCATTATCGGCGCGATTTATTTCCACGGAGTCGCGCTGTCCCGTTCTTCTCGTGCCGTTGGCATTGGCGCACGACGACGGGTCGACCATCAACGTCGGCGCTAACGTGGTCGACGACCTTTTGGCGCAATTGTGGAAGCCCCACTTGCTGAGGATCGTTTTGATCCGCGGCGGCGCTTCCGCTTTTGCGGTCGGCCAGAATGCCGGTGGCGCGGGCGTCTATTCACTGCATTTCCGTCTGAGTGGTGGGGACACTGTACGGCTTTCCGCGCGTCTCGTTTCCGAACCAGCGTCCGACCTCCTATGGGCGGAGTCGTTCCTTCTGACCGGCGAGCGGCACGACCACATGATCGCGCACTTCGCCAATGCGATTGTCGGCGCAATTGAAGGTCATCAGATTGCAACGGAGAAGTTGCACTCGGAGAAGCGGCGCACGAGCTTCGCTCTCGCCGCGCAAGCCGAGCGCGCGCTGACGCACATCGATTTGCCGTCGCTGCGCCGCGCACGGCATCTGCTGCGGCGAGCCTTGCAGACGGGCGCCAACCCGTCGAGAGCGCAGGCCAAGCTGGCGCGGACCTTTTGGATGGAATGGCTGATGAGCGCAGGGCGGGACAGGTCGTTGTTGACGACTGCGCGAGGTCTTGCCCGCTCTGCGCTGGAAGGGCAGCCGGAGAGTCACTACGGGCACCAGGAACTCGGCATGACGGTGCTCCATCTCGGCCAATATCAGCGCGCGCTTGAGCATCTGAGCAACGCGCGCGATCTGAATCCCCTAGACAATCAACTGCTTTTCGATTTCTCCTACGCGTCGATCGCCAACGGACAGGCAAAGGAAGCGCTGTCTTCAGTCGGGGCCGCCAGACTGAACGACGGTCGATCAACGGGTTTTCGCAGCTGGGTGGCTGCTTGCGGCTACTACGCGACGGGCAAATATGAGGCCGCAATCGCGGAGCTGTTGGAATTGCGATCGCCCGGCGCGGCCACTCGGTTGCTCGCTGCTTGTTACGCCATGCTTGGCGAGCGCGAGAAGGCGACGGAATTTAGGGACAGATACCTGAAGAAGGATCCGCGATTCTCACTAGACAGTTGGATCTCGCAATGTCCACTGCGCATGAAAATTGACGTTGACCGATTGCGCGAAGGGCACCTGCTCGCTGGGTTTCGATGACGGCGGCCCCGATGGCGAAGGTTGTCATGCCGCCCACGAACTCGCCCCAGGGTCCGAACGTCAGCTTTGGGCGCAAATGATGCTCATCGTCTGCGCGTTTTCGGCAAGCGTCTCGGCGACGGGCGGGCAAAGCCGTCGTCGAACCGGTGCGGCGGCAAGACGTCCTCAGCGATTTCGACGGTGATTGTAGAAGTGGAATCGATCCAGACCAACCCATACGGCCCGTCGAATTCGACAACGGTGCGCTGGCTGTGCTGATGTATCTTCACGCGCTTTGCTGTCGCGCGGAGCGGGCGAGGATGGCGAGCGAATCGGTCGTCGTCAAAGTCGCCTTGGGGCATTGTCGTTCCCTATCGGCGAGCGTTGGGCGTTGAGGCGAATCGGTGGGGGGGTCGAGCGCGCGGGGCCCCGATCGACCGGCCGACGCGAGGGGCGATATCAGCTGGGCGCTTTCATGGAATAGCGCTCGCGTGCGGTGATGCGCTGGGTCGGCAGATCGACCGGGCGCAAAGAGACGTGGGCTTGCAGGAATGAAATTTCCGCTTCGAAGTCGCGCTCGGCGACGTCGCGCCGCCAGCAACGACCGCGGCCGTCCTGCCCATTGTACCAACGATAGCCGCGCGCCTTCAGCAGGTCCTTGCGATCGTAGGGCGAATTGACCGCAAGGATTCGCACTGTCGTTTGGCCGGCGTGGGAGAGCAGCGTCGCCAGCGCCGGCTTGCGCTCGGCGCCGACAGAATGTGAAGCAACGCCCGGCAATCGCCAACGGCGCGATGCGCGTCGGCGAACAGGCCGGCGGCCATCAGCAGATAGGCGAGTGTGGCGCCCTCGTAGCCGTTTTCGCGCCAAGGAATCTCGTCGAGGCTGCACGCCCAATCGAGGCTCTTGAAGGTGGGCCAAGTTCGCTGGGCGATCGGCCTATCAGATCGCGTGTTGTGGGCGATGACGATCGAGGCGTCGGCGACGAACGCTTCGACTTTGGCGGGATCAATTGCGCGCCCGGCGACCATTTCATCGCTGACGCCAGTCAACAAGCTGGCAACAGATGGGTCAAGAGGTGGCGCCGCTGCACGATCGCCCGTGGAATCGCTATTGCGACGCAAGCTAGACTCGGGGCCTGAGCCGGCTTCCCCGGACGCTTCTTTCGCGATCATGAGCAAGCCGGTCGACGGCGGGCAATCCTCGGTCATGCCGGACGCATCGCTTGGCGCGATGGGAGCGGCGAGGGGCGCCGTGACGCTCTGGTTCGTTGCGTAGCAAGTTTTCGCGCAAAACAGCTCCAATTATGATTTTTCATGGTTTGTAACTATTGTTCCGCCAAGTCGCCAAGACTTTCTCACTCTCCTTCGACACTATTTCGGCACTTGGCCTGAGGATCGTCCCCGCCATAACCAAGGCGATCCCGACAAGATCGCGCCGCGATGGAATCTGCGCGGGACGGCGAGGGTCTGAACCCCGATCGAGGTTATGAGCCTTGCGGCCATTCCAGGCGCACGGGTCAATCCGCGGCGCAGAGTCGCGCCGACCCATCGCAACCTCGTTGCGTTTCAAGTGGCCCAGCCTGTTTGGCGGTTGCCTCGCGCTGAGAAATGCAGTATATCTATCAACATTATAAACTAACTCATTCGAGGCTGCCCATGACGCGAAGCTTCGGCGCCGTTTCCCTAACGGTCGGACGGTTCATCCGTGCGCGCGCCGCGTCCGGCGCGGCGTGGAGGCGCTTCGGCGCCCGGGTCGGAAGGATCGTCGCCGCTCTGCGCGATCCCGAGCCTCAGTCGCGGGAGGACTATGAGCGAGAATTGCGCGAACGCGTCTTCCATCCGCCGCAGACGTGACGTCGGCAATAGCGCCAGGCCCACAGACGACGGACGAGGGACTTTCGCATGACCGTGCTGGCTGCAGTCGACGCCTTTCGCCGGGCCTCCCCGAGCGGCGCCGCATTTGTCGCGGCTGACGGCGACGCTTTTCGCGTCGCCATGCGCCATCTCGCGAGCGGGGTTTGTCTCGTCACCCATGGCGTCGGCGGCGCGCGCGCCGGCATGACGGCGACCGCAGTCGCGTCGCTGTCGCTCGATCCGCCGACGCTGATCGTCTGTGTCAATCGCGCAGCGCCGGCTTACGCCGGTTTGAGGCCTGGCGCCGCATTCGGCGTCAGCGTGCTCGGCGCCGACCATCGCGAGTTCGCCGAGCGTTTCGCCGGTCGGACCGGCGAGGAGGGCGCCGAACGCTTTCGCGAGGGCCGCTGGCGGATGTCGCCGAACGGCGCGCCGTTGTTGTGGGACGCGCTCGCCGCATTCGCGTGCGAGGTCGAAGAGATCGTCGAACGCCACACGCACGCCGTCGTCATCGGTTGCGTCAAACACGCCGCGGCCGCCTCGGACGGCGGCGCGCTCGTCTACTGGCGCGGCGGTTACGATCAACTGGGCTGGAGCGACGACGAGCTGGCGCGCGCAACCGGCCTGTCGCCGGCCAAAGCGGGACGTTGAGGCCTGAGCAAAGAACGCGCGCGACGAGGTCGCCGCAATTCGGCTCTCCCGCTCCGCGACTGAATAGATCTACCGACGTCGGCGGAGAGACGCGGAAAGGCTCCTGCGTCCGGCTCCTTCACACGGCCATGAAACCGCATCAGGGCCGCAGGAACCATGAGCGTCGATTGCGCTTAGCGCGAGCCGCCGTGGGCGCGCACGGCGATGCGGCGCACCGCGGCGAGCAGCGCCTCGACGTCTTCGCGCGTGTTGTAGAGCGCGAACGACGGCCTGACGGTCGCTTCGACGCCGAAGCGGCGCAGGATCGGCTGGGCGCAATGATGGCCGGCGCGCACCGCGATGCCTTCTTCGTCGAGCGCCTTGCCGACGTCCTCGGCGCGGCGGCCGTCGAGCAGGAACGACACCACGCCGGCGCGCTCGCGCGGCGCGCCGATCAGCCGCACGCCCGGAATGGCGGCGAGCCCGGCGACCGTGCATTCGATCAGGTCGTGCTCATGGCGCTCGATCGCCGTGAGGCCGATGCGCTCGATATAGTCGATCGCCGCGCCAAGGCCGACGGCGTCGGCGATGGCGCCGGTGCCCGCCTCGAACCGCTCCGGCGCCGCCTGGTAGAGCGTGCGCTCGAAAGTGACGTCGGCGATCATGTTGCCGCCGCCCTGCCACGGCGGCGTCGCGTCGAGGATCGCCTGCTTGCCGTAGACGACGCCGATGCCGGTCGGCGCGAACATCTTGTGGCCGGAGAAGACGAAGAAGTCGGCGTCGAGCGCCTGGACGTCGGTGCGGCGGTGCGAAACCGATTGGGCGCCGTCGACCAGCGCCAGCGCGCCGTGGCGATGCGCCATGGCGATCATTTCCGCCGCCGGCGTCACCGTGCCGAGCGCATTGGAGACCGAAGTCAGCGCGACGATGCGGGTGCGCGGGCCGAGCAGCCTTTCGTATTCGTCGAGCTTGACGTCGCCGCTGTCGTCGACCGGCGCGACCCTCAGCTTGGCCCCGGTCGCGGCGCAGAGCTGCTGCCAGGGGACGATGTTGGCGTGGTGCTCGAGCCAGGTGACGACGATTTCGTCGCCCTCGCGCACATTGCGCCGACCCCAGCTTTGCGCGACGAGGTTGATCCCCTCGGTCGCGCCGCGCACGAACACGATCTCGCGGCTCGACGACGCGTTGATGAACCGGCGGGCCTTGTCGCGCGCCGCCTCGTAGGCGTCGGTCGAGCGGGCGGCGAGCGTGTGGGCGCCGCGATGGACGTTGGAATTCTCGTGCGAATAGTAAAGCGCGAGGCGATCGATCACCGCCTGCGGCTTCTGCGTCGTCGCGCCATTGTCGAGCCAGATCAGCCGGCGGCCGTGGACCTTCTCCTGCAGGATCGGGAAATCGTTGCGGATCGAGGCGGCGTCGAAAACGCGCGGGCCGGCGTCGGCGTCGGCGAGCTTCGGCGCTATCGCCTGCGGCGCCGGGGCGAGCGCCGTCGGCGCGGCGGGCGTTGCGGCGACGTCGGGAAGGTCGGCGGCGGGCGCAGCGGCCGCCGCCCCCGGCGATTTCGCCTCGCTCCAGGCGCGCGGCGGCGCGGCGGATTCGGGCGCCGACAGCGGATGATGGCCGGGAAGGCCGGCCCGCAGCGTCGCCAGTGCGGCGCGGTAGTCAATTTCGGCGGCGAAGGGCGAAGCCGACGCTTCGCTGACTGGCGAGTCGACCGCGGCCGTCGGATCGACGCGCGGCCGCGTCACCAGCGTCTGCCCGGCGGCGGGCGGGCCAACGCGCCCGGCCAGCGCCGAAGCCGGCGCCGTCGAGCCGGCGGAAGCCCCGCCGAACGAGCGCGCCGGCGCCGAGGCCGGCAGCGAGCTCACCGGCGGATCGATGACGCCAAACGGCGGCTGGACCGGAACGACCTGTCCAATCGCGCTCGCCGTCGGCGGCGACGGCGGCGACCACGGCGCCGGCGCCGAGGTCGGGATCGCCGGCTGGCCGAGCGGCGCGCCGCCCGTCACGCCCTTGAAGATGGCGTTGGCGAGCCGCTCGATGATCGCGACGTCAGGCAGAAACGAACCACCCGGCGCCTGCGGATCGGCCGCGCCTGCCAAGCCGGCGGCGTCCGTCTCAGACGTAGGCATGCGTGTATTCCGGATAGCGGCCGATCTCGACCTCGTCGAGCACCGCCACCGCGTCTTCGGTCAGCACGGCGAGCGAGCAGTAGAGGGAGATCAGGTAGGAGGCGATCGCCTTGCGGTTGATGCCCATGAACCGAACCGACAGGCTCGGCGCGATTTCGCCGGGAACGCCGGGCTGAAACAGCCCGACCACGCCCTGCTTCTTCTCGCCGGTGCGCACGAGCAGGATCGAGGTCTTCTCGCTTCCTTTCGCGCCGGCTTTGATCAAGATCTTGTCGGAGGGCACCAGCGGTATGCCGCGCCAAGTGATGAACGGGGCGCCGAACAGGCTGACGGTCGGCGGCGGCACGCCGCGGCGCGTGCATTCGCGGCCGAAGGCGGCGATCGCGCGCGGATGGGCGAGGAAGAAGCCCGGCTCCTTCCA
>Ga0181520_10007936_pt1 | contig 15334 bp, 15 predicted proteins | sample PEATcosm2014_Bin_29_FD_132451 | JGI IMG/M metagenome (GOLD analysis project Ga0181520, IMG submission 132451) | Peatland microbial communities from MTU Mesocosm Facility, Houghton, MI, USA - PEATcosm2014_Bin02_30_metaG | ecosystem: Environmental > Terrestrial > Soil > Wetlands > Peat | place...
CAGGATTTTGGCGTCTTGGCCTTAAAAATTTTTCCGCTTAGCTTCGGCTAAACGTCAAAATTTGTTAAGGGCCAATCCGCTCAAAATCCTGTAATTTCGCCTACAAATTATTTTTAAAATAGGCTCTAACAAAAAAATCGCTCCAAACACCATTGAAGCGAAATTTTTAAGCTAAAATCTTCGGAGCCAAAATTCTAATCATTGAATACCGGCGGGAGTAAGGGTGTGAGGGCCGCCGGAATAATTGCTGGTCGCATTGCCTAAACAAAAAGTAATAGTATAAAAGTTGGTTGTATTGGAGGTATTGTTGGGATACATATAATAATTATTGCCTCCGTTAGTCGCGGCTCCGCAATTACTGCCGTCTACCGGCGTGGGAGCCGCCGGTAATTTAGCGAGATAGTTAGGAACAAGGCCGGGATTACTGCCAAGGTTGGTTAGTGAGCAACCACTGCATCCAAAAGTTCCTCCGGCGCTTGTAGGATAGCTGTTCCAGTCGCCAAAATAAATCTCCATCGCGGTAGCTATTTGGGTCATATCGGCTAACCTCTTGGCGTCCCTGGATTTAGCCCTGGCACTGCTTAAAGCCACTAAAACCACGGATGCTAAAAGTCCTATAATGGCAATGACCACTAAAAGTTCAATTAGAGTAAAGCCAAAATTTTTTATGCGCTTCTTTTTTGTTTTCATCTATTTTTACCCCCTTTAAAAATAGCATATTTTAAAAAATTTGGCAAACCGCTATTGTATAATTTTGTCAATAATTCCGTATTTTTTTGCTTCATCCGCGGTCATAAAGTAGTCTCTGTCCGTGTCTTTTTCTATTTTTGCGATGGGTTGGTTGGTATGTTTGGCTAAAATGGCATTTATCTGGTTTTTTATGCGCATCATTTCCCTGGCCTGGATTTCCACGTCTTTTTGCTGGCCTTCCACCCCGCCCACCACCTGATGGATAAGTACCCGGGCGTTAGGGAGGGAAAAACGTTTGCCTTTGGCGCCGCAGGCAAGCAGGACGGCCGCCGCTGACGCCGCCTGACCCAAACAAATTGTGGATACATCCGCTTTAACATGCTGCATTGTGTCGTAAAGCGCCATGGCTGACGTTACCGAACCTCCCGGCGAGTTAATATATAATTTAATGTCTTCTTTGCTGTTTTCCGCGTCCAAAAAAAGCAATTGCGCTATAAGCGTATTGGCAACCGCGTCGTCAATCGGCTCGCCCAAAAAAATAATCCGTTCTTTAAGCAAACGGGAATAAATATCGTAAGCCCTCTCCCCTTCCGGGCTTTTTTGGATGACCATCGGTACTAATGGCATAAGAGTAAATTTAAAGATTGAAAGATTAAATGATTTAAAAATTACTCCGCAACTTCATCTGCCTTTACTTCTTCAACCGGTGTCTCCTCTTTTGGAGCCTCTGATACCTCTGTGGGCTGATCAACTGACTTCTCGTCTCCCCCGATTTTCTCGCCGCTAATGTCAATCTTCCATCCTGTTAAACGGGCGGCGAGACGGACATTCTGGCCGGCTTTGCCGATAGCGAGCGATAGTTGGTCTTCAAGCACGCCGACCTTGGCTTCTTTGGCGTCTTCATTTAACTGGACGTTTAAAATTTTGGCCGGCGAAAGCGCGTTGGCAATGAATTTTACCTGGTCGTCGCTCCACTCTATAATATCAATTTTTTCTCCGCCGAGTTCGGCCATTACCGTTTGCACGCGGCTGCCTTTTTGCCCCACGCAGCTGCCAATTGGGTCTATGCCGTCCTGGTTAGAGACGACCGCGATTTTGGAGCGCGAGCCCGCTTCCCTGGCCACCGCTTTTATTTCCACGCTGCCGTTAAAAATTTCCGGCACTTCCAGTTCAAAAAGTTTGCGCACCATATCGGGATGATTGCGCGACAAAGTAATTTTCGGTCCTTTGGTGGCCGGCTCAACGTGGAGAATTAAAACTTTTACGCGCTGGCCGACGGTATATTTTTCGCCGCGGATTTGCTCGCTGGGAAACAGCACTCCCGCTGCCTTGCCCAAATCTATAAGCACGGTGTCGCCTTCAACTCTCTGAACAATGCCGTTTTGCAGGGTACGCTCTTTGGCTTTAAAATCGGAAAACTGCACGTTGCGTTCCGCCTCGCGCAATTTTTGGATAATTACCTGCTTGGCGGTTTGCGCGGCTATCCTGCCGTAAGATGTGCCGGTTTTGGGCGTAATTTCCGTGCGAATTTCATCGCCGACTTTGTAGGACTTTTTTTTCTTCTTTGCCTCATCTAAATCTATAAACTTCTGAGGATCTTCTTCCATTTCGGTCACGGTTTCCACCACAGTCTTTACGTCAAAAACTTTGGTGGCCATATTCTCCGGGTTAAACTCCACCACAATGTTCTGGTTCTTTTCGCCGTAGTCCTTCCTAAAAGCCGCGGCAAGTGAAGCCTCTATCATGGAAATTAAATCCTGCCGGCTGATGCCTTTTTCTTCCGCTATCTGGTCCAACGCTTGTTCTAGTTGTTCGTTCATATTTGTCCTATTTGTCCTATTGGTCTTATTTGACCTATTTAATTTTGGCGGCTGGAGTAAAAAAATGACGAGCATCGCTCGTCAAAATCAATTCCAGTCTTCAACTGCATTCGGTATTATTATAGCAGGTTTAAAGGCTTTGTCAAACTCATTATATTCCAACAGACAAACATCAATCTGCGGCTTGAAATTGAGCATTTTTGGTTTTCTAAGTAAGTACATTTTGACCGCGCGCAAGAGCTTTTGTTGTTTGTAAATATTTACCGATTCCACGCCTTTGCCGAATTTATCCGCGCCGACGGTTCTGGTTTTTACTTCCACAAAAACGATTGAATCTTTATTTTTTGCGATAAAATCTATCTCGCCCAAACGCTTGCCTTTTTTATTATATTCATTTTTGGCGATAATTTTGTAGCCGCGCTTTTTATATTCTTTTTGCGCCGTCTCCTCGCCGAGCTGTCCTAGAGTTTTAGGTTTTTGCGGTTTGGTTTTAAAAAAATTAAACATAAAAAAATCGAATCAACGAATTAGACGAATCTGCGAATGATTATGAATAACGGCACAGCCATCCGTTGTGCCGCCCCGTCGAATGACTGGGGCGAATTCGTACTTCGTAGGGATTCGTTGATTCGTTCCATTTGTAGATTCGATTTCTTACTTAGGCAAATATTTGAGCCTGACCTGCTCCTTGTCCCAGGCATCTTTTTCTTTTTTGTAATTCTTAAACATTGAGGCCAAAATGGCAAAAAACCAAATCAAACCTATTAAAAGTATTAAAAAAGTTATAAACCGCGTGCTAAAAAATGAGACATTCTCATAACGACATAAATACCAAAAAATCTCGCCAAGCCCGATGCTTAATAACAAATGATAAAATTTTTGCCGGTATTTTTGGTCTACCGGGTTTGGGGCCAGGATAGCGGAAATTTTTAACACAATGCTTAATAAAATTAAAATAACCCCGCCCAAAAAAAACAGCTTTTCTTGAGGGCTGACATAAGCTGAATTAATTTGAAAAAGATATTGGGGGGTAAAGAAACTTTTGATGTTCATATATTTTGGTTATCGGTTGTAAGTTGCGGCGGCCGGTGGGGTATGAAGTATTAAGTTATAGGGCTCTTGCCTTACTACCAACTACTTAAGACCACACTGGCCGCTAAAACCTAAAACTTAATACTACTTCTCAAACAGTACCGCATAGTGATACCCGTCGGCCTGCAAGTCTTTGTCCTTGCGGAAACCGGCCATTTGCAGCATTATTTCCAGTTTTTCCTGATCCAGTCTGCGTTCCAGCGGCGGGCCAAAGGGGGTAGCCGTGCGCTTCCATTCCACCGCGACCACACGGCCGCCGGATTTTAATACGCGATAAATATTTTGGATTAGTTCCTGCTTTTGGTCAGTTTCGTGCAAAATATTCCCGATTATGACCAGGTCGCAGGAACCGGGCAAAATATCCAAAAGCGGCTTGCCTAAATTGGCCTGAATTATTTTAACGTTTTTATAGCCAAACTGATTGGCTATGGAAATTGTGGCCGCCAATTTTTGCGTCTGCACGTCCACCGCGTAGACGGTGCCGGTCGGACCTATCATTTGCGCGGCGGGCAAAACAAAAAACCCGTTGCCGCACCCTAAATCTGCCACCGTCTGGCCCATCATCAGTCCTGTTTGCGCCACCACGGCGCTGGGATTTAAAAATTGAGACATAAATGGTATTGAACAAAATTGACAAAATCGACGGAAATGATAAAAATAAACTGCAAACTTATTATACCACTTTATTAGTTCTTTGGTATAATTTTTTTAGATTTTCCATCTTTCTTTGGAAACTAAGGTAATGTTGGTGCCTTTTCCAGGCCAACAACTTAAATTTAAAAAAATCTTCCTCACTCCCCTTAAGCAATTTTCCACTTTTTGCTGCTTCCATCTGGAGCAAGGGGCTAGCCTGATTTAAATCCACAAGATCGATTTTATCCTCAGGAAAAGAAAATTCTTTGGAAAGATCGACGGTTAATTCATTTTTTTCTTCCAAACTAATCGGTTTATCCGCCACAATCCCAATGTCAAAATCAGAAATCGGCGTAGTCTGTCCCCTGCTTTGGGAATCAAAAAGGATAAATAAAGATGGGTTTAAAAATTGAGACATAAAGAGAAATTGACAAAAATGACAAGATTGACAAAATTGAACAAAAATTAACGCAATCCCATTTTTGTCATTTTATTATTTATTTTATTTCAAATAAAATCAAATACCGATTTTTAATCTTTAGTGTTTTATATAAAGAAAGCATAAAAATTTGCCAAAATAAATAAAATCCGATAAAAAATAAAACTCCAACTATGATATTTGGCAAGTGATTACTTATAGTCGAAACGGCCGCAATACTCATTAAAAAGATTCCTATGAGTAAAATAATAAATGCAGTGATCTTTGAAATCGGCATTTTATTTAAATTTCCTGATATAACTTTGTTATACTTTCTACTTTTCCCTTTTCACTTTCTACTTCTATAAGCACACCGTTAATTTGTAGCGCGCCGTCTTCTTCCGGTTCATTTTTAAATTTCGCGTTTGGATCTAAAAACTTTTTTAACGCGTTTTCTTTTTTTACCCCTAAAACTCCGTTAAGCGCGCCGGTCATACCGACATCCGATGTGTAAGCCGTGCCGCCAGGGAGCATCCTGCAGTCGGCGGTCGGCACGTGAGTATGCGTCCCGAGCATTGCGGTTACCCGGCCATCAACGTAGTAACCAAAAGCAACTTTCTCGCTGGTAGCTTCGGCATGCAGGTCTACTATTATTATATCACCTTTTTGGGATTGGTCTAAAATCAGCTTATCCACGGCTAAAAACGGGTTGTCTATGGCGCCGTCAAACTGCTTTTCCATAAATACCTGTCCGCTTAAATTAATCACAAGAAACTGCTGCATAGAGCGAAGCACCTTATTCTTCTCCCCCTTTGGGGGAGATGCCCCATCTGATGGGGCAGATAGGGTATCTGATTTTCTTTGTAAAACAGATGCCGATTGGATTTCCTTCGAGAACCTATAATATCCATGCCCGGGCAAATTACTTGGATAATTCGCCGGCCTGATTAACTTATCATACTTTTCAAAACACTCGACGGATAAATCGCCCTTTTTAAAGATATGGTTGCCCGAGGTATAGCAATCAATATCAAGCTGATCGAGTTCCGCCAAAGTCTTTAGCGTCACACCCTTGCCGTGCGCCAAATTTTCCACGTTGACGATTACCGCGTCCGGCTGATACTTTTCCCGCCACTGCGGCAAGACTTCACGCAAAATCTTGCGCCCGCCCTTGCCGACCACATCGCCGATAAAAAGAATTTTAGTCATTAAGAAGTAAATGTGTTAAATGATATTCTTTCGCCACCTGTTCCAAAGACAAACCGGCTTTCTGTGCCGCTTCTTTTGCAGCCTTTAATTTATTTTGCCTTCTCTCTTCATCAGTTTTGCCCAAGCCATACCTTCTTTCACCAGGCCTTAATGACAACAAGCACCCGACAACTGCCATCTTGCGGCCTCTCCGTTGTAGCAGGCTATATGCCGCACTTAAATCAGGATAAGTGTTCCTAAAAAAATCTAACCTGCGGCCTAATTCATAATCGACATCGGCACAATGAGATAACAAAATAAGTTGCTTGATTTTATATAACAGACTCTCATTTTCAGGTTTGCGAGTATCTATCTTGCAAGTGGATACAATCTGATGAAATAATTCTTGATCTTGCGGGTTTAAAATCGCCTCGTCCCGCTTATAGCGGATGGTTTCATCATATTCACCCATCACCACAGGACCGCCGCCTTGAGAAAAATCTTGTCGTGTCTGTTCGATCGCACTTTCGAGACTGACTTGATACGGTTGACTGGTTGCCCTTCGTTCCGGTCCTTTTGGTCTGTTTGAGGTCGAAGAAGGTCTAAATTCGCCCAATACCCCAAAATCGCTTCCTGATACAAGAGGATTTTCTTTTTTTGACATATGCTTAAATTTAAATTTTATCTCGCATACTCAATCACCCTCGTCTCCCTAATAACATGAACCTTAATTTCACCCGGGAATTTTAATTCTTGCTCCAAGCGGTTGGCGATATCACGGGCGAGTTTTTGGCAGGCGAGGTCGTCAAGTTTTGCCGGCTGGACAAAGACGCGAATTTCGCGGCCGCCCTGTATGGCATAAGTTTTTTCCACGCCTTCGTAAGAGTTGGCAATGTTTTCCAAATCGGTAAGGCGCTTAATATAATTTTCCAATGAATCCTTACGGGCACCGGGCCTGGCTCCGCTGATGTTGTCACAGGCGTCCACGATAATGGCTTCCACGCTCTGCGCGGCTTCGGCTTTGCCGGTCACGTCGGTATCGGCGTGATGGCTGGCAATGGCTTCAACTACGCGCGGATCCAAATTAAATTTTTCAGCGACTTTCTTGCCCAACTCCACGTGGCTGCCTTCCAAATCCTGGTCAAGCGCTTTGCCAATGTCGTGAAGCAAAGCGCCCTGTTTGGTAATCTGCGCGTCCGCGCCGAGTTCCTCGGCCATGAGCGCGCCGATTTTTGCCATTTCCACGGAGTGGCGCAAAATATTTTGACCGTAAGACGTCCTAAACAAAAGTCTGCCTATTAAATGCACCAACTTTGGCGGAAAACTGGTAATACCCAATTCATACACCGCCTGCTGTCCGGCTTCCTTGATTTGGTCGTTAATTTCCGCTTTACTTTTTTCGTAAGCTTCCTCAATTCTGGCCGGATGTATTCTGCCGTCCGCGACCAATTTTTCCAAAGTCAGTTTGGCAATATGGCGGCGGATGGAGTTAAAGCCCGAAATGACCACCGTGTCCGGGCTGTCATCAATTAAAATTTCTACGCCCATCATTTGCTCAAAAGCCCGAATGTTCCGGCCTTCCTTGCCGATTATCCTGCCTTTCATTTCTTCGCTGGGAATTTGCACCGTGGTAGTGGTCACTTCGGCGGTAACTTCGCTGGCCACGCGCTCAATGGCCTGGGCCACAATATTGCGCCCCTCCCTTTCGGCGTCCTCGCGGGTTTGCTCCAAAAGTTTTTTATAAAGCTCCAACATTTCCGTTTTGACGGTCTTTTCCGCGTTATCCAAAAGCACTTTGGAAGCCTGCTCGCGCGTCATACCGGCAATTTTTTCCAAATTTTCCAGCTGTTTAACCCGCAGTTCCTTAATTTCCTCCTGGATTTGTTTAATTTGCTCCGCTTTGGCTTCTAAATCAATTTTCTGCTTATCCAAAGAGGAAGATTTTTGATCCAATTCTTTTTCCTTGCGGTCTATCCTCTCTTCAAAACGAACTATTTGGCCGCGAAACTCGCTCTCCTGCTTTTTGGCCTGATCAATAATTTCCAGAGAACGGGTCTTGGCTTCCAATAAAAGCTCCCGCTCCCGCACCTTGGCCTCTTCCAGAATTTTCTCGGCGCGCGCTTCGGCGCCGCCGACTTTTTTGGCGACAAAACTTTGGCGGATTAAATACCCTACAAAAATTCCTACCGCGGCGCCAATAACGGCGCCAATTAATGTCATCATAAAATTACCTTACATCCGCAAAGTAAGGAGGTCTAGGTGACGCAAAAATTTGCTAATTTAAAATTAAATTAGCGGGTTATCTTTTCTGTAAGTTCACTTTTTACAAACCGATGATTAAAAGTGATGTTGATTGGCTTAAAAAAAGACAGAATTTGCATAAATACCCTAAACTGCTCTGCTTTTGCGGAAAATTATCAATTCTCTCAATAACCGAACATTACCATAAATTGATAAAACTGTCAACGCGAGTTTGATAAGTTATAGCTTTACTATATAATACCCCTATGCCGACGACAAAATTCAAAAATTTAGGAACAAAAATTCAAGGCTTCCCGAATGAGCCGGATAAAAATATTCTGGAGAGTTTCCAAAACCGGCATTCGGACAGCCTTTATTTGGTGCCTTTGGTTTGCACGGAATTTACCGCCATTTGCCCGGTCACCGGCCAGCCGGATTTCGGCAAATTTGAAATTGTTTACGTCCCAAACAAAAAGATGGTGGAATCAAAATCTTTAAAACTCTATTTGTTTTCTTTCCGCAACCACGGAGAATTTCATGAGGACGTTACCAACAGAATTTTTAAAGATTTGTGGGGGCTAATGCGGCCAAAATTTATGCGCATAATAGGCAATTTTAATGTCCGCGGCGGCATTGCCATTAAGCCGTTGGCGCAAAAATTTGATGATGATGTTAAGCCGGCGGCAAAAAAATCAATTTTGCAGATGCTTGCAAGCTGGGATAACGCGAAAAGGACTTTATGAAGAAAAGTGTTGTAATTCTCGCTATTGAAACCAGCTGTGACGAAACGGCCGCGGCGGTTTTGGAAATAAAACCCTCACCCCAACCCTCTCCCAGAGGGAGAGGGAGTAAAACAGTATTACCACAAATAAAAACTCTCTCATCTGTAGTAAAATCCCAAATCTCAATCCATAAATCCTTTGGCGGGGTGGTGCCGGAAGCCGCGGCGCGGGCGCATGTGAAAAACATTCTACCCGTCGTAAAAAAGGCTTTGGCAGATTCCGACATTGCTGATTTTGACGGCCGTCAAAATCAGCAATCCACAAATTTAAATTCCATCGATTTTATCGCGGTAACTGCAGGGCCTGGGCTAATTCCGTCTTTGATTGTCGGAGTGGAATTTGCCAAAGCTTTATCGCTCGCGACCGTCAAACCCATTATCCCGGTTAACCATATGCTAGGGCATTTGTATTCGCCGTTTAAAACCCTCACCCCTAACCCCTCTCCCAAAGGGAGAGGGGAACAAAAAATATTTCCGATGATATCCTTGATCGTAAGCGGCGGGCATACAATTTTAACGCTGATGAAAAATATAGATGATTACAAAGTTCTTGGACAAACCGTGGACGATGCCGCGGGCGAGGCTTTTGATAAAGTTGCCAAAATGCTTAATCTCCCCTACCCCGGCGGGCCCGAGGTTAGCCGGCTGGCGGAAAAATCAAAATCACCGGTGCAATTTCCCCGTCCGATGATAAATTCAAAAAATTACGATTTTTCTTTCTCCGGACTAAAAACCGCGGTATTGTATTATTTACGCGACACCGTAGGGGAGGGTTTGAAACCCTCCCCTACAAAGACAAAAAACATCTGCGCCGGCTTCCAACAAGCCGCCGTTGACGTCTTGGTAACCAAAACTCTGCGCGCGGTCAAGGAATACGGCGCAAAATCCGTTTCTCTTTCCGGCGGCGTTGCCGCCAATAAAGCTTTACGCGATGCCTTAAATCTAAAATCTAAAATCTTTAATCTTAAATTCTTTGTGCCTCCTCAAAACCTTTGCACGGATAACGCCGAAATGATCGGCATCGCAGCCTGCTTTATGCTCCACAACGGTTTTAAGCCTGTTTCCTACAAAAAAGTCAAAGCCAACTCCAACCTTGAGCTTTAGTCCAAGAGATGGCGCCCGTCACTTTACACTTTCTACTTTTCACTTTATACTATATATAAATATAAGCTTACGTTCCGGCTGTCACCGGAGCAAAAAGCGCCGGAAGAAATTTATCAGCTGATGAAAACTAGACCCGGCCGGCAATCAGCCGTCACCTGATAAAATTAAGTTAAATTCACGATGGTACCGCCCACGAGGGCTTGTGAACACCACTTTTGTGGTGTTTTAATTTACTAACATAACCACATACTTCTTAAAACCACGGCCGCGGTTTTAAGAAGTAAAATTATATGATCGAATTGGACAAAACCTACGACCACGGCAAGGTCGAAGAAAAAATTTACAAAATGTGGGAAGAGTCGGGATATTTTAATCCCGATAATTTGCCGGGCGATCGCAGAGAACCCTACACTATTATAATGCCGCCGCCCAATGCCAACGCGCCGATGCATTTGGGTCACGCTCTTTTTGTGACTATAGAAGATATTTTAATTCGATACCAGCGCATGCAGGGCAAAAAAACTTTGTGGCAGCCGGGCACCGACCACGCGGGATTTGAAACCCAGGTGGTGTTTGAAAAAAAACTGGAAAAGGAAGGACGCTCGCGCTTTAAAATGCAACGCGAAGAATTCTATAAAGAAATTTGGGATTTTGTGCAGAGCAACAAGCACATTACCGAAAACGGCCTGCGCCGCTTGGGAGCGTCGTGCGATTGGGACAGAAATATTTTTACGCTGGATCCGGAAATCGTGAAAATTGTTTACGCAACATTTAAAAAAATGTACGCGGACGGGCTCGTCTATCGCGGCAACCGTTTGGGAAATTGGTGCCCCAAACATCAAACCGCGCTTTCGGATTTGGAAACTAAATACGAAGAGCGAACCGAACCGTACTACTATTTAAAATACGGCCCGTTTGTCATTTCAACATCCCGCCCCGAGACCAAATTCGGCGACAAGTACGTGGTTATGCATCCGGACGATAAAAGATACCTAAAATATAAACATGGTGAAAAAATAAATCTGGAGTGGATTAACGGCCCCATTACCGCCACCATTATTAAAGACAAAGCGGCGGACATGGAATTTGGCACGGGCATAATGACCATAACCCCCTGGCACGACGCGGTAGACTTTGAAATGGCCGAACGCCTGAACCTGGATAAAGAACAAATCATTGACCTGCGCGGAAAACTTCTTCCAATTGCGGGAGAATTTGCCGGAATGAAAATTTTGGAAGCGCGGCCAAAAATTATAGAAAAATTGGCGGCTAAAGGCCTGGTAGACCATATTGACGAAAAATATAAGCACAATGTGCAAATGTGCTATAAATGCAACACGCTTATTGAACCGCAAATAATCCCCCAGTGGTTTGTGGCTATGACTAAACCTTTGCCCGATGGCAGGCCAAGCCTACGTGATATGGCGGTTGGTGCGATAAAAAATAAGGAAGTAGAAATTGTTACGGAAAAATTTGAAAAAATTTTTATGCACTGGATGGAAAACCTCCGCGACTGGCCCATTTCCCGCCAAATCTGGTGGGGCATCCCGATTCCGGTCTGGTATAAAAAACCAATCCAACCCATAGAAATTACCTATTTTGTCCACGGGACCACAATTGATAATGAAGCCGCTAAATCATCGGGACATCATGACATTGAGCTTTCAGAATTAGGGGGGAAACAAGCTTTAGAATTAAAATCGGCCGTTGAAAAATTAAAATTTGATATAATATTTTGCTCCGATTTACAACGCGCCAGAGATACCGCCGAAACCGCTTTCGCCGGTAAGGCTAAAATTATTCCTGACAGCCGATTACGTGAAATCGACTATGGAGAATTAACACGCCATGACGAAAAGGAAACTAGTGCAATAAAATTAAATGTGATAGAAAAACCCTTCCCTAAAGGAGAAAGTTATAAAGATGTTGAAAAACGCATTAAAGATTTTCTGGAAGAACTGGCGGAAAAATATCCCGGTAAAAAAATTGCGATCATTGCGCACCAAGGACCACAACTGGCTTTAGACGTATTGCTTAAGGGCTATTCCTGGGCTGAGGCTTTTGCAAATGACTGGAGAAACACAAAAAGCTGGCAACCCGGTTGGAAATATACTTTCGATCAATTAATTTGTATTGATGAAAATAAGCCCTCGGGCAAAAATTGGGAACAAGATCCAGACACTTTTGACACCTGGTTTAGTAGCGGGCAGTGGCCATATGCGACACTAATGGCAAACGATGTTAAGCGCGGGACAAAAGATTTTAAAAATTATTTTCCAACGCAGGTAATGGAAACGGGCTGGGATATTTTATTTTTCTGGGTGGCGAGAATGATTATGATGTCTTATTACCGTACCGGAAAACCGCCGTTTGAAAAAGTTTATCTTCACGGCTTGGTGCGCGACAAAGATCGTCAAAAAATGTCGAAATCCAAAGGGAACGTAATTGATCCGCTTGGGGTAATAGACACTTACGGTTGCGACGCATTGCGCTTTGCGCTGATTTTTTCCACTTCCGCCGGCAACGATATTCCTCTGGCCGAAGATAAAATTAAAGGCATGAAGCATTTTGCGAACAAACTTTGGAATATTGCGAGATATGTTTTAGCCAACGTCGATAAGACTGATTACAAAACCGAAAACCTAACCGAAGCCGATAAAAACATTATCGATAAACTAGAAATGTTAAAAACTTCCACCACTGACAACCTGGAAAACTTCAGATTGCATGAAGCCGCTCAGGAAATTTACCAATTTGTTTGGCATGAGTTTGCGGATGTGTATGTAGAAGAAAGCAAAAAACAGATGAAAGATAAAAAATTAGCAGAAAATACCAAAAAAATTCTCATCCGGGTCTTAATAAATTCCACAAAACTACTCCATCCTTTCATGCCGTTTATTACCGAAAAGCTGTGGTCAAAATTCTGCGAAGCGAAACTCATTTATGAAGATCCCATAATCATGGTTTCAAAATGGCCAACCCCGCATAAATAAAAAAACCTCCACGCTAACCGTGGAGGATTTTTTAAATAGTGTTAATCGCGATCTGTATCCGGAATCAGTCCCTCTCTTATGAGCACCGAACGGCGGCTGACAATTAACGCGTCTTGTCCATGGAACGTGCAAAGTTTGCCGCAGCCGCGGCATTTAACTTCCACTTTCGTGTTTCCGCCGGTGAGATTGCCTTTGCACAAAAGTTTATGGCAATCGGCACAGCGGTACTCACACAAAATTTTTGCCTGCAATTCCATAGAAAAAAATTATGTCAATTAAACAATTATCGGCTCAAATATGCCTTAAGTCCCCTCTTTAGCAAATCCATCGCCGCGGTTAAATCTTTTGAATTTAGCACATAAGCAATGCGAATTTCGTTTTTGCCCAAACCCGGAGTAATGTAAAAATCCCGCATCGGTGTAATCATCACCGTTTTTTTCTGATAGCTGAATTCGGCTATCAAAAACCTGACAAAATCTTCGGCGTCTTTAATGGGTAACTTTGCCGACTGGTAAATTGCTCCTTGGGAAGGAATAAAACTAGCGCCTTTAATTTTACTCAAACCATTTGCCACGACATCACGCCTCTTTTTATATTCTTTAGTTATCCTGCTGACATACGGACGGCTGTTGTTAAGAAGCGGCACTAAGCCGATTTGCTCCAAAGTTCCGACACTAAGCCGGGATTGCGCGAATTTCAAGATCGTATGCATAACCTCGTCATTAAAACTGGCTATACAGCCGACCCGCGCTCCCGGCATGGAAAACCGCTTGCTCGAGCTGTCGGTTAAAATTACAAGTTGTTTGGCATCTTTGTGGTTGAGCAAAGTTATGGGGGCTTTGCCGTCAAAACGGATTTCGCGGTAAGTTTCGTCGGAGATAATAAATAAATTGTATTTTTTCGCGATCTTAACAACCGTGTCCAGCTCTTTTTGGCTCCACAATTTTCCCGTGGGATTGTCCGGATTAATTACCACGATGGCCCGGGTTTCTTGGGTAATCTTTTTCTCTATTTCAGACGCGGGCGGCAAAGCAAAATCTTTTTCAATCGGCAGCCTCACCGGCACCAGTTTAACCCCGGCCATTATGGCAAAAGATTTATAGCAGGTATACAGCGGCTCAAAAACCAAAATTTCTTCGCCCGGGTCCGCTACTGCCTGCATAGCCAGCATAATGGCCTCGGCGGCGCCTACGGTTGGAATAATATTAGCCGTCGGCAGCTTTACTTCAAACTGTTCATAATATTTTTGCCAGGCTTTGGTGTGCTCGGTAATTCCCGGGCTTGGCGCGTAGCTTAAAGTTTTTTGGTTGTAGGCCCGAATGGATTTGAAAAAATCTTTTGGCGGCTCCAAATCTGGATCCCCGACGTTAATTTTAAAAACCCTAATCCCTTTTTTTTCCGCGACCTGCACAAACGGCAAAAATTTGCGTATGGGCGAAGCGGTCACATTCCGCCCGCGTTTTGAAACTTGAAGTTTTCTCATGGCATATAGTAATTAATTTTTACTTCTGCATTTTAGCAAATAATTTCCACTCCAGCAAAAATACAACCCTTCCTGCCAAGTGCTTATTCGTACGAATTAGCACTGTTCTAAAACCTGCTTCAAAATCAATATTTTTGGGTTTACTAAACTATAATACATCATTAAATTTTGTTGATCAGCACACACCATCTCTGTAGCTCTTAAAACAGCTAAATGCCGCGAGGTTGATTTAAACGATAATTTAATCTCTCTGGCAATGTCGCCGACCGAAGCCTTATTAGTCTTATCTAAATACTTTAAAATTTTTAGTCTCCTGGCATTTGCCAAAGCCTTTAATTGTTTTTCCAATTCTTTTTCTTTCATAAATGCCCGAGTGCTTATTCGTGCGAATAAGCACTCGTCCATGATTTAATAACTCCAATTCAAGTCCCCTTTATTAGTGGAGACCTTTAACAAGTCCAACCCAGCGATAGACTTTAAAATTATTCCGGTTTTGTCCAGGCCGACCAACGAGGTGTTTTTACCGTTGTAGACTGCCAAAATTACGTAAGTTTTTTTGGCCGCGATATTTTGGGACAACATTGTTAGATTATTATTTTTATCATACGCCCACAAAAAAGCTAAAGTATTTTTACTAATATCCTGAGATGTTCCGTTGTAACTTAAAGACTGCAGTGTTGATTGCATGCTGACCTTACGATTTTTTTCCTTAAGCTTAATATCCGTATTATTCCCCGCCTGGTCAGTTAGCAAAATGTCGTTGATATTATCCGCAACAGTAATTTTAGACGTTGTGGAAATATTATCACTTCCGGTAAACTGAATATCTTTTAGCGCGGGATTAAACTGGACAACTGCTTCGGGCGCGGTTTTATCCACGGTAAAATTAAC
>Ga0181520_10007937_pt1 | contig 15334 bp, 13 predicted proteins | sample PEATcosm2014_Bin_29_FD_132451 | JGI IMG/M metagenome (GOLD analysis project Ga0181520, IMG submission 132451) | Peatland microbial communities from MTU Mesocosm Facility, Houghton, MI, USA - PEATcosm2014_Bin02_30_metaG | ecosystem: Environmental > Terrestrial > Soil > Wetlands > Peat | place...
CGTGGTGGACGCAGGCGGCGCGGCAGACGAAGCAGGACGCGGCCGTGCTCGATCGGTTCGTCGACGCCAAGGCCCGCGTGCTTAACATCGCCGATTCGCATTTTCATTTCCGCGAGGGCCGGCCCTATCGCGAGAAAGCGGTCGATCCGTATTCGTTCCCCAACTCGGTCAACCCGTACCGCTATTTGGGTTACTACCCGATCGTCGAACGCGGCGGGTGGCTGGGCGCGCTGTTCGGCACCGGCGTGATCCGCGTCAAGGAGCCGCGCCTGCTGCCGGCCGTCAACCTCGTCGAAAATCTGGAACGGCCCGAACTGGGCGGCCAGTATTCGCATATCGTCGCGACCGGCGAACCCGGCAACCTGAAGATCATCCAGACCCACGCCAGCGCGTTATTTGACACCGACTATCTCGGGAAATGGCTGCTCGTCATGCGACGGAAAGAACCGGCGCCGCCGGCGGCGCGATAGCCAGGTTATCTCGAAAAAAAACGAGGCGGCGAAGCCGTTGCAACATGAGCTGTGGTATGCCGCCGCGCTACGCGGCCTAGCCGCGCAGAAACGCTTCCCGCGCCCTGAGGTATTCCGCGAGGGCCACCTCGCCGTCGCCGAGGAAGCGCCGGAACACGAGGGCCAGTCCCGGATTGACGTTGTTGGCCCGCGCCAGTTCTTTGTTGACGCCGCGCACGACCTCCGCGACAACGCTCAGCCGGCGTCTGTCCTCGCCGAGTACGATCTCCAACTGGACCGCGGCATGCGGGGCCAGCATGGCCCGCGTCGCGACAAAGACGCTGTTCGCGGCGAGTTCCAGCGCGTAGTGCAGCGTTTTGACGGAATCGGCGGCCAGGACGGTCGACAACCGGGTCTTGAGCCGCGGGGCGGCGCGCCGTTCGCGAAAAGCGTCGGCGATTCGCTGGACCAAGCTCGCGTACCCGTTGGGCGCGGCTTCCAGCGTCAGACCAATCTCGTAAAAGGCGTCATCCGACGTTTCGGGCACGAAGAGGTTGCCCGTTCTTTTCCAGCGGACGGTTCCGACCAGCGGAATCGGACCGGCGGCCGAATGAACGGCAAGATGGACCGTGTCCGCGGAATCGACGATCGTCTTGCCGGAGATCGCGATGCCGCTCGTGGACAGGTTCCAGCCGAATCCGGCGTGCTCCGACGTTTCTTTGCCGAAACCAAGATGCACGCGCGTGGAGACACGCGGCTCGCTTCGCCGATCGATTCCGGTTTTTTCCCTGTCGACGGCAGAAACGGACGACATCGCGACAACCCTCCTTTTTTCAGTGCGTTCCGAATACGTGTGGAGACTTCGTTCAATATCTTTGTTTACTGGGCGGCGATCACGCCGCCGCGGCCACGCATATTGTGCCTAATCCGGCCCTGCTTCGCCAGTCCCCAAAACCAAGAGCCATTCCACCCGAATCGCGCCGCCAGGACGTCCCGCGAGCGCATGCATCGCCGGCGCGGTTTGCTCATCGCACAGCGGTTGGCCGGCGGTCGACAAGCTGTTCGGCGACGCAAAGAATCTGCGTCACCCGACCGGTTCGATCCCGCTTGAACGGGCGGTCGCGGATCAGAAGCCAAAGCCATTGCCCCGCCGGCGTCCGTACGCGGAACTCGGTTTCCAGGATCGCCTCGTGCGCCAGTGAGCGCATGGCGTCGTGGTGCGCGGCGATCCGCGCGCTGTCGGCCTCGTGGGTCAGCAGTCTGAAAAAGTCCAGACTCATCGCGTCGATCACTTCGGGCAGAAAGCCGGAGTGCCGGAACAGCGATCCCGTGACATACGTGTTTTGTCACCGGTCGAGATCGTATACGTAAGCGAGGAGCGGTGGCAAATTGGCTGGGACGTCGCCGGCTTCCGCCAAATTTCTGTACTCTTCGTTCACGAAGTTGAATTTCTAATTCGAGCAACGTGTAACGGCGTCTGCTGGCGCGCCGCAGGTAATTCGTGAACTATCCAGAGTCGTCGGCAAAACGAAATACGTCAAAAATAGGGAGATAATGCGTAGGAAATGACGCTCCGCACCAACCGCGCACACTTGCAGCGGCTGCGCGCGCAAGCGTCGAATCGGCGACGCCGGCCGGCTTGTTTGAATTCGGAAGCATGCTCGTAGCGCACCGGCTGGACTACCTTGCTCCAGTCGCATGTTCCGGCGTCACGTGGGACACTTTTCGACGCACGTCGCCTCTGTGCCGAGGCAGCCAAGGGCCCTGAAATCGGTGCAACTGGACAACGGCTGCAGGCAAGCGATTCCGGCCTGCTCGCACGCTTGGTTGCATTTGGCGATGGTGGCGGTCTCGGGACAATCGTACGTCGTGGCGCAAACGATCAGAGCATTCCCTTGCGTCATTTCGCAACCGAAGGTGCAGTTGGTTTGATCGCAGGAACCCTGCGACGACGGACAAGCGGCCGTACACGTGGACAAGGCCTTCGCGGCACTCTCAGCGCATTGAACGAGGGCGGGATTGGTGCAACCGGAGGCGTCGTCGTCGTCATCCGGCGAGGCGTCGTCGTCCGCCGACGGCGAACTGCCCCCGCTGCTGCTGGAAGCGCTGCACGCGAGGCCGACGGCCACGAGCAGCACAGCGATGGCCGCGAGAAAATAGAAGCGTTTCATACTTTTTCTCCTGTGCGTACTGATGAGGTTCGCAACAAGTGAATAGGTAAGCGTCCGGTCGTTCGCCGTCAAGTTATTATCTCCTTCGCGCGCGACTCCCAACGCCCGAAAAACGACGCCGAGCGTGATTTCCCGGCGTCGCCTCTCCACGCGAAGGCGCGCGGGCCACGGCGCGATACTGTTTTCCCGGCCGGATTACTTGAATTTGCGCAGGTAGGTCGGCAGATTGATTTTTCGGGCGCGCAATCCGAGTTTTCGGCGGATGTTCCGCCGGTGCGTCGCGACGCTGCGGCAGGAGATGCCGAGCAATTCGGCGATCCGCTTCGACGGCAAACCGTCGCGGATCAACTGGCTCACTTCGACTTCGCGCCGGCTCAACGAGTCCCAGTTCTGCCCCGTCGCCTCGCCCAGCGACGACGTGACGCTCCGCAAGGACTCGTCGATAATTTCGAGAAACTCGCGAATCTTCGTCACCTGCAGCGTTTCTTTCGCCTTCTGCAGCATCGGCCGGACCGACTGGTCGAAACGCGAGCGGACCTGATCTTCCAACGATCTTCGCTCGGTCTTCAGTTGCTCGATCAGTTCGCGCAGGGCCGCGGCTCGCTGCTGCAGAAGTTCGTTCTGTTCCTGCAGTTTTTTCTCGTTCTCGCGCAACGCGGCCTCGGCCTGCAACTTTTCCGAAATGTCCGTGGCGACGCCGATCCATTTGGTCGGTTGGCCGTTCGCGCCCCAGAGAAAGGCGCCGCGATCCAGCCAGGTCGCGTAGCCGCCATCCTTGCGGCGCAAACGCATTTGCACCGTGACCGGTTGGCGCGTCCGGAAAGTCTCTTGTGCGGCTTCCAGCGACGCACGCACGTCGTCCGGATGGCACAAGTCCGCCCAGCCGTCCCTCGTGCGCGGGTATTCGCCTTTGGCAAATCGCTGCGGCGTGTCGACGTCGCCAAAGAACCGCGCGATCCCCGTGTCGAAGTCCCGCTCGTACACCACGTCGCCGGCGATTTCCGTGACGATGCGGAAGCGCTCCTCGTTCGTCGCCAATTCCTCCGTCAGGGCTGCGAGCGCGGCGAGCAGGTCGGCGATCAGCGCGTTCGCGGCGCCGTCGACGCTCGGCGCGGCCAAGGCGGCGGCCCGCCGGCGCAGATCCGCCAACTGCGTCGCGAAATCGTCCGGGTTGGTCATGGAGGCTCCCGCTTTCGCAAGACGACGGCGCAGGACCGGTTGTCGTTTGCGCCGACATATTGCACCATGCGCCAACCATAAGGACAAGGGGCAACGTGGAACGCGTGAAACCAGCGGCCGGTGTTTTCAACTCGTCCTTGTTTCTCGTGATCGGGCTCGTCGTGCTGTTCGGCGTGACCGCGGCCGCGCTCGCCGCCGCCGCGCACATCGTGCTCTGGCCGTATCCGATCGAACATTTCGAGGGCGGCTGCATCGTGGCGGCCGAGCAATGGGCCGCCGGCGGGCCGCTGTACGGCGATCCCGCGGCCGGCCAGACGCCGATCTACAACTACCCGCCGCTGTATCCGTTGCTGCTGCGCTGGTTCGCCGGCGGCGTGCGCCCGTTTTTGCCGGGCCGCCTGATCAGCCTGTTGGCGCTGGCGGGGGCCGCCGTCGCCGCCGGCTTCGCCGCGCGGCGCGCGACGGGCGCGACGACGTGGGGCCTGGCGGCCACCGGTTTCTTTTTCACGTTGCCGGAAATCGATTTGTACGCGGTGGTCGTGCGCGCCGACTCGCTGGCGGTTTTTTTCTCGGCGGCGGCGCTGTTTGTCGGGTGGCGTTTTTCGTCGCGTCTCGGCGGCCTGGCCGCCGCGGCCGGCCTGGGCGTCGCGGGCTGGTTCGTCAAGCAGACGGCGATCCTCGGCCCGGCGGCGTTGACGCTGTGGTTGTTGACGAGCGACCGGCGGCGCGCGGCGCAGTTTATCGCTTTGTACGGCGGCTTGATGCTCGCGACCCTCGGGTTGAGCGAGTGCGCGTCGCACAGGATGTTCTTGAAGACGATGCTCGTCTACCCCGGGACCGGCTTCACCTGGCTGCGGATGAAATATTTCGTGGAATGGCATTTGCTCTCGCACTCGCCGTCGCACGTGCCGGCATGGGCGGGCCTGCTGGCGGCGTTCATCGGGTTTGGGCGCGGCGGCTGGCGCGCGTCGCCGACGCCGTGGTATCTGGCGCTCAATCTCGCGGCGCTGGCGTTGCTGGGGAAAGAAGGCTCGAGCCGCTTCTACTTCATCGAATTCAGCGTCGCCTGCGCGATCGGCGTCGGCGTGGCGCTGGCGACGATCGAACGCGGCCTCGGGCGTTGGGCCGCGGTGGCGGCGCTCGGCGTCGTCGCGGCGCTGGCGGCTCTCGCGGCGCCGCGGCTGTTGCACGACGTTTTCGCCGGCCGGTACGAGCGGGTCGAGGCGCAACGGGTCGCGCTGCTGCGGCACGCGGGCGACGGGCCGTTGCTGTTGGAGAATGTCGGGTATGCGCTGCTGGCGGGCCGGCGCGATCTCGACTTGGTCAATCCGTTCCTGCTGAAGCGGCTGTTCGCACGCGGGGTGTTGCCGCTGGCGCCGTATCTCGAAAAAGTCCGCCAGCGCCGTTACGCGGCGATCGCCCTGGATAGCCCGGCGGCGCGACCGTCGCTCATCACCGCCGACCGCTACCCGGCCGCGCTGCTCGCCGAAATCGCCCGGTACTATCCGCCGCCGGCGAATGTGGGCGGCATGTTCTTCTATCTGCCGCCGCCGGCTGAAGCGCCGTAACCGCCGATCCGGTTACGGTTTGGGCTCCGCCGGCGCCGCGTCCGCAATCGGCCGCATGCCGACCAGATTCGGGTTCAGCGCCAGCGCATGCCGCGCGAACGCGGCGGCCTGCGCGGCACGGCCCAGTTGCGCCGCCGCAACCGCGGCGTTGGCCGCCAGCAGCGCGCGATCGCCGTCGCCGATCGCCGGCGCGTCCTGCCACCGCTCGCCCAGCGCGATCGCCGCCTCGGTTTCGCCGGCCGCCACGTATGCCGCTTGCAGCGTGACCATCGCCGCAGCCCCGGTCGGCCCGCTCAATTCTCGGCCCGAGAGCACGCGAATCGCCTCGCGCGGCTGCTCGCTGTCGAGCAGGGCGCGCGCATAGGCGCGGTCGACGGCCTGGTTCTCCGGATATTTCGCGAAAAGCGGCGCCAGGATCTTCGTCGCCTCCGCCGGCCGGCCGACGTCGATCAATTGCTGCCCGTAATAAAATTGGCCGAGCGCCGAGCCGGGTTGGCGCGCGGCGACGGTCGAGTAAAGCGACCACGCGTTGCGATAGCGCGGAATCTCGCGGCACGTGCCCCAAGCGAGCAGCGCGAGAATCGCGGCCGCCGCGGCAAGCGTCAGCCATCGTGTTGCGCGGCCTTCCGCCGGCGCACGCGCCAGCAGGCGATCGAGCGACCAGCCGGCGACGAGACCCACGCCCAACATGGGCAGATAGAAAAACCGGTCCGACTGCGCGGTCCAAGCCTGAACGAGCAAATTCAACGTCGGCAGCAAGGGGATGAGGATCATCCCCGCGGCCAGCGAGCCGCGATTCGGGCGGAACAAGCCGTACGTCGCCGCCCCGGCCAGCAGCAGCAAGAGCGCCACGCCGGCGAACGACGCCGCCGAGCCGAACGTCGTGCGGATCGCGTCGTCGTGCACCGGCGACAGATCCTGCCAGACGAAGAGATTGCGCAGATACGCCATCAGCGTTTCGCCGGCGTGGGAAAAGCGCGCCGCCCACGGCACGGCCGCTTGTTTCGCCACGGCGGCGAACATCGTCGTCGACCGATCGGCCCAGAGCAGCAACGCCAGCGCCACGAGCGATACGGCGATCGGCGTCGCGGCGTCGCGCCAACGGCGACCGCCGCCGGGACGCGGCAGCAGCGCCGCCAACGGGCCGAACGAGACGCCGGTTTCCTTGACGAAGAGCGCGAGGCCGATCATCCCGAGCCCGGCGGCGCGGCGCGCGCGGCGTTCGGCGAGCACAAGCAGCAGGCCGCTCAACCCGATCGCCGCCGAGAGCGTTTCTTCGCGGAAGGAAATCATCGACACCGTGCCGACGACCAGCGGGTGCAGCGCGAAACACAACGCACCGAACGCCGCCGCGGCGGGGCCGAGGCCTAGCCGCGCCAGCAGCGCCAGCAGCAGCGCCGCGTTGAGCGCGTGCAGCAGCCAATCGACGGCGTGATGCGCCGCGGGAAGCGGGCCGAAAAAGGGGTAGACCACGACGTACGTTCCCGTGGTCAACGGCCGCCAGGTCATTTCGCCGACGATCCACGAATTCGCCGGCGACAAGATCGTCAGCGCCTGGCCGACGCTGTGGGCCCGCAGGTTTTCGGTGATCGTGCGTTCGTCGTCGAAGACCAATTCGGCGCGCAGCACCGGCGCAAAAACAGCCAGCGTCAGCAGCGCAACCCCGAGCGAAAGCCAGACCGTCGGCGGCGATTGGCGCGTGGGTTCGGACAAACGGCTTCCGCCTCCTTCACCCCAACATCTCGAAGAATGCTTCCAACCGCGTGCGCAGTTGGCCCTCGGCGAAGTTGCGCGGGTCGATGCAATCGACTTCGAGATTGATCACCGGGATGTCGGCGTCGCGCAGGGCGCGTTGAATCAACCCTTTGGCCCCTGTTCCCTGGCGGCACCCCCAGTGGCACGGATTGACCGCGCCGTCGGCCTGGTATTCGCGCGCCAGGCGGACCAGGCGCTCGATGCGCCGCGGCAGGGCGCCGTGCAGCGGGATCGTCAGCATCCGCCGCGCCAGGCCAAGGTACGGCTCGTCCGGATCGATCGGGCCCCAGGGGATGTCGTTCAACTCGTCGGCGACGATCTTCGCGCGATATTCGTCCTCGAACATCGCGATCAGCGGATTCTTGAATTGCACGCGATTTTGAATCCACAACAGTCGCAGCCGCTCGGGCGGCCCGGCCGGCGCGGCGAGCCGGCCCGTCAGTTCGTCTTTCCACGCTTGCGCGATTTCGAGCGCGGCGTCGGAGCCGAAGAACAACGGCATGACGATTCCGAAATCCTTGAGGTCGTTGCTGCGCAGCGGCGACGGCTTGCGCCTGGCCAGGTCGTACACCTCGATCATCAACGCCCGGGCGGCGTTGGTTTTTTCGACGGCGGCGCGCAAGCGGTCCGGATCGAGCGGCCGGCCGGTGTGCGCCGCGACGAACTGCGTCATCTCGACCAATTGGGCCGCGAGGCTGCGCGCGCTCCGTTCGTCCGCGTCGTAGGGAAAATGCAGGACGAACAGATCTTTGCGAAAATGCCGCGCAAGATTTTCCAGCGCCGCGAGGCCGCCGGCGCAGGGCGTGGTCGCGCCGATGAGAAAATCCGGCACGGGCATCAAGTTGTTCAGCGCGGCGCCGAGCACGGCGCGGTGGTACGCGCAACTGTCGGTGAAATAGCCGGCGGTCTCCGCGGTTTGCAGCATCGCGCCCGCCGCGCCGGCCGAGGCCATCATCGCGCCGACGAATTCGATGAAGCACGAGTGCACGTCCATCGCGCGCAGCAGGTCGAACGGAACGGGCACGCCGCACCACGCCACCGCGTCGGTCGCCGAGAACAGGCGTTGGCCCAGGCGCGCCGTCTCCAGCGCAAAGCGCCGGCGGGCGTGCGGCAATTCCGGCTGCGCGGCGATCTTGGCGGCCAGTTGCCCGGCGACGTTGTCGAAATATTCCCGCATCATGAGCGCGCCCCCAGCATCTCGACGAACGCTTCCAGGCGCGTCCGGAATTGGCCGAGCGCGCCGCCGCCGCAATCGCCCATCAGCGTCAGCAAGGGCAGATTCTGCCGCTGCAGTTCGTCTTGGATATACGGCAGCCGCGCCAGGTACGGGTCGCAGAATTTCATCACGTGCGCGACCACGCCCCGCGCGCCGCAGGCCTTGGCCTTCTCCGCGATCAGGCGGGCGACGGCGCCCGGCGCCGCGGCGTCGAAGGTGCGTGCGCACGGCGTGCGCGCCAGCCACGCCCGCGCGAAGCAGTCGAGCGCGTCGCCCGGGCCGTCGAAATCGAGCAGCGCGTGCTGCCGCGCGCCAGTGCACAAGTCCTCGCCCGCCAGGCGCGCGCCGCACTCGGCGAAGAGCGCCAGCGCCTCCGGCTCGGGCAGAACGTTGCCGATCAAGTAGATCGGCGCGCCGCGCGCGGCGCCGTCGGGCGCCTCGGCTTCCGCGAGAATCGCGCCGATCGCGGCGAGCGTGGCGCCGACGGGCTGCGTGACCGATTGGTTGTTGATCTCTTGCAGTTTTGCCCAGCCGCCGGGCAACACGCCGCGCCGCGCGCGATCACGAAGCAGATCGAGGCCGCTGGCCAGTTCCTGATACGTCGCCACGCTCTCGGCGAGCGCATCGTCCGACGGCCGGACGCCGCCGGCGGCCACGAGAAAGTCGACGAGCCGCGTCAATTCCTCGCGGAAATCCGCGGTCAGTTGCGCGCTCGGCGCCATCGGCAGGTCGAGGACGATCAGGCGGTCCGCCGGACGGGTCGTGCGCCAGGCGTCAGCGAGGCGGCGCATCGCGTCGCAACTGTTCATCACGACGACGCCGGCGAGCGGCGGAAATTCGCCGGCCAGCGCCCGGTCGAGGATGCGCAAGACGTGCGGGCAGAGATTGTCGTGCAGCAACGCGCCGCTCTGCGCCGGGGCGTCGCCGGTCGGCAGCAGCCGGTGCGGCAGAAAGCCAGCGGCGTCGATCACCGGCAGCGGCGTGTACGAGCAGGCAAAGCCAATGCGCGGTCGGTCGGTCATGCGAGCGGTCCCCCCCGTGGCGAGCCGGAATCCGCACAGTACAGGCTTGCGGCCGACGACTCAAGGCGCAATCGGGAATCGGGATTCGGGACCTGCCTGCCGCAGCCTTGGCGTGGGTAGGTTCTGCGTCGCCGTCGATCGCTTTTTGCGAACGCATCCGCCACAACAACGAAAAATGGAGAATGGAGAATTGCCGACGCTGTCCGAAATTCGCCATTCTCCATCAACATTCGACATTCCGGTTTGCGCTCGCCAAAAACTTTGAGTTCGCAGCTATCGGTGGTCGGCGGGCAGCGGTCAGCGCCAGAAGAAAAGCATCGCCAGCAAGACGACCAGCCCGACGCCGGCGGCGCCGATGCCGAGCCACAGGCCGTAGCGCGCGAGCCACGGCCCGCCGCCGGCCGGATACGCCCCGATTGGCGCCCCGGTCGCCACGGCGGCCTTTTCCTTCGGGTTGAGGTACTTCAATCTCGTCGAACCGAGCACCAGCACGTCGCGGTGGCGCAGCGGATGGGTCTGGACGATCTTGTTGTTGAGGATCGAACCGTTGCGGCTGCCTTCGTCGGTGTAGACGGTCTGGTCGCTGTCGACCATGATCGTGCCGTGCAAACCGCTGACCATCGGATCGTCGACGCGGATATTGCAGTTGGCGCCGCGGCCGAGGCGGTGTTCCCCGGGCGTCAGCACGTATTTGCGGCCCTTGTCGGGGCCGAAGATGATTTCGAGCGTGGGGTGGGCCATGAAGGCGATCTGCTTGAGATAAATGTTCTCGATCAGTTCGCGCCGATTGAGGATCACGGTGTCGGCCAGGTTCGCGGTGGACGGCGCGTCATCGAGCAGCGACGAAAAGCTCTGCGTCATGTCGCGCAACTGGTCGAGGGTGAGCATCGTCGTCAGTTGCAGGTTTTCTTCGTCCGGCGCGGCGTCGACCTGGCGCAGAAAGAAAAGGTTCGAGCCGATAATGATTTCGCCGCCGATCGGCAGGTCCGCCATGTCGGCGATCGGGGCATTGTTGACGTACGTGCCGTTGGCGGAGTTTTCGTCTTTGATTTTGACCTGACCGCCCATCACGTAGATGCGCGCGTGGTGGCGCGAAACATCTTCGTCCTCGAGCACGATGTCGCAGTTCGGGTCGCGGCCGATCGTCGTGCGCACCTTCACCAGGGGAAAGGCCAGAATCCGGCCCAAATCGTCGCGTGATTCCAGTTGGAACATGGCGCGGCCTCCGCCCGACTCGTCAGCGAATTCATGGTGAGCGTCGCGAAGCCGGAAACGCCGATCCCCTTCCCAGCGCCGCGCACGATGGTTGTAACACGAACCGCGCCGCTCGCCAAGCGTTGCCGGCGATTGTTTCTTGCCCGCCGCGCCCGGGGCTTCTCCGCCGCCGGCGACCGCGCGCCCGCGCCCTTTGCGGCTGCCGACGGCCGCCGAAAATCCGGCCGTAATACGCGCTTGACAAACGCCACGCCCTTCGGTATGTTCCGCCGCTCCGGAAGTCCTGAACAAGGGTAAAAACGATGTATGCTTTGATTGAAACCGGCGGCCAACAGCTCAAAGTGAAAGAAGGCGACCTGGTGAAGGTGGCCAAACTGACGGGCGCCGTCGGCGAAAAAGTGGAATTGGACAAGGTGCTGATGCTGCGGACGGACGACGGCGTGAAAATCGGCAAACCGTACGTCGCGGGCGCCAAGGTGGTCGGCGAGATCATCGAACAGGGCCGCGCCAAGAAGGTAGTCGTTTTCCGTTACATCCGCCGCAAGGGTTACCAGAAGAAACGCGGCCATCGCCAGATGTTCACCGGCGTGAAAATCGCGCAGATCATCGGGTAAGCAAGGAGCGAGATCATGGCCCACAAGAAATCCAGCGGCAGCGCCAAGAACGGCCGCGACAGCGCCGGCCGGCGCTACGGCGTGAAGGTCTACGACGGCGAATTGGTGACCGGCGGCTCGATCATCATTCGGCAACTCGGCACGCTCATCCACCCCGGCGAGAACGTCGGCATGGGGCGGGACTACAGCTTGTTCGCCAAGATCCCGGGCCGGGTGAAATTTACCCGCTGGGGCCGGAAGCGCAAGAAAGCGAACATCATCCCAATCGAAGAGACGATGCCGGAACAGGCGACGACAGTCTAAACCGCCGTCCGAGAGTTCAAGCAAAGCCGCCTCCCAGCGAGGCGGTTTTTTCGTCTGCCGCCGGTTTGCGACGCGGGGCGCGATCGTTTCGCTATCTGGACTGCATCTCAACAATATTTCATTTCGAATAAAAACATCTGGCTTTGGACCATGGCGGCGTCGTCTCCGTCCGGCCGACAGTGGCGATAACCTCTTGATAATCAACGACTTGTCTTGCGAAAAAAAAGTGTTGCATTCAATGTTTGGATAATGTTAAAGTTTCGCCTTACGGGGCTGTTGTCCCACGATTTCTTTGTAGTCGGGAAAATTTGGCTTCAGGAGGTGCAATGACGCTTAGGCACTTCTGTTGGATACTTGCGGTCTTGGTGTTCGTGATAGGCCACGCCATGCTCGCCGCCGCCGACGATGTCGGCGCCACGCAGCCCAAGGTGTCTCCGCTGGCCGCGGCCCCGACAGCCGCGGCAGCCAGTCCGACGGGCGCCGCTGCGAGCCGGGTCGGCGCCGAAGAAGAAGAGGACGACCCCGACCAGCCCGAGGACGCCGAGGACCCGGAAAACGAGGAATCCCCAACGTCCTTGCCGGGCGTCGTGAATCCGAAGGAATTGCCGTTCGCCGACCTGACCGATGCAGACATCAAACAACGATTGCAGGACAACCCGGCGGCATTGGGCCCGATGTCGGTCGGCTTCACCAATTGCGGCGCGCTGGTCAACGGCGTGCAGATGCCGGCAGGCGAGCATTGGCGCTTGGTCAATCCGGACAACGCGTGGGCCACGCAGGAGACGGTGGACGCCATCGCCACCGCGATCCACCAAGTCGAGGCGGCCTATCCCGGTTCACCGCCGTTGTCGATCGGCGACATCAGCGATCGCGACGGCGGCCGGCTGAAACGGCACAAGAGCCACCAGGCCGGGCGCGACGCCGACATCGGTTACTACTATGTCGCCGGCGCCAACCACTGGTTCGCACCGGGCAACGCCAAAAACCTGGATCTCGCGCGGAACTGGGCGTTCGTCCGCGCGTTGATCGTTTACTCCGATGTCGAAATGATCCTGCTCGATTCGCGGATCCAACGCATCTTGTACGAGTATGCGCTGTCGATCGGCGAAAACCCGGAATGGTTGAGCGGCGTCTTCCAATACCCCGGCGTCCGCAAGCACACGATTCTCCGCCACGTTCGCGGGCACAACACGCATTTTCACGTCCGCTTCTTCAATCCGCTCGCGCAAGAGATGGGCCGCCGCGCGTATCCGACCCTGCTCGCGATGAAGCTGGTCCGGCCCGCCAACTACGTCTCCTATTACAAGGTCCGCAAAGGGGACACGCTCGCGACCCTCGCCCAGCGTTACGGCGTGTCGACCGCCCAGATGCGGCGCGCGCTGCGCGGCCGGCTGCGGCCGGGGGCCGTCGTGCGCGTCGGGCGGCGCAATGGCGTCGCGCGCGTGCCGGGGCCGCTTGCCCTGCCGGGCCGGCATCTGCCCCTCTCCACGCCGACCGTGTTGGCGAAAGTTGACTGGACGCCTCTGGGCGTCGGCGGCTTGATCAGCCGGCCGTTGACGATCATCACCGACGACCAGGGCCGCCGGATCGCGATGCTGGCCGAGACGCCGGCGACGCTTGAGTCGCCCGTTGCGACGGTCGCGACGGCAGCTCCGGCTGCGGTGGACAAGCCCGCTGTGGCCGAGAAGGCCGGCGGCCTCGCCGAGAAACCAGCCGCCGCGGCCGACAAGCCGGCGGTCGCCGGCGCCGACCAGCCGACGGACGCCGCCGCGGTCGCCGGCAAGGGCGCGGCCGCCAAGACGGCCAAGGGCTTGAAGGGCAAAGCGAGCCGCCAAGGCATCCGCTATCGCGTCCGTTCGGGCGACAACCTGTGGACGATCGCGAAACGCTACGGCGTCAGCGTGAAAGAAATTCGCGCTTGGAACGGACTGCCGTCGCAGAATCTGGCGTTGGGCCAGACCTTGCTGCTGTACGTAAAACACTGATTCCCGCGCAACGGAACACGGCCGGAGCGGGCCCGCGCCGCTCCGTTTTTTTATGTCTCAGCGAACGCCGCGGCGGGCCAGTCCGCGGAGATTTTGCGTCATTCCCATTGTTTACGAATGATATCTTCGCGCCCGTACTATTGGATGTTTGCGCCGATTTTTCTTGACATTCGGCGAAACGCAGATTTACACTAACTCTCGCATCGGCGAATTCACGACATTTGAGTTGCGGAGTGTTGGTCTTCCGGAGGATCCAGCGCCGAGACTTTCCAGCCGCCGGCCCGGCGGAGGCCGCTCGGCTCAAACGAAGCGAACGAGACTTCGCGATGAGCGCGGAAAAAACAGCGACGTTCCGTATCGACGCACATTCATTGCGTCTGGCGCAACTGCCGGGCGCGCCACCGGCGGCGTTGCCGTTGGCGGTGTCGCTGGCGTTGCCGCGCCGGCCGCCGCCCTTCGCCGCCTCGCCTGCTTCGCCGGTCGTCCGTTTCACGATCCGGCAGGAAGGCGACGCGACGTTGCGCATCGATTTCCCGGACGCGGCGATCGCGATTTCGACGGACAACATGGACGAATTGCGCCGGTGGTTTGACGCCGACTGCGCCCAATTTGTCGGACTTTTTGCGGCCGTGCGGCTGCTGGGGGAAAATGAGGATTTCTTTTGGGCCGCCGGCGCGGCCGACGGCGGCGTCAGAATTCTCGCCGTCCGCGGCGGTCGCGATCTGGCGCGCGGGGAGTTCGTTCTGGCCGATGCGGATCGCGCGACGGCCGCCATTCGCCGGATGTTCTTTCGAACCCGCACCGGGGGTCCGGCCGAACGTTCGCGCCGTTTGTCGATCAAATTGTCGTGGCGGCATTTGTCGGCGATGCAGTTTTTCGAGGCCGACACCGACGCGACGATCGATTGGCTGCTGACCGACAAAACATTTCTGCAGAACGCGCTGGAGCGGCTGCGGCTCGATCGCGAACTGGCCGAATTCGACATTCTTCGCCGGCACGTCGTCGTGATCCTCAACACCTATCGAAACTTCAATTCCGACTGCCACGCCGGAGCCCGCCTGGTCCGAATTATGTTCTCCGCTCTCGGCGACGCGAGGCCGCCGTCCCTCGTCGCGCCCTGCCGGCATTTTCTCGAAAATCCCACGAAATCCGAGATCCTGACGACACTGCGCGACAAAGACACGCATTACGTCTTCGGCGGTTTCCACGTGCCGCCGCGCTCGCGCGCCTGGGAAATGGGCCGGCCCTTCGTCTCTCCCCAGCTTCCCGAATTTGTGGATTTTTCGGAACTGGCCGCGCTCGATCTGCGGCATCTCAAACTGCTGCGCGTTTTTCAGCGCACTCCCCTTGATTCCGACCCGGGCGCGTCGTTGGCGGCGGCGTTGCTGCGCGCCGGGGCACAACGCGTCGAAGGATCGCTGTTTACGGAAAACCACCTCGAACATCTTCGTTCCCTGCTGCGCGTGGCGATGAACTCGCCGGGCCTGCAATCGCACGTGCGGCGTCGTTGTCTCGAAAACGGCATGGACTTCGACCAGTTGCGGGCCGAAACCACCCGCTTCGTAGAATGTCGCTCGTAAAATCCGCCAGGCGATGGGCGCACGGGTCGGCAGGCGGGGCCGAAAAAAGAGGACGGACGAAAGCCGGGCCTTCGTCCGTCCCTGCGATGAATGGTTTCGTCCTTCGCCAAGCGGCCGAAGGACACGCCGAGAATATCGAGGGCTCGTTCAGCAGTTAGCCCAACTTCGCCAGTTCAGGGGTCGTGATTCTGTAAATTCGCATACTTAGCTGCAAAAGTCGGCACTACATTTTGCGCCATTTGCCGGATGCGCAGGCGTTCGGGCAGGCGCAGACCGA
>Ga0181520_10007938_pt1 | contig 15334 bp, 11 predicted proteins | sample PEATcosm2014_Bin_29_FD_132451 | JGI IMG/M metagenome (GOLD analysis project Ga0181520, IMG submission 132451) | Peatland microbial communities from MTU Mesocosm Facility, Houghton, MI, USA - PEATcosm2014_Bin02_30_metaG | ecosystem: Environmental > Terrestrial > Soil > Wetlands > Peat | place...
ATACTAAGTAATAAGTAGCTTCTTCCAGAGCGAAGCCTATGTGTACTTATTCATTCATTGAAGAAACTCGCAGAATTGACAGATATCAAGCTGGACGATGGTTGGATTCCCAACGTCAATGCATCGGATTGGTTTGCACAAGGCGATCTACTCTCCAATTGTTGTGTTGAACCGAATCGAGGGAGCGGCCTTGGGCAGTTGCCATTTGTATCACATGGAACTGACGGGGCAGACTAGGTCAACGATGATCCGACTTGGGCCTCGGCCGTGGCTGCAGTGCCCGGTGCCTTTTGTACCAACAAACATGTGAGAAAAGGCTGCGCAGGGACCATCGAGCATGGCCGATTCGGCATTGGATCGCGAACCGCGAAAATCGAATGATTCCCAGCCGCTGTCGATTTTGTTCCTGTCAAAGCACTCTGGAACCATTCGGAACCACAGCTTTCAACCGCATAGCCGCAACACATTCAATCAAAAAGCAGTTATTTTCGAGCAATTTCAACAACGATCAATTTATCGATGAAAACTGGTTCTACCTCTCGCAAGTCGTTTAAAATCATCTAGTTGAAAATCTCCGGTTGTTGAAACTTGTGGATTCTGGGTGTTTCACCGCCACAAAATCGTCTACATTGCACGAGTGACCATCCTAGATTCTTGTTTATCTGCTACTTAGGACAGTTGATATCTTTGGCCGACCCCCAGGGTTTGCACCAGATGGTCGGGCGTTCTGGAAAGGTAAGTCGCAAAAACATCGAACTGATTCTGTCCGCGTTTATTCGCGATTAAGGATTGGCAGACTTGTCAGGTGGCGGCCCTCTCACGCAAACGGTTCAGCATTCACGAAGCAGCCCAAAAACGGAAAAGGAAAGACGAATGAAAGTTCCCACGTGAAGCGGGAATTAAGGTCGCCAAGCTGGGTCCGTTTTGCTTCATCGCTATTATCTAAGTATTAAACGTCGGCCCTTGCGTCGAGGTGGCGAGTGGTAGTGAAATCAAACTTCATTTGACAGGGTGAGCGAGATAGGTAAAACTGCGGAGCAACGAAACACATCGGCTTGCGTCTTTTAGAAGCCGAGAAACTAATGCGATCGGATTCTGAACCAGTAATTGACGATTCGCGGGTTCTCCCCCTGTTTCGACCAGAGGCTGTAGCGGCGCAGGAGAAGAAGCTCCATGGAGAAATGCTGCGTATCTATCCCTTTTCTTCGCTATTCCTTGTTGCACTTGCTGGAGTTGTCCTCGTCTGCCTGTTGGTGATATTTCAACTCGGACGGACTTTGCGTTGAGCCTTTCTTTCCCATGGCGGAGTAGGCTTCCTCTGGTGCTTCAGGCGGAGGCAGCAGAGTGTGGCATTGCCTGTCTGGCCATGGTGGCGGGATATTACGGAAAACAAATCGATCTGCCTGCTCTGCGGCAGCGCTTTTCCGTGTCGCTTCGCGGCGCGACTCTCGCTCATCTGATTCGCTTTGCTGCAGCTGTTGATCTAACCGGGCGTCCGCTACGGGTTGAACTCGAGGACCTGCCGCTGCTCCCTACTCCGTGCATTCTTCACTTCGATATGAACCACTTTGTGGTTTTGAAGAAGGCTACTTCGCGGAAGGCCATCGTATACGATCCAGCTCTGGGGCCCCAGCAGCTCACGATGAGCGGCTTGAACCGGCGCTTCACCGGCGTGGTGCTTGAACTGGCACCGACTCCCTCATTCATGCAGCTGGACGAACGGCGGCCGCTTCGCCTTCGCGATTTTTTTGACCAAATCAGCGGGATGAAGATCGCGCTGGCGCAGGTTTTCCTGCTCGCATTTATATTGGAGATATTCTCGCTAATCAGTCCTCTGTTTCTCCAGCTTTCCATTGACAAGGTAGTTGCCCGCCATAACAGTGCCCTGTTGATAATTATGGGTATCGGCTTCTCGGTACTGGTAGTTCTGCTTGCCTTGTTTGGAGCGTTGCGCAGCTGGACGACTTTATATCTGGGAACGCAGCTGAAGCTGCAAAGCTGTGGAAGGCTTTTTTCTCATCTGTTGCGGTTGCCGGTCTCGTGGTTTGAGAAGCGTCACTTTGGCGACATCATTTCAAAATTCGATGGTGTGGAGGCAGTTCAGCGCACCTTATCGAATAGTTTTGTCGAAGCCTATCTGGATGGCTTGGTTTCGGTTCTGGCACTCGGTGTCATGTTGTGTTACAGCAGGCGGCTGGCCGCCGTGGTTGCCGCAAGTGTTCTCGTCTATATGGTGGTGAGAAATCTTGCCTACGGCCCTCTCAAGTCGGCTACCGAAAAGCACATCCTTGGCCTCGCCCGGCAGCAGGATCACTTCATTGAAACGCTACGCGGCATTCGCACCATCAAGGTGTTTGGCCGGCAAGAGACGCGGAATGTTCACTGGCTGAATTTGTTCGTGGAATCTACCAATGCGCAGGTGGCGGCGGAAAAACTTAACATCCTCTTCAAAGGCGCAAACACACTTATCTTTGGCCTTCAGTCGGTGCTGGTTGTCTGGCTGTCTGTCGACAGAGTGCTTCATGGCGCGATGACCGTGGGTGAGGTATTTGCCTTCGTGATGTATCAGGAACAATTCAAGGCACGAGTCACTCAGTTCGTCGATCGTCTCTATGAATTCCGCATGCTTTCGCTGCAAACGGAGCGGCTGTCGGACATTGTTTACGAGGAGCCAGAGATTATAGCCGCGGAAATGCAGGAAACGGCTGATTGGAATGCAACTGTTGAAGTAAAATCGCTCTCCTTCCGTTATTCGGATACCGATCCCTGGCTTCTGAAGAATGTGAGCTTCAGTGTTAAACCAGGAGAATGTGTCGCTGTTGTGGGACAGTCCGGGGCGGGCAAATCGACTCTGCTCAAATTGATCTCAGGCCTTCTCCGTCCGCAACAAGGCGATATCGTGATTTCCGGAGTTTCTGTTACCGCTCGCTGTGTCTCTCTGGCAAGCAAGGTTGGTTTTGTGCTGCAGGATGATTCGCTCTTCGCAGGGACGATTGCCGAGAATGTCGCGTTTGCATCTGACACATTGGATCTGGCGCGCGTGAGGGAATGCGCACGGCTCGCCTGCCTGGATCGCGAGATCGAAGCTATGCCGATGAGTTACAACACGCTGGTGGGATATATGGGATCAGCGCTTTCCGGGGGGCAGCAGCAGCGCCTTCTGCTGGCGCGGGCTCTTTATCCGGCGCCGGCCATTTTGATCCTTGACGAAGCAACCTGCCACCTTGATATCGAAACAGAAAAGCGGATTGCTTCCACTCTCTCCGAACTGGGCATGACACGGATTTTCGCGGCGCATCGTCCAGACACGATTGCCATTGCAGACCGCACTCTTGTGCTTGAACGTCCGGAGGGTAAGCAGGAGACTGCCGTGACCCTTCGGTCTTGTCCCGAGATCGGCGCCGACGATACTCCACAGGTCGTGGCGCAGATGTTGTAAATCACCACAAAAGGAGAACGATATGAAACAGAAAACCAATCGGGTGTTCGCTCGTATCGGCGCCCGTGAGCTCACTCCAGAAGAAATTGCCAAGGTAAGTGGCGGAGTCAATGCGCTTTCCGCAACCACCAATGTGGCCACTGCCCTGCTAGTGGGCAAGCCGGACACTCCAGAACACGATGACATCTAATAGAAAGAGCGAGTCATCCTAACGCCGCTGATCACAGTAAAGGAGAGGAAGTGGATCTGCCCTGCCACACTGGTGTTGATTCGCTTCGACTCCTGAAGGAGAGAATATGACAAACAAGAACAATCGCGTACTAGCTCGCAAAGGCGCACGCGAACTTACTCCGGAGGAAGTACTCCGGGTGAGTGGCGGTGGGCCGCTGCATACCAATGTCATCACGTTCAACCCAACCACGGGCCAGAGAGACGGCGACGGTTAGGAAGCAAATCGTGCAGTCTATCGAATGACCTGACGACACGCTGCATCAACCGGGTGCCGAGCCAGATTGGCACCCGGAAACTAGATGCCTGACGACGGCACAGTCAAATGCCCGGCCCATCCCAATCAATTCACCTCAACGGAGAAAAAGATGAAAATTGCAATGCTCGCCTTTGAAAGTGATACTCATGCTGCTGCCCTCAAATGGGCTTTGGAGAGCGTTGGATATTCCGTTGCATGCTGGGCAGGGCTTTCGTGGATGGAAGACCGACAAGCGACCCTCTCGTTCGAGCAAGGAACCAGGGTTGTGCTCGGCCGGCATACAATCGAGCCGGGTGATGTGGTCTGGATTCGGCGTCCTAACCCTCCAATGCATAACCCGGGTGTTACAGAAGCCGATAAGGATTTTGCCCAGACTGAGTACAAGTGGCATTCCAACTCCGTGCTCTATCTGCTCGAACATCTTCCGGTACGCTGCATCAACCCTTATTCCGCTTCCCGCACCATCAATAACAAAGCAGTCCAGCTTCACCTTGCATCGCTCTGCGGACTCAATACACCGGCCAGCTTGCTCACCAATTCTCCCTCAGCGGTAAGAGAGTTCCTGAACCATTCCTCGCGGAGAGCCATCTGCAAAGCTTACTTTCCACACGTCTGGAAGAAGGAAGGCAGCGAGGCCGTTTCCGTTACGGAAACGTTTGAAATCAATACACAGGATTTACCCGACGATGAGGTACTGACCTATGCTCCGGCCATCTATCAGGAGATGGTTGTGAAAGATGCCGATGTGCGCACCGTGCTGATGGGCACCACGCTGTACTCTTTTCTTCTGCGTACCACCATCAATGCACTGGACTGGCGTCAGGAAGTGGGACAGGGCAAAGCAACGCTGGAACCGGTACCGACTCCACCGCAAGTGGAAACCGCAGTTCTTGCCTTTGCGCAAAAGGCGGGAATCGAATTCGGAAGTCTGGATTTTGCCGTAGACCGGGATGGGAATTGGTGGTTTCTCGAAATCAACGAGGAAGGTCAGTTCCTATGGCTGGACGGTTTCGACTCAGGGGCCCGGATCCAAGAAAAGTTTCTAGCCTTCCTCACTTTGCCGAAAGGTTCCACACGAGAAGCTATTGAGGCTGCACAATCCGCTTTCCCTTCGTGGCAACAGTTTCTGGAGTCCCCGGAGGCTGACATAGTTTATTCTCCAGAGGAGAATCTGACGGCCCCGGTGCTCTCCGTGGAACCCTGACAGCATAATGAAAAGGTCCCGGAAACCAGTCAAGATGTGACCAGCCGCATCTTGACTGCAACATAGTCCTGCGAAGACTAGAACCTGTCCGGCTCTGTTGACATCCTCGACACGTGGAAGTTGGAGTCAGGTTGAACCGGGTTAAGCTGAAGTCGCTCTGGCCTCTCCGCTATGCTTATGGCCGAGATTGGACTTGTGCGGTTTGCCCGGTTAGCTCTGGAAGTCAGCCGGGGGGGGCCCGCGCAACGGACCAAGTTCAGCAAGGGGCAGTTTACGCAGCCGCAACTATTGGCCGTTCTTTGCCTGATGCGCTATGAAGACTGGACGTTTCGCGAGGCGGATGTCCGCTTATGCGAGCATGCAGAATTGCGATCTGTCCTGGAACTGCATGTCGTTCCCGACTACACCACACTGTATAGCTTTCTAACCCGGCTTGATCCGGACGGTGTAGCTCGAGTAATGAACGAGATCGTGCGGCGCATGCCTGGGAGGTGGCGAAGTCTTGCCACGGTAGCCGTCAATGCGACCGGGCTGGCGCAGCCCGCGGTAAGCAGCTCTTTCATCCGTCTTGTAGAGCACTTCGGCCAGAAGCAGCGCACCTGGAAACATTGGCTGAAATGGCTCGCTGTGGTCGATGTGGAGCGGCAGATCATCGTGGCACAATGGGCCCGTCAAGCGCCGTGGAACGACTGTGCCACTCAGCCTGTGCTGGTAGGCGAGGCGCACCAACTTACTCCCATCGGCTGCGTGCTGGCCGACGCCGAATTCGATTCGGACTGCAACCACACCTTCTGCCGCGAGCAACTCCAGGCTCAGAGCATCATCCCGGCCAAACGCCGTTCCAGTTGCAAAGCATCCGGCGTGCGCCTTCAAATGCGCGAGAACTTCCCCACTGAACAGTATGGAAAACGCTTCGTGATCGAAAGCGTCTTCTCGGCAGTGAAGCGCAAGCTCTCCTGCAGCGCGCCCGGCGGAACGATCCACACCCAGTCCCGCCAAGCACTCCTGCTCGACTTGGCCTTCAGCCTGTACCGTCTCCGGCTGCCTGCGTTTCGGTCCCCGGCGGAGAGAGGATGTCAACAGAGCCAGAGCGAATCTAGTCATCCTGAACGAGTCAGGTACAAATTCGGACAGCGAAGGCTTGAACGTCACGGTATGCTTTGACTTGGTTGAAACGCAAGATTTCGTCGTCCTGGGCATGATGAAAGCCTCTCGAAAGCGACGGGGTCTCGTTCGCTTAGTGCGCAGGTAATACGGACTGTGCTGAATGAATTACTCGTTCCCGAATTTGCCCCATCGCATCAGCCACAAAAATGGCAAGCTAAAAAGATTCCAATGGCTGCCAGCCCTTCCAGACTTTGGTCCAGACGCGGCCGTCCAAAAACCGCCAATTAGATGACTGCCCCCAGATGCTAGTTGTCTGCGGAAGAGTTACGAAAGCACTAGTGACACTTTTAGACCTTCGTACTCTTGTGCGGCAAATACGACTTGACGCAAAGTCGAATACACTTCGGGCCGAGATATCAACGGCTTGCACATATTGAGTCTGAAGCGCAAGGAGACCGCATGCATTTGATGATCGTTCCCGCTTATCAGTGCCCAAATGAACCAACCTCAGGATGACCCAACACTGGTCGGCGTGTAACTGAACAGATGACCGGGGTCCAGCACATTTGAAGAAAGATTGCGTTCCCGCCACTGCGGCGTCCAGGAATGCAATGAGCTGTGCAGAGATCAAATGCAGCTCTTCCCACTCCGGCACAGCCCTCGCCTCAGCTGCATGGTGACCTGCAGCTAAACCACAACCACACCTCTTAACTGACAAAAAGGAGAACTACACATGCAACAAACAAAACCGTTTGGCGTGGAGTACCTCGAACCGATGGCTCAAGATGAGACCGAGCTTTTGGCAGTACACGGTGGAGTCGTCTGTGTGACAACGGACACGTATCACGCGGCGTCCGGAACTTCATCGAAAGACCTAGTGTGTGACGACTAGTTACTTTCCTTCCAGTCATGCTCCTGAGATTCGACTCTGGAGCATGACTGCCTTCGGATCCGAGGGAGCGCAGACATGATATTGATCGTAACAAGATCCGAAGATGCACACACAGATCTCGTGATCTCTGAGCTCAACAAACGAAAAGAACCGTTTGTCCGCCTGAATACGGACGCCCCTCCAGAGCGATGCTTCAAAACAATCCGCTTCTGTCGTAATTTCTCCGCGTCGATCACCGAGTGCAATCTTCAAGAACTGGATCTTCAAGCCGTCCATACTGTATGGAATCGCCGTCACTCCAAGCCGGCGCCATCGGTCGAGATGAATGCAGAGAATCAGAAATTTGTAGACAACGAGTATAAACATTTCCTGTCTGGCCTATGGTACGTTCTGCGGGATCGTTTCTGGATCAATGGCTTTCAGGCCACCGATGCAGCGGAAATTAAACCTCATCAATTAGCGGTGGCAAGATGCATAGGTCTGGAGATCCCCAGGACGGTGATGACCAACGACCCACAGGAGGCAATGGCCTTTTTCGACGAGTGCGATGAGAAAGTTATATACAAGACATTTAGACAAACTATACGTTTTGATCAACAAGGGAACCCTCACGGGATTTATACGTCAAAAGTTTCGAGGGCTGACCTGAATTCAGGAAAGGATAAGATTGCGCTCGCACCGTGCATATTTCAGGAATATGTTGATAAACGCACGGAACTCCGCATCACGGTCATCGGTGACAAGATGTTCCCTGTCGAGATAGACACCCGGAACAGCCTACGTGCTCGCGATGATTGGCGCCGATATGACGAACGGAACACCGTGTATCGTCCATACGTTCTTCCGCAGTCTATCCAAGCACTCATCCAGAAGATGATGAAAAGTCTCAATCTTGTGTTTGGATGTATCGACATGGCGGTAACCACCGACAATAGATATGTCTTCTTCGAGATCAACCCCATGGGCGAGTGGCTGGGGTTTGAAAGGCGGACTGGTATGCCCATGCTCGCCCACTTCATTGAGATGCTGATTCAAGGGACGGAGAGTTATGCGCCATCAGAGGCGCCGCTTTCAACCCTTCGCGTGGCGGAGGCGACTCTGCATGTTCAATAGACCTGCTTGCGTATTGAGTTACGACTCTGCAGGTTGCGGTCCGGCAGCGTTGGCGACCGTGGCGAGACACTATGGACTATTCGTCAATCCGGAACACCTGCGCGTGAAGCTTGAGACGGATCGACAGGGCACGAGCTTGCTGCAAATGCAAAGGGTTGCAGGAGAACTTGGGTTTTCAGCCTCATGCGGGCGAGTCAAAGACAAGATGCTCGATAACATTCCTTTGCCAGCAATTGCCCACTTTACTGATCCGCCGATTGGCCACCTGGTGGTCATCAACAAAGTTACTGAAACCTCGATCACGATTGCAGACCCCGCGAAGGGGATTGTCACCCTGCGCCGCGGAGAGTTCCTGAATCGATGGAGCACTCACGTTGTGCTTCTTGCGCCCGGGCCCGGTTTTCGAAAGAATCGAAAACCGGACTCATCGTTCGTGGAGATTATCAAGATTGCATCGCAGGAACGGCAGGCGATTGTTTTGTCTCTGATTCTGGCAGTGCTGACTGTCGCCTTGGGGTTTACGACTTCGGTCCTGACTCAGAAGGTTCTGGATGGAGTGATTCCTCACCACGATCTGCGAGTGCTGTACCTTTTGGGCTTCGGAGCCCTCGCCGTAACCGCTTTTCGTACTGTTGGCCTTGCGGTGCGACAAGTAATTCTTGCTTATCTAGGCTGCAAAATCGAGATGTCGCTCTGTTTACCTTTCCTGCGTCATGTGCTTTCCTTGCCGTTGGAGTTTTTTGAAAAGCGAGCTACCGGCGACATCTTTTCACGAGCAAACGATGCGAGTCGCATCAGTGCGGCAGTAAGTGGATCACTTGTGTCCACAATTCCAGATTCACTGTTTCTTATTGTTTTCGCAGTTCTACTCGTCTGGTATAGCGCACGCCTCACACTCGTGATTCTGTGCTTCATGCCGGCCATTGCCGTGCTGGTTCTTTTGTTTTTCCCATCGCTGGTAAGCAAAGAACGGGAAATTAAGGAGCATATGAGTGAGTGGGCGAATCGATTCATAGAAAGCCTACAAGGCATCAAGACGCTGAAAGCATTTACCTCTGAATCGTTTGCCTACTCTCGAATGGAGGGCCCGTATGTGGCCATGCAAAAAGGCATTCGCGAGCGATTCATATCTTCTCAAGTACTTGGTGTACTGTGCAGCTTTTTCACCAGCAGTGCAGCGATCGTGTTATTGATTGTCGGGACACGCAGCATACTGGAGGGGAATCTGACAACCGGCCAGATGATGTTCTTTTGCTCTGCTTCCGGCTTGTTTCTTGGCGCAGTCGATCGTCTTTGCCCTTCCATCATCACGCTACAGGAGGCCTTGGTTGCGGTTGAACGACTTCGCGAGATAACTGCGACAAGGTCGGAAAACAAAGGTCAGGGAGAAGTGAGCGACTTTTCAGGCGAAGGCGAGGGGGCTATCGAATTCCGTGATGTCGCATTCGGGTACAGCAGCAGGCGTCGGGTGCTATCAGGAATCACCTTGACTGTCCACCCAGGTGAATGGGTTGCAATTTTAGGTGAAACAGGATCAGGCAAGACTACACTGGCGAATCTGCTGTTGGGACTCTACCAGCCTAGCGATGGCGACATCCTTGTCGATGGTGTATCTGTCGGGAGCCTTCAGAGTGACTTATTGCGCCGTCATGTCGCAATTGTTTTTCAAGAGGCCGGCCTCATGAGTGGAAGCATCCAAGAAAGCATTTCCCTGGGCAGTGCAGAAGCGACTTTTGAGCAAGTGCAGCAGGCTGCCAAACTCGCGTGCATTCACGAATTCATCATGGGACTTCCAAAGAAATATGAACAGAATGTCGGGCCCTTTGGGACCATGTTGTCAAGTGGTCAACGACAGCGCATTGCGATAGCTCGCGCTCTCCTGCGAGACGCTCCCATCATGGTATTCGATGAGGCGACCAGCAATCTGGACCTTTCTACAGAACGCAGGGTTCTCGAAAACATCCAAAAGGTTCGCCGCGGCAAGACTACTCTTATCATCACGCATCGCTTACCATCCGCACTCCTGGCAGATTCGATCGTGGTGCTTGACTCGGGCACGATGGTCGAGAAGGGAACCCACGACGAACTGATTCGAACGGGAGGGAAGTATTGCTCCCTTTGGAGCGCAATGGGGTCGATGCGAGCGGATTTGCATCCCTATGAGAAGTTCGACAATGTGGATGACTCCAGCGTGCTAAGTGCAGTTTCTTAACAGAGTAATTGCTTGCAGGTGAATGCTTCATAGCGAGAGAAAACGGCTCGGATCTGAGGAGAGAATACAAAGCAACGGAGGGTCCATTTATGTTCCTAGCGGCGGATGTAGTTTCTGGACTGCGTCTGGTGAAACGCTCCCCTGGTTTTGCAGCAGTCGTCGCGATTGTATTGGGCCTTGCTATGTGCTCAAGCGTGCTTATCTTTCGATTAGCCGACTTTGTTCTGTTGAGGCCGCTCCCAGTCGAGAACCCACGGAGCCTGGTTGTTCTAAGGTGGCAGGCCACGCATAAACTGCCGGCGTCTCTGAGAACTGACTGGTCGGGCTACGAGGAGAATACGAGTTTTTCTTACGCTGCATTTGTCTCAATGGCTCACAATCAGAGCCTCTCGAGTTTGTTCGGATTTGCTCCGATAGATTCGCGCCCCGTCAAAATCAATGGACGCGAAGTGGTTGTCCAAGGCGAAGCCGTAACTGGAATGTACTTTGGAGGATTGGGCGTTCATTCTGAGGTTGGGCGACTACTCGAAGCGCACGATGCAGACCCGCACTCTACGCCCGCGATTGTACTCAGCAGCACACTGTGGGCGCGGGAGTTCAGCAAGTCCCCAAGCGTTGTGGGGCAAGCGCTGCACTTTCATCATGTTGCTTATACGATCGTGGGCGTTGCCTCGCGGACTTTCAGTGGCACCGAACCGGGACAGTCGCCGGACTTCTGGGTTCCCGTGGAGCAATGGGACGAAACTCAGTTGATATTGTCTGACAGTACAAGCTGGGGATTGGCCATTATGGGCCGCCTTCGTCCCGATGTGCGTTTGCCGCAGGCCGAAGCTGAGCTTGCTGGATTGTTCCAGCAAACACTCACTTCCCCCGCTAGTGGAGCTTCCCGTCCGGACGATCTTCCTAAGCTGATGCTTACGCCGGGAGCCAGAGGAATCGACTTAGTGAAGAAGCAGTTCTCGCGTCCAACGCTCGGGCTTGTGCTCACTGGCAGCCTGGTGTTTGTTGTTTCGTGCGCAAATGTAGCACTTCTCATGCTAAATAGAGCGTTCGCTCGTCGACGGGATTTGGGATTGCTTGTGTCGCTCGGTGTGCCACGACCTTCACTGATAAGACGAGCTCTGGCAGAAACTACGGTACTGACAATACTTGGTGCCGGGATTGGATTAGGCCTTGTCTATGTGATCTCTGCGCCGATTACATCGATGATGCGATCTCTTGAACCATTTATCGGAGTTCAAGTGTCACTGGAAAAGACGGACCTCGCCGTCATAAGCTTTGTAACTACCCTGATGGCACTCACTGCCATCGCATGCGGTGTTATTCCAGCATGGTATGTAAGCGGCCGATCAGCCGCTACGGTGCTTCACGAACAGGGACCGTTCCAGGTAAATAGTCGCAAGTTCCAGGTACGCGAATTCTTGTTGGTCTTTCAAACTGCTTCGAGCGTTGTCCTCCTCATAATGGCTGGACTCATGATCAGGACGCTCCAGAATCTGCAACACCAGAATCTGGGTTTTAATCCGCAGAATGTCCTATTGTTCTCAATCAATCCCGCCAAGCACGGCTACAAGGGGGCATCCCTCGTGGATGTTTATCGGCGCCTTCAGGACCGTCTTCAGAACATACCGGGTGCGGTTGCAGTAAGCTGTTCCAGCGATACACTGGGATCCGATTCTGAGTTCGGCATGCCTGTCTCCATATCAGGGCATCCGGAAATGTCTGACGGCACAAGAGTGCTTTTCGACCTTGTTGGGGCGGACTTCCTCCGAACCATGGAAATGCCTGTGCTGCGTGGCCGTGATCTGACGCGGGATGACATGAATGGCAATGCGAAGCCGGTCGCGGTGATCAACCAGGCGATGGCTCAGCATTTCTTTCCCGGCACGGAGTCTATGGGTAAGACCTTCGGCCTTAGCGGTATGTACACGTTTGAGGTCGTAGGGCTTGTAGGGAATGTCAAGGGGCACAATCTGCGGGATGATCCAACCCCACGAGTATATTTGCCGTATAAGACCATGTTAGTCATGTTGTCGACTGCAAAGGATGGTCTCTTTTTCGAGGTACGTAGTAGCAGCGAGTCTGCAATTACTGAGCCAGTTATTCGGAACGCGGTCGATGAAATCGACAGGAGTCTCCCAATCTTGAATATTGAGACCCAGATGCAGCAGGTAAGCGAATCTGTTCTTCCAGAGCGGGTTCTGGCGGGGTTATCGACCGTCTTTGGATTACTTGTGCTTCTGCTGACATCTATCAGCATTTATGCTATTCAGTCTAATTCGGTTATTCAACGGACGCATGAAATCGGCATTCGGTTATCAATGGGCTCAACGCGCCGGAGCATTCTTTGGATGATTCTTCGCCGATGCTTGTATGTAGTTGTGCCAGGATTAGCCGCGGGTATGGCGCTTGCATTCAGTCTCAGTCGGCTGTTTGCAAGCCAACTTTATGGTGTGAGAGCTGCCGACTTGACCACCAACGCAATCGCCGTGCTGTTGATCCTGGCCATAAGCCTGCTAGGCAGTGTCGTGCCAGCAATGAGAGGCGCATTCATGAACCCTTGGGTGGCGCTTCGTCATGAGTAATGGAACGGCAATTTCACCTTCTACGATTCAGCCTGAGCGTCCGGCTTTGACCTACCCACTGAATCCGTACATTTTGGAATACGATTTGGACGAAGGGAAATGACGCTGGTGATTTGATAGGTTTTTGGGTGGACTGACCCCACGAAGTGGGACACTGCTGTAGTCGAAATCGTAGCGGTCAAAGCACTCTAAAACCATTCAGAACCGAAGCTCTCAATAGCATGGGCGCAACACATTCAATCGAAAGCAGTTAAATCCACTCGATTTCAACAAGATTCCTCCCGGAATTTGACCCCTTGGGGAGGAATTTTCATGGTTGGTTTCGCTGACTTCATCAAGCACCGCAAATACTTCGTTTGTGTCTCACCCGCAACCCTTGGCTGGTATGAATACTGCTTTGGTTTGATACCCGAGAATCCCTCACAAGCCGACCTCCAGAACGCCGTGATCGCGATGCGCGAACGGGGATTGAAGCCCACGGGAATCAACAGCGCAATTACTTGCTGGAATGCCTACGCGCATTGGCTTGCGTTCCCTGAGACAAAATGCGGGCCGGGCTGCAAGCATCCGAAACTCGCCCGGCTCAAGGAACCACAGAACAACATGCCCGTGTACTCGGAGCAGCAAATACATCGTCTGGTGGCCTACAAGCCAAGTACCGCCGAACTGCGAACGCACCTAATCATGCTGTTCCTGTTCGATGTGGGAGCACGCATCAGCGAAGTGCTTTCTCTGTGCGCTGACTCCATTGACTTCGACAATCTGCTAGTGCGGCTGGACGGGAAGGGCAGCAAAACGCGCATCGTTCCCTTTAGTGCCGAACTCCGCAAGCGTCTGGTGCGTTACATCGCAGATGCGCCCGGCAATCGGCTTGTCTTCATAACGCGGAACGAGACCAAGTTGGGCCGGAGGAATGTTCTCCGTAGCGTCAAGACTCTGTGCCGCAAGGTGGGCTTTGAACCACCCGCCCGGACACTACACGCGGCCCGGCACAGCTATGCGTCCAACTACCTTCGCCGGGGCGGGAACGCACTCGCCTTGCAGCGGACATTGGGGCACGCGGACCTTGCGACTACACAGCGATACTGCCACCTTGCGGTTGCCGACTTGCAAGCCGCGCACCAGCGGATTTCTCTGCTGGCAAACTAGGTCATCAGCGGCCCGTCTCCGGGCGGGCCATTCTCATGAATAAGCCTTTTATTTTGAATAGTTTACTATTTTCCGAGAATTGTTTGTTCGTATAAAGAAATGTATTGCGGCGCTCTTTAGGGCAATGCCTTTCAAGATTCGACCCTACCCCTACCCACATAGCTAAGCCTAATGGATTCAACAGATATGCGGGCATCCTGCCATAGTGTAAGGACAAAACATCCGTGTCGAGCCGAGCTGCACACCGTGGGGTGTGGAGGCATATTCACAGACAAACGGACCACGATTCTGTAAACCCCACGGAGTGAGTAACATGCAAGATAAACACCGTATGTGTAAGGCAAATACAAGACGCCGTGGAAATTGGGGAAGGTTTGAGACGAATGGCCACCGCAAATAATTCAGGGCACCGTAAACACGTAATGCCAATGGATTCATATACATGCCAGGAAAGCGGAGTAGGTGTAGGGCGATTCCGTTCGTCTTGGAGTGCCGACTGTTTACTGATGGGTAAACAAAACGATCTGCTTAATTACCAGAACGCCAACACTTATCCAGATGTAGTCAACATCAATGGAATCAACAAACTAAGCCTTTTAACGCTATAAGTAGAGGGCAAAATAATCTCGGAAGGGCGAAAACCGCTCTGAAAAGTTGAGTGTTTTTGGCTGCTACTGATCTGCGGCCCGCGTGGCTGGTGACTCTCCACGCACAAATAAAGGAACGATCAGGTGACCCCGGCCACTGGCAGACACCCCGCTGCCTGCGCCGGGGAGAAATGAGTCACGTATGATCCATTCCAAATCACAAGCCATCGCAGCACCCGAAGTGCTGCCCGCCACAACCATTGACAATCTCATCCGGCTTGCCACGTCAACCAAGCACGACAGGGCGCTGCGGGAATTCAGTGAGCACTATCGCAGCAACCCTGAGCTGGTGCCATTTCTGGTGCGCCATGCAAGGAAGCAAATCCGCAAGTTTGGATGGGTGTGCTTCGATCTGGCGTGGGCTGCCGCGCTGATGGAACTGCCCACCCCGGGCGGCCCGGATTTCAAACTGTGTGCCCGCCTGAAAGCATGGTATGTCCGTGCGATTCTCTATAGCCATCCGAGACTAAATGGCCGCTTTGAGCTGCGCAAGGCCGCA
>Ga0181520_10007939_pt1 | contig 15334 bp, 17 predicted proteins | sample PEATcosm2014_Bin_29_FD_132451 | JGI IMG/M metagenome (GOLD analysis project Ga0181520, IMG submission 132451) | Peatland microbial communities from MTU Mesocosm Facility, Houghton, MI, USA - PEATcosm2014_Bin02_30_metaG | ecosystem: Environmental > Terrestrial > Soil > Wetlands > Peat | place...
GGATGTCGGCAAACACACTCCGCCGGATTTTGCGGCCCTGCCGAAGTTCTTGAACCGCTTCCACTCCTTCTACGGAGACAAACATATTCTGGAAAGCGACCGCCTTGTGGTCATCGCCGCCGCGCACCATCGGCTGGCTTGGATTCACCCGTTTGGCGACGGCAACGGCCGCGTCATCCGGCTCCAATCTCATGCGCAACTCATCCGCCACGGCGTTGCCGGTCACGGATTGTGGACGCTGTCGCGCGGCCTCGCCCGCTGGCGGCAGCGCTACTACGCCAGTTTGGAAGCCGCCGACAGCGGCCGCCGGAGCGACCTCGACGGACGCGGCAACCTCTCGGATGCGGCGCTGGCCGACTTCTGCGTATTTTTCCTCGAAACCATGCTCGATCAGATCCAGTTCATGAGCGGGTTGCTCGGCCTGCCCGCGCTGCGCACGCGCGTGGAACGGTATTTTCAGTTTCAGGCTTTGCATCTCGACCGCTATCGCGAAGAAATCATGCGTGTGGCGCGAACGCTGGTGGATGAGGGCGAAATTCCGCGCGCCCGCGTGCAGGAAATCACCGGCAAAGCCGCCACCGTCTCCGCGGAAATCATCAAGCTCGGACTCGATGAAGGCTACTTTGAAACGCCCAGCCCCAAAGGCCCGCTGCACGTCGCTTTCCCGGCAAAAATCCACGAGTTTTATTTTCCGCAACTCTTCCTCGATTTGCCGGTCGAACCGCCGACCGAGAGGTTTGCGTGAGCGACGTAAGCAAACGCAATTGAATCAACTGACGTCTTCAAAAAACGGAAGCCCGCCATGATTGCAGGCTTCCGTTTGTGCTGAAGCACCCGGCATTTCAGACTCCGACCCCTTCCACCTTTTGTTGCTGTTGCCCCTGCACGCGGGCGACGGCCCGGCGGGCAGTGCGGCCGATTTGCGCGATGACGGTTTCCTTCTGATCTTCGGGCAGGTCTTTGACCAGGAGGTCGTAGGCGCGCTTCAGTTCGGGGTTGCGGTTGATTTGTTTCAGGACGCCTTCCCGGATGCGTTGCTGGCGGTCCAGTTCGCGCACTTCGTTCAACACCACGCTGCGTTCGAGCCGTTCGCGCGGCATGGTCTGGACGTAGCTCCAATACTTCGGGTTTTCCTTGATGTAGGCATCAATTTTGGCATCCACCTCCGGGTTGGAACGGAAAGTGGGCTGTTCTGCGGGGGCGGCATTGCCGCCGGCGCTCGGTGGCACGGATGTTCTTGGTTTTGTCATACGATTTATTTGTTGTTTTGGTTGCGCGGCATTTGCCGTGTTCACCGGAACGAGGCGGATAAACCGTCGCGCCCGGCAAAGTGTTTCAAGGACTCAATGAATCAACGGGTTCATTGGTCGTGGAAATGGATTGAACTGGCGCTTGTTCCTGTGCGGCAGCGATGGCGTCCAGCCGCTTCCGCATGTCGTTCACCGATGCGCGCAGACGAGCCGTTTCCTGCAAGTTGGTTTTGGTCTGCTGCAATGCGGCCTGAAACTGCGTCAGCGCCGCCGACAGCGTGCGGGCCTGCATCATGATTTCGGTGGTGGCGAGCCGTTGCGCGTTGACCTCCGCAAGTATGTCGTCATTGACGGGGACCGGGGCGAACGCCGCGTCACGCGACGGCGCGGCGGGCGGCAGGCCGTCGGTGACACCGGGATGAAAATTCCAGCGGGTGTTTTCCTCGACGCGATAGACGACATGCTGATCGTGCATGACCATATCGTCGTTGGGATCGGCGTAGCGACCGACGTGGTAGGCATGGAGGATTTCGGGATAACGAACCGCCGAATCATCCGCGACCGGCGGCGGTTGTTGGGGCCGCAGCGCGAGCCTGGGCTTGGGCGCGGTGGAACACGCGGACAGAAACAGCAAGGGAATGAGATAAAATGTTTTCATCGTTTTGATTTGGTGATGGGTTGACTGTCGTTTTCCTCGGCCACAGGGATGGCGGTGCCGCCGAGCGAGGCATCGGCGTCATCAATGGTTTGCAGAACGTAGAGATAAAACTGTTTGCCGCTCGGCACGCGGACGTAGAAACCGTTCTTTTGAATCGAGTCAAAAATTTGCTGCGCGTAGGTTTGAAGCACGGCCTGCGCGCCGGCGAAGGGCGCGTTGTTGAGCGTGGGACTGTTGATGGGACCGAAGACGGTCTGCTGCTTTTCCGTCAACGCACTCGCCGCGCCGGACAGGAACGTGGCGGCAAACAATGTGATGTCGGCCAAATTATCGGACTTGATGATTTCGCCGCGCAATCCGGCGCTGCCGTCGGTGATGGCCCAGCCGCTTTGATTGGTTTCATTTTCAAACTCGCGGTCAAGGGCGATGGCCTTGATCTGCATTTCCATTCCGTTCTGCCAGACCAGCGTCCAGGAATTGCCGCTGGCGATGCGTTCGCGCTGGTGGTCGGTTTGGGCCGTCCCATGAATCTCCGTGCCCGCCGGGATTACCAGCCTGCCGCCGTAATAAATATTCTCGGTGACGAGGCCGATGATGGGCGTCTGGATGGAGGAAGAATCCACCGTCACGATGGTTTCGCACGGGATGAGCCGTCCGAACGGGGCGAACACCGGACCCAATTTCTTGGCCGGCACGACACCCGCCGAACTGTCGGCGAAGAGGCTGATGGGCGCGAGCGCCGGCGTCTGATTCGCGGGAACAACCGGCAGCGGCGACGGCTTCGCAAAGCCATGCGATAATGAAGCTGGTGACGAAGAAGGCGAATTGGTTGGCGGCAACTTGGGCGGTGGCGGATTGAAGACCTGCATCGGCCGTTCAACGGACTGGACCACCTGCGGTTTGTCGGTGACGTTGGTCGTCAGCACCGTGACATTGACCGAATCCTCGCCGGACGCATGATGTTTGCGGACGACGCTGAAAATGATCAGTGCGGCCGTGAACAGCACGGCGAAGGCAACGAGCCTGCCGCTCTTGGTTTTGAAAAAGTTCAAAAAATCACGCGGTTTCATAGATGGCCTCTGGGTGAACGGATGGGATGCACGACCGGGGCATTGGTGACAGTGACCACGGGCGGCGGTGGTGGCGGCGGCGAAAGGCGTGTCACCAAAACGGTGAAGTCATTTTTCAGGGACAGATTATTCCGTCCGCCATCCGGTGTTCCGGTGACGGCGAAATAAACAATGCTCCGGCCCTTGGGCGGCACGGTGCCGTCGGCGTCGCTGATGGATTGCGGATAGAGCCGGTTGCCGGCGCGCAACGTGAAACTGTCCGGCTGATAAATCAGCGGCGTGTCGAGCCGGTTGGTAATGGCGAGACGGAAGACGAGCGTGTCTTCGTCATCAAACCGGAACGCTTGTTCGATCTGGATTTCGTAGTCATTGAAATCGCTGACGAGCGGTTTGCCGTCGTAGGTGGTGAAGTCCACGTTGGCGACGCTTTCGGGCTGTTGCTGCTTCAGCAGCAGAAACGCTCTGGCCTTGTCGAGCAGCGCCAGCAATTTCAACGGGCTGACTTCCGGCGCGTGGCCGACGCCAGCCTCCTCCGGCGTTGGCGGCGCGGACAGATTCAGGGCCAGCACGGGCTGGCTGCTTTCGGCAAGTTCAAAGACGTAAGTGTGGTCGTTCCAGCGGATGTTCAAATTCGCGGACGCCTTCGGGAAAAGCGCGCGGACGGAAAGAAACGCCGAGCCTCGGGTGTGGGCCAGTTGAAACAGGCCCGGCGTTTTGCCGTCCACCGTGATGCCCGCGCCGTCAATGGCGGTGATGGCGCTGGGGAAACAAATAGTGGTGACGCGGTTGGTGGCGACGGGCACCGTGACAGCCGTGCGGTCGTCGAGCATGACCTGTTGAATGACCGGCGAATCAGCCAGCGCGACGGCGGCGGTGAACACCGTGATGGTGAAGGACAAGATTTTAGCGGTTGATTTCATATTTGAAGTCGCCCACGGCGGTGGGGAAGCGTCCGTTCAGGGCCATGTTGGGGTTACGGATGAGGCGGAGCCGGAGCGTGAACGGAAACGCCTCGGTGAACGCCTTGTCTTGAAAGATGCCGCTGCGGATGATCTGGCCGGTGACAGCGGCCAGCACCTCGTTATCGCGCGTCGCCAGAATGTCAATGCGGCCGATCTCGGCCTTTTGGTGCAACTGCTTGGCGCGAAACTCGACCGATTCCTTGATGCGCTCATCCTGCGCTTTGGCCAACGCGGGTTTGAGAAACAACAACTTGAGTAAATCAGCATTATCGAAGTCCTTGGGGTTGCGTTCGAGGAACGCCATCGTCGCGAGTTCGGCCTGCTGGACGTGCAAATCCTTCGCCTCGGCAAACTGGAGCAGCGGACTCAAATAATAAGTGCCGGCGGGATCAATGATGACGACGCGCTCGCGCTGTTTGAACTGCGAGACGAGATGGTATCGGTCAATCGCCGAGAGCAACAACACGACGACGGTGAAGACGAACCAGAACCACGGCAGGCGGTCGCGCAAGACCAGCAGACGGGTCGGGTCAAAGCCCTTGCGGGCGGCCACCGGACCCCTTGTTTGAGTGGGCGTTGATTTCAATTCAAATGATTCCATAGGTCAGTAGTAATTGGGTTTGGATTTGGCGATGAGTTCGCGGACGGCCTTGTCACCGGTGATGTCGTCACCGGGACGACCGCGAGCGGAGCGTGGCGGCAGGCCTGAGCCGGCGATGATGATGGCACCCGCGCTGCCCATGTTGGCGGCGCTCGACATGCTGCTTAATAGCGCGGCCATGCCCGCCGCACTGGCCGTGACAAAGGGAATGCCCGTGGTGGAAGCGGTCGCCGCCGCGCCCGCCGTGGTGGCGGCAGTCTGGAGCGCGCTGCTGACACCACCCGCGAGCAATGCACTGCCGGCCTGGATGCCGTGGGCGATGACGTTCTGGATGATGACGGGCGCGGCGACGGTGCTGAAAATGATCCAGAAGCCAACGGCGGCGACGCCGATGGTTTTCTGCAAATCGGGCAGCGTGGAAGTCGGGTCAATGAATTCAAAGCTGGGGTCGGTCATAAAGTCGAGAATGCCCTGGGTGACGAGCGCGGCGACGGCCCAGCCAAGCGGCCAGAGCAGCACGCCAACAAGATTCATCAGGTAACGATTGCCGGTGTGTTTCAACGCCGGAATCGCCATGAAGCCGATGAGCAAGGGCGAGAGCGCGTAGCCGAGATTCAATATAACGGTCTGAAAGATGTAGCCCCAGAACATCATCAAGGAGGCCAGTTGGCCGACGAGCCAGAGAACGGCGGAGATGATCAGGTCGGTGGTGAAGTTGTGGAGTTGCGACATGACATTCCACCAGGACGAGGTCGTGGATGGGTCGCGTTTGATGACGAGCAATTGATTGAACTGCTGATAAACCTGGGACGGGTCAACGCCAAGGCCAGACAGGACGGAGGTTTGCAGCAAGTTTTGGAGGGTGTTGCCCCACGAAGGCAGGAACACGAGCAAGGACGTGAGAATCAGAAGACGCAGGAGCAGATTCACAATGGCCTTGTCTGTGGTCCGGTGCATCACGGTGGCGATGACACCGGCGATGAAAAGAGCGAAGGCCACGCTCAACAACAACGTGTGGAGTTCGCCACATTTGGCGAGGAATGTGGGGAAGATGTTATTGAACGTGGCCATGTCGGTTGCGGTTGGGGGTTGCCGGCTTGGATTACGGCGACGGGAAGGTCGTCGGCGCGTTGAGCAACTGGAACTTCGCCGTGTAGTTACTGACGGCCTCCGTGAACTCCGCGTTCTGCTGTTCGGTCAACGCCAGGATTTGTTTCTGCTGGTCGTTCCGGTTCTGGATGTCCTGCACCATCGCGGCGGACGCCGCCTGATTCACCTCGTCATCGGTGCTGGCGAGGTCGCTGTTGAGGCTGGCAAGGACGCCCTGCAACTTCTGAACCTCGGCATCCGTGGTGGCGTTCTGGAGCTGCTGGGTCGTCTGCGCGATTTGGTCCTTGATGGACGCGCGCCGCTGGGCCGCATTGTTGGCCACCGCAACGTAGTTGCTGGCGGAGTTGATGACGGCCGCAAACGGTTTGTATTGGTCGGCGGGCCGTTGGATGGTCTGGCCGCCCGGCGTCTGAAAACTCGTGCCCACCGTGGCGTAGACGCCTGAATCATTAAAGTTCAGGGCGATGTTGCCGTTGGCATTGGCGACGAGATTTTCGAGGTTCACTCCTGGCTCAAGGCTCTGCAAGTCGGCGTTCAATGGCGCAACCATTGAAAGCACCACTTGGGACGGATTGCCGAACACCGCCTCGTAGTTCTTGAACTCGGTCAACTGGCTGGTGAGCGTGTTGATTTGCTGCACCTGGTTGTCAATCATGGTGACGTATTTGGCGATGTTCTCGGCCTGATCCAATATCTGTTGGATGTTCATCGTCGGGTCATAGACGATCCACTGTGCGCGGGCGGAGAACGCCAGCGGTAGGGCGATTGCGGTGATGATGAGTATTTTTTTCATGTTTGTTTTCCTTTCTTTGGTTGTTTGTTTGGAGAGGAAATTATTGGGTGCAAATGGTGGCCGTGACGCAGTCACTCCTCGATGCGGAGATTTTCGGTGGTCGGTTTGAAAATCACGCCGTCAATGACTTGTTCGGGCAGATGCACCGGGTAAAGCCGGACCCGGCCTTCGTCTCCGGCTTTGGTTTGCTGCATGGAAACATAGAGCCAGTATTGCTGTTTCACGGCATCGCTGCGGCCCTTGTCGTAACCGGTTTGGTAAGCCTGGTCGTTGAGTTTGCTGTTGGCGTAGTGCAATCCCTCGCCCAAGAGCGCACCGCCTGCCGCGCCGCCGACAATGGCGTATGGATTGTTGTGGGACAGCTCGCCGCCGAGGGCCGCGCCGCCCGCGCCCAGACCGACATCAGTGGCGGTCCGGGTCACGGCGGCGCAGCCCGTGAACAAGGACACGGCGCAGACCAGTGGAATGAATCGAAGCATTTTTTTCATAACAATTTTGATGTTGGTTTATTTGTTGGAACGGGCGTTAAGGATGATTCCCTCGACAACGCTCGGACATTGGCGGAGTTCGCGGGCGCGGCGGTCAAAGTGTTCGCCGCTGGACGAACTGCAATAGAGCATCTCCGGCGACGCGACATTGTGGACCGTGCCGCACAGGTTGCGGGTCGAGTCGGTGTGCAGGTAGGTGAACGGCGAATACTTCTCGCCCGGCTGATGGTCAGGCAGCGGATAATTCATGATGGCGTGCTGCGTGACTTCGGGCAGCGCGATGTCCTTGCCCATGTCGTCAAGGTCGGCGCGGTCGTTCTGCCGCATGATGAAAAACTGGCGGCTGTTGCCGAACACGGCGGAGCGGATGCGTGACTGTTTGAAGCGGGCATACTGCTGCACAATGGAAATGTTCCAGCAATTGAATTTGCGAAGCTGGGCGTAACTTTCCTGCACAATTTCCTGACCGCCGGGAATGTCGAGGAAGCGGGCGACCTCCTCGTAGATGTTCCGTTTCCGAATCGCGCGCGGCAGCGTCATGATGTGTTTGCGCGCGTGATTGGTGATGAGGAAACCGGCGGCGGCTTTCAATTCCTTGGCGGACTCCGGGATATAGCCCAACTCGAAGTGCGCGATTTTGCCGGTGAGTGACAGGTTGCTGGTGCCGTCGAACAAGCAGCCGTAGTTGCCGTCGCGACACCACGGCAAAATGAGCGTGGCGATTTCCATGATTTGATCGCGCTCCGCGCCGATGGGGTCGAGCATCATCAACTCCTGAAGCATCCGGTGCGTCGGAAATTCATCCGGCGTGAAATGTGCGAACGCCAGATTGCGGACCTCCTTGCTCGTGCGTGGGTCTTTCAGGAATTTCAACGCTTCGTCCTCGCTGAACTGCTGCAAATAATTCTGCGCCTCGTCAGCGTGGGCCGCTTTCCAATCGCGGAAATCGGCAAAGGTTTCGAGCGTGGTCGCGCCCGGCGGCATTTTCTCGGCGCGGAATTTCTGCAATGCCATCGCGTGCCGGGCGATGGCGAGCAACTGGTCGTGCCGCTTCTTTTGCCAGTCTTGGAACGCATCCTCGTAAATCAGGTTCAAATACTTGGCGATTTGGGCCTGCCGGAGCATCTGTTTGTCCTCCTGACTCGAAGTGCCAATCATCCGCGCAACCAATGCAGTCGCGGCGGAAAGATGGTCGGGCGTCAGTGGCAGACCTTTTGTGTCGAGGTAATTGATGGTCAGGTCGCCATCGGGATGAATGATGATGGGACGCGCGCCCTCCTGGACGGTCGCGGTATAAATTCCGTAGCTCAATCCTTCCTCGATGATGACGGTGTAACCGAAATAACCTTCGGTCTGCGAAAGCAGGTCGCAGACAGTCACGGATTTCCCTGCGCCACTCATGCCGAGCAAAACGGCGTGCTGTGGCGAGGCGGAATCTTTGCCGCCGGAAAATGTCTGGATGCCGACCAGGTTGTTGTGCGGGCCGTCGTAAATCGCCTCGGCGGTCGCCAAATGCCCGGTGAAAGTGCTGGTGACGGGCAGCATGTCGGCGAGAAAGCGATGCTCGGCGTAGAGCTTCCGATGTTCGTAGCGTCCCCATGTCCAGCCCGGCCACGTCTGGAAAAAAAGGTTGCGCGACGTGCTTGGCAGATTGCTCTCGAAATACTGCGCCGCGTTCATTGAGTTAATGGCGTTCTTGATTGCCCCGGCCTTGGCGTTGAGACCGTCGCGGGTCTTGTCCCAGACGCGGATGGCGAACATCGCGTGAAACGGGATCGTCTGCCCTTGCATGAGCGCATGGATTTTCTTCTGCTTCTTCTCCATGACGGTGAGCAGCGAGATTTTCTTTTCGCTGGCGTAGTCACCGGCCACGCGGTCGTGCTCTTTTTCCTCCTTGTTGATTTCCTGTGAAATCGGCAGCGGATCAACATTGACGGTGACGGTGTAATCGAGAAGCCGCAGATTGGTGAGGCGCTGGATGATGCCGGGATAGGTCGTGCGCGGCCAGCGCGTGAGAACGATGAGCGAGTGATAATGGCCGTCGAGAAAGAAACCGAAGTCGGACTGGCCGTTGCCCTCGCTGTGCCAGCAATTTTCCTGAATGGACAGTTCCGGTTCAAAACCGTCCGCCGGGTCGAAATCAAAACGGTCGTTCAGGGATGGGTTGAGGAACCGCTTGTAATGCCGGTAATGGTCAAGGTTGGTCATGGGCACGATGCGTGCCCCGCCAGCGCCGAAGATTTCCAACAAGAGACGGTGGACGTGATGGAACTCGGTTTCAAGCTGGTCGAGCAGCGTGTTGTAATAATCACGCCGGGCAGCATCGGATTGGAACGACTTGGGTGCGTTTTCCAGCGAGCGCGAAATGTAGAAGATGACTCGCTGGCGGCGGAGTCTGCGTTCGGACATCGCCTGCCAGTAGCGGACAAAACGGTCGTTGCGGACGCGCTTGGTCCAGACGTTGGAAAATTTCTCCGTCTCCTGTTGGTAGCGCAGCAATTCCCCCTTGTAATCGGAATCGCAGAAGTATTGCACTTGCAGCCGCTGGTTCTCGTGGAGCGAGGCGAGCAGGAGACAGAGTTGATCTTGAAAATCGTTGAGGTCGGCGATGGGGCTGTTGGTCAGGTCGGGCGCTTCAAAGACAAAACCTTTCGACACAAACCCGCCGCGCCGCAGCAGGTTGAAAACAAGCAGGTCGCGGACAAAGAAACCGTTGGGAGCGCGTTCAAACATAAGTCAGGCGTGAATTGAGGGTGAAGTTTGGCGGGCGGGTGTTTCCTGGGCGCGCAGTTCGGCCTGCATCTGTTCAACGCGCGCAAGCTGGCCGGCGAGTTCCTGAACGGTGCGGGCTTTGTTCTGCTCGCTAATGGCTATGAAAACTTCGCGGATATGGGCGAGCGCGCGTTCGAGATGGGCGCGGACAAGCGTGTCCAGACCGTGTTGATGCAGCCCGGCGCGAAGATTCACCTCGGCGGTTTCCAACTGGCCGAGCAAAGCCCGGCGGCGCAGTTCAACCAGATTGAGTCCGGCAGAATTCATGATTTGTCCTCCGCGAGCGGGTGTTTGAGAAAGCGGGATTGAACCTCCGGTGCGAAACCACCGCCGGAAACCCAACGCTCGAAACAATCGCGGTCGTAGCCGGGCGGCTTGCCCTGCCGGAATCCGAAGATGTAGGCGAGGCAGAGGCCGACCGGCACGAGCGCGGTGATAAACGCGGCCAGCAAGGAAGTGTTCATCATCACGAGCAGGACAAAGAACACGGTGATAGCCAGGCCGACACCGCCCACGAGCCACCAGAACAAGCCGCCTTCGAGACCCCAGGTGCGGCCTTTGGAATCGGACGCAGCGTTGGTGTCGGTGAGGCGGAGGTCGGTTTTCATGCTCGTGGGCGGTTGGTGGTTGGGTTGGTTCAAATCGTCGCGCGGTCAGAAGTTGCCGACGCCGACGGCGCTGTTGGAATCAATGCCGAAGATTTTGTAGAAGGCATAGACCGCAGCGGGTGCGGCGGCGATGATGGCCCCGCCGATGATGGACATCTTGCCCTGGTCCACGTCGCCACGCCGGATGGCGAAGCCGCCATAGATGACGGCGGAGATGCCGAGGACGAAGCCGAACATCATGATCACGGCAAGGCTGTTGCTGATGCCGGTCTTGAGGTCGGTGGAACTGAACGTGGTGGACTGCGCGAGCGCCGGGAGGGCATTGAGGACGAACAGGCCGGCGGCCATCAGGAGCGACGGCAGCCGGGAACGGACTTTCGGATTGATGTGTTTGATGATTTTCATACGCGTTGTTTTATTTTTCATTTTTTGCAGCGATTCATTCGCTGCATTACGCGTCCACTTTCGCAGAAATAAAAACGCGGTGGTGTGCGTGGCACACAAAATGAAAATTTTTTCTGCTAGAAGTTTGGAATGAATAAAACAATAGACCCCCATCATCTGACCAAGCTCCAACATCTGAACGCGCTGCTGCCACACGAGATTCGCGGGCAGTCCCACGCGCTGCCGCGCATCACCTCGGCGATCCAGCGCGGCGAACTCGGCCTGACCAAGCCGTCACGCCCGCGCGGCAGCTTTCTGCTGCTCGGCCCAACAGGCGTGGGAAAAACGGAAACCGTCGTGGTGACAACCAACCAGATTTTCGGCCCGGAAAAACTGTTCCGGTTCGACATGAGTGAATTTCAGAATCAGGAGGCGCTTGGTCTGCTGCTCGGCGCGCGGCTGGGCGAAGTCGGTTATCTCGGCGGCGTGAGGGAGCGCGCGGCGGAAGGTTCACTGCTGTTTGACGAGGCGGAAAAGGCGCATCCGCGCGTGCTGGACATCCTGCTGCAATTGCTGGACGCGGCGCGCATCACGGTGGCAACCGGCCAGACGCTGGACTTCAGCGGCTATTACATCTGGCTCACGTCAAACATCGGCTCGGCGGAACTGATGAGCCTGCAACATTCCAACGACACCACGCTGGAACGCCACGTTCTCACGCGGGCGCAGCAAACCCTGCGTCCGGAAATTTTCGCGCGGGTAAATGAAAAACTCGTGTTCCATCGCTTGAGCTACGAGCATCAGTTGGAAATTGCCGGGAAATTCCTGACGCGGGAAATTGAGTTTCTGAAAGCACGCGGGCACAAGCTGGAACTGGATAAAACCGTCATGCCGTTTCTCGTGCGCAAAGGTTTTCATCCGAAGCTGGGCGCACGTCCAATGCGCGATGCGGTGGAAAAACTGGTCGGCGATGCCGTGTCGGAATGTCTGCTGCAAGGCCGTCCGACCTGCGGTGCGCTCACGTTTGACGAATTGCGCGACTGTCTGATTGTGCTGTGAATCAGGCCAGCGACAGATACAGGTGCGACTCGCCGAAATCCTTGTCGGGCAGGAAAGCCCCAAGTTTGCGCTCCGCCAATTGCGCGCAAACTTTGCGGATAGCTTTCCGCTTGGCGGCAACTTTGGGAAGTTTGACCAACAGAGCATCGGCGAATTCAGCGCCGGCCTTGCCGGCGTAAATGTCAGGCGCGATCACCTTCGTCGCGCCTGCTTCATAAAGGCCGCTGACAAATTTCATGGCATCGCCCGCGCGTTTGAATCGTCCGAGCGACCGCCCAGCTTTACCCCCACTTGCAAGCCAATGGCGGGCCTCGGAGCAACGCTTTTGCCTCAAAAGGAATCTGACAAACACATCGTGGGCATGTTTGTCTGTGGCGGCGGATTGCGGCAAGGGTTTGCCGGGTCTCCCGATGAGCTTGGGCAGGGATTTATCCATTGCGCGGGCGGCGCGATATTCCCCGGCAGTCACCGGACGACCGTGCAAATAGATTTCCTCTGAAAGCAACGAACCGTCATGCAGCCACAGGCGGTAACGCCCGGAAAAATCCCCGTTCACGGTGGAGAATTCCATCTGAAGCCTGCCGTTGTCGTGCCACGCCCGCTGGACGCCCGTGCCGTGGATCATCCGGTATTTGCCGAGCAATTTGCCGGATTCATTCCACTGGCGGCAGATGCCGTGCAGCAGGCCGTTGTGGTAGGATTCTTCGTTTTCCAGCACGCCGTTCTTGTGCCAGGCGCGGACAGCGCCGTGTCTGCGCCCGTTGCGCAACGGCACAAGTTCTCGAAGCTGGCCGTTGCGATAATAGGTTTTTTGAATGTTTTTTTTCACGACAGCGAAATCGCCTTGCTGGGCAATGCTTATTAAACGCGAATTGACGCTGAAAATACAGCCCGGAATTCAAATGACACCAAAAATTCACTGTCAGCAAGGCAGACTCCCGCGATGAAAACCTAAAAGCAAACTCCCCGGCGGCGGAGGGCGGGTCAAGGAGGAACGGCAGCGCGAGCGTCTAGCGAGCGACCCGTAGTTCCTTGATGCGCCCACCGCCGCCCTATAATCAGAAGGGCTTTCATCGCGTCACCCCAAAGCCAATTGGCACAACCGAAACATTTCGGGAATACATCCCAACATTTATGGATGTCACAAAAACTGTGTGGATTTTGTGACGAAAAATACGGTTTGAAGCCCAAACCCGGATTGGTTTCAAATAAGGCTTCGGTCTGCGGTCGGCGAGCGGGGAAAGTGGAGCGGAGGGCGGAGAGGAGCGTCTAGCGCAACGCAGCCGGAGCGGAACGTCCCGCCGCCGAGCCGCAGACGGAAGCCCGCCGCCATAGCGGTTCAATGCGGATGCCCGCTCGTGACGAGCGCGCGGATTTGCGAAGTGGAACGGGCGTCGTCGCGAGGCATACGAGCGACGGGCAGCCCGCGAAACGCAGCAAACCGCGCGTTGGTCACGGCGGAGGAGGCAGACTTGCCCATGAGTTAGCGGGGCACAAAAACGTGAGGCTTGAAATCCGAGTAAAATGTTCCGCCAGCGCCAAGTCCTCGCCCTCCAGTTCCCAATCACATACCGCAAAACTGAACGAATTTTCCAGCGCCAAAGTCTCGATGGATTCTTTGAATTGGAGTGCTCCAGAAATTTCGCAAATGCGTAAAGGCGCACTCGACAAATATCCCACAACACAAGTCAGGAGGGAAAAATCCTTTTCGGTCAACTCACCTTTGACGATCTTCTGAACTGATACGACAGCCAAGCAACACATGGCAGTAAAAATGATCTTCCCGGCAGAATGCGAACGGACAAACCAGACGATTGGCAACCGCCGGCAAACGGCCTGCTTCCAAATGATCCTTGCTTGGGCGCATATTACCGGCTCATTCCTGAACCGCCCAAACACCGTCAATGCCGCTCCCAGTTTGGAATTGCCGCCTGCAACCCCTGAACGCAAATACTGCCAGTCCGGTGTCTGGAGACTGCCCTGACCGTATAGACCCTCCATTGCATCAATGGCGAAAGCCACATGGTCTTTGATGTTTTGAAGGTTGGACATAGCGGCTGGGATAAAAGTTAATCCTCGCATTCATCCATTTCGGACGGGCGTTGCCGACTCTTGCGCCAATCTTCGAATTGTTTGAGTTGCGCAGACGACACGGACGGACGGATTTTCCCGAGCGCTTCGGCAAAATCGTCCTTCGTGACAACTTCGTCTTTACCACTGCCAAGCTGGCGGTTTTTGGCAGCGCGTTTGGCACGGTCACACATCTCGGCTAGGTCGGCACCAGAATAGCCTACCGCGCCGGCGGAGATTTCGGCCAGACTGACATCTACAGCAATGGGAACTCCCTTAAGATTAAGAACGAGGATGGCCTCGCGCGCCTTCAAATCAGGCGGGCCGACGTATATGTGGGTTCCGAGCCGGCCAGGACGGATGACCGCTTCGTCGAGCGTCCAAGGTTTGTTGGTGGCGGCGAGGAGAAACGGGGAATTTTTCGTCCTGATAAGGCCGTCGGTGAGCTGCAAAAACTGAGTGACGGCTCCAATTTTACGATTGCCGCGCGCTGCCAAAAGAGCGTCCGCTTCGTCAATAAAAATCACTGATTTCTCATGTTGCTTTGCCTCGTCAAAAATCCTCTGCAAATTCTTTTCCGTTTCGCCGACCCACTTGCTTTTGATGTCCGCAGGATTGAGCGGGAAAAATTTCGCGTCCAACTCGCCAGCGACGGCCTTGGCCACAAAAGTTTTACCGTTTCCCGGCGGGCCGTATAACAGGGCCCCGGAGCCGGAGCGACTCAGATGAAAACGCTCAAATAATTCAGGATGGATGAATGGCTCGATGATTTTCTCATGCAATTCTGTTTTAACATCTTGCATACCGGCGACATCTGACAATTTCGTGCAGGCGGCTTCATTTTTGATTGCGCTTACCTCTGTAACGGCCGGATGTTCGGATTGGGATTCCTGTTCTCGATCTGCTTTACCTTGAGAGTCTATCCAACGCCGACATGCCCAAGCCGCCCCGATAGCAACAGCCGCAAGCCCGGCGGTCTCGGCAACCCGAAATAGACTTTTGGCCGCATGATCCTGCCACGGTTTCGATTCGGAGATTTTTTTCATTCGATGACTCCTGCTGTGTTCACTTCTTCACGCTGCTTTCTTTTGTCTGGTCTTCTTGAACGCGGCTCGCGTTACGAACGCTGCGGATGGTCAGCAGGCTGGCACCGGCGGCGGCACCGACCGCAATTGCCAGAAATAATTGCTCGCACTGAATCGTGCTCACCTCCTTTTGCAGTTGCTGGAGCTCTCCACTTTGGAAAGAACGGAGCGAAACTTCACGGAGTTGGCCGGCTTGTAATGCCCAATTATTTGTGCCAGCCGCCGCCGGCGGCAGCGCCATGACCCCGAAAACGGTTTTCGCACATATCACCATCGAAAAAATAAGGACGAGGGTTTTCATAAATCGAGACCTCTGCAAAACGTTTTTGAACGGATGATTTGATGATGCGTCAGAGAGACATGCAAACGACGACCAACGCACAGATGGGATTGCTGGACAGCCTGATGATCGCCACACCGACCA
>Ga0181520_10007941_pt1 | contig 15331 bp, 11 predicted proteins | sample PEATcosm2014_Bin_29_FD_132451 | JGI IMG/M metagenome (GOLD analysis project Ga0181520, IMG submission 132451) | Peatland microbial communities from MTU Mesocosm Facility, Houghton, MI, USA - PEATcosm2014_Bin02_30_metaG | ecosystem: Environmental > Terrestrial > Soil > Wetlands > Peat | place...
AAGGAGAAACACCCATGTCACTCACAGTCCTGAATAACATCTCCTCCATGACGGCGGAGAATGCATTGTCCAATACACAGGCGAACCTGCAAAAGACCCTGACTCAACTCTCGACCGGCTTGAGAATCAACTCCGGCTCGGACGATGCGGCAGGATTGTCGATTGCAAGCGGGTTGAACGCGAATATCGCTGCGCTCACTCAGTCACAACAGAATGCAGCCAATGGCATCGGCCTGCTGCAGACCGCCGATGGCGCCCTCTCGCAAGTCACCACTCTTCTTAACCGCGCTGTAACGCTGGCCACCGAAGGCTCGACGAGCGGCCTTAGCGGCGACCAGTCGACCGCGCTCAATACTGAGTTCCAGTCGATCCTGTCGGAAATCAACCAGATCGGCCAGACCACCAACTTTAACGGGCAGAACGTCTTCACCGGCAACACCGGCACCGACTTCGGAACGACGACGGCAACCGATGCCGCTCCGATGGCTCTTACTGACACATTGGCGGCCAATTCGGTTACGACCATTACAGACGCCAAGGACGGTTCTTCAGTTTCCTTCACAGCGAATGCAGCTGGCACGAGCGACATTGCCGACTTAAATACTGCTATCGGCAAGGCTACTGGCGACGTATCAACTGCGATCTTTGCTCTCGGCAAGGCGACACCTGGCACTTCTGGCGCGGTTGACACAAACAATCTTGAACTCTCAAACGGTGGGGATACGTTGACAGTCTCCACGACAGACTCTAAGGACTTGTCAAGTCTACAGGCGATTGCCGGCGGCACCAACACTGCCTCCGTATTCGTCAGTGACAGCAGCACCGTTAACACTGCTGCGAACACAGAGATCACTTCGAACATCAATTCGCTCTCCGCAACGACATTGGGCCTGTCCAGCGCCGGCGTGAATATGGACCTGTCCGACTCTACCGATTCGCAGTTGGCTCTGACCGCCATCAATTCCGCAATCAACCAGGTCTCCGCACAGCGCGGCATGATCGGCGCTTCGGTCAACCGGCTCACAGCGGCAACGCAAAACATGACCAGCCAGGTTACAAACCTGCAAAGCGCAGCCAACGGCCTTGAGAATGCCGACATCGGCAAGACCGTTGCCAACATGACCCAGTACAACGTTCTGCAGTCCACCGGCATGGCCGCCCTGCAGCAGTCAAACCAGGCCCAGCAGGCGGTTCTGAAGCTGGTCCAGTAACTTAACGCAACATTCACCGTAGTTCCGGGGGTGGCGTCGCGAGGCGCCACCCCCATTGACCATCGATGAGTCGAATCTTGAGTGCATTTTCGACAGGCTCGTCGCCAACTCTGAGGTCTCCGGTTGATTAAACCGGATTCACGGGGCGGGCGGATATTCTCTCATGCCCTCCCGGAATTTAGGTAGAAGCTATGAGCTCCACTTCCGCAGTCAATTCGCTCCTGTCGTCCACGGCCACTACAACTCCTGCGATCGATATAAGTTCCATCCTGGCTGCGAGCGCTGGCCAGAGCACTCCCGGCATCGATGTCACATCTGCGGTTACGGCGGCCATTTATGCAGACAATGCACCAGAGCGCTTATGGCAATCAGACCAGACGACGCTCTCCAGTCAGACTTCCGCGCTGACCTCGATTCAAACGGCGACTGAAGCGATACAGACCGATATGCAGACGATGAATTCGCTGACTGGTCCTTTCGCCGCTCGGACGGTAACATCTTCAAACACCAATGACCTTACGGCTACGGCAGCAACAGGAACCGTTTCCGGTACGCACACGGTGGTCGTGAATAGCCTGGCAACTACAGCGGGCTGGTATTCGGACCTTGAAACCAGCCCGACCGCAAACCTTCCGACATCATCATTCACACTGACCACCTCCGGTGGGGCTTCAGTGACCTTCCAGACCGGAAGCGGAACCACGGGCGATAATCTGACCGACCTCGCTAAAGCCATCAATAGCGCTACGACAAGCTCTGGAGCCAGCCTGGGTATTAATGCCACGGTCGTAAGTGATTCCACTGGCTCGAGGTTGGCGATCGTGGCTAACGCTCCCGGCGCCGCAAACGACTTCTCGGTATCGGAGCCTTACACCTCCTGGACCGCTCCGCAGATGACTTCAAGCGAAACGCTTGGCGCTAACAGCATTTCCCTTACCATCAATGGGACTCCCGTAACGGTTGCAACGACCTCTGGCGAAAGCTATGCAGACCTGGCTACTGCCATCAATAATCTACCGGCCAATACGACTACGGGGACAGATCCTTCTACGGGCTTGCCCACGACAACGACAAGCGCTTATGTCACGGCGACCGCGACTACCGATTCGAGCGGCAACACAAACCTGACGATAGCTAGTACTGATGGCACGACTCCATTCAGCATCAATGAACCGAGCGCGACTGACACGACCTTCGCCTTTACGCAGGCTGCTCAAGGCGCCGATGCTTCAGTCACGGTGGACGGAGTTCCTGCTCACTATTCGAGCAACGCGGTGACCGGAGCTATCAGTGGAGTTACATTGAATCTGTTGGGCGCGGCTCCCGGATCGCAGATCAACCTGACAGTAGCCCCCGACGCTTCGCAGATCTCAACCGCAATCAACCAGTTTGTAACGGATTACAACACTGCCCTAGGGCTGGTGACCTCACAGTTCACCGATTCCAACTCAACGGATTCTTCGGGAAATACCACAAATACGCAAGGCCCGCTTGCCGAAGACCCCACCATCGTCGATTTGCAGAGCACGCTGGAGCAGGCGCTTGACTATGTGTATAAGCCAGCATCGGCGGCAGCGGCAACCACCACGGTTTCGATGCTGAGCGACCTCGGCATCAATGCCGATAAAGATACCGGCATACTCTCTGTGAATTCAGCGACCTTGGACAATGCGATAACCAACAACCCTGCCGATGTCCAGAACTTCTTCGAGGGCTCTGCGCTGAATGGCTTTGCCAATTCGATGTACAACACGTTGAACACGTTTACGAGTCCGGCGAATGGCGCTTTCAAGGTGGACCTAAGCAGCATTGCCTCTACAAATTCGGAGTTGACCACACAGATCAACGAATTTGAAACAGGCTACATCGCTACCCAGCAGACGATTCTCACCGCCGAATTCAGTGAGGCTGAGATTGCGCTGCAACAGTTGCCGACAGAGATGGCGCAAATCAATGCCGAATTGGGCCTAACACCAACCGGAAATAGCAACGGGTGATGCTGATGACAACAGAACTCTCATATCGGAAATCATCCATCGACGGCGCTAGTCCGATCGGCTTGATGATTGCGCTTTTTGACACACTGGTTGGGAACTTTCGCCGTGCGGCTAACGCGCTTCGCAAGAACGATATCGAGGCACGCTGCAAAGAACTGAACCACGCCGCACTCGTACTTGGCCAGTTGGAAAGCTGGGTCGATCTCAAGAGCGGAGGAGAGTCAGCAGAATCGCTTTCGAGGTTCTATGCATATCTGCGCGCCAAGATGATGGAGGCATCCGTAAGCAAGTCAGCTGCGGTACTCGAAAAGCAGATCGAAATGATCCTTCATGTGAGGAGTTCCTGGCAGCAGCTCGATATATCTTCGCCGCCCGCGGTTGAGAAAGCGCCCGTGGCCCCAAACAACCAGATCCATTCGCTCTATTCACCAACCGCCGGCGAGGCGCCTGAAAGGGTCTCATTTTCGCAATCTGCGTGAATCAGGAGGAGTAGACAGGACTCCAGTACGCCGTGCGCGGCACGGGTAAGTGAGGATGTAATGAAGGCGCTAGTGGTAGAGACTTCGAACACAATGAGAGCCGTCTTGCGCCGCATTCTCTCCATGCGAGGGTTTGAAGTCTCTGATGCTGAGAACGGTCAGCAGGCTTTGGAAGTTCTTCGCAAGATGGGCAGAGCAGACCTTGTCCTGGTGGATTGGGCTTTAAGCGAGATGAATAGCCTGGAATTCATCACTCATTTGCGCCATGAGTCTGCGCACGACACGATGATTCTGATGCTGGCCGAGCGCGAGCCTGGAATACGCGAACTGCACAGAGCTCTCATCGCCGGAGCGGACGACTACCTGACGAAACCATTTACCTCTCTGCAGATCGACGAAAAGATGGCGCGGGCCGGGCTCTCATGGCAATGGGACAGGTACTGTGATAGGGAAGGTCATCCTTGCCGATAGTCAATCGATAATGACGTAGCACATCGTTAGTTGGAAACGCTCTGGTTGGAACTGCAATAGGGGCTAGTTGCCGGCTAACGCGGAAAGAGTGTACCAATGATTGCCTGCAAGGTTTGCCTGCTTCTGGAACTTTGTGTTGTCTTCGCTTCCGCATGGAGGCGGCAGTGGGAGCTCGCAATCGAAAGCGGCAGTGAGTCCAGTAGACCATCTCTTGCAGTGCAAATCATGGCGCCCAGGCGCATAAGGGGATTCCACAGTGAATAAGAGCACACTGAGTGGAATCGCCATCGCGCTTTGTGGAATCGCTGTTGGCCTATATCTCGATGGAGGTAAGGTTGGACAGATGATCCAACCTACCGCAGCCCTCATAGTTTTTGGGGGTACGCTCGGCGCGGTGCTTGTGCAGTTTCCATTTTCAATTGTGATGCAGGCCTCCAGGCATTTAAAAGATGTCTTCTTTCCCGCAAAAGATCCTGCATCGCAATTGATTGATGACCTCCTTCGTTATGCGCTGAGAGCGCGACGAAACGGCCTCGTTTCTCTTGACGCTGAACTGGAGTTTATTGAGGATCCATTCTTGCGCCGAGCCATGACTCTCGCTGTAGACGGAATGCGCTCTCCTGAGTTGCGCAAAAGCATGGAAGTTGAAATGGATCTGATCGCCGACAAAGAAGAGCTAATTCCAAAGGTCTTTGAAGCCGCCGGCGGGTTCGCGCCAACAATAGGCATCCTTGGAGCCGTCATTGGCCTGATTCAGGTGATGCAGCGTTTGCAGAGCATCAATGAAGTCGGAAAGGGAATCGCGGTTGCGTTCGTGGCGACCATCTATGGGGTGGGATCGGCAAACATATTCTTCCTCCCATGCGCTGGAAGGGTCAAGATGTCGATGCAGCGGAGGCAGGTGCTCCGCGAACTGATGCTTGAAGGAGTCACTTCCATTGTCGATAAGGTGAACCCAAGGGTTCTCGAGGCCAAGCTCGCTGTTTACCAGACCAACTCCGCCAAGGCGCACAACATGAAGCTGGCGGCGAAATGAGAAGACATAGAACGCCCGAAGACAACGCTCATCCCGAGCGCTGGATGGTGTCCTATGCTGATTTCATGACGCTTCTTTTCGCTCTTTTTGTCTTGCTGTTCGCCTCGTCTTATCGCGATAAGAGAACGGTTCAGCGAGTATCTTATGCAGTCAAGAGCGGGTTTCAGGAGATGGGTGCGTTCGCGGGAAGAGATAACGAGCCGGATACTAAGTATTCTGACATCGCCATGCTCGGCGGCACATTGAGTCCAACTAACAACGGAAAGCCAAACGTACGCGCAGTGCCGACAGATGCCGGCATCGACGTAGAGGAGTTACAAAGGAAGCTTACCAAGGCGCTCGGCAAAGAGATTGAGCGGCAAGAAGTTGAACTGCGAATGACCCCGGAGGGCTTTGTGATCAGCCTTCATGAACTTGGATTCTTCGATAGCGGTCAGGCGCAACTTTTGCCCGGAGCCTCAGATAAGATCAAGAGAATCGCGTCCGTGCTGATGCAATACGGCCTGGATATGAGGGTGGAAGGGCATTCGGACAATGTGCCTATTCACAATGAATCATTTGCATCAAACTGGGAGTTATCGACTGCGCGGGCAATGGCGGTAGCAATGATGCTGATCGATGAGGCGGGTTTCGATCCGCAACGAATGTCGATTGCAGGCTACTCACAGTATCACCCGGTTGCGAGCAACGATACGCCAGAGGGCCGCCAGGCAAACAGGCGAGTGGATATTGTCGTTGTTGCCGTGTCGAAGCCTACCGCTGCGATCGCGCCAGTGCCTGCGGTTGCTCCGACAAAATAGCACCCCGAATCAGGAAACGACACTTGGTATGGCAGACACGTAACATGCCGGCAAACTTTTAGGCCGAAACTAAGATTTGCATCCCGAGATTGCCGGTTTACGAATGCAATGCGCTCAAGGTGTTTCCCGCTGCCAACAGGGCCTGGAAGTAATTGGCGGCGCTGTCACGGACCAGAGGATCGCTGTGCGGCGGTCCTTTTCCGTCTCCTCCGCGCTCATGGTATTTGCAGATTTCCAGAGCTTTGCCGATCCCTTCCTGAGATCCGAGCAATGCTTCCTCAATCCGGGAGCTAAGATAGATGAGACCAAGCAGCTTTGCCATTGGGATATTCAGCATTCGATCCATCATGGAAAGCATCCCGAGCATATACAACTCCGCCGGACTTTCTTTCATTGTCGACGCCATAGACTCGCAAAAGTTAGCTCGCTCTAGAGCCTGCCTCACATCTAAGTCGGACGCAGAGTGAGCGAGTTTTCCGGCGAGAATAATCGTAACCAGCTTCCGGAAGGCGTCTTCTCCGACCGCAATCAGGGCAGCCTGGATCGTCGATATGCGATATCGAAATCCATACAGGGCGGAGTTGGCAAGCCTTAGCAGCCTGTAGCAGAGAGACGGCTCCAGCAACAGCAGCCGTTCAATCTCTCTAAAATCTGGATCGGGATGGGCCAGCGCAGCAAACATCTGAAGATAGGTGAGCTTGTTCGCAGGGATCTGCGCTTCGGAAATAATCTCCGGCCGGGAGTAAAAGTAGCCCTGGAAGAAAGTGTTTCCCTCCGACTTCGCAGTTTCCACCTCGGATTGAGTCTCGACCTTTTCCGCGACAAACGAGATCTTCTTATTGCGGCACATGCCGTAGATTTCTTTTCTGGTCTCGGTATTGGAGGATCTGAAATCGACCTTGATGAAGTCTGCCATCGCAACCAGCTCGCGTTTGCTTTCATCTGGCAAGAAATCGTCCATGGCCAGGCGGAATCCAGCATGTTTGAGCTGTTTGCAGGCTTTGATCACTTCTGCATCGGGAGGCACCGTTTCCAGGATTTCGAGAATCACCGTGCGGCTCGGCAGCACCTTGACGCTTCCGCGAACCAGAGATTCACGCGTGCAGTTAATGAAAAGATTTGGGGAGGTAGAACAGGCGATCATCGACAGGCAGCTATCGATGGCGGAATTTGTGGCATGTTCGCTATCGCCGGTGAAGAAGTTATCAGTTCCAGAGCGAAAAAGGATCTCGTGGCCGTAGATCTGCATCTTGTTGTCGAGGATAGCTTGCCTGCCGATAAATCTAAGGTCGGTGCCTGCTGCTATGGCCATGAAACCTTCCCGTCATCCTCATAAATACAGACTCCAGCTTGAACGCTCTTTTCAGCTAGCCCTCAGTCGGCTGAAAAGAGCTGCCGGATTATTGCGATGAGAACCTTGATTTCCTGCACGTATGTTTCAAGGCAAGATCTTCTATTTGACCCGCTGCCGGGCCCTGGTCTACTTGCGCCTGAGGAAGATTGTCTTGTTGTGTTTTCGTAAATCGGCAGTCAGTCATTCTGAGAGGAAGCGACCACGTTACAGCTTCTGGACGGTCGCTTTTCGCACTCGCGCCTTCTCTTTGTGAATGGGTTACCGAAAGTCGCGAATTCGCCTTAGCGCGCACTCGCCTGCATCGCGAGGGAGGCGAGGTGGTCGAGTCTATCTCATCGAGAGAATCTCCCAATGAAATGCGCCACGCAATAACAGTCATCTCTTCGCCTGGTTCGAAGGTCGCATTCATCAAGATGAGGATCTGTCGCATTTGCGGTCCCAAAAGCATTCACTCGCATTATCGGCATTGTGGCGGCGGAATGTTAATGCTGTTATGCTTTTCCAGTTTTTTAGACCGCGCATTTTTACCGGAATGCGAGTGCTGCCGGGGAGGGGCGGATCGGGACAACTTGAATCACGCAACTTGTCACGGCAGGTCTTGCGGGACGTGTCGTTGCGGCCAGACCCAGGTTTGACGGTATTCCAGCGGCGCAGACTCCGGTTACAGGCTCACTCGGCCATGTCAACGGCCTGGCCTCGTGTGGGGGCAGAGGCACCTATCCTGGCATTCCATTCGATCAAGAGACCCGATGCATTGCTCTCAAAGGCTGCTTGGCACGAAATCGGAGAGTATGGTGAACTTCCCGCCCTGGTAGCCTTCGATCGTGACGTTGAAATAGCTTCGGCGGAAGGGCTGCTTGTAGGCCTTTTCCGCAGGGCCATCGATGTAGGCCGGGTCTGTCACCATTCTGGTGAATACCGCCCTGCCCTCTGTTGTAACCGAGGCTGCGGCAATGTTCAGTACTTCAAAGATCGCGTCGCGCATGAGTTCTTCCAGCGGGGAGACCTTAAGATGCTCCTTGACCGCGGGGTCGGGCAGGCCGACAAGAGCGCCGGCAATGGAGCCGAGCAAAAGCAAATCGGCTTTGACGACAACCGCGACATTATGAGGCACGACGTTGTAGATGCCGTACACTTGCCTCATCTTCGATTCAGGCAGGGCAGTTCCCTGCACGAACGACACCTTGCGGCCTGTCAGTTGCGAAAAGGCCTTCGAAAGAAGAAATGGACTTGGCTCCGCCATCTGCTTGTCACCCACCCAGAATTGGGGTCAAGGCTCTCTGCACGTCCTCTGGAGTAAACGGCTTGGAGATCACGAAGGCCGCCCCCGAATCCATAGCGATTTCCTTGATTCCCTTTGACGATTCAGAGGTGATGAATCCGAAAGGGACCCTGTTCTGCGTTAATCTCAGTTGCCTGAGGAAGTCGATTCCTGACATTTCAGGCATGTTCCAGTCTGAGAGTACCAGTTTTGGCTGTTCTCCGCGGATTTTTTCCAATGCTTGTGCTCCGTTTTCCGCTTCGCCCACAGTGAGCCCGCGAAAGCCAGCCTGCCGGATCGCTCGCTGGACGATCATTCGCATCGTCCTGCTGTCGTCAACCAGAAGTATATCCATGCGACCGCCTCAATAAGTTGTTTTTTCCTCTCACACATTCCGAAATGGAGTGAAAGGTTCCAGATCGAACATCTCTCTATCGGCACATTCTATTGCGGCGGATAGGGGTAAGCTCAACAAAACCGCTTGGGGGGACTGCGAAGGGTTCGCAGACGAAATTCGGCTTTGATGGCCGCGGCCGCCAGGTTCTCCTCGGCGGTTTCGAGCCAGGGAAGCGCTTACAAGTCAGAATCCGGTGGTCGAATACGCGATCCTGCTACAGCCGGGTAGGCCAGTGTCCCATGCAGAACTTCGGCCAGCCAAGTCTTTTGGTGCGGCTACAGGCATTGCTCTCTCGCCGCGCTTCGGGCCGGCAAATTCCGCCGTCTTTCTTAACCCCGGCGAAAAGCCCGCATCGTCCCTACTCATTTGAACGGTTGCAGTGATCTTGCCGATAGAGCTGAATCGGGCGAATCGCGCCGCCAACACTTCAGAGAACCGCGGTCGAGAGATCTGCGGGTACGGGGAGCGAGAAGAGAATCATGGACAACATTAGTACTGAAGATCAGGAGACTATTCGGGAATTTCTGGTTGAAAGTGATGAGAACCTCTCGCGCCTCGATCTCGATCTCGTCGAGCTTGAAAAACACCCAGGTGACGCGGCTCTGCTTGGAAGCATCTTCCGCACCATTCACACCATCAAGGGAGCCTGCGGTTTCCTGGCATTTTCAACTTTGGAAAAGATCACGCATCAGGCCGAGAGTCTTCTGAGCCAATTACGCGACGGCAAGCGGGAACTGACTCCGGAACTCGTTTCACTGATTCTGGAGACGGTAGACGCTACTCGAAAAGTGCTTGCATCGATTGAGGCCAGCGGGAAAGAAGGCCCGCTCCGCTTTGAAGACCTGACCGAGCGGTTGCGCCTGACCGCACAGTTGCCCTCCGCTCCTGAGAAACAGGCCGCTCCAGTTCCGGCTGCTCCGGTTCAAACAGCTCCAGTCCTGGCCGCTCCGGTGCAGGCCGCGCCTCCCCCGCCGCCAGCGCCCAAGGCGGTTGAAAAAACTATCCCTCCTCCGCAGACCAGCGAGCAACTCGAGAATGAACAGAGAGTGGCTCAGAGACGTGTCGAAGAAGAAAGACGAATCGAGGAAGAACGACGCCAGGAAAGCGGGAGAAGAGAAGAAGACTCCGAGCGCCATCCTGCCGCGGCGGATGCGAATATCCGTGTCGGTGTCGGCCTTCTGGACAAGCTCATGGATCTGGTCGGAGAGCTGGTGCTCACGCGCAATCAGATCCTCCAGTTCAACACCGAGCGAGAGGACCCCGCGCTGAATGTCACCTCGCAGCGATTGAACCTGATTACGACTGAGTTGCAAGAGGGCGTGATGAAGACGCGCATGCAACCCATCGGAGTGGTGTGGAACAAGCTGCCGCGCGTAGTGCGAGACATGGCCGTCGCCCTCGGCAAGCAGATTGCGCTCGAGATGGACGGAGCCGAGACAGAACTGGACCGGACCATCATCGAGGCCATCAAAGATCCGCTCATGCACCTCATTCGCAACTCCTGCGACCACGGCATCGAGTCGCCGGAGGTTCGTATTGCCGCAGGCAAGCCGCCGCAAGGAAGACTGACCCTTCGGGCGTTTCATGAAGGCGGGCAGGTCAATATCGAGATCGGCGATGACGGGGCAGGAATCGACGTCACGCGAGTCAAACAAAAGGCTATCGAGAAAGGGCTTCTGCGGCCTGAACAGGTGGAAAAACTGACCGAGCGGGAGGCGCTCGGGCTGATCTTCCTTCCCGGCTTCTCCACGGCGCAAACAGTGACCAACATATCCGGCCGCGGAGTTGGCATGGATGTGGTGAAATCCCACATCGAGAAGATCGGAGGCCAGGTCGATCTCTTCAGCCGCGCCGGCGAAGGCGCCACAATCAAGATTAGAATTCCGCTTACACTGGCCATCATTCCCGGTTTGATTATCGCCAGCGGTGGTGAGCGATTCGTGATTCCTCAGGTCAGCCTGCTCGAACTGATCCGCATCGAGGGAGATTCCATTGAGAAACACATCGAGCACGTGCATGGAACTCCGGTCTATCGCCGGCGTGGGAGTCTGCTGCCCATCGCCTATCTTAATCAGGTGCTGGGGCTGAAATCGAAGGATCAACCAGAAGCGGTCAGCATCGTGGTCCTTCAAGCGGAGGACCGCCAGTTTGGCCTCGTCGTTGACGGCATCAACGACACCCAGGAAATCGTGGTCAAGCCTCTGGGAAAGCAGTTGAAAGGGCTGACCCTCTACGCCGGCGCGACGATCATGGGCGATGGCCGCGTAGCGCTTATCCTCGATGTGCTCGGAATCGGCCAGCGGGCTGCGGTCTTTGGCCAATCGCACGAGCCGTCGCGTGTGGCGGAGAAAGAGGCGGTGCAATCGAAGATCGAGCGGCAGCGTCTGCTGCTCTTCCGGGCCGGCACCTTCGAGCGCCTGGCCATTCCTCTCTCTCTCGTCGCCAGGCTCGAGGAGTTCCCGCGCTCGCCAATCGAACATGCGGGCGGAGGGCAGGTCATTCAATATCGGGGACGCATCCTTTCCCTGGTCTCTCTCCGTACGGTTCTGGAACCCGGCGTTCTCGACACCGGGTCGCTGCCCAACCCCGTGCAGGTAGTCGTCTTCAACGATGGCGAGCGCAGTGTGGGAATGATCGTCGATGAGATCGTCGATGTTGTTGAAGAGGCCGTGACCATTAAGCGCAAGGCCACACGCAAAGGCCTTCTTGGTTCGGCGGTAATCGGCAAAAAAGTTACAGACTTCCTCGATCTCAATCAAGTGATCGACGCAGCCAGAGAAAGCTGGATGAACGGCACGGATGGTCTTACGAGCGATCATCGTATCCTTATCGCCGATCCCTCTGCGTTTACCAGAGGCATGATCAGGAGCGGGCTCGATATCTCAGGCTATGCCGTTCTTGAAGCCGCGAATCTGGATGAGGCTCTGGGTTGCCTGGAGAGTCAGAAGGTGGATGTTGTTCTCGCGGCTCTCAATCTTACTCCTGGCACCGGTTCCGCTCTGCTGGCTGCGATGCACCGCCAGCCGCATTGGGAGAGAATTCCGGTCATAGCGGTTGCAGACTCGGCCGACGAGATCCAGGCATCGCAATGGCGTAAGCAAGGCTACCAGGGCTGCCAGCCCAAGTTTGACTCGAGCGCAATTCTCGAAGCGGTGGGGAAACTCGTTGTGTCGGCAACCCCAACCCCCGACGATCTTGAGTTTGCGGAAGAGATGAGATAACCCATGGCGATCGACAGAGTATCAGCAAAATCCGCAAGGCCGCAGGCGAGTGGGCAATTCTCCACGTTCTTTGTGTCGAACCTGTTCTTTGGAGTCGACGTTCTTCATGTCCAGGAAGTGCTGCGCTTCCAGCCGATGACCCCGGTGCCGCAAGCGCCGGATGTGATTGAGGGTTTGATCAACCTGCGCGGCCAGATTGTCACGGCCATCGACATGCGCCGAAGGCTCCAGATGGAAAAGCTCTCTGGAGACCGGACGCCGATGAACATCGTGGTCAGCACCCCGGACGGTGCCGTAAGTCTGCTGGTCGATGAGATCGGAGATGTGCTGGACATGGACGCTGCCAACTACGAACGTCCACCGGACAATCTCGATCCCGCGGCTCGGGAACTCATCAGCGGTGTCTACAAGATGAAAGATGGCCTGATGCTGGTTCTCGACACCGAAAGAGCTGTCGAGGTAGGCGCCTGCAACATTTCACTGAACACGAAACTCGACAACCAATCTTCTGAAGCATCAGCAAATGGAAAGCGTTCCCTCTCGCCGGATTCCGATGCCATCGAGGATGAGCAGACGGGATCTGCACAGTCGCAGAACTCGAATGGAAAAGGAACGAGAAGAGTGGCCGCCAAAAAGACCAACGGAGCGGGGCGAGTTGTAAGAGCTGGGTCTGCATAGTGAAACATCCGTCGCCGATTGAGCAAAATGCGGCAATCGGTCGATAACAAGGTGCTGCTCGCAACGCTGGAGATCGGGCGCCTGTGGGGAGCATCGCGGGATGGATGCTTAAGTCAGCCTGGCACGGCCGGGTAGTTGAATGGGCAGGAAGGTTTGCGAAGTATCGCGACCACCTGAAGGGAGCAAAGGCAATGAAATCGATTTACAACATGAAGATCGGCACCAGACTCATCGCGGCTTTCATCTTTGTGGGGGTCATCACGGCCGTCGTCGGCTACATGGGCATCGCAAATTTGGGTAAATCCGCGAACCTGTCGAAAGAATCGTATGAGCGTGAGACGCTTGGCCTCAACTACCTTAAGCAGGCCACCATCGATGTCATCGAAGTCGATCGGGCCGCCAAGAATGTGATGCTCTCGAGCACTTCGGATGAGCGCGAGCAATACAAGGCTCAGGTCGATGCCTACACCGGGCTTGTTAACGACGACCTCGACAAGGCGAAGGGCACGATTTACACCGACAAGGGCAAGGAGATGCTGGCGCAGGTCACGCAGGCCTGGAAGGAAGCTCAGGAATCCACGGGGCAGCTCATCACCCTCGCCATGAAGGAAAAGCTCGATCAAAAGCGGGAGTCGGTGGCGTTCTCCTTTGGAACAGGCCGCGCAAAGGCGGATGCTGTTGAGGATCTGCTGGGGCAGCTTGCCACGGAAAAGGAAGACCACGCCAAGCAAGCTCACGATGAAGCGGAACATGCCTTCAAGAGTAGCCGATTTTTCATGCTCATCCTGGTGGCGGTGGGTGTTCTGATGGGCCTGGGTCTCGGCGTATATATTTCACGGAGCATCGCAAAACCCCTCGGCCAAATGGCTGCCGCCGCGCGGAATATAGCGATGGGCGATGTGAATCAGAAGATTGAATATCAATCGGGCGACGAGGTCGGGGTGCTGGCTGAATCCTTCCGCGGCGTGATCGATGCCGTGAATGCATTGACGCAAGACGCTTTCATGCTCTCGGAGGCAGCGGTCGAAGGCAAGTTGGCGACTCGCGCCGATGCCAGCAAGCATCAGGGCGACTATCGCAAGATCATTCAAGGCGTAAACGATACGCTGGACGCGGTGACCGGACCGATTAACATGGCTGCCACCTGTGTGGACCAGATCTCGAAGGGCGTCATCCCCGCCAAGATTACCGCAAATTACAACGGTGACTTCAATGCGATCAAGAATAGTCTCAACACCTGTATCGATGGACTCGGCGGACTTGTGGAAGCGGACTCTGTCCTACAGGGGATGGCAAAGAATGATTTCAACCATCAGGTTGAGGGCAAGTACGAAGGAATCTTTGCAACGGTTGCCCAATCCGTCAATGAAGTGAAGCGGACAATCGATCACTTTGTCGGGACAGTCAAGAACGTAGCACAGGGAGACCTTCATCAACTTCCTCAGTATCAGAAGCTCGGACGTAGATCAGAAGGCGACGAACTCGTGCCGTCCATGATTGCGATGATGGAGAACATCCAGGCGCTGGTCAACGACGTCAACATGCTCACGGAAGCGGCCACCGATGGAAGACTGTCTACGCGCGCCGACGCTACGAAGCATCAAGGCGACTATCGCAAGATCGTGGAGGGTTTCAACGGAACTCTGGATGCGATCTGGCTGCCTATTGAGCAAGAGATTCATGTTCTCAGGCAGATTCGCGGCTGCAACCTCAGAGAAAAAGTTGAAGTCGACTGCAAGGGCGATCACGAGAAGATGAAGAGTGCGGTCAACGGTGTTCACGAATGGCTGACTGAACTGATCGCCTTTGTGACCAAGATCGCCAACGGCGATATGACAGCATCAATGGCCAAGGCTTCAGATCAGGACCAGATTCACGAGTGGCTATCGCTGATGAAGAAGAACATCAACGCGCTAGCGGCCGATGCCACCATGCTGGCCACCGGAGCGGCAAAAGGCAAGTTCGATATCCGGGCCGATGCCAGCAAGCACAATGGCGACTATCGCAAGATCATCGAAGGCGTGAATCAGACGCTGGACGCCATCGTTGCGCCGCTTAGGTCGACTGCCGAGAACGCGAGTTCGCTGGCCTCCTCCTCTGAGGAACTCACGGCGGTGAGCCAGCAGATGGCGGGCAATGCCGAAGAAACCGCGGCCCAGGCCAACGTGGTCTCTGCAACCAGCGACCAGGTATCGAGAAACGTCGCCTCGGTGGCAACCGCTGCCGAAGAGATGCAAGCCTCTATTCGCGAGATCTCGAAGAACGCCAACGACTCGGCGCGGGTGGCCAAGAATGCGGTCGGCGTCGCGCAATCCACCAACGAAACCATGCGCAAGCTTGGCGAATCCAGCCTGGAGATCGGCAACGTGATCAAGGTGATTACCTCGATCGCGCAACAGACCAACCTGCTGGCATTGAATGCGACC
>Ga0181520_10007942_pt1 | contig 15330 bp, 13 predicted proteins | sample PEATcosm2014_Bin_29_FD_132451 | JGI IMG/M metagenome (GOLD analysis project Ga0181520, IMG submission 132451) | Peatland microbial communities from MTU Mesocosm Facility, Houghton, MI, USA - PEATcosm2014_Bin02_30_metaG | ecosystem: Environmental > Terrestrial > Soil > Wetlands > Peat | place...
ACCTCGATCCTGAGCCTGCAAACCTCGAGCAGCGGCGTAGCCAAAGTGGCGGACCTGATCGCTTCCATCGCCACGCAGACCAGCGTGCTGGCGCTGAACGCGAATATAGAGGCCGCGCGGGCGGGCGTGCACGGCAAGGGCTTTGCGGTGGTGGCCAGCGAGGTGCGCAAGCTCGCGGAGCAGACGGCCGCTGCCACGTCAGAAATTCAAAACAAGGTGACCGCGATTGGCGCCGACGTTTCCACGGCCATCGCAGCCATCGACAGCATCGCCGCGCAGACCGAGGACCTGTCGGGACTCTCGCACCAGATGGCCGCGGCAGCAGAGGAGCAGCACCTGGCCACGCAGGAGATGGCGCACAACCTGGAGCGGGCCGCGCACCGCACCGAGGAGATTGCGAACATGCGGCTCGCCGAGTAGGCCGGCCGCACTGCAAAAACGAATGGGCCGCGGAGATCGTGCGATCTCCGCGGCCCACTGATTTCGGGAGCAACGAAACCGCCCTGCGCCCCATCCTTTAGCGTCTTTTTGCGAAAGGGTGGGAATCGGACAACGAACGTTCGCGCCTTACGCGGTCACCGCCGCAACCGCGCTCCGCTCGTGCTCTTTTTCGGCCAGGGTCAGCGCCTCTTCCAGAATGTCGAGCGCCACAGTAGCCTCTTCCTTGCTGACAATGAGCGGGGGCGAGAGCCGCAGCGAGGTTTCTCCGCAGCCCAGCACCATGAGGCCGCGTTCGAAGGCCAGCGTCTCAATGCGGTTGCGCAGCTCCACGGCGGGTTCGCGCGTCGCCTTGTCCTTCACGATTTCGATGCCGATCATCAGGCCACGCCCGCGCACGTCGCCCACTGAAGGATGGCTGTGCTTCCAGCCGCGCACGCGTTCCAGAATGAACTCGCCCACGCGCGCGGCGTTGGCGATGCCCTCGCGCTCCAGGATGTCCATGGTCGTCAGCGCCGCAGCAATCGACACCGGATTGCCGCCAAAAGTCGACGCGTGCGAGCCGGGCGCCCAGTCCATGATCTCGGCCCTCGTCATGCAGATGCCCAGCGGCATCCCGCTGGCAATGCCCTTGGCGATGCACACGATGTCGGGTTCCACGCCCGAATCTTCAATGGCCCACCACTGGCCGGTCCTTCCGCATCCGCTCTGCACTTCGTCCGCGACCAACAAAATACCGTGACGGTCGCAGATCGCGCGCAGCTCGCGCAGAAAGTTCGCGGGCGCGGGGACGAATCCGCCTTCGCCCTGGATGGGCTCGATGAAAATCGCGGCTACCTCTTCCGGAGGAAGGACGGTTTTGAAGAGCTTCTCCTCGATGGATCGCGCGCAGTCCAGGCTGAAGGCTTCCTGCTCCTGCGGCCCACCGGTGCAGCCGCGATAGACGTAGGGATAGCGCACATGCGTCACGCCCGGAACCAGCGGTGCAAAGCGGCGCTTCTGCTGCGGCTTGGAGCCGGTGAGCGAGAGCGCGCCCATGGTGCGGCCGTGAAACGCGCCGAAGAACGAGATCACCTGCTGGCGGCCCGTGTGATAACGCGCAATTTTGAGCGCGCACTCGATGGCTTCGGCGCCGGAGTTGCCGTAGAAGAAACGATGCGGGCCGGGCATGGGCGCCACAGCCGAGAGCCGCGTGGCCAGATCGGTAAGCAACTCGTTGTAAAAATCGGTGCCCGAGATGTGGATCAGCTCCGCGGCCTGCTTCTGAATCGCAGCCACCACCTCGGGATGGCAATGGCCGGTAGAAACCACGGCGATGCCGGCAGCGAAGTCAAGAAATTCGTTGCCATCGGGGTCCTCAATGCGAACGCCGCGTCCGCGCTTGGCGACTAATGGATAAGACCGCGTATAGCTGGGCGAGATCAGGCGGTGGTCGGCCTCAACGGCCGCGCGGGCCTTCGGTCCTGGCAGAGGACAGACTAGTTTGGGTCCGTAGCGCGCGTGCAATTCTTGCTTTGTCATCGAACATTCTCCTCGGCAGATTCGGCTGTCGCGGCCGGCGCAAATGAATGTGCCGCGGCCACTGATCCCGGCTGTTGGGATCATTCAATTCCGGGGGCCCCAGTGGATCCAATGCGGGCCCAATATAAGTGAGAACCTTCGGCGGAGGGCGGTGCTAATCGCCGCCGAAGAGGCTAGGTCGTGTGCGGGTGGGCAGCACGCGCAAGTGCCGCCGCGGGCAAATGCCACGCACGCGCGAACGCGACCAGCCTTTCGTGGCTGGCGGGTGTAGCGATTGCAATAGGTCGCGCGCTTTCATCGGATTTCCGCTCTTTCCAGAGGATAGCACGCAGCCAGTTTCCGCGTCACGCACGCACCTTAGCGGTTAGTCAGAAGTTCTCATCACGATGAATTTGTCATCCTGAGCGGAGTTTGTCGCGTTTTTTCGCGGCAAACGCAGTCGAAGGATCTGCGGTTGTCTTTCCAAGGACTTCGGATTCGCCACATTCGGGCACGGCCGCCGTATGCCCGGCATCGATCCTCCATGTGGCCCGGCTTACTTGGTTTCGGGAACGAAGGAGTGCGGTGGAACCAGCTCGGGGGAACCCTCGCCGTCGAGTGTAACCGGCGCTCGCTCGAAGGCACGAAGGCTGTGCCAATCGGTCGCCATTGTCATCCAGCAAACCGCGCCCTTGGCAAGCACGGTGCAGGCAATCTCAAAGGTGAAGGGGTTCTCGGGATCGCCTTTGGGAGTTCCCTTGGCGCGCTCGATCCAGAAGTCATGGCTGCCCAGTGTGTAGTTGCCTTGCACCGGATCGGTGATTGCGAAAGTTTGCTTCAGGCCCTCCGCGGCGCCGGCGCCAAAATTTGCCAGATCGCCTGGCTTCAAGCTTTGCCCATAGCAGGCAAAGGGCAGCGCCGTCACCACCACCACCGCGGCCGGCGTGCCGTGCTTGGCGGTCAAAACAACCTCCACGCAGGCATCGCCCTTCTTTGTCATCAACTCGGGAAAAGGCACCGTAACCTTAGGCGCCGGAGGCGGAGCGACAAACTCCCAGTCTGCGGGCAGGCTGTAGTTGAAGCCGACGTCACTGTTTTCGACCTGAGCCGGCTGCGTTGCGACGGGTGCGGCAGCGGGCGCAGGCGTTGTGGCGGGTGCGGCGCCAGGCGCAGGCGTTGCGGTTTGCGCGGGCGTTGCAGTTTGCGCAGACGGTGCGGATTGCCCGGGCGCGGCGGCAGGCGCCTGCGAAAAAAGCGGTGCGCAACCAATGAAGAAAACGGACGCTGCGAGGGCAACTCTCATGGGTCCACCTCTGCTTCGCCGTCAGTCTACAGCACGTCTCGCGAATGCGACAACAGTTTTTCGTCTGGCGGCAATCGCTACTTCAGCAGGAAAGCCGACACCGCCGACACAACACCCAGGACGGAGAAGACCAGGCCCAGGTACCAGTAGATGCGGCCGCGCGTGAGCAGCGTTATCGACGAGATGACAAGTCCGATCTCGAGCAGGGCCTCGGCCAGGTCGAGGCGGTCGCCGCGGGCCTCGGCCTGCTCCACCTTGCGCTGCAGCGCCTCAGCCTGGTCCTGTTCTTGTTTCAGGTCGTCAGCCCACTTCTTCTCGTGATCGGCATAGCTCTTGGCAAGCTTACCGGCAGCGTCTTTGTCGGCAACACTCATCACGCCAAGCAGATCGGCGGCTAGCTCTGTATCGTTGGCCCGGATCTTGTGCGCTTGATAATAATTCCACTGATCGGTCGCCTGGTTCTGAAAGAGAATCGCATCGGTGTGCGTGCGATGGCCCAGCACCGTGGTCACGGCCACCAGCACGGCCACCACGCACATGGTGAAGGCGACAGGCAAAAGCGCCGATTCGCTCGCCCCGCGCTCCGCGAGTTCCCTTAATTCGTGTGCTTCGTTGGGTTCCATAAAGTGAGCCTCCAACCTAAATCTTCGTTGCTTGTTCTCGAATGATCTCTGCGGCAATTGCCTGCGCCTTCGCCCGCGCTTCTTCCTGTGTCGCGCCGTAGGCCAGCAGGCCCGGGAGCGCAACCACCTCCGCAATCCAGCGGCCGTCGTCTTCACGGTCGTAGCTGATTTCAATTTCCACGGGAGCCTCCGTCGTGCTCGGATTTTTCATCAGTTCACGCGATTCCTGCAGAAGCCGATTCCGGCGCCATCGAGCTAAGAGCTAATAGCTAACAGCTAAGAGCTGCTTTTTATCTCCCTCCAGCGCGCTTCGTCCACGCCCCGCAGCAGAAGCCAGAGCATAAGCCCGAACTCCGCCAGAAAGCCGACCGGGAAAATCACTATACTCGCGTGCTGCGCAACCTCCGGATTAAGGTACGCGAGCCATCCTAATCCAGCCACGATCAGTGGCCAACCGAGCCAGCGCGGCAGGAACCGCGATCGCAGAATCAGCACACCTAGCAGCACGCAGAACGGCCCGAAGAACACCAGCGGACTCAGGCCTGGGAAATCGGAGTGCAGCTGGTGCAGCCCATCCGTGACGCACCCGGCCAGGCTGCACAGGGTCGCCGCCAGCGCCAGGAGCGGCTGTGCGGGCCGAAAAAGCCGGTATAGGAGAATCGTCACCGTCGCGTACAGCAAGGTCGCGAGGCCGTTCAGCACAATGCCCGCCGGAACCTTGCGGCTGCTCAGGAGTACCCCGAGAATCGTCGTCGCGAAATAGCTCAGGTAAACCACGCCAGTCGCTCGCGCGTGCGAGCTGAGATCTGCCTGTTGCGTGATTTCATTCATGACTCAGGCCTCCGAACAGTGCGTTCGCCCTTAAAGGCTAGCAGCTATTTCCGCTTCCAGCGCACGCCGTCCTTCGAGTCTTCCAGAATCACGCCCCTTTCCGCCAGCGCGCTGCGAATCTCGTCGGCGCGGACAAAGTTGCGCGCCTTCTTGGCCGCCGTACGCTCGGCCACCAGCGCCTTGATCGCTTCATCGGTCAACGATTGCGCCGCAATCAGCTCGGGAGCGACTTCGCTCATGCGGCCAGCTTGGTCCGCCCATGCAAGCGCGCGGCGCGTGGGCTCGGCGTCGCGGTCCTCCAGCACATCGAACACCGCATCGAAATCCGCCAAAACCGCCAGAACGGCATCCCGATCCGAAAGATGAAATAGTCCCCGGTCTATAACCGTATTAGCCTCACGAACCATTTCAAAAATGGCCGCGCAGGCCTCCGCTGTGTTCAGGTCATTCGACAGTGCGTCTCTGTAGTCGGTTTGCGCCTTCTTCGCCGCACCTCGGATTGCTTGATTCGACCCAGTCGCAAATGCCCCCTTAGTTAGCCGATCCCTGAACGTGCGCAGCCGGTCGATGGCATTGGTCGCGTCGGTCAGGCTGTCGAAGGTGAAGTTGAAGGGGCGGCGATACGGCACCGAGATGAGCGCCAGCCGGATCGCCGACGCTTTGAATCCCTTCAGCAGCAGGTCGCGCAAGGTGTAGAAATTGCTTTCGCTCTTCGACATTTTCCTGCCATCCACGAGCAGGAAGCGCACGTGCATCCAATGTCGCGCGAACTGCTTGTGCGTCGCAGTCTCGCTCTGCGCAATCTCGTTTTCGTGGTGCGGGAACATAAGGTCTTCGCCGCCACAGTGCAGGTCGAAGCTCTCGCCCAGGTACTCCATCGCCATGGCCGAGCACTCGATGTGCCATCCCGGCCGGCCCGGCCCGATCGCCGTATCCCAGAAAGTTTCATTCGGCTTGGGCGCTTTCCACAGCGCAAAGTCGCGCGCCGAATCCTTCTCGTACTCGTCCACGTCCACGCGCGCGCCGTCTTCCATGCCGCTCAGGTCTTTCTTGCTCAGCTTGCCGTACTCAGGAAACGACTTGAGCCTGAAGTACCAGGAGCCGTCCTCCACTTTGTAAGCCGCTCCCGCCGCGGCCAGTTTTTCAATCAGTTCCACCATCTGCGGAATGTGCTCCGTGGCGCGCGCAATCTGCTCCGGCCGATCCACGCGCAGCGCTTCCAGGTCCTCGAAAAACGCATCCACATACTGCTTGGTGTACTCGCCGATGGGAATGCCGGCCGCGGCCGCGTTGCGGATAATCTTGTCGTCCACGTCGGTAATGTTCATCACGTGGCGCACGGCGACGCCGCTCAGCCGCAAAAAGCGCCGCAGAAGATCAATCTGCAAAAACGTGCGGAAGTTGCCGATGTGGCCGTAGTCGTAAACCGTAGGCCCGCACGCATACATGCGCAGCGCCTTGCCGTCGGCCGGCTCGAGCGCATCCAGTTGTCCCGTGAGGGTGTTGAACAGGCGGAGGGTCATCGCTAACGCAGTTCGTGCATGGTATCGCTTTCGATTGTAGCAGCGCGCCTGCGCGCGATCGCCGAGGAAGTAGCGCCGGTCTCCAGACCGGGGCCCCCGGCGAGCGGCTTCTTGCTCGATGGGGTGGGAGACCGGCTGTCGTGCGGGCGTCCACGCCCGCACAAGCCCGCAAGCGATTACCCAATCAAGTGGATGGGATACTATCCCATCACCGCCGCCGCAACCACGCTGAAAAACACGATGATCACCCACCATCCGAACACAGCAACGTAGCCGGCGCTGCGCTTCACCCCCGCCACTGCGGCCACGCCGATACTCATCAGCACCAGCGTCCAAATGGTCACCGCATCCAGCGAAGTCGCCAGCGCATAGAGCCATTTGGCGGTGTCGGTAGGATCGAGAAATGCGCCCAGGTTGGTCGGCGCAAAGTTCTTGATGTTGAACGACTCCGGCGCCATGCCCGCGTAGATCACAGCGGTTCCCAGCAGCACCTTCACCACCTGCGGGAGCCACGCGTAGTACAACACGGCAAACAAGTCGCCAAACTTCGCCCTGCCCCCGAATCCAAAATTGATGGTGCCCAGCAGCACCGCGGCGAACACCAACGCATTCAGCATCTGGAGCGCGGGCCCGCCAATAAACATCGCCTCGGTAAACACAGTCCAGAACTGCAATCCCTTTTCCCTTTGTTCCGGAGTCGCCTTCGCCATCTGCTCCTGGGCCTGCGGGTTCATCGTGATCTGGTTTTCCACGGTCTGTCGAATCCCGACTTTTTGCACCACGGCTCCAAACAGGACGTAGCCCGCCAACGCCAGCACGATCAACGGCAGCCACCAGCTCCGGTTGCCGCGCCGGATGTCTTCAAAGGTCCTCGACGGCGCCGCAAATGTGCAAGCCACGCGCTGCAACTGCGTCAATCCCGGCGCTGCTGCCGCTGACCCCGCCGCCGGCTGAACTCCCATGTCGCTCATATTCTCCGCCTTCCTGGTGTGCCTGGAATGCTTTTGCCCGCCATTGTACCCTCGCAGCGCCTCAGGAATCGAATGAATTTTTTGCGAGCGCGAACAGAACTACCCGAGCGCGGCCGGCCCGCGCCGAGAGAGAGCGCATCACGGCTCACGATTCAATCCTGCGGCAGCCACGCCCCTATTTACCGCCGTCCGACTCCAGAATCTCGCCCGAATTGCCCACCACCCACAGGTGTTTGCCATCGCTGCTTCCGAATATCGACATCAGCCAATCCGGCGCGCTGTCACTGCGCGGAATCCAGTTGCTGCCCCCGTCGTCCGATTCCAGAATCGTGCCTTTTCGGCTAGTGGGGTTGTAGCCGACGGCCCAAAGGCGCTTGCCGTCGCTGGTCCCGTAGATCCATTCCGGGTAGGCTGGGCCGTCAATAAAATGCGCTGTCCAGGTCGTGCCTCCCCAGTCCATCTTCAGAGTGCGACCCTCCCTGCACAGAATCCAAATGTGTTGCGCGTCGCTGGTAGCGAACATCGCGTTTGGTACGGACGTTGTTGAGATGACATAGGTCGCCGTCCAGGTTGCGCCTCCGTCGTCCGACAAAACAAACATAGTGTCCAGGCCGACGATCCACAGGTGTTTGCCATCGCTGGAGAGAAGAATCGATTGCAGATCCTCTTTTGTTCCGCTGGTTCGAGGATTCCAGGTTGCGCCTCCGTCATCCGACTCCAGAATCGTTCCCTTACCCCCGACGGCCCACAAATGCCCGCCGTCGCTGGTTCCCGTGATCGAATTAAGGTCATTTTCTACGCCGCTCGTGCGCATTGCCCAGGTTGCGCCCCCATCGTCCGATTCCAGAATCGTGCCAGCTCCGCCCACAGCCCATAGCCGCTTGCCGTCGCCGGTCCCGAAGATCGAAGTAAGTCGGGAGTATGCCGTCGAGGGTATCTGGCGCACGACCCAGGTTGCGCCCCCGTCGTCCGACTCCACTACCGCATTGCCGACCGCCCACACATGCTTGCCATCGCTGCTCCCGAAAATCGCAAGAAGGGGTTGGCTGGTGCCGCTGTTCCGCGTGATCCAGTTGGTTCCGGGGTCCGCTCCCGGGCTCACTTGGGCGGTTGGCTGCGCGGCCTGAGGCGCTGCAGCTTGTGGCGATGAGCCCGTCTGGGCCCGGCAGGAATGCGTGTAAAAGGATGCGCAAACCGCTGCCGCCAGAACGGCCAACACCGGCGCCCCGCGCCCCGCCCATACGGCGGTCTTCCTTGGGCTGAAACCAGTTCTCGACACGCCCGTGGTGCTCAACTCGCAACGCTTGCTCATACCCGTTTCCTCCCTCGCCCGCGAAATTGCAAAACGGTCCCTGGCGCTCCTTCGATAGCCAGTCTCAGAGTGTCCTAGTTCTGCAACTTTTTCAGCTGGTCGCAAGACCACTGGTTGCCGCCGGTGCAGCCCTACTTGAGAAGCGCCTCGCCCTTCGTGGTGTCCTTATCCACGCCAAGGCCGTTGGCATAAAGGAATCCCAGGAAGGCGCAGCCGTCGGGCACGCCGCCGTCGCAAACCTTCTGGTAGAACGTCCGCGCACGCAGATAGTCCCGGGGTACGCCTTTCCCGTTCACGTAAATCGAGCCTAGATTGGTGCAACCTGCCAGGTCTCCTCCGTCGCAGGCCGTCTGGTAAAGTACGCGCGCATGCGCATCGTCCTCTTGAACGCCATGGCCAAACTCGTAGAGCCGGCCAACACCGTTGCACGCATCGGCGTCCCCGCCGTCGCAGCCTTTCTCAAAGAACGCATCTGCCCGGGAGTAGTTCTGGGTAACGCCGTTGCCATTCTGGTAGAGCCCGCCGAGTCCTCCGCAGGCATCCACCTCCCCGGCATCGCAGGCCTTCTGAAAGAGGGTCTGCGCCTGCGCGAAGTTTTGCGCAACGGCGGTGCCATTCGTATAGAAATAGCCGAGACCGGTACACCCTCCCTCGTCCCCGCCGTCGCAGGACTTGCGGTAAAGGATCGCCGCCTGCGTATAAAGAGCAAGCGCCTGATCGTGGCTCTGGGTTACGCCCAGGCCGTGCTCGTAGAGATAGCCAAGATCGTAGCAGCCGTCTGCGTCTTCTCCGTCGCAAGCCTTCTTGTTGATGATGCGCGCCTCAGCGTAGTCCAGGGTGACGCCCAGGCCGTGTTCGTACTGGAAGGCAAGATTGGTACACGCGGACGCTGAATCGCCGTTGCACGCCTTCGTGAAAAACGCCCACGCCCCGGCAAAGTTGGGCTCCCGGCTGTAGAGATCGAAGAGGCTGTTGCATCCGAACACCGACCCGCCGGTGCAAGCTTGCTGGGCGAGCGGCAGTGCTTCAGTGTAGCGCCCCTGCGCGATCAGCTCGCCCCCGCGGATGGCAACCTCCTGCGGACCCGCTGACGTGCTGCCCGAGGATGGCTGCCCGGGCTGGGGAGCCGGCGCCACGCCGAGACTGCCCGCCGTCCCGGGAGCCGCGGTTGGCGCAGGAACTGCGATTGTCCCAGGAGCCGCGGCTGGCGCGCTTGCGGGTGGCGCGCTCACTGTCGATGGGCCCGGGCCGTGATGAATCGCAAACACCGCAACCAGCACCAGAACCAATACCACTGCCCTGGCCCACGCCCAGACAGGCACCCCCGATGCACGGGCGCGCGCCACGGTGCCACTCAGGGAGAACCACTCGTCGGATTTCCGTGTGACGGAACGCTCCGACGGCTCGGAACGGGCGACCTTGCCGATGGTTGTGAAGAGCCGGGGAAGATCCGGGAACGCCGTTTCGGTCACCGGCCCGTGCGCTTCAGAGAGAGGCTACGGTGGAAAAGCAGAATAGGACGGCGGGATCGGCTCCGGCGTCGGCGCGACTGGTTCGGTCACCGGCCCGTGCGCTTCAGAGAGAGGCGACGGTGGAGGAGCAGAATAGGGCGGCACTGGCTCCGGCGTCGGCGCGACCGTTTTGGTCACGGGCGGGGCTGGCTCCGGCGTCGATGGCTCCTCCCACATGGCTTCCGGCGACAGCGGCTCCAGTTTTGGCTCGGTCGCCGTCTCCCGCGGCGGCAGGCGCGACAGCAGTAACTGGATGGTGCCGGCAAGTTGCTTAAGGTGCGCCTCCAGAGGCGGCGTCAGCGCATCCAGCCAGTGCACGTTGCCAATAAAGTATTCCAGCGCCTTGCCGGGCAAAACGTCCTCTGTGCGCAGCGGCAGGATGGCGACGCCGTGGGTAACGGCGCGCTCCACCTCGCCGCGAATCTGCGGCGAGGCGTTGGCATCTGCCGTAAAGATCAGCACCATGATGCGCGCCTGCTCAATGGCATCGATGATGCACTCGCCCCACTCCATGCCGAGAGTTACGTCGCGCGGCGCGATCCAGCAACGGATCCCCTGCGACTCCAGCATGGCGCACACGGCGTCTGCCGATGTCTTGTTCTTTGCGGAATGGCTGATGAAAACGTCGTGCGCCATGCGCGAGTCCTGTGAGTTGTGCGGTTGACTGCAGAAACTATACCCCCGGAAACCCGATTTGCATAGTATTCCGGCCCGACGAGCAAGGGGCTGAGGGAGCAAGCGAGGAAGGTGAGCGGATTTGGCAGGATTGCGAGTGAACGGGCGACGGTCTGCTCATCAGCTGCTCGCCCGCAATTCGCGATGGCGCCAATCAGGGCTTTATCGCAGGTTCGGTTCGCGCGGACCGCTGCAGCGAAGGACCGCTTTTGCACCAGCGCTGACAATTCGTTATCACGGTTTGCGGCGACGACGCGCAACGACGGAAGCGCCGAGTCCAATGAGAATGAACGACAATGTGCCCGGCTCGGGAACTACCGGCGGATCGCCAGGCGGATTCCTAGGCGGATTGCCAGGCGGGTTGCCAGGCGGATTCCCAGGCTGCCCCGATCCCGACCCGCCGCCCAAAGGGCCCCCTATAAATATCGGCGGTGTCGACGGGCCCGGAGGCATCGACCCCGATTCGTCGAAGGGCGACGCCGAAGCCATACCTGAAGGTGCTATGAGAGTGGGAGTTTCCTCAGACAGTTCCCCGGGGCTCTCGGAATCCGATCCCGCCTCGGGCGGAACAAGATACGCCGTAGGCGGCTGGTCTTCAGCCGGCAGAACTGTGCTTGACTTTCCTGGCGGCAAGACCGCTGCGACCTGGTTGCCGCATGCGCAGAGATACATCGCTCCTCGCCCGTCGCTGAAGACTCTTGTGCCCGCAGGAATGGAAATCTTCTTGCCGGTCCAATGAATCACCTGGCCGTTTTCCATCTTCCAGTAGTTCACATAACGCTCGAGCGGAAGCGAGGTCTTCACCAAATGAAAACTGTCCGGATTGACGCCGGAAAATATCGATTGCCAGAACGGATCTCGTAGGAGCTCTTCCCATTTCTTTCGGGATGCCTTTTCCTGACCAGAAACGTTGCTCGGGACGCAAATTCCATTGCGAACCACGGAGTATGGGTTCGCCCTGGAAACCGCCGCGTTTGGGTTCGCCCTGGGAGCCGCCGGCGACGCGGATCGCGGCTTGGGCGCCGCGCCGGTGAATGCCGACGTTCCGAGGCCGCCTTCGCCCGAAGGCGCAGGCGTGGTTCCCGAGTCGCCTAAGCCCGTGGGCGCATCCGTGCGCGGCCGGTTCGCCCGCTCATACAACAGGAACGAAACCCCAGCAACCACAATCAGGATGGCCACGAGGGCGAGGGCCCTTTTCATTCTTATTTGCCCTCCTGTTTCGGGGGCTTAGCATAGTCCATACAAAAGCCCGTCGTAATTGAGTCTCGGGCGGATTTACCGGCAATGCTGACGTGGTCTAAAACCACTTTGGGTCACACTTACCCACGACTCAGGAACTACTCTGATTTGCCTCGCATTCGCTGGGATTTGAGAAGAAGCAGAAAGAGCAGCGCAGTCCTAAACAAAGCGGACGACACCACAGCCAGGTTCGTCCCGGGCTCCTCCGGTTAGAGATAAAGTCCTCAACGTCTTAAAAGGGTAGCCTGCAGGGGAATCGCCGTGAATCCCACTTGTGGTATAGCCTCCTATGGTCTCTTGGAGTCGATTGTGGTTACTTTGGCGTCAAATCGGCGAAATTGATTTTGTCTATCAAAGCTTTCTGCGCGGGGCCATTCCTGATGAAACTTTCGGACAGCTGCAGTTCATGGGTGTGTCACCGGCATTCCGGAAGTATTGGTTAATAAACATTCCGGTACTCCTTCGGCGTCTGCGAAGTTCGCTGGTCTGCCTAGTATGATGTTCATCAATCAAAGCAATCGGCGCTCAAAGCCTTCGGGGCTGGGCTATACTGGCCGTCGTGCTGCCTTGAGTTTCCGGGCAACGGCCACACCCGGACTCCGCAACCATGTGAGTTCTTTGAGGAAATGACCGCAGTGAATCAATGGAAAAGCTGGATCCGGAGGCTGGGGCATCCGGAAAAGCCGAGGCCTGAAAGGCGAATCCCATCAGGGTTTCTAGCCTGGCAGACAAACAACCCCGCTCCGAAGCCATCGACCATCAAAGACATCAGCTCAGCCGGGCTTTATTTGCTCACAAATGAACGCTGGCCCGTTGATGAGTTGATCCCGTTGACAATAGAACTGGAAGGTTTGCCGGAGAACAGTGCGGAGGAGCGTATTCAAGTGCAGGCGCGGGTTGCTCGGCACGACGAAGATGGCATCGGATTAGCGTTTGTTTTGCCCTCCGGCCTTGACGCAGACCTTTGGGAGGTTCTGGTTGGCAATGCCGTCGTTCTTACCGACCCAAAGGCCCTCTTATACACGCTCAGGTTGCTCCGCACCACCCTCTTCCTGTATCGGCTATGTCGCGAGGAAGCCAGCCAAGCCCTTCAGTTGCTTGGCGGCGAACTGGATGAACCTCGAACCGAGATCGCTATGGAGATTGCGCTCGGCGCGGAAAGGCTGCTGGCTTCAGAACCCGGCGCTGACAACATGCGCGCTCATCCACAGATTGTCGCCGGCATACTCAAATATGGTTCATGGGCGCATGATGACTTGACAACCCAGTTATGGATTGGCCTGTTGGCCACATCCTGCCATGTCGATGCCATCGACGAATCCAGCCACGCCTTTGTCGATCTTCTTGTGAATGTTACACCGGCCCAGGGCCTGATCCTGGTTACTGCATGCAAGAAGGCGCTGGAGCGCAGGCCAGAAACCGGGCATCTTCCCTCGGCGCGCGTCATCTATACACCGCAAGAGATGATTCGGCTCACTGGTATATACGATCCGACAAGGATTGCTGTGGAGATCTCATATTTATTCAACGCGGGATTGATTGATAAAGTTTTCGATTTCACGTCCTATGTTTCTACTGAGAGCCTTGATATCACTCCTACCCGCCTGGGCCTGGAACTGTACGATCGCTGCAAAGCTGATCGCATCCAGCCGCATTCGCCGCTCGACGAATCGGAGAGCGCCCAACCCTCGCTGTAGTCTGATGGCTCCGCAGTAAATGAGCGGCCCCCCCTTCAGCCGCGGGAATCCTAACCGTAGCGGGCCAGTACTGAGACCGCGTGATTTTGTAACGGCTGGAGCTGTAGCGCCGGTCTCCTGACCGGCTGTAGTGCGGGTCTCCTGACCCGCGCCCGTCTAAAGATTATGACGAAATCACGCGATCAGAGCATAAGTCTGTCATCCTGAGCAATCAAAAATCGACTGTCATCCTGAGCGAGCTTAGGCGCATGAAATGCGCCAAAGCGAGTCGAAGGACCTGCGGTTGCTTTTGCCTTTCGCTTTGTATCGGGGCTTGGCTTTAGCCAAGCCGCAAACCACCCACCCATTCTTCAAAAACAAAGCACTCGGCTCCGCCCTCCCCGCCTTCCGACTCGCTGACTTGCCGATTCGCCGGCCCGCTAGCTCCGCCAGCCCCGCTAACCCCGCTAACTCCGCTAGACTTATTGCGACGACTATTTCTCCCAAGAAGGAACCTGCTCCCTTGGAAAAAATCACCCTCCTCACCCCAGCCGCCGCCGCGCTGAAGCGCCCCCTGCTTCGCTGCCTCACCGTCCTCCTATTGGCTATTGGCTACTGGCTACTCCCTGCCTCTTCCTTTCCTGCGCTTGCCCAGAAGCTTCAGCTGATGCCGCAAGCGCAGGCGCCGGTGCCCGTCTCCCTCGAGGACCGCCGCAAAGCCCTCAACGACATCTTCCACGAGTGCTGGGAGGACCGGCTCAGGCACGATCCCGAGTTTGCCTCGTCCCTCGGCGACAAGCGCTACAACGACCAGACCAGCGACTACTCCGTGCAGGCCGTGAACGACGCGCTGGCGCGGGAGCAGAAGTTCCTGCTGCGCCTGGCGGCCATCGACCCCACCGGGTTCACCGATCAAGAGAAGATCAGCCAGGACCTGCTCATTCGACGATTTGAATTGGACGAGGAGGGCGCGGAGTTCAAGGAGTGGGAGATGCCGGTGAACCAGATGGGCGGCATCTACAGCGACTATCCGCGGCTTGCGGCCGAGCTGAGCTTCGCCACGGTGAAAGACTACGACGATTGGATCGCGCGCCTGCACGCGTTGCCCACGGCCTTTGCGCAGGTGACTGAGAACATGTCGATCGGCATGGAGGACGGGCGCGTGCCGCCCAAGTACCTGCTCGAAAAGACGCTCGACGAGGTGAAGCAGCTGGCCAACCAGAAGCCCGAAGACTCGCCGCTCGCCTTGCCCCTCAAAGCGTTTCCCGCAACCATTCCCGCCGCCGAGCAGGAGCGCATCAAGACCGCAATGCTGGATGCGATCACGAAAGAGGATCTTCCCGCCTACCTGCGCTTCGCGCGTTTCATTGAAGTGAGCTATATTCCCGCTGGACGCTCCAAGCCCGGCATCGATTCCCTGCCCGACGGAAAGAAGTACTACCAGTTTCTGATCCAGCAAACCACGACGACCGACCTTACCGCGGACCAGATTCACCAGATCGGCCTCGACGAAGTAAAGAAAGACGAAGCCGAGATGCTGGCCATTGCGCAGAAGCTCGGCTTCCAGGATCTGAAGAGCTTCCGCGACAGCCTGAAGAGCAATCCCAAGCTGCACCCGGCTTCGGCCGATGCCTTGCTCGATGCCTATCGCGGCTACCTGAAGCCGATGCAGGCCAAGCTGCCTGAGCTTTTCGGCACGCTTCCCAAGGCGCCGTTCGAGGTGGTCGC
>Ga0181520_10007943_pt1 | contig 15329 bp, 13 predicted proteins | sample PEATcosm2014_Bin_29_FD_132451 | JGI IMG/M metagenome (GOLD analysis project Ga0181520, IMG submission 132451) | Peatland microbial communities from MTU Mesocosm Facility, Houghton, MI, USA - PEATcosm2014_Bin02_30_metaG | ecosystem: Environmental > Terrestrial > Soil > Wetlands > Peat | place...
CTGTGGCCATGGAGTGCCAGGAACTGGACCTTACGCTGAAGCTGAACCAGATTCAGGTGATCGGAACGCATAATAGCTACCACGCCGGCATTCCGCCCAGCGAAAGCCATCTTTGGAGGGTCAGGGCACTTTCGGCTTGGGAAGGCCTGGACTACAAACACGAACCGCTCACGCAGCAACTGGATAGCGGCGTTCGCCAGATCGAGCTCGATATCTTTGCTGACAGCCTGGGCGGCCGTTACGCGCACCCGACCGGGCTCGAGATGGTGGCTGCGGCGCACCTTCCGCCCGATCCGCCGTTCGACCCTGAGGGTTTGATGATGCAGCCCGGCTTCAAGGTGATGCACGTGCAGGATCTCGACTTTCGCAGCGTGTGCCAGCCCTTCAAGGCCTGTCTTGAAGAGGTGCGCGGCTGGTCGCATCGGCATCCCGGCCACATTCCGATCTTTATCCTGGTGGAAACCAAGCAGGAATCAACGCAGGGCCCGCTGCATCTGACGGAAGCAGAGCTGTTCACGACGAAAACATTCGACGCGCTGGACGCCGAGATTCGCTCGGTGTTTCCGCCGGAAGAAACGATTACACCCGACGACGTGCGCGGAACTTACGAAACACTGAACGAGGCGGTGCTGGCCGGCAATTGGCCCACACTGAAGAGCGCGCGCGGCAAGGTGATCTTCCTGATGGACCAACGGCCCGTGGGCCCGGTGTATCTCGAAGGACACCCGTCGCTGCGCGGACGCATCCTGTTTACCAACGCCGTGCCCGGCGAGCCCGATGCCGCGTTCACTGAATTGAACGACGGGCCCGCGAGCAAGATCGAACGGCTGGTGCAGCAGGGTTACCTGGTGCGTACGCGCACCGATGACAGCACCCGCGAGGCACGCATCAACGACACGCGACGGCGCGACGCGATGATCCCGAGCGGGGCGCAGATCCTGAGCACGGATTATCCGGCGAGCGAACCGGCGCGCTGGGAGGGCCACTACTTTGTGGCTCTTCCCGGAAATGTGGCCGCGCGATGCAACCCGGTCAATGCGCCGGATGGTTGCGGGCCAAAGTGAAGCGGGGCAAAGTGCTGCGCCGCGGTGCGGTGCAGCGTCAGGATCCGAGGCGCGGAGAAAGGCAATGCGTCAGGGCCTGATCTCGACCGGCGTGCCGATCGGTACCAGATTCCAGATCTCGTCGATCTCTTCATCGGTGACCGCGATGCAACCCAGCGTCCAGTCGTAAAGGCGATGCGCCGCGCCCACCGAGCCCATGCCGTTGGGCAAACCGTGAATCATGATGGCTCCGCCGGGCGCGACGCCGAGTTTGGCCGCGCGTTTGCGGTCTTCAGCGTTCGGATAAGAAACGTGCAGCGCCTTGTGGTAATGGCTCTGGGCGGTGCGGCAATCGATAATGTAGTGGCCCTCCGGGGTTCGTCCGTCGCCCTCGCGCTCCTTCGGCGCCAGTCCGCCGCGGCCCAGCGCCACTTTGTAGGTGCGGATCACTTTGCCGCCCTGCAGCAATTCAAGAATGTGATCCTTCTTGAGAATCAGGATCGAGTCGGCTTTTTGCGGAGGAGGCGCTTGCTGGGGCAGCAGCGGGACGGCAAAGCTGAGGATTGCAAACCAGGCCGCGGCGTGTATCCACTTTCCGAACTTGCCGGCACGCGATTGCATGCGCTCACTCTACTACAGGCCGGCGCAGAACCGGCTAATCGAGGTGAAAGACTTCCTCCATCGCGGCCCACCAGTCGCCCTCGCCGCGGTCGGGCAGAGGACTTTGCATGGGCATCATGATGGCCCACCACTCCTGCGTGGTCTTATCGGCGGCCATCCGCGCCATGTCGGCGGCAAAATCAGTACCGTGATATTCGAAGTAACTGAAGAGCGTGTGATCGCGCAGGTAGATAGAGTAGTTACGGATGTTGCAGGCGTGGATCATTTCAAGCACCGCGGGCCAGACGGCAGCGTGATGCTCCTTGTACTTTTGCTCAGCCTCAGGCTTGAGGCCGATCACCATTCCGTAGCGTTTCATGCGATCTCCCGGAAAAAATCAATCATAATTCGGTTACGGCCAACTCTGCGAGGCCAGGAGGCTCACGATGTCGATGGGGGAGGACACGATAAGTCCGGATGGACGATGGGGAATCGTTTGGGTGGTCATAAAGGATTTCTGCGCCTACTTCGAATCCGATACCACGTATGAGGTCCGGGTGTACGATGTCGCCACCGGCAACCTCCTGACAACCTTCATTCGCGGTGAATTCGAAAATAGCGAAGGGGCAACGAACTCCGGGGTCCGCGCTGTTCAATTTGCAGCGGACAGTTCGGCGGTGATAGCCACTTACGAAGACGGCCGGACGGAAACGGTAGCCCTTCCGCCTGAACGTTCATAACTCCCCTTGACCCCTCGCGAAATCAGAGTCATCCCAGGTCGGGCAAATCGAACTCGCCGAGTTGGAGCGGGTAGACGCCGTGTTCGCGCACCAGCCGCACCACGTAGTCGTAGCTCTCGCCGGAAACGTTCGAAGGCACCGAGTGGTCGGACTGAAAAATAAATCCACCGCCCTTGGCCGCGTTCAGCTTGGTGAGCACGGCGGCGCGCAGCTCTTCTTTCGTGCCCGCGGCCCACAGTTGCACGTCCATGTTGCCGCAGAATCCAAGCCGGTGGCCGAGCCGGCGGCGCAAATCCACCGCATCAAGGCCGGCCTTGTACTCAAGCGGATTGTAGGCATCGACACCGATCTCGATAAAGTCCTCGAAGATGCGGTTCACGTTGCCGCAGCCGTGATAAATCACAGGCAGCCCGTGGCTGTGACACTCGTCGATCATGGCCTTGACTCCGGGCTTGAAGTGCTGGCGCCAGAAGGCGGGCGAAAAGAGCATACCTTTCTTGTAGGCCACGTCGCCCCAGATGATGATGCCGGCCAGGCGGCCAGGCGCCGCCTTGATCTGCGCGCGAAGAATGCCCAGATTGAATTCGTGCAGCCGCGCGACGAAGCGGGCGATGGCGTCGGGGTACTCGGCCATCCACATCATCACGTTCTCCGTGCCCACGATGCGCCAGATCATCTCGTGCGCCTCGCACGCGCCGCCGTAGACAGGAAAATCCTTGTACTCGGCGGCAACGCGATCGACAAACGGCGCAAGATTGCGCTCGAAGCCATCGCCCACACCATTGATCTGGTCGTCGCCGGCGCGGAAATAGCGGCGTTCGTCGAAGGGGTCGTCGAATTCGAAAGCCTCCATCTTCTCGATGGTGTCGGTGTCAAAGGCGACAAAGGCCGGCATGGGCAGGTCGAATCTCTTGCGGATGGTTGCGCCGAAACCGGTGTGGACCGTGACCTCCGTCTCGTCGTCGCGAAGGATGTCGAACTCGCGGATATGAGGGTCCATGTTCGGCGCCACGACGCGCCAGTCGAGATCGTAATAGCGGTAGATATCGGTGTCGGCTGCCAGGCCCAGCTCGCGGCGCCAGCGGCTCAAAAAGCCGCCCCAAAAGAAATCGCTGACGGGCACGCGATCGGGCTCTTCGTGGCGCAGCGCCCTGTTCATCCGTTTCAGCTTGGCGAGGCAGTTCGCGGTTCTTTCCATCTTTCTGTCGTCCTTGCTCCGGCGTGCAGCGGCTGCAGCACATCCGGCCTTGCGTGAACCCTTTTCCAGCGCGGCCTGTGCGATTGAAGCCCATATATTAGTCCAGAAGCGCGGCGATTCCTAGGCCATATTCACGCTTGCAGGCAAGGGCGGTTATGATCAATGTGCTTTGATGCAGGCTGTGACGGCGCAGTCCAAATTGCGGAATGCGCTTCCGGGCGACTCCGGCGCATCCGGGTGACCGAATCGGATCGCGGAATTGGCGGACGGTTGCATCATGCAGACGGAATATGGAGGAGATATGAGCACGAGTTTCACGCAGCGGCGCGAGTTTTTGAAGCAGGCGGGATTGATGGGAGGGCTGGGGTCGGCGGCGATCATGGCGGGATTGCCGGAGAGCGCCATGGCTTTCGGCGGCGGAGCGGCGCGCATTGTGGAAGATGCGGCTGTGCCCGTACAGGCTGACGAAACACCGAAGTATCGCATCAAGTTTGCCGTGTGCGGCATGAGCCACGATCACATTTATGGAATGATTGGCGCCGTGCAGCGCGGCGGTGGCGAACTGGTGGCCGCGTGGGGCGGCGAAGAAGACAAGCTGGCGGTGTTTCGCAAGCGCTTTCCCGATGTGAAAATCGCGAAGACGCAGGACGAGATTCTCGACGATCCCGCGGTACAACTGGTGCTGACCTCGCAGATTGCCAGCGAGCGCGCCGGGATCGCCGTGCGCGCCATGAAGCGCGGCAAGGACTTCCTGAGCGACAAGCCCGGCATGACGACCCTCGAGCAACTGGCCGATGTGCGCAAGACCATCGCCGAGACCAAGCGGATTTACGCAATTCTCTACAGCGAACTGCTGGAGGTGAAGGCGGCAGTATACGCCGGGGTTCTGGTGCGGCAGGGCGCGATCGGCAAGGTGATTCAGACCATCAACATTGCGCCGCATCAGATTGTCCAACATGCGGGCGACGCAGGCGGCAGCGGCGGCCGGCCCGATTGGTTCTGGAACCCCGATCAGTTCGGCGGAATTCTGTGCGACATCGGCTCGCACCAGGTGGATCAGTTCCTGTTCTTCACGGGATCGACCGAGGCCGAAGTGGTGGAATCGCAGATCGCCAACGTGCGCCATCCCAATCGTCCGCGCTTCCAGGATTTTGGCGATATGGTATTGCGCGGCAATCGTGGGCTGGGCTACGTGCGGCTCGATTGGTTCACGCCAGATGGTCTGGGCACCTGGGGCGACGGGCGGCTGTTCATTCTGGGCACCGAAGGTTATATGGAGGTGCGCAAATACACCAACGTCGGCGTGAGCCACAATGGCAACAACCTTTTTGTGGTCGACCAGAAGCAGGCGCGGTATATCGACTGCAATGCCATGCCGCTGCCTTTCGGGCCGCAGTTTGTGGCCGACATCGTGAACCGCACGCACCTGGCGCAGAACCTGGACGAAGCGCTGCTGGCTGCGGAGCTGGTGCTCAAAGCGCAGAAGAATGCGAAATGGGTAACGCTGCAGGAATAGAGATCGGCGGTTCAGGAACGGAGGCGGCGATGCATTGCGGCGCGTGATTCATTCGGACTGGTGCTCCGTGCTGCCCGCAGCCGTTTTAGCAGATGGGAATTCCATGCGAATCGTGGCCCCGCCGCCGCTCCGGTTGCGTCCACTCACCTGGCCGCCGTGCAGTTTCACCGCGCGCTCGGCGATGGCCAGCCCCACTCCGAATCCGCCCGTCTCCTGGCTCCGTGCGCGGTCCACGCGGTAGAACGGGCGGAAGATGGCGCCGATTTCCGTCTCCGGAATTCCCGGTCCGCGATCGCTGACTTCCACCACGCACACAGAACGGCCCGCCTTGTCCTGCCGCGCGGCTACGCGAATCTCCACCTCGGTCCCCGGGTTGGTGTACTGGATGGCATTGCGCAGCACGTTTTCGATGGCGCGATAGAGCAGGTGACGGTTGCCCTGCACCGTGCAGTCGTTTTCGCCGAGGAATACCACACTGCTCTGGCGCTGCGAGGCCTCGTATTGAGCGTCCGGAATCATCTGCGCCACAATCTGATTCAGAGACACAGGCTCGAAGCGGTCGATTCTCTCGATGGCTTCCATGGAAGAGAGCGTGAGCAGCTGGCCGATCAACTGGTTGAGCTTTTCCGTCTCGCGCTCCATACGGTTGAGCTGCGTAACCATTTCCGGAGAAGCATCTTCCCGCGCCAACTCCAGCGCCACGCTTAGCCGCGCAAGCGGCGAACGCAGTTCGTGCGAAACATCGCGCAACAAGAGCTGCTGCGCCCCCACCAGCGACTCCAACCGCTCCGCCATGTGGTTAAAGTCATGGAGTAGCGCGTGAAATTCGTCTCCCGAAGAAAAGCGCGAGCGGCCGACCGGCTCCTTGACGCGCGCCTTCAGATTCCCATGCGCCAGTTCGCGCGCCGCTTTGCGCAGTCGGGCAATGGGACGCGTAAAGAATAAAACCAGCACGAACGTCGTCAGTCCGCCGATCACAATCGCCACGGGAAGCGTGGGCGACGCGAGATGCACCAGGTCATCGAGCAACCTATGGGGCCGCTCCACGTGTGGCCGGGCGAGCAGGAAAAAATAGGTTTTGCCGCTCGACGACGTAATGGGAACACGCCAGATAAACTGCTCACCCGCCTGGCTGCTCGTAATGCGTGTTGGATTGACCGCGCTGGCCGGAGGAAGGGGCAGGCCGGGGGCATGGCACAGGTCGCGCCCCGCAGCGTCCTTCAAGGCGATCTGCTGCTCGATTTCCGCGCCCAGGGCATCCACCGCCGCGCAACCGCCGGATTCATACGCCGCTGCTGCACGCCGCGCATCGTTTTCCAGGCTGCTGTGCAATCCGTCGAAAAGCGCATCCGGGCTTTCGAAATGATGGCGCACGATAAGCACGGTCGAGATCGCGAAGATCAGGCTCTGCGCAATCCAGAAGATCGCGAAAATCTTGAAGAAAAGACTGCGCATGCGTCAGCCCTCCGCTGCCTGCCTGGCCGTGTTGACGGCAAGCTGATAACCCGCGCCGCGAATTGTCTTCACCTGTTCGTCGCGCGAGCCATCTTCGCTGAGTTTGCGCCGCAGGCGGCTCACGTGCATGTCGAGGCTGCGGTCGAATGGATCGAGCTTCCGCCCCAGCACGCTCTCTGAAAGCTGCTCGCGCGAAACGACCTTGCCCGGAAAGCGCATCAACATTTCAAGGAGCGCGAATTCCACGCCGGTCAATTCGATCTTCTTTCCCGCCTGTAGCACCGATCGCGCGGCGGCATCCAGTTCCAGATCGTCAACGCGCAGCAATGCCGGCTCGCTTTTGGCCGCCGAGCCCGAACGCCGGCGCAGGATGGCGCGCATGCGCGCCAGCAGCTCCCGCGGGTTGAACGGCTTGGGCAAATAATCGTCGGCGCCGATTTCGAGACCCACGATGCGGTCAACATCTTCGCCGCGCGCGGTCAATAGCATTACGCTCACGTCCGACACCGCGCGGATCTGCTTGAGCACCTCGAAGCCATCCAGCCCGGGCAGCATCGCATCCAGCAGGATCAGCGCCCAGTCCCTGGCACGCGCGGTCTTCAGGCCTTCGTCGCCGCGATGCACCGCGTGCACGCGAAATTCGTATCGCCCCATGTAGTCCGTGAGCATGGAGCAAAGTTCAACATCGTCGTCGATGAGCAGGATATCTTCCATCGCATATTTCCGCTTCTTCGAGACTACGCCCGTTGCAGCGGAAAACGGCCGCGAAAATTGTAACAGATGGTAAAGCGCGCCCGAAGGAATTCTGGGCCTACTTCACATTCCTCCAGTCCAGAATCACCTTGCCCGCATTGCCGGAGCGCATCGCCTCAAACGCCGCTTCGTATTCATTCCACGGGAAGCGGTGGGTGATCACCCCGGAGATATCGACGCCCGATTCCAGCATGACCGTCATCTTGTACCAGGTCTCGTACATCTCGCGGCCGTAAATGCCCTTGATGGTGAGCATGTTGAAAATCACCCGGCGCCAGTCCATCGGCATCTCTTTGGCAGGAATGCCGAGAATCGCGATCTTGCCGCCATGACTCATGTTGGCGATCATGTCGCGCAGGGCATGCGCATTGCCCGACATCTCAAGGCCCACATCGAACCCTTCCACCATTCCCAGTTGCTTCTGCACGTCCGTGAGCGGCACCTCGCCGGGATGCACTGCGAGAGTCGCGCCCATCTTGCGCGCCAGTTCCAATCGAACTGGGTTCAGGTCGGTGATCACGACGTGCCGCGCGCCCGCGTGTTTCACCACCGGAATCGCCATGAGCCCAATCGGCCCCGCGCCCGTAATCAGCACATCTTCGCCCAGAACCGGAAACGAGAGCGCCGTGTGCACCGCGTTGCCAAAAGGATCGAAGATCGCGGCAACCTCTTCCGGGACGCTTGCGCTGTGCTTCCAGATGTTGGTCATGGGCAACGCAATGAACTCCGCAAATGCTCCGGGCCGATTGACGCCGACGCCCCGCGTCGAGGCGCAAAGATGCCGCCTGCCGGCAAGGCAATTCCGGCATCGGCCGCACACCACGTGCCCTTCCCCGCTCACGATGTTGCCCGCGAAAAAGTCGTTCACATTCGCGCCCACCGTGACGACCTCGCCGACGAACTCGTGTCCGATGGCCATGGGCACAGGGATGGTCTTTTGCGCCCACTCGTCCCACTCGTAAATGTGCACGTCGGTGCCGCAGATGCCGGTGTAGTGCACGCGCACCAGGACATCGTTGATTCCGATTTCCGGTTCAGCGATGTCTTCGAGCCAGAGGCCGCGCTCGGCTTTGCTTTTGACCAATGCTTTCATCGATCGAACTCCTCTATCGGTCATTATCCGCGCGCTTTCTGCCTGCGGCGCGAGAATGTTTTTAGGCGTCCAGCGGTTACCGCGCAGCCGTTAGCACCGCCAGCAACTCTTCGCTTGTGAGGGGCAGCGCATTGGCCTGCATGCTGCTGGCGCGGGCCGCCTTCTCCACGACAGCAGGCAAATCAGCTTCCGCAATTTCCCAGGCGCGCAGCCCGGGAATGTCGAGCTCGGCGCAAAGCGCGCGTACCCACTCGATGCCTTCCTCCGCGCTGGCTTCATTCCGGCCGGTAAGCAGGCGCGCGATCGTGGCGTAGCGTTCCAATGCCGGATTTTGCGGTGCACGCGCCCGCAACGCGGTTACATTGGCCGCAATGCCGTGCGGCAACAGCGCCGCGCACAGTGCTCCATGCGGCGCCTTCCACTGGCCACCCAGCGGAGCCGCCAGGCCATGCACCACGCCCAGTCCGGCATTGGCCAGCGCCAATCCACCGAACAGGCTTGCCAGCGCCATGTCGCGGCGCGCCTCTTGGTCGCTTCCGTCGCGGTACGCGCGGCCGAGCGCCCTGGCCACGCGCCCCATCCCTTCCACACAAATTGCATCCACGAGTGGATTGGCGCGCACGCTGACATACGGCTCGATAAGCTGCGTCAGCGCGTCCAAACCGGTATACGCGGTGACCGCAGGCGGCAGCGCGTAGGTCAGCTCGGGATCCACCAGCGCGATTCGCGGCAACATCATCGAGCTGCGCAAGCTCGCCTTCACGCCGTGCTCCGCCGATCCCAGTACCGCGTTGCGCGTCACTTCGCTGCCGGTGCCGGCGGTCGTTGGTACGGCAATGAACGGCAGCGGCTGCACCGCAATCGCGCGCCCATTTCCCACCACTTCGAGAAATTCCAGCGGCTCGCCGCCGTTGGTGGCGATAGCGGCAATCGCTTTGCCTGCGTCGATGGCGCTGCCCCCGCCCATCGCGATCACGACATCGCAGCCGGCGTCCTGCGCGCGCCGCGCGCCCGCGCGCACCAGTTCAACGGTGGGTTCGCCGGACACACTGAACGTCTCTGCTTCGAGCGCCGAGACAAGCCATGCCGCGCGCTCGGTGCTTGCACCGGTCACCACCAGCGGGCGTGCACCAAAGCTGCGCGCCAGTTCAGGAAGTGTGGCAGCCGTGCCTTCGCCGAAGACAATGCGCGTTGCGGTCGCGAATTCGAAGCGCATGGTTCTACCAGCCCTGAGGATCTGGGAAGACGGCGTGGTACTGCGCTCTTTGCCGTGGCTCGGCCATCATGGGCGCCACCGCATCGCGCCACTTCGCGTAGTGTGCGGTCTCTTTATGCGCGGCCGCCGCTTCCGGCGTGCGGTAGACCTCGGTGAGCACAAACCGTGTCGCGTCGTCCTCAAGTTGCATCACGTCGAAACGCGCAATGCCCGGCTCCTGCACGCTCGCGCGGGCGTTCTCGATGGTGGCCTGCCTGAACTCCTCGACGGACTCGGGCTTGACGTGCACGTGCACGTGAACAATCAGCATCGCATTTGCCTCCGCTCCTTATCCTACCGCCAGGCTGTCCTGTTCGGGCAGAAGGTTCCCGCTGCCTCGCCGAACATTGGCTGGGCGCGGTTCAAGCGGACGATTTCTGCAAGTGCGGAAAAGATGTTGAATGAGACGGAAGCGGCCATTCAAGAAACCGCTCACCGGTCTTGCTGAGCCAACGGATCGATGGAACATTGGTCATTATGCCGGGATCGGCTCGGGTGCCGGCTTCGCCAGCAGGACGCCGAGGGCGCAACTCGCCATGCGCGCCAGTTCTCCGTCGGCGCGGCTGGTGAGAACAATCGGAACTTTCGCTCCAACCACAACGCCCGCGGCCAACGCTCCGGCCAAATACTGAAGCTCCTTGAACAGGATATTTCCAGCTTCCAGATTGGGAACCATAAGAAGATCCGGATCTCCCGCCACCGGCGATTTGATCTTCTTGATCTTTGCGGCGTCGCTGGAAATGGCATTATCGAACGCCAGCGGACCGTCGACGATGGCCCCGGTAATCTGTCCGCGATCGACCATCTTGCAAAGAGCGGCGGCATCGAGCGTGGATGGAATGGCGGGGTTGACTGATTCGACCGCCGACAGGATGGCCACCTTCGGACTCGCGACCTCGAGCGTATTCAACATGTCGATCGCATTCTGCAGAATGCTGATTTTGGTCTCGAGGTCCGGCTGAATATTAACCGCCGCATCGGTAACGAAGAGAGTCTTGTGATAGGACGGAACATCCAGAGCAAACACATGACTGATGCGCCTTCCTGTGCGCAGGCCTCCTTCGCGTGAGACGACGGCGCTCATGAGCTCGTCGGTGTGCAGGGAGCCCTTCATGAGCATTTGCACCTCGCCTTTGCGAGCCATTTCAACGGCCCGGATGGCCGCCATGCGGCTGTTTTCGATGTCAACGATCCGAACGGTTCCCAGGTCGAGTTGCAAAGCACTGGCCACACTGCGAATCTTCGCCTCCGAACCTACAAGAATCGGAACGATCAATTTATCCTTGAACGCCTGAATCGCGCCACCGAGAGATACTTCGTCGCACGGCCAGACAATCGCAGTTCTCACGGCCGGTTTCGAGGTCGCACGCGCGATCAAACCAAGGTAGTGGCGATAGGGATTGTTGACCACAAGCTGCGGCACGGGGAGAGTGGACCAGCGCGATTTTTTCTCAGGCGCCATGAGCCGGGCAGAGCCCGAAAAAATCGGCGTACCGGCGCCATTGCTTGCTTCGCAATCGAAGTCAATCGTCTTGGTCGCATCGTCCTTGGCCGTAACCTGCACCTTGACGAGAATGCGATCTCCGACGCGGATGCGGTTGTGGAACGAGAGGCTGACGTTGGTTAGCGTGCATCCTGGCCCCGGTATGTTCATGCTGAAGAGACCTGAAATGAGCGAGGCGCACCACATGTTTGGCCCGGTCGGAGGGATTCCCCCGGCGCGATCGATAAGTTCATCAGTATTCAGAACCGAATGAAACCCGGAAATCGATGCGAATGCCATCGCGTCATCCGTAGTGAGAACGTGCTCCGTCCCGGCTGTGTCGCCCACTGCAATCTCGTCGTATGTCTTGCTCTCAATAAATCCCAGATTCATGCAGATCCCTTCCGGCTCAGGCTCCGTCCGTTATGAAGCCTACGGCAATCGTACGATCTGCAAGCGCCGTTCAAAGTGACTGCAATCACCGATGCCAAATGAAGCGCCTGTGACGCTTGCGCCGCGATCTCCGCCGGGGCAGGCGGCATGCGCAGTAGTTGTCGGTGAGGTAGCCCTCGTAGCTCATCCAGCGCTTCGTTTAGCCGGGGTCCAGGTTATTGCGCAGGATGTTGTTCCGCAGCTCAACTTCCTGGTTCGGTTCCATCCAAGTCTGTTCGGCGACGCCTTTGCCGCCGTTGCCCTCGGCAAGGCTGGCTTCGACAATCAACTTCCGGGATTCGGCGATGCGGACGCCGTCGAGAGCGTTGCGCGCAATCTCACAGTCGCGGATCGCTACATCGTGCCCGAAGCTCAAAGCGATGCCGTTGCCAAACATGGAATCGCACAGCCGCGAGCCGATGATGCTGACATGGGAGACATGAACGAGGTTGAGGTTGTGGTTCTTGCCGGGTCCGGGTGGCACCGCGCCTCCATTCCCCGAGAAATCGCAATTGACGACATCGAGACCGTCGACGCCGCAAATGTAAACGCCGGAGAAGATGCAATTGCGGACAGTGAGGTGTTCGAATTTGAGGTTGCGCTGCATGGTTTTGCTCTCAGCGAGAAAGAGGATGCCGGCGCGGATAGGACCATGCAGGGTGCGACGCCTCTGCACATCGCTGTTGGGATCGCGAGAGGCTTGCGGCGTTGCCGCGCCTTCAATAACAAAGTCGCGAAGGACTACATCGTGCAGGTCGGGCTCGGCGTTTACCATGGCGGCTTCATATTTAGTTTTTGCGGGATCGAGGAACAACTCGCAGTCGATGCCGGAGCCGGCGATGGTGACTCCACTAGGGACACGCAGCGTGGCGGGCAGCGTGTGGAGGCCGGAGGCAAGTTTCACCGTGCCTCCGCCAAGTACCTTGAGCTTGTCGAGCGCGGCCTGAATCGATTCGCCGGGAGCGACGGCGATAGCATCGGCTGGCGCGGTGGCTGCTGGCGCGGGCTGTGCACCGGCAGTGGCGGCTATCTTCGACGGCGCAGGCGCAGGCTGCAACCTGGTGGGAGCGGAGCCGCCGCGAAAGAATGTTAGAACGCCGCGGGAGTGGTCACGGGCGCGCAGAGCTGCCTTCTCGGTATACGGCAAATCAATGTGCTTGACGGAACGGAAATGTTGCAATACGCCCTCGTAGACGTCGCTGAAGCGGCTACGGGTGTCAACGATCTTGCCGTAAGCGTGGACCTTCTCGCCGAGCAGCAGACTCGCCGTGTATTCGTAGCCGAGGGCGATACGGTTATCGGCCTCACCGAAGAGATCGACGCCCTGGTTCCACGCGATGATCGATGTACGCGCCAGATAGCCGAGACCGAGTTGCACATGGCCCTGGTCGCGGCATGTTTCCTCGCACTGGCCGCTGGGATAGATGTAGCGCGTGATGCCGCCGTTGACGAGGCCGACTCGGTAGTGATGGTAGACCTCGTCCATGAGCTTATGGTCATCACAGAAGATGCCGATGGAGAGCAGCGTGAACATGATGGCGGCATCCCAGTTGCCGTTTGCCTCCGGGTAGAACATGCGCAGAAGAGGCACATAAACGGTAAGCAGCATGCGCTTGAATTGTGCCAATGATTCGCCACGCCATGCCGGATAGGAGGCACGCAGGATTTCGGCCGCGTTCGAGAATTCGCCGCCCGTCCATCCCGCGAGGAGCATGGCGTCGTTCTCATAAAAGTCGACCAGGGTCGCGGACCATGCGTCGAAGATCTCGATCGCCTTGCGCGCATAGGCCTCGTCGCCGGTGACGAACCATTGCAAGACGTGGCTGGTGGCGGCGTTGGCGCTGGCGGATAACTCCGCACCGCCTATTTGCCCTGCGCCGAAAGCGCCGCGAATCACGTGCGCGAAGGGCTTCGGCTTGAAGTCGAGCGAGGAGTTCGGCTCGGCCTGCAGGCGATCCCACGCGGACTTCCATGGTTCTTCCTGGGCTTTGACCCTGGCCTTCATGAACTCCAGATCGGAGCGCGTCTGCAAAATGCCGGGGTGAACGATCGAGTGGCGAGCTGCATTGGGGCTGAAGGCGGCAGCCCCTTCCGGATGGTGCGCGGCGGAGCTACCCTTCAGTGCGCCGGGGACCTGCGCCAAACCGGGCAAGGAAGCTGCGGCCAGGCCGGCGCCCGACTGCAAAAGAAATGCACGTCTCTTCATGTGTTCGACCTCTCCGACGGGGCAACTCTCGCAAGTGACATTTGCGTTCCCGAATACTTAACTTCCGCGAATAACAAACAGAAATTCTTTTTGCGCAAGCAAGAAGAATCACTTTGCGCTCACGCTCACTGCAGATTCTCCCGTTTTCACATTGAGGCTCCAGGGCTGGGGTGGTGGCAGGTGCATGGAGCCATCGCCCATCTCGAGCGGCATCCAGAAGTAACGCGAGTCCCACAGCGCCTTCGGGCGCCAGATATCTCCCATAAATATGACGGTCGTCTTCCTGGAAACAGTCACCTTCAGGAGCATCGTCGACTGCGAATCGTAGTTGTTCGCCTCGGGCGGGGCCAGATTGTTGAACTCGGTCCATGGTCCGGTGAGCGCTGGCGCAGTGGCGTAAACATTGGGGTTCGGCCGCCAGCCGGTCATGTGCGAACCCACCACGTAGTAAAGGTTGCCGTAATGCACCAGCGCGCCGCCTTCCAACGGAGCGGGAATGAAGCAGGTTTTCTCCAGGCTCATGAAGTCGCCGGTCAGTTTCGCAAGAAAGAAACCTTTGGTCGGACGCGACTCGAAGATCAAGTAGGCTGACCCGTCATCATCCACAAATTGCCCGATGTCGCGGCTCTCCTCGTCGAGCGGCCTGAAGCTTTTCACATAGGTGTATGTGCCGTCGATGCGATTGCTGACCGCAACCATCACGCGAGCAACTTTGTAGTGCGCGTCGTCGAGATGCGCGTACATCACGAACTTACCCGTGCGCGGGTTGGCAAACACTTTGGGCCGCTCCAGAACCCAGTGCGGGCCAAGTTGCTCGGGATCGGAAAGGACCAGCACCTGCCTGCGAAACTTCCAGTGCACGAGATCACGCGATGAATAGCAGGCAACATAGCGCTTGTCGGGATCGTTGGACTGCGTGCGGTCCTCTCCGAACCAGTAGTAGGTTCCCTTCCAGACCGTGATGCCGCCGCCGTGCGCCTGAATGCGCTGGCCATGGGTGTCAAGCCACGGTTCGCCGGGCCGGATGACGCTTTGCGCGGCGCACAACCCGGCAGCCAACAGCGCCAGTGAGGCAAGCGTAGCGAGCGAGGCAATCCCTCTTCTCAATTTTTCTCCCCTTGCCGGAATCGACTTGGCGATTTCGATCTTCTTCCGGCTTTTTGCCGGCGAAGTGCATCCGGGTTTATCCCATGTGCTTCCATGCATACACGTCGTAGGGTTCATCGCCGTCAACATTTCCGCGGCCGTCGCTCCAACTCAGGTGTTGCGAGTCTCTTCCCTTGGTGAGTGTGAAAGGCAGTGAACCGTCGCCATACACGCGCGAAGTCACCTTCAGTGTCTCCGGCGCGCCTGCGTAGAGGCCGACATCCGCCCACGGCACAATGCTGCCGCTCTTCACATAAACAGGGATCTTCTCGGTCGAAGCGGGCACGGCCAGCTCGGAGCCGCCCTTGAGTGCTTCGCCCGTCCAGAAGTCGTGCCAATCTCCTTCCGGCAGCACAACTCTTCGCGCCGCCTCCGCGGCAAACAGCGGCGCCACCATCATGCGGTCGCC
>Ga0181520_10007944_pt1 | contig 15329 bp, 12 predicted proteins | sample PEATcosm2014_Bin_29_FD_132451 | JGI IMG/M metagenome (GOLD analysis project Ga0181520, IMG submission 132451) | Peatland microbial communities from MTU Mesocosm Facility, Houghton, MI, USA - PEATcosm2014_Bin02_30_metaG | ecosystem: Environmental > Terrestrial > Soil > Wetlands > Peat | place...
CTGAGCGAAGCGAAGGATCTGCGGTTTTTCTCTCTCCCATTGGGTGACGCCGGAAACACAGATCCTTCGCTGCGCTCAGGATGACAAGTACTTGGAACTATGGATGTTATAAGACAAAGAAAACCCTGAACATGGGGGATGCTGCCGAATTTAGGTTTATGCATCCCTATTCAGAGCTTACCTAAACGCAAGTGCGGCCGCAGATCCTTCGCTGCGCCCAGGATGACAGTGCATAGGAGGAACAAGCACCCCAAGCGCAGCGAAGAAAAAAGTTAGTTCAAGAACATCGTGCGGTAGAGGGTGTCGCGCTGGACGGGCTTGAAGCCGGCGTCGCGGATGATGCGGCGCAGTTCTTCTTCCGTGGTGCAGTTCGAGGTGCCGGCGGCCTTGACCACATTCTCTTCGAGCATCACCGAGCCCACGTCGTTGCCGCCGAAGTGCAGGCCCAGTTGCAGCACCTTCAATCCCTGGGTGACCCAACTGGCTTGCACGTTTTCGATGTTGTCGAGATAGAGGCGGCTGATGGCCAGGGTCTTCAAATACTCGACCGAGGTGGCCTCGTCCCAGCCGCGGCCGCCCAGGGCGGTGTTCTTGGGCTGGAAGCTCCAGGGAATGAAGGCGGTGAATCCGCCGGTTTCGTCTTGCAGACGGCGGACCTCTTCAAAATGATTGATGCGTTGCTCGAAGGTCTCGCCCACGCCGAACATCATGGTGGCGGTGGTTCTCATGCCCAGCTTGTGGGCGGCGCGATGGACGCTGAGCCAGTCGGCGGTGTTGCACTTGATGCGGGCGATGCGGTGACGGACTTCGTCGTCGAGGATCTCTGCGCCGCCGCCGGGGATGGAGTCGAGGCCGGCGGCGCGCAGGCGGATCAGGGTCTCTTGCAGGCTGAGATCGGAGTAGCGGGCGATGGCCAGGACCTCGGAGGCGGTCAGGCAATGCAGCCAGATTTGCGGAAAACGCTCTTTAATGCCGCTGAAGAGGCGCTCAAACCAGTCGATTTTGAGGTCGGGATGGATGCCGCCCTGCATCAGCACGCCGGTGCCGCCCATCTCGGCGGTCTCGGCGATCTTGGCGTAGATGGTCTCGAAATCGAGGATGTAGCCCTCTTCCGAGCGCGGGCCGGTGAGCGGGCGGTAGAAGGCGCAAAAGGTGCAGTACTCGGTGCAGAAGTTGGTGTAGTTGATGTTGCGGTCAATGATGTAGGTGACCACGCTCTCCGGGTGCAGTTTGCGGCGCAGGGCGTCGGCCTCGAAGCCCAGGCCGATCAGGTCGGTGGAGTGGAAGCGGTCGAGAGCCTGGGAGCGGGTCAGCGTCATGCATCCGATTCTACCAAGATCGCGGTTAGCGGGGAATGCGGGATTTTCAAAGCGACGTTTGGGGGTGTGAGGGGGAGATCCCACCCTGGGCGCAAAAAGTTACCAAAAGCAGGTTCTTCGGCTTCGCTCAGAATGACAGCGCCGAGGGTGGGGCGCCCGCAAAAAAGCCGAGAAGCAGGTCCTTCGACTCGCTGCGCTCGCTCCTCATGAACGGGTCTGCTAACCCCACGTTTCAGCGCGGCCCTGCTGGGCGCGAGGTAGATCTTGGCATCCATCCCAGGGGTTCCGCTGCGCTTCACCCCTGGCTACTTTCATCGCCTCCCTGCGGGAGGCGGTTGTGGCGTTCATTGCAGCCGTAACTCGTCAACACGAGCCATGTTGCTCGGAATGACAGCGCCGAGGGTGGGGCACCCGGCACCCGGCAAAAAGCCGAGAAGCAGGTGCTTCGACTCGCTGCGGTCGTTCAGGATGACAATTCAATGGTGGAACAACCAGATCAGTTGTGGAGCAACCAGATGCGGGGCTTCACTTCTTCTTGTCCTTATTGGCGCTGGCGCCGGTGGCGGTGCTGAGGGCGGCGGCGGCGACGGCCGCGTCGGTGACGGCTGGGTCCGCAGGGTGCAGCAGGGCAAGGGTGGCCGGGGGGAGCGGCTTGTCGGCGTTGGCCAGTAGCAGGCTTACCTGCCAGATCTCCATGTCGGTGAGGACGCCCTTGTAGGCCGGCATGCCGGAGAGGCGGATGCCGTTGTTCACCTTCCAATAGGTCTCGCCGGGGGCATCGTCGCTGACGCCCACCGTATCGTTGTTGGCGTGCTTCTCCCACAACTGCGGGGCGGCGGGGAAGATGTGAGCGCCGATGGCGGCTGGCTTGCCATGGTAGCCATGGCAGACAGCGCACTGCTCGCGGTAGACATGTGCGCCGGCGACCAGGTCGTCCTCATCCACCAGGATGGGGGCCTTTTTGATCATCTCGCGGTTGATGCGGGCGTGCAGCGGGATGCCTGCGATCAGTTGCTCGTGGGTCACGGGCGGGTCGGCAACAGCCACCGGAACCCTGCCAAACCAAAACCAGCCCAGTACGGTGATCGGCACCAGTAGAACGCCAATCAAAACTCCCAGCAAGATTCGGCCCATCGTCAATGCGCCTCCATGCCCTCCATCCTATTGCAATTTGTCTCCATTGCGCCGGTCAAGGGGGCAATTGCCGGGTAAAAAGCAAAAGATCACGGATTCGGTACGGGGAATGGGAGATGGCGGAGGGGCGATTCGGCCTCCGATGCGTCCAATCCTTGGCTGAATCGCCCACAAGGCTCCCGCAGATGATTTAATACCTATGGGGGGAAGTACTGCCTTGGCGGGCTTCCGTATTCCCGTGGAGGAAACCCGAGACCGATGTTTTCATTTCGCCGTATCGCCCTTTTGTCAGCGCTGGGATTGGCAGCCCTCAGCGCCCTTCAAGCGCAAAGTTCGAGCAGCAACCCCGCGCCCGCGGATCAGGCGCCTGCCGCCAAGATGCAGTCCGTCACCAGCGTGCAGGCGCGCATCAAGGCCCGCCGCGAGCAGCGCCGCGCTGCGGCTATCCATGAGGCCTATTCGCATCTGTATGAGGCCTATGTGGGCGGTGGCTACCTGCGTTTCGTCCCCGGCAGCACCTTGCAACGGGTCAACGAGTACAACTGGAACGTCGGCTTCACCCGCTACTACAGCGAGCGGCTGGGTGTGACGGTGGACGGTCGCGGCATCTACGGCGATCCGTTTATTGAGCCCAAGGCAAACAATCAGAACATCACCAAGCCGGAGATCAGCCAGTATGCGGGGATGATCGGGCCGACCTACCGCTTCTATGCGCACCCCAAGGTGGCCATCTCGATTCGGGTGCTGGCCGGCATCGCCTATGGCAATTTTTCCGGCGACACCAGCGGCAACCAGAACCTCTCGACCTATCTGGGCCTGTGGCCGGACGGATATACCTACGCGGCCAGCGCCAGCCTGCCGTTCGAGTACAACCTGTCTCCCAACATCGGCCTGCGGGTCGCGCCGGAGTACTTCGCGACCGGCTTCGGCTCGACCCAGCAGAACAGCCTGGGCTATACCGCCGGCATCGTATATCGCTTCGGAAAGCAGTAGAAGAGCAGGGAACAAGGGAACGAGGGAACAAGGGAACAAAAAAGATCGGGCGCTTGCGCTTGTGCGCATAGCGCCCGATCTCTTTTTGCGGTGAAACAAAGACGGTAGCATTGGAAACTGGTTGCATTGGAAACTGAAGGATGCGTTCTAATCCCTGCAATACGATTGACAGAATGCGGGTTTGACACAGTGCGGCAGGGGATGGGAGCATCCTCGCCTGATCCCTGATCCCTGATCCCTGATCCCTGATCCCTATTCCCTTGTTCCCTGTAGTATCGGAATTCCGGCGATGCGCTGCTGCCACTCCGCCGGACCATTCTGGTGGACGCTGGTTCCCAGCGAATCGACGGCCACGGTGACCGGCATATCGACGACATCGAACTCGTAGATGGCTTCCATGCCCAGATCGCCGAAGGCCACGAGGCGCGAGCCGTGGATGGCTTTGGCTACCAGGTAGGCAGCGCCGCCCACGGCCATCAGGTAGACGGCGCGGAACTCCTTGATGGCCTCGATGGCTGCGGGGCCGCGCTCGGACTTGCCCACCATGCCCAGCAGGCCGGTTTCGGCGAGCATCTGGCGGGTGAATTTGTCCATGCGGGTGGCAGTGGTGGGGCCGGCCGGTCCGACGACCTCGTCGCGCACCGGGTCCACCGGGCCGACGTAGTAGATGAAGCGGCCACGGAAGTCGACCGGCAGCGCTTCGCCGCGGTCGAGCATGGCGGTCAGTCTCTGGTGGGCGGCGTCGCGGCCGGTGAGCAGCTTGCCATTGAGCAGAAGGACCTCGCCGGGCTTCCAACTGGCGGCTTGGTCGCGGGTGACGGTGTCTAGATTCACCCGTTGCGCTTTGGAGACGTCGTATTTGAGCTTGGGCCAGAGATCGAGGCTGGGCGGATCGAGATAGACCGGCCCCGAGCCGTCGAGGACGAAGTGGGCGTGGCGGGTGGCGGCGCAGTTGGGAATCATGGCCACGGGCAGGTTGGCGGCGTGGGTGGGATAGTCGCGCACCTTCACATCGAGCACCGTGGTCAGTCCGCCCAAGCCCTGCGCGCCAATGCCCAGGCGGTTGACCTTGTCGTAGAGCTCGATACGCAGTTCCTCGGCGCGGTTCGAGGGGCCGCGGGCAATCAGCTCCTGCATGTCGATGGGGTCCATGAGGGACTCTTTGGCCAGCAGCATGGCTTTTTCCGCGGTGCCGCCGATGCCGATGCCCAGTATTCCCGGCGGGCACCAGCCGGCGCCCATGGTGGGTACGGTCTTCAGAACCCACTCCACAATCGAGTCGGAGGGGTTGAGCATGGCGAATTTGGCTTTGGCCTCGGAGCCGCCGCCTTTGGCCGCCACCGTCACCTCGACCTTGTCGCCCCGGACCAGCTCGACGCTGACCACTGCCGGGGTGTTGTCTTTGGTGTTGGTGCGCTTGCCTGCCGGGTCGGCCAAAATCGAGGCGCGCAGCTTGTTGCCGGGGTCGAGATAGGCACGGCGAACGCCGGCGTCCACCATCTCTTGCAGCGTGGGTGCGCCGGGCTCGAAGCGGGCGTCCATGCCCATTTTTACGAATGCGGTGACGATGCCGGTGTCCTGGCAGATGGGCCGGTGACCTTCGGCGCACATGCGGCTGTTGATGAGGATCTGGGCGATGGCGTCTTTGGCGGCAGGGGACTGCTCGAGTTCATAGGCCTTGGTCAGGCTGGCGATGAAGTCAGCCGGGTGGTAGTAGCTGATGAATTGCAGCGCGGCAGCGACGCTGGCGACAAAATCTTCCGGACGGATCACGGTCATAAGGAAGCTCCTCTTCGACTCTCCTAGGGTAATCGAGGCGAGCCTCATTCCGTCTAATTGAGCGAAGTCAAAGTTCTCCCGGGTCAACGCCGATCTCCCTGAGGCACACGCATCTGCACCCGCAGTGATTGTCCTCCCTCCTTCCAGGCAATCCAAAAGAATTCGTTCTGCGAGGCCAGCGTGGGTTGGTATTTCTGCTTTTTCTTCGTCTCGGGGTTCTGCAGCGTTTTGTGCGAACTCATTTGGTTGCGGCTGTCGATGGCCCAGTTTGGGGTCACCACGGCGCTTACATCGATTATTCTCTCCGTATTCATGGCGGGTTTGGGAATGGGCTCGTGGATTGCGGGGACGCTGCTGCGCCGCTATCACGACCGCATTCGGGTTCATCCGCTGCGGCTGTACGGACTGCTTGAATTCATGATCGGTTTGTCGGCCCTGGTGGTTCCGGCCGAACTGGTCTGGGGGCACCGGCTGCTGGAAGGGCTGGCAGATCACGCGGCTGTCTCGTCGCGCCTTTACTACCTGATCTCCGGCTTGTGGCTGTCGGGAACGATGATTCCCTTTTGCGCGTGCATGGGCGCAACCATTCCGGTGGCCATGTTCGCCATCCGGCGCTTGCAAAAAGAGAGCGATGGGCGCTCGTTCAGCTTTCTTTACCTGGCCAATGTGCTGGGCGCGGTGATGGGCTCGTTTCTGCCGCTGCTGCTCATCGAGCCCCTGGGCTTCCACAAGACATTGCTGATCGGCGCGGCGCTGAATGGAAGCATCGCGGTGACGGCGGTTCTGGTGTCGCTGACAACCCGCCCAGTTCAGGCAGGCGACACAGATTCTACCCCTGCGGTGTACGGCCCTGGCGACAACAATCAGACGATCCTGCTACTGCTGTTTGCGACCGGCCTGATCACCATGGGGATGGAGTTGATCTGGATTCGGCTCTTCACACCCTATATTGGCCCGGTGGTCTATTCCTTTGGCATGATTCTGGTGGCCTATCTGCTGGCGACATTTGTTGGGTCGCAGATTTATCGCGTCTGGAGCCGGACCCACAGAGTGGAGAGCCGCCTCACCTGGATCTCGCTGGCGCTGTTCGGCATTCTGCCGCTGCTGACCGCGGATACACGGGTGCCGTTGCACATCGTGCTGCGGGTCTTTCTGGGGGTGATGCCGTTTGCGGGAATGACCGGCTTTTTGACGCCCATGCTGGTGGACCGCTGGTCGGGAGGCGATCCCGAACGGGCCGGCCGCGCCTATGCGATCAACGTCGTGGGCTGCATCGTGGGCCCGTTGCTGTGCGGATTTCTGCTGCTGCCTACCGTTGGCGAACACTGGACCGTTTTTCTGCTGGCTCTGCCGTGGTTTGCCATGACCTTTTCAGGCCACCGCCGGCATGGCTACCGTGCCCTTCAGCGCGGAGTAGCTTACGCCAGCCTGGTGCTGACCGTGGGCATCCTGGCCGAGGCCAAGGACTACGAGTCCATCTTCCCCGGCCGGCAGGTGCTGCGCGATTCGACCGCAACCGTGATCGCCTGCGGGCAGGGCATGAAGCGGCGGCTGCTGGTCAACGGCATGGGAATGACCTACCTGACGCCGATCACCAAGATGATGGCGCACTTCACGCTGGCCTCGCTGGACCACACACCGCGCAAAGCATTGGTGATCTGCTTTGGCATGGGCACCACCTTTCGCTCGGTGACGACCTGGGGCATCGATAGTACGACGGTGGAACTGGTGCCCAGCGTGCCGCGGCTCTTCGGCTTTTACCACTCCGATGCTGCGCAAGTGACGGCGCTGCCCACCGCGCATGTGGTCATCGACGACGGACGGCGCTTTCTGGAGCGCTCGCCCGCCAAATACGATGTGATCGTCGTCGATCCGCCGCCGCCGGTGCAGACGGCCGGCTCGAGTCTGCTCTACTCGCAGGACTTTTACACCGTGGCCAAGCAGCGGCTGGAGCCGGGCGGCATCTTGCAGCAATGGCTGCCGCAGGCCGACCCAGCCACGCAGGCCGCGGTGGCGCAGGCGATCAAGAATTCCTTTCCGTATATCCGTGTCTATCGCGGGATCGAAGGCTGGGGCTGGCATTTTTTGGCCAGCGAACGGCCGATTCCGGTGCGGACCGCCGCGGAATTGCTGGCCAGGATGCCGGCGGGCGCGGTAACCGACATGATGGAATGGGGGCCGGCGTCGACTCCCGAAGCGCAGGTGAAGATGCTTCTCGACAATCCGACTACCGTGGACGCGATCATCGCACTCTCGCCCAAAACCAGCGCGCTGAGCGACGATCGCCCCATCAACGAATACTTCCTGCTGCGAACGCCGTTTGACGATGTGATGGGGATGCAGCAGACTGAGGAATGAGTTTTTTGGGGGGAAATGCCGCTTCCACGAGGCGATGCCATGGTGCATCGCCTCTTTTTTCCGCGCAGAGAGGTTTGCGCCTGTCGCGGGCCAGAGCGTAGCTGAAGCAGTCGGAGCAGTTCGTTTTCGCTGCTGGCATCCGCACAGAAGCCGGTCTACACTATCTTTACCAGCGGATTTCAGTGCGGCCAAGAACCTGCCGGAGAGGAGGACAAAATCATGGAGATGGCTCTTCAGAATGTAGGTTTGCCCGTGCGTTTGCGTCCTCCTGTTCCTATGTCCGACGAGGAATTGATGAGCTTTTCCCAGGCCAACAAGCCTTGTCGCGTCGAGCGGCTGGCGTCGGGGGAGATCCTGGTGATGACTCCGAGCGGATACAAAAACAACCTTCGCGAGGCCTATGTCGTCCATGAGCTTTTTGCATGGGCCGAGGCAGACGGGCGGGGCGAAGTCTTCAGCTCGAATGCCGGCTTCAACTTGCCCGACGGCTCGACGCTCAGTCCCGACGCAGGCTGGGTCGATGCGAGCCGCTTGGCAGCGTTGAGCGAGCGCGAGCAGGAACGCTTTCTTCCCTTCGCACCGGATTTCGTTGTGGAGATTCTCTCTCCCAGCGATTCTCTGGCCGAGCTGGACGCCAAGATGGAGCAATGGATCGTCAATGGCGCCCGCCTTGCCTGGCGTATTGATCCTTTTCACTGCACAGTCGCGATCTACTCCACTGAAAGCAATCCGGTAGTCATCGATCATCCCGAGTTTGTAGAAGGCTCCGGTCCGGTTGCCGGTTTCCGTTTAAAGATGGCGCGGGTGTGGGGCAGGCAATAGGGTAATTGGTCTCCAGCGCCGAGTTCAGGTCGGTATGGCAGAAGTCATCGCCCTTGTAAAGGATGGGTTCGCGCTTGTCTCGGGCCAGGGCGTAGCTGAAGCAGTCGCCGAAGTTGAGTTTGGCGGGGTGGCCGCTGCCCTTGCCGAAGTCGCGGAAGGCTTGTCGGGCGATCTTGGCCTGCGTCTCCGTCACGGGTTCGATGACGATTCCCGTATCCTCGATCACCTCATCCAACTGGGCGCTCATGACCGCGTCGCGGCGGCCATCGAGCACAATCGCTGTCTCCAGATACGATGCCGTCGACATGCGCAGACTGTCGGCAACCCTCATGCGAGCCGACAAAGCTGCCCAGTCCGGTTCGCGCTTGATTACTGCGACCAATGCCGATGAGTCGACGATCATTTTGGTAATCCGGTTTCTTCATCGTAGAGTTCGTTGATCAGTTCGTTCCCGCTGGGACCGTCTTTAAAAAACGGCGCGCAATATTCAGAAAACCTCATCAGTGCCTCGATCCGGCTCTTTTGCTCTGGAACTTGTTCTTTCCTTGCAAGCCTCTCCAAAATCGAGATTTTCACGGCCAGAGTCAGGCTTTCGCCGGTCAACTTCGCCAATTTACTTGCCAGCCGGTGAGTTTCCTCGTCTTTGATGTTCAAGGCCATCGACTCCACCTTTCCACCCTGGTTGTCCACCATTCTAGCCTCAATCGGCTTTTGAGTGAGAAAGAAGATTCCTGAAGCGCCCAGGGGAGGCGTCTGGAATAAGCTGGAGGCATGAGCGATTCCCCAGAGTTGGCGGTTGCAAGCAGGGTCCTTGATTTGCTGGTGGTGGGCGCCGGGCCGACCGGGCTGGCTTGCGCGATCGAGGCCCAACGGGCCGGTTTGCAGGTAGCAGTGGTGGACAAGGGCTGTGTTTGTAACTCCATCTTTCATTACCCTTCGCACATGACGTTTTTCACCACACCGGAACTGCTGGAGATTGGAGGCATTCCCTTTCCCAGCCCCAACCCCAAGCCCAGTCGCAACGAGGCGCTGCAGTATTACCGGCAGGTGGCGGCCTACTACAAATTGGAGCTGCACCTGTATCAGCGGGTGACGGGCGTAACCGGCGGCGATGGGGCTTTCACGGTGCATGCCGAGGATCGGTTTGGCCGTGCAGGGACCCTCCATGCACGCAAGCTGGCCATCTCCAGCGGCTATTACGACTTGCCCAACCTGATGGGTATTCCCGGCGAGAACCTGTCCAAGGTTCACCACTACTATGTCGACCCTCACCCCTTTTTTGGGATGGACGTGACGGTGATTGGCGGCAAGAACTCGGCGGCGATTGCCGCTCTTGAACTTTGGCGGCATGGGGCGCGCGTGACACTGGTTCATCGCGGGCCGGGAATACAGCCGCATGTGAAGTACTGGATCAAGCCGGACATCGAAAACCGTATCAAGAATGGTGAGATTCAAGCGTATTTTCAATCGACGGCGGTGGAAATCACGTTCGACACAGTGGTCCTGGAAACGCCGCAAGGCCAGAAGACGTTGAAGAACGATTTTGTCTTTGCACTGACTGGCTACCACCTGGACTTTGCGTTTCTGGAGGGGCTGGGAGTGCGCTTCGAGGGGCCAGACCGGCAACCGGTCTGCGATCCCACGACATTGGAGAGCAATGTGCGCGGCATCTATCTGGCCGGGGTGATCGTGGCCGGAATGCGGACCAACGAGATCTTCATCGAGAACGGCCGCCTGCACGGCCTGCTGATCGCCCGCGCGCTTCTGCGTAGCTAGTTTGCACGGCGGGTCCATCCGGTACACTGGATTCCGCGATTTTCTGGAGGATTCTCGTTGCCCATGCGCTGGTGGCCGCGGACGATTCGATGGCAGATGCTGACCGGCCTGCTGCTGCTGGAGGCGCTCTCCTTGGCCCTCTTCTCGGTTTTTCTGGTCCATCAGCAGATCGAGCAAGTGCAGAGCAGGAGCACGCTGCAATTGCAGCGCGAGGTTACGTCCTTGGTTCTGGAGGCCCAGGATTCGTTGGCCATGGGGCATCCCGCCCATGCCGGTTTGACGGTGAGGTTGCTGGGCCAGAATCCCAGTGTGGCTTTTGTCAAAGTCACCGATCCCTCCGGCCATGTTTTGCTGGTCAGTAGCGGAGATCCCCAGCAAAGCAAACTGGATGCTGCGGAACTGGCGCAGATGCCCCAAGCGACGGCGGGTGCTGTGCGGGTCTTCGCCTTGGAGGATGGGCGGCAAGAAGGCGTGCGGCCCATCTATGTGGGCAGCGATCTGCATGGTTTTGCCTGGGTGGAGGCGGATCGGAGTTGGAACCGGGAACAGCTTTCGATGCTGTTGGAAGGCAATGTTTTTTTGGGGATTGTGTGGATGGCGGCTTCGGCGCTGCTGGTCTGGCTGATCTCGAATTCCATCTCGCGGCCGTTGGCGATGCTGCGCCGCGGGGCTGGGGCGCTGATCGAGGCGCCGGAATCCAATGGCGTATTCCCCCTACCTGTCACGGTTCAAAACGAGGTAGGAGAGCTGATTGTCGCCTTCAATCGCATGGTGGCCACGCTGGCCAGGCAGCGGGAAGGGCTCGACGATACGCTCTCTCTGCTGGATTCGGTGCTGATCAATGCGCCGGTCGGCCTGGTTTTTTTCGATCAGCGCTGCCGCTTTGTGCGCGTCAACCAGACTTTCGCCGCGATGACCGGGGTTTCAATCAATCTGCACATTGGCCGCACCCTCTCGGAAGTGCTGCCGCAGCCCGCAGCCGAAGAGATGGAGGCTGCGGTGGGGCGCGTTTTTTCGTCTCTGGAGCCGGTCAACAATCTGGAAGTGAGCGGCCAGGGGGGCAAGCCGGTTCGGCCGTGGACCTGGCTGGTGAGCGCCTATCCGGTGTGGACCGGGCAGCACCACGTGCGCTGGGCGGGCATGATCGTTCTGGACGCCAGCGAACGCAAGCGGGCCGAAGACGTGCTGCGCAAGTCGGAAAAGCTGGCCGCCACCGGCCGCCTGGCCGCCTCGGTGGCGCATGAGATCAACAACCCCCTGGAGGCCATCACCAACCTGCTCTACCTGCTGCATAATTTCTGCCAACTGGACGCCCAGGCGCTCAATTACGTGGAGATGGCCGAGCACGAAGCGCACCGGGTGGCGGAGATCACGCAACAGACGCTGCGCTTCTTCCGCCAGTCGACGCTGCCCGCGAAGAACAACATGGCGGAGCTGCTGGATGCCGTGCTGAGCCTCTACCGGGAACGGATACGCAACTTGAACCTCCAGGTTGAGCGGGATTACGACCCTTCATTGGAACTGTTTTGCTTCTCCGGGGAGCTCCGCCAGGTCTTCGCCAATCTTATGGGCAATGCACTGGATGCGAGCCGGCAAGGAGGCCGTCTGGTGGTGCGCGCCCGTCGCTCGCGGAACTGGAAGAAGCCGGAGGAGGAAGGCATCCGCTTTGTCGTGGCCGATACCGGATCGGGGATGACGGCCGAGGTGCGCAAGCAGATCTTCGAGGCCTTCTTTACCACCAAGGATGTGACCGGGACCGGCCTGGGCCTGTGGGTGAGCCAGGGAATCGTCGCCAAACACGGTGGTAGAATCCACGCGCGCAGCCGGGCGGAAGGCCAGGGAAGCGCCTCGGGAACGGTCTTTCAGCTTTTTCTCCCCGACAACCCCCATCTGAGCGGCGGCGAGGATCGGGAGGCCGATTTGGCAGGGTGAGATTCTTTACGGGGTGAGCCATGCTGCTCAGGAGGCCAACTCTCGAACGATGCAGGAGGATTGGGCCGGGATCAATCCTCGAATTGGAATCCCAGGGGTCGAAGCATGTGCAGGGGATCGAAGCGGTCCGGCTGGCTCTGGGCCGGGTGCGGCATACAGTGCAGCGTCGATTGCACCGGCGTGGCATAGGAGCGCGTCACGTGCAGGCGGTCCATGAAGATGTAACGGGTGCGCAGGCCCTGGACGGTGGCGGGCAGGGACGCGGGAACCCGCTTGCGGTCCACATAAACGACCAGCGCCGCTTCTCTGGGATTGTCCAGGCTCTGTCCGACGCCCACGGCGAAGAACGCCGGATTGCGCCGCATCAGATCGTGTGCCGTCTGCTGCTTGACGGCGATGGCCTGGTTGAGAGCGAACGAAGAAAGAGAAGGAAGCGCGGCGCTGTGCAGCGGCGAGTGAGGAGCCTGCCCGAAGGCTACGGCGTAGGCGTTGGTGGCAATCGGCAAGGTGCGAATCCCATCGATGGTAGCGGGAATGGCCGGATTCAGGTTCCCATCCACGTAAACCAGGATGGCTGCTTCGCCGGGGCGGTCGCCGCTCTTGCCGGCGGCAATCCCCAGAATCCCAGCCGATGGATTCACCAGGCCGCGGGCTTCGCCCATCGCCTGTTGGAGGCGCGCGTTCTCGGCTGCGCTGAGACTATGCTCCTGGGCGCCGGCGATGGTGCTGTCGCCGTAGCTCAGGCAGCTCACCGGATGGTCGGCTGTGCCGACAAAGGAATAGCTGAGCCCGCCGCCCGCCTGCGCGCCCAATTCGTTGAGCACCTCGGTGGCGGGATTGGCCACGCCCTGGCTGACTCCAGCGCTATCCAGCCCGCCGGCAAAGAAAAGGCCCACCGGCTCGGCATTGGTCGCGTCCACGACCAGAGAGCCGGAGTCGCCGGCATCGCTGAAGGCATTGCCACTCAATCCCATCTGATGGGTAAAGGTCTTGGTCAGATAGGGGCGGGTCTCGGCGCAATCCTCGTAATAATCGACCGTCACATCCAGATCGAGGGCGGTGACGGCGCCACAGGTCAACCCCGAGGTGCGTCCGCTCTTGGCCACGCGCAGCGCCAACGCGGGCGCTTCGCCCTTACCGCCCGTAGAAGAGACGCCGGGAGGCGCGGCGGCCAGAGTGCCGTCGGTCTGGCGGCTGCCCAATTCGAGAATGTTGCCGGCGGTGTCGATGGCGCGCGAGGTGACCAGAGCAATGGCGGCGTCGGCGTTGGTGGATTTGGCGCTGAGCGGTAGCCAACCGGTCAGCGTTGCCACCGGCGTCAGGCCAGAGCCCGTGCCCAGTGGAGAGCAGTTATTGTCGATCAGGCCGGGCTGGACAATGGCGTCGCCCACGTTGGCGTGGTCGCTGCGCGCCAGCACGTGGTTGTTGCCCAGCAGATAATTGCGTCCGGTCGAATCTTGAATCAGAGATCCCAGCGTGCCGCCGCAGCAATCCAGAACATGATTGCCCTTGAGGTCGTAGTCGCCATTATTTCCGCCCGAGCTGCCCAGCAGCACGGTAGTGGGGAACTGCACCTGATGGGAGGCGGGATTGCTCGATACTCCAGCGGTATTCAGCAGTACCGGGGCGGCGATGCGCGCTGCTGGAGCGCTGGCGAACGACTCGACCGTGGCCACTACATAAGCCGCTGCGGTAGCAGGTACGGATGCCGGAGCGGTGTAGGTGACCGAACAGGTGGTAAAAGCCTGCGTGCTGTGCTGGCAGTTGGTGGCGCTGAGCGCGCCGATGCCGCTGCCAGCGGACTCGCTGCCGCCGTTTGCGGTTCTGGAGAGGGCGAACTCGATGCCGGTGTTGCCCCCCGCCTCGGCCAGAATTCCGCTGAGGGTGACGGAGCCGTTGGCGCCCAACGCGGCGTTCTCAGGAGTGAGCGGCTGCAAGAAGCCCGGCGTGATGTTCAGGACGGCAGTCGCGGTCAGGGTTGGATCGGAGGCCAGTGCGGCGGTGACCAGCACCTGCACCCGGTCGGCGGTCAGATAGCTGGGAGGGGTGTAGAGGCCGTCCGCAGTCATGCTGCCGGCGCCGCCGATGCGGTCGCCCCCGGTGACGGTCCAGAGGACCTCGGCCGCGCCTCCGCCGGTCAACGTGGCGGTAAACTGCTGCACGGCCCGGCCCTGCGCGTTGACGGCGTTGCAGCCGGTGCAGTTGGTGTCGACGGCGGCCGTGCCGGGCGTGATGGAAAAGGCGTCGTTGGAAGGATGGGCAGTTACGATGCCGCCGCAGCCGGCGATCAAGAGCAGCGCCGGAGCAAAAAGCATCGGAAAAATCCTGAAATTCGCCTTCCGCATGGTCCAAACCCAGTGTTTAGTATAGCGACTGCGCCTAGAATCGGGAGTAAGGGAAATCGGAAAAGAAGGCTAGCGTTATTGCGTTGAGGTTGAGAAATTGCACGCACCAAGCAAAAATTGTTGAGCAGATTTTGAAAGAAAAATGGGGTTGTCAGTTAGCATTGGAAGGCAAAAATGGAGGGTAGTGCTCGTGCATGAGAACCTGCGTATTGATTATCTCGCAACGTTTGATAGCGGCAACGCCTCAATTCGATGGCCACAGAAAGATGCAGCTCGGGCTAACGAGGATCAAAAGATGGCTGATGCGGAATTCCGCAGAGCGATCATTACAAATCTTCTGGTGAAGCCCTTTGTCTCGCTGCGCCATACAGAACTTTTCGACAACTTGGCATTGGCGAAATTCGTTTCAAGGCATCATTTGATTCTAAAGCGCATGTGTGAGGCTGGTCTCGTTCGCATATGTTCGCAAATAGCTGCTCCCTGGGAGGAGATCTGCTCAAATTGGGCGATACGGAATCCGCAGAAGCCAATGCACTGGCACCATTTGACTCCGGAAAGGCAAAGATCCTACGATCTTGCGTCTAGGAATGGCCAAATTAGCGATTTGAGATCCATGGAAGCGTGTTTGTGGCTGCATGAACATAAAGACGCTAGAGGCCATACGCTAAACCTCGACAATTTAGTCAAAATCTATGATGAGATCTTTCCCGAACACCGGATTATCGTGACCAGCCATGCCCAATCGCCGGATTGAGTCCTTAAAGTTCTGTAGAAGCGTCTGAGTGGCGAAGCGAGCCACCAGGTCGATTCCTTAGGATGTTGTTTACCAAGACGACATTCCAGGAGGACGGCACAGATGACTCGCAAGGGA
>Ga0181520_10007945_pt1 | contig 15329 bp, 8 predicted proteins | sample PEATcosm2014_Bin_29_FD_132451 | JGI IMG/M metagenome (GOLD analysis project Ga0181520, IMG submission 132451) | Peatland microbial communities from MTU Mesocosm Facility, Houghton, MI, USA - PEATcosm2014_Bin02_30_metaG | ecosystem: Environmental > Terrestrial > Soil > Wetlands > Peat | place...
AATTCCCAGCCATTCCGGGCGTGCGGGACAAAAGCCCGGGCCACCGCGAGCGTCATGGGACTCTGGTCTGCTCCGTGGTATTCCAGCGCCCCCAGCAGCGGCGGGCTGTTCGGGAAATGTTTTCCGGTGAGCAGATTTCCAATTTCCAGTTCTGGATTCACCCCGGGACTGATGCGTCGGAAAAACTTCACGACCATTTGATCGCCAAAAAGCAGCGTGACGTTGCCCTCGGAGGTCTGGTGGACGACCGGATCGGGCGGATTCTCGCCCTCGATGGTCTGTCGCAGCGCCGTCGTGCGGGTGGCCTCGATTTCTCCATGCGCGTTGCGCAAACGCCCACGGTTCCGGACCTGTCCGAGCAGCGCCCGGGCAAACGCCGGGACGGCAAAGGCGTCCCCCAGCATCCCGAACGGGCTGCCATCCGGCCGCGTCAGCCGGGCAATGCCCCCGGACTGCAATCGCTGCGTACCTTGTCCGGGTGCAAAAGCCATGGGCAGCACATACAACTCCGGATTGGTCTCCACATATTCGACCTGAAGAAAGGCCAGCACCGCCGTTTGAGACTCCGGCAGGGCCACACTGAAGGCTTCTTTGATCGTGACCAGCTTGATGGTCCTGGCTCCGCCGGAAAACCACGGCTGCGCTTTCAGGCGGTCGGGCAGGATTAGCTCCAGTTTTAACCGGGCGGAGCCGGTGAAGATCTCCCTCCATTCCTCATTGACGGTCAGCTCGGGCGGCGGCTCCGCCCCCGTCGGCGCGGCCATCGTCGGTGGGGACGAAGGTTTGGCTTCCAACGAAAACCAGAAAAAATTGTGCGGCCCCAGCGTCAGGGAATACGGCGCCTCCGTGATCACCGGGAATTTCATCCGGCCAAACAGTTCGGTGGGGGTCAGGTGTCGGAACGCCGCCAGCTCCAGTTCCACCGGTTGGGCGAAGCGGGAAAGATTGGCCACCACCAGAATGACCTCCTGTTCGTGGCGCAGAATGTAGCTGATGATCTTGTCGTTGCCCGGTTGCAGAAATTCGCACTTCCCTTCCCCCAGCGCGCGCCAGCGCTTGCGCAGCGCCAGCAGCCGGCGCATCCACCACAACAGCGAGTGCGGGTTGTCCAGTTGCACTTCCACGTTGTTCGCCTCGTAATGGTAGGCTGGTTCGAGGATGATCGGCAGGTAAAGGCTCTGCGGGTTCGCCCGGGAAAAACCCGCATTCTTATCCGCGCTCCATTGCATTGGCGTGCGCACCCCGTCCCGGTCGCCCAGGTAGATGTTGTCCCCCAGCCCGATTTCATCCCCATAATACAGCACCGGCGTGCCGGGCAGGGAAAACAGCAGCGCGTTGAGCAGTTCAATGCTTTTGCGATCATTGTTCAACAGCGGGGCCAGCCGGCGGCGGATGCCCAGATACAGGCGCGCCTGATGCACCCGCGCATACATCCGGTACATGTAGTCGCGCTCCTCGTCCGAAACCGTGCCCAGCGTCAGCTCGTCATGATTGCGCAGGAACAGCGCCCACTGGCTGGTCTCCGGGATCGCCGGCGTCTGCTCCAGAATTTCCACGATGGGCAGCCGGTCCTCCATGCGCAGCGCCATGAACAATCGGGGCATCAGTGGAAAGTGAAACGCCATGTGACACTCATCCCCCGCGCCCCGGCCAAAGTACGAAACCGCGTCCTCCGGCCACAAGTTCGCCTCCGCCAGCAGCATCCGGTTTCCGTATTTTTCATCCACATGGGCCCGCAGCGTTTTCAGAAAAGCGTGGGTCTCCGGCAGGTTTTCGCAGGGAGTGCCCTCGCGCTCATAAAGATACGGAACCGCGTCCAGCCGCAGCCCATCCACCCCCAGGTCGAGCCAGAAATCCACCGCCTTTAAAATCGCCGCGCGCACCGCGGGCTCGTCAAAATTCAAATCCGGTTGATGCGAAAAAAATCGGTGCCAGAAATACGTGCCCGCCACCGGGTCGAGCGTCCAATTGGAAACTTCCACCCCGTTGAACAGCACCGGGGCGTCCTTGAACCGGTGCGGGTCATCGCTCCAGACATAAAAATTCCGCCGGCGGCTGCCCGGTTTCGCCCGGCGCGCGCGCTGGAACCAGGGATGCTGGACCGAAGTGTGGTTCAACACCAGTTCCGTGATGACCCGCAGCCCTCGCTCATGCGCCCCGGCCAGAAACTGTTTGAAATCGGCCAGGGTGCCGTACATCGGATGCACGTTGCAGTAGTCGGCGATGTCATAGCCGTCGTCCTTCAGCGGTGACGGATAAAACGGCAGCAGCCAGATCGCCGTCACCCCGAGGTCATGAATGTAGTCCAGCTTCTCGATGAGCCCGCGAAAATCCCCGGTGCCATCCCCGTTCGCATCGTAAAACGCCCGGACATGCACCTCGTAAATCACCCCGCTTTTATACCAGAACCGTTCCCCGTTGGGCGCGGCCGATCCATTACTTGACCGGGATGGCTTCATGGACTTTTGCACGAGGAGCTTCGCTTAATTCCCGGAGCAGCCGCCGCACGGCGGTGTGCGTGGCCAGATAATGATTTGCCGCCGTGGCCGCCGCGCCCACGCGCACCGTGAAGGCGGTCGGCGGCAGCGCCCGGAACAAATCCTCGTCTGTCCAGTCGTCCCCGATGCCGAGAACGAACTCCGGGGTCCGGCCGGCCAGCCATTCCAGCGCGGCGCTGCCTTTGTTGATCCCCGAGTTTCGCACTTCCACCACCTTCTTGCCATTAAAGACCTGCACATCAATGTTCCGCGTGTAACCCGCCAGATCATCCAGCAGCTCCTTGGCGCGCAGCGAAGCCTGCTCCGGATCGGCGCGCCGGTAGTGCCATGCCAGTGAAAATTCCTTCTCCTCCAGCAACGCGCCCGGCAGCCGGTCCACGAAAAGCTGAAGCAGGGGACGCACCCCTTCCTTCCAGTCACCGCTCATGCTTTTCAACAGGCGCCAGTCCGAGTCTTGCTTCCGCAGCCAGACCCCGTGTTCGGCAATCAGGGAAATGGGCAGCCCGCCGAACCATTCCTCCAGCGTGTTTCGGGGCCGGCCGCTGACGATGGCCACTTGATTTGCGGGATCAGAGCCCAACGCAGTGAGCAGCTCGATCAGTTCCCGATCCGGCTGGGCCAGTCGCGGCTCAGTCGCAAATGGCACCAGCGTCCCGTCATAATCCAGCAGCAACGCCCGCTCTGCGGCCGCGTGGTACTGCCGGATAAAAGTCGCCAGCGCCCCCCCTGTCAGCGCTCGCGCCCGCCGGGCCGCCTCCGCCTTCTGCGTGGCCCACAGGGCCTGCACAAAATCCTCCGCCCAGCGCACGACATTGTAACGGCGCAGTCGTTCCCGCATCAGTTGGTTCCGCCGGATTTGCTCCTCCCGCGGCATCGTCAGCGCCTGTTCCAGCATTTTTGCAAAATCCTCACGGTGAAACGGGTTGACGATCAGCGCCTCGCCCATTTCCTTCGCGGCCCCCGCCATCTCGCTCAGAATCAACACCCCGGTCTGATCCGGACGCGACGCCACGAATTCCTTCGCCACCAGGTTCATCCCGTCGCGCAACGGTGTGATGAGCGCCACGTCGCACAGGCGGTACAGCGGCACGATTTCCTCAAAGGTCAGGTTGCGGTACTGGTAAATCAACGGCGTCCAATGCACGTTGCCGAAATTCCCGGCGATCCGGCCCACCGTCTGCTCCAGTTCCAGCTTCATCGTCTGGTAGCTGTCCACCCCGATCCGCGACGGGGCCACCGAAATGATGAACACCACCCGGCCGTGCCACTGCGGATTAAGCTCCAAGAATAATTCGTACCCCCGCAGCCGGTTGATCAGTCCCTTGGTGTAATCCAGCCGGTCCACGGAAAAAATCACCTTCTGCCCGAGGCACGTCTGCCGCAGCTTTTCCATCTGTAGTTCGGTCTCCTTGGACGCCGCCGCCTGTGCAAAACGATCAAACTCCACCCCCATCGGGAACGTGTCCGCCTTCACCGCGCGGTCGCGCAGCGCCAGACTCCCGAGTTGATGTTCATGGCCAACCGTGCGCAGCACCGAGGTCAGAAAATACTGGACATAATCGTGCGTGTGGAAGCCAACCAGACTGGCCCCCAGGAGCCCTTCGATGATTTCCTCGCGCCAGGGACGCGGCAGCATCCGGAAGATTTCCCAGGACGGAAAGGGGATGTGCGGGAAAAATCCGATCAGCAGTTCCGGGAATTTTTCCCGCACCATTCTGGGCGCCAGCATCAGATGGTAATCATGGACCCAAAGCAAATCGTCCGGCTTCAGAACTTTGACCGCCGCCTCCGCAAAAATCCGGTTCACCTGCCGGTACTCCTGCCAGTACTGCTCATCGTAATGCGTCAGAGTAGGAAAGTAATGAAACAGCGGCCAGAGCGTCTTGTTGCAAAAACCAAGATAAAACCGGTCCATCTTCTCCGCCGGGACGAACACCGGGCTGGCCTTAAATTCCTGTTCGGCATGCGCCCGCACCGCCGCCTCGTGCTCGGCCGGAATGTCGGTGCCGGGCCAGCCCATCCAAAGGTGCTCCTGTGGCACCGCGCCGTGGGCCGGCTTGCGATCCAGATAACTCCACAAGCCGGTGGCCAAACCGCCCGCGCTGGGCTTGAACTGCGGCGAGTTGTCCTGTAACGTCACCGTGAATGGCAACCGGTTGGAAATAACGACCAGCCTCATAATCCTGGCGTGGTCTTAGCCGTTTCTGTGCCAGCCCGTTCACCGGCGGTTTGTCCGAAATCCGGCCCCTTTTCACCGCCTGCCGGCCAAACCGCTGATCGTTTTGCAAGTCAACGCGCCCGGAGTGTGCAATTTGCCCGGTGGTGATCCCGGGGGCCTGACTGGGTAACGGGAACGACCCGGATTTGTTTTTTTGCCGGCAGGTTTTGGCGGACTTTTGCCTATTCCCGGCCGATCAGCTTCATCGCCGCCGCCGTCCGGGACTGCACGTGCAGTTTCTCGTAGATGGCGCTGACATGCGTCCGCACCGTGCTCATGCTGATGGTCAGTTGGTCGGCAATCTCCTTGTACATGTAGCCCTTCGCGAGCAATCGTAAAATCTCCAGTTCCCGCGCCGTGAGATGTTCCAATTCAGAAGCTGACTTGCTGTCGCGGTGAAAATAATTGATCACCTTGCGGGCAATCTGCAGCGACATCGGCGATCCGCCCAAATGCACCTGTTCGACCGCCTGCACCAACTCCTCGCGCGGCATGTTTTTGAGCAGGTAACCGTTGGCCCCGGCCCGCAGGGAGTCGAAAATCGTGTCCCCGTCCTCATAGGTCGTCAGCATCAGCACCTGGATGGCGGGCGATTTGTCCTTCAACCGGGACACGCATTCGATGCCGCTCATGCCGTTCAGGTTGATATCCATCAAAACCACGTCTGGATTCTCCGCAGGGATGAGTTCCAACGCCTCCTCCGCCGAGGCGTGTGACCCCACACAACGCAGCCCGTGGGCATGATCCAGCCACTCGACCAGGCTTTGACGCATGTCCGGCTGGTCTTCCACGATGGATATTTTAATGCTCATTTGACGGCTGACTGCTTTCTTCAAGTTTAGGACAGATTTTCATGACGGCCATCGGATAAAGATATGACTTCTGGTTTCAGGCGGACGGCCAGCAAACTTCAATGGTGATCACCGTGCCCGCCCCCGGGCGGCTTTGTATCTGATAATGCGCCTTGATCTCCTCCAACCGCTGGCGCATGTTGCGCAGCCCGTCTGCCAGCGCGTTTTCCGGTGGATTCTCAAAACCGCAGCCATTGTCCTCCACCACGATCTTCAGGCTTTGATCCGTGGCGCAAACCCGCAGCCAGACCTCGGTGGCACGGGCGTGTTTCACGATGTTTTGCAGCGCTTCCTTGACGGTCAGAAAAAGGTTGTGCCTCATATTGGCGGGCACTTCGCGCGCGGGCGTTTGTTCCGGCACATCCAGCAGGCAGCGGATGCCCGCGTCCCGCAGATAATCCGTGGCAAATTGTCCGGTGTAATCAATCAGATGGGCCAGTGTGTCGTTGCGCGGATTCACCGCCCAAACTATTTCGTCCAACGACTTCACCGCCTGGCGCGCCATGCCCGACATTTTCTCAATCCGGTCGCCGGTTTTTTCCTTCCGGGCCAGATCCCCCAGCACGGCAATGAGCGTCAGACTGGCGCCCAGATCATCGTGTATGTCCTTGGCAATGCGGGTGCGTTCGCGCTCCAGCAGATGCTGCCGTTCCAACTGCTCCATTTTCCGGCCCAGGCGCAGCATCGCCAGGTGCCGGAGGATGCCCGAGACCACTCCGATGATGAAGATTCCCGACAGCAGCCGGAACCACCCCAACTCGTAAAAATGCGGCAGCACTTTCAGCTTCACCGCGTCCCCGGTCAGATTCCAGATTCCATCGCTGTTGCAGGCGATGACATGAAACCGGTAGGCCCCGGGGGGCAGATAACTGTACTGGGCCGACCGCCGGTTGCCGGCCTCAATCCAGCCGGCATCCTCGTTTTCAAGCTGGTAACGAAATTTGACGCGTTCCGAGGACACCAGGCTGATGCCTGTGTATTGGAAGACGAACTGATGTTTGCCGGGTGGGATCACCCATGGCTGCGCGGGATCAATGCCGCCGGCCGCGTTTTCGGGATGAATCTGCGTTGACGTGGAGGACAGCAGGCTGTGACCGTCCAACAACACGTCTTCGATGACCACGGGCGGCGGCAGGAGGTTGGTGTGCAAATCGGCGGGTTGGACGGAAACCACCCCCTTGAGCGTGGTGAACCACAAACGCCCGTCCTGTCCCCGCCAGGCCGCCGGTTGGTAACCGCCGGAACACTCTAGGGAGGGCAAACCGTCGGAATGGCCATAGACGGTGCAAGGGATCAAATTGGTGCCGGCCTCTCTCAGCGCCGCCTTGGCCACATGGAAGATTCCCTGATAGGATCCCAGCCACAGGTTTCCCTTGCCATCATCAAGGATCTGGGAAATAACGTTGTCCGGCAGCCCCTCGCGCTTCCCGAAACGGGTGAACCGTCCGTTTTGGAACCGCAGCAGCCCGCCCCGCGATGTTCCCGCCCAAACGCTCCCATCCTCATCGGGCAACAGCGACCAAATGGCTTGCGACGAGGCCGGGGCATCCGTCGGCTGAAAGGGCGTGACCACCCCGTTGGTGATCAGAAACAATGTGCCGTCCTCCGACCCCGCCCACAGCACGCCCCGCCGGTCTTCCGCCAGCGCCCGCACATCCACCCGTCCGACCCCCTCGATCAGGTTGAAATCCATGGGCGCATCGGGATTGGAGACAAACAAACCATTCTTGGTTCCCACCCAGACGTCACCGGCATGATCCGCCAAAATGGTTTTCACCCCATGCACCACCGGAGAGACGCGTTCGATTCCACCCGCAGTCAGCACAAACAAATCCTCCAGCCCCGCGCTCACCCACAACCGCCCCGCCGCATCCGGATAAACGCTGAAGACAAACGCCGCGCTCTGGTCCCCGGGGATCGGCAGCGTGTTGAGCGTCCCTTCGCTTGACAATGATTCCAAACCGTTCCCCAGCGTTCCAATCCAGACCGTCCCTTGGGCGTCCTCACACACCGACTTGGCCGGTTTGAATGACAATTCCTGCCCCTCCGCCACCGTTTGAAACCGCCGCTCCCGGATCCGGACCAGGCCGCCGGCATCCAGACCCGCCCACCAATTGCCCTCATGATCCTCAAAAAAACAATTGATCCGGTCGCCCGGGAACCCCAGGTCGGCATCGAAATGCCGCACCTGTCCCCGGTCATCCACATGGAACAAACCGCGTTGATATTCGTGGAACCACGCCCCGCCCTGGTGGTCCGGTTGCGCGCCCATCTGGGTCAGGCTGCCGGTCAGCACATTGCGCAGGGCCGTCGCCTCCAGCAGCCAGCGGCGGTCCCGGGCCCGCCACACACCGCCATTGACCACCGCCCAATAAGAACCGTCCTCATTGATGGACAGGACGCTGACGTCCTGCACCGGTTCGCCGTTGGTGGGCGTGACGGTCTCAAACCGCGTGCCTGACCAGCGCGCGATCCCCTGATCCGTGCCCGCCCATAAACGTCCGGTCGCATCCGTGGTCAGACAACTGATCTGGCGGCCCGCCAGTCCGGCGTCCGGGGGCAACAACGCGAACTGACTGCCGGTCAGCCGCCATAAGGACCGGTCCAGACCGCGATACCAAATCGTCCCGCTGCCATCCGCCAGACACAGCGGTGCAACCACCCGGCTGGAAACCGCGACGTCCTCCCAATTGGTGCCGGCCACGACATTTTGCGCCCGGCGGCGGAACGATCCGCGGTGCAGCAGAAACGTGACTTCATTGGAGCCCGATGAAATCAAACTGACATCCGGATCCTTTTCATCATGGCCCGTCCATTCACGCGTGAACACCCCCCGCCGGTACGAGGTCAGGGAACCGTCATAAGTGTTGATGAACAGGGTGCCCTGGTCATCCACCGAAAGTTTGCGCACCCGGGCATGGGCCAGGGCCGGAACATTCGCCGGATCGAACGTGACAAACCGGGAGCCGTCAAAGCGCACCAGTCCGTTGAACGTTCCGACCCAGAGATAACCGTCGGGGGTCTGCGTGATGGCGGTGACGGAGCTGTCCGGCAGTCCGTTGTCCGCCGTCCAAACGTCAATCAGGTATTGAGGGCCGGGGCCTCGCCCAAAGGCCGCCGGGATCAGAAAAAACCACGCCAGCAGGGCGAGTTGAAAGGTTCCAACGCCCATCCGTCGCCGTCGGTTGAATTTGCTTGGTGATCTCACGCCATGGCTGCCGTCTCCCTCCGGGTTTCTGCCGTCGGGCAAAAACCGGCCCGATCCGATTTTGGAGGTCGTCAGAATCTACGCTCCCGGGAAAAGAGTGTAAAGCGCAAGCCGCCGGGGCGGAACGGCGGGTTGGATTTTTTAATTGTGTTTAATTGTTCTTTTCCGGTTCTTTCCGTTTCCTGCGGTGTTGGACTCCGGCTTATCCTGGACTGCGGAGGCAGCCGGCGAGGAGGAAATCCAAGACGGACAGGTTCGGTTCGGCCGGGGTGGCCGCCCAATTCGTGCTTAAGGAGGCTGTGCAGGCTGGCGGGGCGGTTGAGCCAGACCACGATTTTTCGGGTTCGGGTGGTGTTCATGTGTTTTTATGATTTTATCATGCCGCCGTTGGGGAAAAACACTCGTTACCTAGTAACGGAAAATGAGCAACCGCAAAAAATAATATTACTTGACAAAAACATCTAAAAACACCAATGGAATCAAGGGGTTGACGATTCCGGTTGGCGCGGCGGGTGAAAAACCGCGTTACTAGGTAACGGGATTGGCGGAAAATAAAAAACCCAAGGCCGGTTTTTGCACCCGGCCGTGAATTTTTGAACTTTTCACCCCGCCTCCTTCCCCTCATAGTGTTGTCATGAAAGTATTTGTGACCGGCGGTGCGGGATACATTGGCTCCATTTGCACGGAAGAGCTCCTGAATGCGGGCCATGCCGTCACCGTTTATGACAATCTCACGGAAGGCCACCGCTCGGCGGTGGATTCCCGGGCCGCCTTCGTTTTCGGACGTCCGGAGGAGGAGGGCGACGTGCTGAACGCCGTCAAGAACTTCCAGCCCGACGCCATCATGCACTTCGCCGCCAGCGCGCTGGTGGGCGAATCCATGACCAACCCGAAGAAGTATTTCCACAACAACCTCGTCAACGCCCTCAAGTTCGCCGATGCCGCCGTGGAATGCGGCGTTAAAAAATTTGTTTTCAGCTCCACCTGCGCCACCTACGGCCCACCGGACCGCATCCCCATGACGGAGGATTTGCCCCAGCGCCCCATCAACCCTTATGGCGAGGCCAAGCTCATGTTTGAAAAAGTCCTCCTCTGGTACCGTCAGGTTTACAAGCTGGACTTCATCGCCTTCCGTTATTTCAACGCCGCCGGGGCGAGCGAAAAATTCGGCGAACACCACCGGATTGAGAGCCACATCATCCCGAACGTCCTCCAGGTCGCCCTCGGCCAGAAAACGCACTGCGACATTTTCGGCACCGATTATCCCACGCCGGACGGCACCTGCATCCGCGATTACATTCACATCCGCGACCTCGCCCAGGCCCACATGCTCGGCTTGCAGCCCGGCAAAACCGGATTCTACAATCTCGGGAACGGCGACGGCTATTCCGTGCGCCAGGTGATCGAGACCTGCGAAAAAGTCACCGGCAAAAAAATCCCGACCGTGGAGAAACCCCGTCGGCCCGGAGATCCCCCCCGGCTGGTCGCCTCCGCCACCAAGGCGATTGGCGAACTTGGCTGGAAACCGCGGTATCCGAAACTGGACGACATCGTCGCGACCGCCTGGGCGTGGCATCTGAAACACCCCGCCGGTTATCCGGATTAGACCGTAAATTCATTTTATGCGGGCAATACTCCTCGTTCTGTTGAGCCTCACTCAGTGGACCCTGATTGCCGCCCCGGCGCTGGAGACCAAGCCAGACGCCGCCTATTTTGAAAAATTTCAGCCCCTCAAGGCGCCCGCCGCCGCGAAATTGTGGCTGAAGACGGGCGACCGCCTGGCGATCTGCGGGGACTCCATCACCGAGCAGAAGATGTATTCCCGCCTCATTGAGGATTACCTCACGATGTGCGTTCCGCAACTGAAAGTCTCGGTGCGGCAGTACGGCTGGAGCGGGGAAACCGTGCCGGGGTTTTTGGCACGCATGACCAATGATTGTCTGCGCTTCCAGCCGACCATCGCCACGACCTGTTATGGCATGAACGACTTTGAGTACCGCCCCTATGAAGACCGCATCGGCCAGACTTATCAGACCAATTCGCTGAAAATGGTCGAAACCTTCAAAACCCACCACATTCGGGTGATTCTCGGTTCGCCCGGTGACGTCAGCAAAACACCCGGGTGGGTGAAGACGGCCAGCGGCACCGTGGAGGATTTGAACGTGAGTTTGTGCCGGCTGCGCAACCTGGATGTCATGATTGCCGGAAATGAGCATGTGGGATTTGCCGATGTTTTTTGGCCGATGCTCACCGGCGGATATGCCGGGCAACAACGCTATGGCCCCGCTTATGCCATCCCCGGCAATGACGGCGTGCATCCTCATTGGGCGGGACATTTGATCATGGCCTATGCCTATCTGAAGGCTCTGGGTTTGAACGGCGACCTGGGAACCTTCACGGTGGATTTGAAGCGGAACAAGATCAAAGTCTCCAAAGGTCATCAAGTGGTTTCGACCGGGAGCGGGGAGTACACAATTGAAAGCCATCTTTATCCGTTCTGTCCTTGTGAGCCGGAGGGCCGGGCGGCCAAAACCTACCCGGTCTGCGGTCGCGATGGCCTTGATTCGGACAACAGCATCAGCTCGGGCATGACCCTCGTTCCCTTTAATCAGGAACTGAACCGGCTGACTCTCGTGGTGAAAAACGCCACGGCCGCCCAATGCCAAGTCGCTTGGGGCGGGGAGAGCAAATCCTTCCCGGCGGATCAGTTGGCCAAGGGCATCAATCTGGCGGCGGAATTCCCCGCCAACCCGTTCAGTGAAGCCTTTGCCAAAGTGGACGCGGCCGTTGCCGCCAAGCAGGCCTTTGAGACTGGCGAGGTGAAGAAATTATTCCGCCAAACCGGCGCGTCCCACCCATCCATGGCGCAAATCACCGCCCACACCGATGAGGTGGCGGGCGCGGCGGAAAAGCAACACGATGCCCTGGTGGCCGCCGTCCAGGCGGCTTTTGTGCCCGTGACGCATGCGCTGAAAATCACCGCGCAATAAACGCCGGACCCCCGGAGGCGACGGCCGCCCATTTTGCCGCCGGCTATGCGGCAAACTCCCGGCCCGTGGTGGTGACCGTCAGTTTGCCGTGTTTCACGCCTTTGGCCGTGATCAATTCATCCGCGATCCTGCGGATGACATCGGCCCGGCCCCGCACCAGCAGCACTTCCAGGCAGTTGTGATGATCCAGGTGGACATGCACGGTGGATAAAATCACGTCGTGGTGGTCATGCTGAATGCCGGTCAGCGTCGCCTGCAAGTGGGGTTTGTGGTGATCATAGACCAGCGTGATCGTGCCGGCGATGTCCTCCGTACCGGTCTTCTGCTGGTGCTCCACGAGTTGGTTGCGAATCATGTCCGCCACCGCCAGCGAACGGTTGACATACCCTTTCTCCGCCGACATCTGATCGAGCTGTTTCAACAACGACGGCGCCAGGGAAATGCTGAAGCGCGTGACGGTTTCGTTTTTCATCAGTCCATGCTAACCCCGTCCATCCGCCTGTCAAACCCGCACTGGGTTGTTGGTGGAACGCTGAACCGCCGGGCGGCCGTTTGGCGGAGTGCGTGATTCTCAGAACAAAAATCTTTCATTTGGACCGTGCTATTTTAAAATGTCCGCTCATTTAAACCAACGCACACATTATTTATGGCCGCTGATACTTCTGTCGTCAAAGCCGTCGCCGCCCCCCCGCTGGCACCGCTCAAGCTCCAATCCAAACTCGCACCCACGCCCCGGACCGCGCCGAAATATTCGGTGACGGTCAGGAATGCCGCCGGCGCGGAGGTCACGCTGGCGGACCCGCGCGCCAGCCGCGCGCTGGTGGCGCTGATGGACCTGCACGCGGTCATCGGCGGGGCGGCCTCGCACTGGGGCGGGCCGGCGGCCTTCGCGGAAATCATGTCCGCCATTCACGGCGTGATGTTCGCCACGCGGGGCCGCGAATGGCATGAGGCCTACCATTTCGCCAACGACGCGGGGCACTGTGAAAACGGCGTCTACGCGGTGCGTTCGCTGTATGGCTTTGACGGGATGACCGATGAAACGCTCAAAGGCTTCCGCAGTATTCACAGCAAGCTGACCGGTCATGGTGAATCACATTTGAATCCCGAAGGCGTGCTGCTCAGCAACGGTCCGCTCGGCAGTTCGCTGCCGCAGGCGCAGGGTCTGGCCATCGGCGACCGGCTCACCGGAAACGACCGCGTCACGATTTGCACGGTCAGTGACGGCGCGAGCATGGAAGGCGAAGCCAAGGAAGCCTTCTCGGCGATTCCCGGCCTCGCGGCCAAGGGCCGGTTGAATCCCTTCGTGCTGATCATCTCCGACAACAACACCAAGCTTTCCGGACGCATCTCGGTAGACGCCTTCAGCATGGAGCCCTCCCTGGCCAGCCTGGCGGTGCTGGGCTGGAACGTCATCCCGGTTGCCAACGGCAATGATCTTCAGGAGGTCTTTCTCGCGCTGGAAAAGGCCCTTGCCCTGGCCAGGGCCGACGCCACCAGGCCCGTCGCCATCATCGCGAAAACCATCAAAGGCTTTGGCGTGAAAGCCACCATGGAGAGCGCCTCCGGCGGCCACGGTTTCCCGCTCGCCAACGGTGAGAAGATTATTGAGTTCGTGGAAGAAATCTGGGGCGGACAAGCCCCCGCCGAGTTTTCGACCTGGGCCCGGGCGTTCCGCACCGAATGGGAAATCAAGGAGGCCGCCAAGAAAGCCAAGGCTGCCAGCGCCCCGGCAAATCCCCCGCCGGCCGTGAAAAAGGAGAAGGTCCAAACCGGTCTGGCCAAGGCCGCCGTCCGCGCGGCCATCGAAGGTCTGCCGGTCTTTTCAGTCTCCGCCGACGTTCAGGGATCCACCGGCATCAGCCTGTTTCACAAGAGTTTTCCGGACCGCTGGATCGAGGTGGGCATTGCGGAAGCGAACATGATCAGCACCGCCGCCGGCCTGTCCAAAGCGGGATTCATCCCGATTGTGGACACGTTCGGCCAGTTTGGGGTGACCAAGGGCAACCTCCCCCTCACCATGTCCGCCCTTTCGCAGGCGCCGGTCATTGCGATTTTTTCGCATGTCGGCTTTCAGGACGCGGCGGATGGCGCGAGCCATCAGGCCACGACCTACTTTGCCGCCACCAGTGCGATTCCCCACACCCTGGTCATCGCGCCGAGTTGCTCTGACGAAGCCGAGTCCCTGATGCTGCAGGCCATCCATCAGTTCGCCGCCGACCGGGCGGCCGGCGAGGACGGCCACAGCTACCTCTTCTTTGTGGGCCGCGAAAACTATCCGCTGACGTGGATAGCAGGCGCCCAATATCCCTGGGGCAAGGCGCAAGTTCTCTCCACGGGCAACGACGTGGTGCTCATCGGCTGCGGGGTGCTGGTGAACAAAGCGATTGAAGCCGGGAAACTTCTGGCCGCCCAGGGCGTCAAAGCCACGGTCATCAGCAACCCCTTTGTGAACCAGGTGGACCTGGGGACGATTGGCGAAGCGGTCAAAAACTGCGGCGGCCGGGTGGTGACCATCGAAGACCACCAGTTCATCGGCGGGATGGGGGCGCAGGTGTCGCACGCGCTCTCCAATGCCGGGATTGCCCACACCCTCAAAACGCTCGGCATCCACGGCGAATTCGGCCAGTCCGCCTACCTGGCCGAGGAGTTGTATGTGCAGCACGGGCTCACCGCGCCGAAGATGGCGGAAGCCGCGCTGGCGCTGCTCGGAAAGTAGGCCGCAAGGACTCTTCAAACCCCGCCCACCGGCTGGTGGGCGGGGTTTTTCGTGCCGGCTGGTGCGGCCGACAGGGGCAGGGGGGCAACGGCGGGATGGGGGCGGAAAATAAAAATTCTTCGGTAATTCTCGTTACCTAGTAACGGGGTGGGGTGCAGATTTGGGTTGACAAGATTGGTAACGCGTTGGAATTGAGTGGTTTAGAGTGTGTCAAGGGAGAATGTCAAAATGAGCCGTTTTTCGTTACTAGGTAACGGGGGCGGGGTGGTGGGTGAATTTTGCAAGGAAGGCGCGTCCCCAGCGTCCGGCCCCCCCCACGTTCACCGGATCTTGGGCATGTATTGGACGGCCTCTTCCTGGCCCGGGTTGGGTTCGGCCTTTTTTGGTTCGCTTTGCTCCTGCATCCATTTCTGGAGATCGGACATCACGGCTGGCTGTGCGGCTGATGAAAGGCCGGCCGGTCCATCAAATACATTATCCGCCTGAATGGTCACATAAAGAAAACTCAAGTAATCATTTTCTTCACCGATAAGCACGGTCTGTTGCATGAATCAGAATAGCTGTAATTTATCAAAAACCCCTGTAAAATCAAGGTTTATTCGCTAAAACCTGCCAGTATTTTGGTGAACTTTTCACCCCGGTTACTTGCACTTTCACTGACAGTTGCTGACAGTTCATGAGTAAAAGAAACCCTGCTCGCGCAAGCTGGTGCGGTTGCCGTTGCCGATAATGACATGGTCAAGCACTTCGATTTTCAAAAGCTGCCCGGCGCGGATTAAATCCCGTGTCACCTTAATATCTGCGTCTGACGGTGCGCTTTCCCCGCTGGGGTGGTTGTGCATGAC
>Ga0181520_10007948_pt1 | contig 15324 bp, 8 predicted proteins | sample PEATcosm2014_Bin_29_FD_132451 | JGI IMG/M metagenome (GOLD analysis project Ga0181520, IMG submission 132451) | Peatland microbial communities from MTU Mesocosm Facility, Houghton, MI, USA - PEATcosm2014_Bin02_30_metaG | ecosystem: Environmental > Terrestrial > Soil > Wetlands > Peat | place...
ATATGACCGGATATGCCGGCGGCGAAATTTTTGATGTCATGGACAACCGCACCGGAGAGCAGCTCTTTCATCCGTTCCGATTCGATGAGCTTGAGGTTGGTGGAGGCAAGCTGCCGCGCTTTTTCGGAGATGTCCGCCGTCTGGGACTTGACTTTCTCCTCAAGGCGGGCGTTGAGGCGTTTGTAGTCTTCCATGAGTTGTGCATTTTCAATGAGAAACCCGGCCTGCACCGAAATGATGTTCGCCGCCTTAACGGCGTTATCCGAAAAAAGCCCGGCAACGAGCCGGTTGGCCAGGAAGACGCACCCGAGGTATTTGTCGCCCCGGATAAGCGGCACGCATATCGATGAACCGTTTTCGCCGGCAAGGTCCTCCCTCCCATCACTTTTCCCGCTGAGGTCGGGGCAGAGCACAATGGATTTCTGCGCCTTTGCCTTTGCCATAAGGCTCTCTGAAACCGCGACGGCATCGCATTGCAGAACCCGGTTTTCATGGTTGAGGGCAATGCTCCTTCCGGCACGGCTTGCCTCTCCTTCGAGGCGAAGAAGCCCGTATTGAGCGCCGGTCGTCCGGATGAGCAGACCGACAATGCGTTGCAGCAGCGTGTCGACATTCTCCGCCTGGGTCAGGGAGACGCTTGCTTTGTAGAGGGTGTCGACGCGGATCTGGTCGGTCGCGTCCCCCCCTCCGCCGGGAATTTCCACCCGTCGATCGACCCGCTCGCGGTTTTTGGTGAGCCCGGGATCGACCTTGTCCCTGATCCTGTCACTTTCGACAAGGGCTCCGCAGTTTTCAAATAACTGGTAGGCCCGGTTGAAGTAGTCCCGGCCGAGACCCGGCCGGTTGCACTGCTCAAAAAACCTTGCATAAGCCGCCAGCGACTTCGCCTCCTCGTATTTCATGTCAAGATCATGGTGCCGGTTGATCGCCTTCAGGAAAAAATGCCTGGCTATGCGCCGGCGCCCTTTATAGGCATTATACCACGCGATCGCGCGAAACGCGGCTCCCCGGTGGGCCGGATACATGACGCCGCGGACGAGCGCCGCAATGGAGAAACGGCGCAATTCGGCGAGGAGTGCGCGATCGGAATGGGGGAGCTGGGTGCGGGGCCGGGAAGAGTGATGGCGATTATAATACTCCTGGGTTAAAATTTCACAGCGGTCGGAAAAAGCTTCGGCAACGTATTCCTGGATAAGATTGTTTTGCTTGATGCTGTCGAGAATTGAATCGGAAAGGTCATAGGCGCCCTTGATCTGGTCGTTAAAAAATATTTTCTTAAGAATATAAATATTAGAAATAGTTTTGTTCAACGGAACATTGGAAAGAATGCCCTCTCTCTCCTCAATTAAAGTTCCCCAGTCGGAGGGAGTATCCCTGCCGGCCAAGAATTTCATGTGGGCCAAATAAAAATGTGCCGAGGCCAAGCCCCGGATATCTTTACACTCATCGTCTATGTTCAATAATTTATCAATAATAATTTCACAATTTGAGAAACATCCCTTTCTGATTTCATTTGCGACTATTGTCTCCAGGGGAACTATCTGGCCCCAAAGATCTCCTATTTTCCTGTACTGGTCAATGCTTTCGTTCAGGTTGGTTTTCGAATTTTTCCAATCGCCGCCATAATAGAAGGTTACGCCGCCGAATGAATGAGAAAACGCAAGAATGTCCTTTCGATTAACCATTTCCGCGATATGTATTGCCTTCTTATAATAGTTAAGGGATCTTTTTTTCAAAAGCAACAAATAGGAAGAAACCGTATGGTAGGCATAGGTTTCGGCCTTTTCCGCACAATTAATAAGAGTATCGGCTATATTGAGTGCTTTGAAGTGCGCATATTGCACTAAAATGATGTTTTTATAAAACAAAGAAAACGAAAGTCGATTTAGAATTCGTACCGACAGCTTGCTTTCAAAAGTATCCTTTGGTTGTACCAGCGCTTTTACACCAAATGTTAAGGCTACCTGTTTCAGTATTTCCACCAGCAGCGTTATTATTATTAAAAACTTGTTAGAATAAAACTTTATGCCCAATTGATCAAGTGCTTCAAAAAAGAACTTCGTCGAGCGTTCAAAATTCCCGGTGTTATGGTAAATCGTCCCTATCTTGTATTTAATATCGAGTTCCGCCGCTTTGTCGAGATTTTTATTTTCACTGAGAACCTTTTCAAACATCTTCAGCGCCTGCTCATTCCTTCCGGTCAACATCAGTACCTCGCCGAACTCGATCTGCATCCGGGTAACATCGATGGGCAAGGCAATACCGACGCCCTCGCAATGCGATACCATGAGCTGGGTCTTGGTGAAATATCTCGCGGCAATATCAAGCGCGACTTTTTCTACGGCATAGCGGGCCGCTTCATGGCTCAAAACTATGGATTGAGAGAGGTTTTTGCTTTTTAAATACGATTCTGCGGCATGGAAGAGAAATTCACGATCCTTACCCGCCAGCGCCCCGTATGTTTCGCCGAATTTTTCGTACAGCAGGAATTTGCGGTCTTCGGGAATCTGCCGGCGAATCGATTCCTGGATGTGGTCATGCGTAAAACGGAAATCACCGCCGAGCTGCGGCCGGATGAACCCCGCCCGGTCGAGCCGGTCGACAATTGCGTCCGAGTCCGATCCGGAAAACCCTCCCACGATCTCGATAATATTTTTCTGAAATTTGCCTTCTGCAAGCGAGGCGGTTTCGAGCCACTGAAGCTCGCGGGAATCCAGGGTTTTAAGTTTCTGAATGATCAGGGAAAGCGGATCGAGTTTTTCCGGAAGGCGGGAGAGGTCGCTCAGGGAGAGCGACCACCCTTTCTCGGTCATCATCAGGATAAAGTTATTGACCAGAAACCGGAACGCTTCGGTAAGGGCGAACGGAGAACAGTCGGTTTTCGTCGCCAGGAGGTCGACGAGCTTTTCCATATCGTCGACTTCGCCGAACCGGGAACAGATCAGATCGCCGATTTCCGACCGGCTGAAGGACATGATCGGAAGAAATTTCCTGAACCCGATCCGGTGCAGGTCAAATTCAAACACATGCAGTTCCCCTTCGAGCTGTTCCGCGCGCAGCGTCACCAGGACCATGCAGGGAGTCTGTGCCCGCAGGAGGCGTCGGAGGACTTCGAAGGAAACGCGGTCGATCCATTGGAGGTCGTCGATATAAAGGACGAGCGGCTTGAACGAACAGAGCGTCGAGAGCAGGGAAAAAAGCACATGGGCGGTACGGTCCGCTTCCTTTTCCGATTCAACGATATCGATGGGCAGGACTTCACGAAAAAACGGCTTCATCTCGGGAACCATGCGGCAGATGACACCGGAATAATTGATCAGCAGTTTGTCGGCGGTGATGGAAAAGGTCTCTACCGCTTCCTTCCCGCCGGCGTTGATTTTAGAAATAAAATCGAGCACCAGGTGCCTGAAAATGGAGTAAGGTTGCTGCGGGGTGAAACTATTACATTTTACCGATAAATAAAAGACTCTGTCGGTGAAAGACAGGGTCCTGAATTCATGTGCTATTTCGGATTTGCCGATGCCGGATTTTCCATGGATGCATATCGATACCGGGCTTCCCTGGAGAAATTGCTCCAGCCCGTACCGGCAGGTATCGACTTCCCTGCCCCGCGCAATAAAAAGGCGCGAGCGGTTCACGGCGATGATGGCGTCCTCCCTGCCCGCAACAAAGTCGTCATGCGATTCGCTTCGCAGGTGTTCCATGGCCGCGGCGAGATCGTGGTTGAACCCCGCCGCAGTCTGATATCGTTCGGAGGGAGTCGGTTTGAGCGCCTTGAGCAGGATCGCATTGATGGACAGTGGAACACGGTGCAACGGCTGCACTTCGGTTCGGATCGCATGGTGCAGGAGCTCTTCGACGGTGTTTTCCTTGAGCTCGAAGGGAGTTTTACCCGAAATCATCTGATAGAGGACCAGGGCGGCGGCATACAGGTCGGATCGTGAATCGATTTTAAACGCCGTGAAACCCATCTGCTCGGGAGAAAGGGAGGGGAAGGTACCGATGACGCTTCCTTCCGGTATCCGGGACGCCTCCTCTTCGGTCATCGAACAGCCGAAATCGAGAAGCTGAAGTCCCTTATCATCGTCGATATAAAGGTTTTTGGGGTTGACGTCGCAGTGAATTATGCCGCGGCAGTGGATGTATTCGAGCGCATCGAGAAGTTGCCGGCAGATATGCAGGGCATCCAGCGGTATAAGGGTCGAGGACGACAGCATCGCGGCGAGGGTTTTGCCCTTTCGGTAGGGATAGGCGATGGAGTCGACGGTATCTTCGCCGAGGGAAAATACCGGTTTGGCGATGTTCTGGTGGTTCAGACCGGAAACAATATCCATTTCATGCTTGAACCGCATTTTGCGATGGAGGAAGCCGGCACCTTCACTGGGCGTTTCCTTCAGGCATTTGAGGAGGAATTGTTCGCCGCTTTCCCGATGGCGGATGACCGAAACGTCGCTGTCGCTCGACGAGGACAACGCATCGAGATATTCGTAGCTGGTCGAAATGGTTTTCGTTGGCATGGGGTATTCCAGTTGATGTAAAGTTCCGCCTCACATAACCCGTTGCAACTGTCTTAAAATAAGAACCTTAGACACCGTAATTGTACCCATTAATGCGGGAAAACGGCAATGGATAAAAATCTTTCCGCGGCGACGGGGGGCCTGCCATAAAATAGCCGTCTACCTGTTGGGGATAGTACAAAAAAGGCTACAATAGGTGGGAAAAGGCCGAATCGGCCCGTGAGGGCCGATTCGGCGGCAGGGTCAGACTTTTTCGCGAAGGATGCTTTTGAAGGCTCTCATGAGATAAGGAGATTTGGCTGATTCATCGGTGTTCCCCATATCCTGGATAAATTTAACAACACGGGGTTTGATTGGAAGCATATCTTCCGTATCGAAGTTAATTTCAATGAGACAACTGGTTTTGTTCTCTTTGTAGTTTTTAAAAGCGGTAACAAGATTCAAATGCAGCGAAGCGATATCGGTAATCTTATAGAATTCTATGGAGAAAGATTCGGCCATTTTTGAAAGATCGGGCACATAAATATCGGTGCAATAACTCAGATCATTATATAAAATTCGCTGCGACCATTCTACCATGCCATAGCTTTTATCCACAAAAATAATCCATATTATAGGAATTTCGTATTGGCGGGCCGTTGCGATTTCCATGCCATTCATCAAAAAAGAACCATCTCCGCTAATTGAAATAACCATTTTTTGAGGGCTGGCAATCTTTGCGCCAATTACCCCGGAAACCCCCTGTCCCATGGTATAATTTCCAAAGAGGGCGGAATAGCAATTCTCCCGCAGTCCGAGATGACGGTATGTGTTGAAATTATTCGCGCCCATATCACTGACGATAATGGTTTCACTATCAATTAAATCTGAAATTTCCTTATAAATTCTTGCCGGCCTTAAGGGGACAACCCCATCCTCCATGTCCTGCCATAACTTCCCGTTCTCCTTTATATATTCTTGATGAAAATTTTCATCATAAAAAGGTAGAATTCCCCTGCATTTCATTTCTGTTATGAGAAATTCGATAATGAGACCCAGATCACCGCAGGTAGAGAGTTGAACGGGATAATTCCTTCCTATTTCTCGTGCATCGATGTCAATTTGGATTAATTTTTCGCCGAATAAATCGGGATCATATTTTATGGTCGTAAATTCACTGAACTCAAGTCCAATGGAAAGTATTAAATCGCTTTTTTTCACGAAATATTCGGCGGACCGGTGACCATAAATATCCAAAATGCCTGCAAAATAAGGCGAAAATTCATTAAAAAGCCCTTTTGCGCTTGCAGAGAGAACCGTAGGAATACCAAACATGTTACTTATTTCACGAATCAATGGTGAAACATTGGGATACCAGGCTCTATGTCCGATGAGAAGCACCGGTTTTTTGCTAATAGATAATTTATCCGCAATCGATTTGATTTTATCATGATCGATTAATCGTTCATCTGGCGCTCGATATTGATTAATACGGACGGGGGAATACGGTATTTTTTTCTCCAAGAAATTCACCGGAATAAGCAAATGGACCGGTCCCTTTATTCCAGTCAATCCATTTCTAAATAAATCCTGAATATAAGAGGCGATATTTTCCGGATGGATGCAGGTTATTGTTTTTTTCGTAATACATTTCATGATATCCGAGATCGAATATGAATTAGCATACCCGCTATCTTCCTGTAAAACATTTTTTCCTTGCAATTCAGTGGAGACGATCGGGGTAAGGATGAAGCAGGGAAGGTTGGATTTATAGAGTTCGGCAATGCCAGCAAGGAGATTCATGGCGCCCGGACCGGCCGTGGCCATGACCAGTGCCGGCTTTTGAGCGAATTTTGCATAGTGTCCCGCCATAAAAGCCGCGGCGCTTTCATGCTTAACAGAAATAAATTTTATCGAGGAATTTTTTAATGCCTTGAAAAAAGCGAGATAATGGGAACCCGTAATCCCGAAGGCATATTCGATGCCTTCCGCTTCCAGGCATTTCACAATTACATCCGCAACTTTCATTTCCATGGGGTCATTCCTCTCCAAAAGAAATGTTCTGGGGGATCTTATGGTGCCCGATCGAGTTCGCGCACCATTGCAAAAAGTCCTTTTTCGATTCATCGGTACGATGTTTCAGCGTTATTCTTGCTTTAATCCGGTCGCCGGTTAAGGGGTCATAATCACTCCGGAGCTCGGCATTTTCGACATTTTCATTCCTCATCATGAGGCGCCGTACCTCTTCGGGATAAACCTTTTTTCCGGCGACATTGAACATGTTTTTCTTGACACCGAGAAAGAATACGTTGCCGTCGGGGTCCAGGGTGCCGTAATCGCCGGTATGCAGCCAGCCGCCTTCCAGGGCATGTGCCGTCGCCTCGGGATACTTGAAATATCCCTTCATGACATTGCCGCCCCTGAAGCAGATTTCACCTTTTTCTCCACAGGGAAGATCCCGGCCGGATGCGTCGGTAATCTTTACCCGATAATCGACCATTGGTAACCCGAGGGACGTTTTGTCGTACTTTTTGGTTTTGCATTGCCAGGTACATACCGGCGAGGCTTCGGTGAGCCCGTATCCCTCATAGAGGGGAATATGCAATCTGGATTCAAACCGGTCACGGAGGGAGGAGGGCGATTTATATCCCCCGCTGATCATCGAATAAACCCGGCGTCCGATCTCGTGAATGGCGGCCGATTTGCTGAGAAGGTAATACATCAGGGGGACGCTGTAAATATGGGAAACACCGTACTGAAGAAGGTCCCGGGCCAGGGTCGCCGTTTTTTGCATATCCGAAATGTCGCAGATCAGGAAAGACCCGCCGGCAACCAGAGGGGACAGTGCTCCGTTTTGAAAGCCGAATAAATGGTGGAGGGGCAGTATCGAACAGGAGACGGACGATTCATCCGTCCGGTTTTCATTGGCGATCGCCAGCGCATTCGACAGGACATTTGCATGAGTCAGCATTGCCGCTTTCGCGTACCCGTCTTCCGCCGCCGTATAGAGCATGATGCATACGTCGTCGAGCTGCGAAACCAGCGCCGGTTCCATGCGGAAATCGGTGAAGGCGAACTCTCTTGCGAAATCGAACTCGATCGAAGCGTCGTCGATCCGCACAACGGCGGACGGCTGGGTGTCGGCGAGCATCTCTTCGTATTCGAGCGTGCCGGTTTTCGGATCGACGAGCAGGCAGGTCCGGCCGGATTTAAGTATGCCCAGGAATGCGATGACGGTCTTTATATGGTTAGGGGCGAGAAGATAAACGATGGGGGAGTTGGAACGGCAGCGGTCGTCGAGGTGGTGCGCGACGGAATCGACGGTTTTTTCAAGATATCCGGATGCAAAAACCTCATTGCGGAAGATAACACGATTGAAACGGATACGGTCGGTAAGCATGGTTATATCGATCGGGGCGTCGGGATGGTCGGTCGGTTCATTGCAACGGTGATTCCGGTCAGCCCGGCATGGATGTTTCCTGTATCAACCGCAGCAGATTGCTGAGCGTCGGATTTTCCATGAAGCTCAACGGCAGTTCAACGCCGAATTCCTGTTCGATTCCCGCCGCAATACCGACGAGCACCATGGAATCGACGGGAATCTGATCGAAGATGGATCGGTCCGGATCGATTGCCCTGACATCGACGTCGAAATCCCGGTCGAGGAGCGCAAATAATTTTTCCTTTATCGCCGTATCGGTCATGGATTCATCGGTCTCCATCGAAAAAAGACTCTTTCCCGCAGGAATAGGCCGGCGGAATATGACTGCGCGCAAGCTCATTGGAATATAATTGAATTTTTTCTCGGGTGATTTTCCCTCTGCCCAGTGACGGCGGAAGTTCGGGGTTGAGCGTCATCAGGATCCCTTCGGTCATGCAGCCGTAGAGGTGATCCGGAGCGGCCAGGCCGATGTCGAAGCCGGGATCGACCGGTACGGGAAGTTTTGCGATGCCGCCATGATACAGGAAAGTATCGGAGTGCTGCCCGTCGTCGAATTTGACATTAAGCGGAGCCGATGCATCGCAGACGATGGTACCGGGTTTGAAATCCCCGCGGCTGAAGAGCGGCTGATAGGCGCTCGTCACGAAGACCACCACATCGGCCTTCTTTATGGCGTCATTGTTGTCGGTGGTGACCTCTATGCCGCAGGAAAACTCGCTTTTATGGGCGGCGGCAAACTGCTCGAGCATCACCCGGTTCCGCGCGCTGAGAATCATATGCCGGACTTTGTCCCCGAACCACAGCGAAACGCCGCCGCCGATATCGCCCGAGGCGCCGATTATCGCGAGGGAGACCTCGGCGAGGTCTCGTTTCCTGCGGGCCAGGATCTCTTCGACGGAACGGACGATGAGGGCGGCAGTCGTGGTATTGCCGGAGGTAAGGGCGATGCCGTGGCGGCGGGCAATTTCCTCCTCTTTCCCCTGGAGAACGATGGACGTGAATGCGCCCAGCGCCGCGGCGGAGCACCCCGCGGCGGCGGCGATGGCAATGGCCTGTTCGACCTTATCAATCACCGTCTTGAGACTGATATCCCGCATTTCCGGCAGGAAAGGTACCATGACCAGGATACCGTCCGCGAAGAGCTTGCCGTCAAAGGAGATATCGGTCCAGGAGCTTGCTTTATAAGATGGCGTCCACTCGAACAGTTTCAGGATCAGCTCGTCGCGGAAGGTTTTCCCGGGCTTGAGAAAATTGATATATGCCCGGTAGAGCGGCATATCGAGCGGATGGCCGATGAGGGCGAACTTCGGTTTGGAGTCGGTCATAGGGTGGTTGCACTTGGGAAAAAGATGAGGAGATGGAAAAACCGCCCTTTGCAATAAGATTCGGTCGAATCGTTCCGCTGTCGCTTTTTAACGGCGGCAGTCTGAAAACCAATCATCGATAGTGGTTGCAGAATTAGAATAACCCCGCCTGTATAATTATTCCTGCACCATCCTGATTTTTCCGCGCATCCACCGGTACTGATCGTCGTTCAAATGGTTGGAGAAGCGGATCTGAACGGTATTCCGGCCCTGGTCCCGGACGACCTCTTTGAGTGGAAAAGCCGTATTGCCCACCGTGAATGTTTCCATTGCCGGCAGGGAGGCTCCTTCCGCGGAAAAGCACAAACCGTCCCTGGTCAGGTCGAGGAGCTGGATCGGTACGACCTCGTCTCCGAAAACGAGCGCCTCCTGCGGGGCGGAATCCGATGAGGTTAACCTTCCGCTGGCCAGCGTCAGCCGCGAAAGCAGAGCTTTAAGAAGATCCCCCTCGATGGGCTTGCGGAAAACGAAGTGACAGCGATTCTGTGGTTCGCTTGCATAAACGGCTTCGACGTCGAGAACGGTATCGGCAAGGCATATCTGGCCGTTTTTCGCGATGTCCGGTGCGAAGTGGGTCATCATGCCTCCTGCGGAAAAATTAATCAGGAACAGGCTCACGGGCCGATTATTCAGCATGCATGCGTGATTTTTACCTATCGCGTGCCGGGGGTACCGTCTTTCATCATGGGCTTTCGAGCAGAGCTCTTTTTTTACGGCGTCCATCATTTTGTCGATGTTGCTCTTCATCTTATCGTGCAGGATGCGGCCGAGGACCTCTTCGATAACCGGAATGCCGAGGTTGTACTGAATTTCGAAGCGAATACTGATTCCGGAATCGACACAGTCCTTAATGCTCCAATGGCCGTTAATGTTATCGAAATCCCCCTCAATTGACTTGAAGATGATTTCGTAATTTCCGGCATTGAAGAAATCTTTTTCAACCCAGGTGAGCGGGGCCTCCTCGACCGAGATAAACCATTGCGAAGTACCTTCTTCGCCGTCGCGGCCGGTGATCTCGACCTTGTCGATATTGTCCATGATCTGCGGGTAGCGGGAATAATCGCTGATGATGTTCCAGGCGTTTTCCTTGCGGAAATAACCATCCAGGATCGCTTCGGTTGAGACTTTTTCGAAAGCCATGGTATTCTCCCGCCAAAAAGGGTTTCGCTCGCAGAGGAGGATGACGGTACTGCGGGATGCCGTTGTTCCTGTGCGATTCCGCTATTCAATTACCGGCAGGAAAAATATAATTAATTGACCGTGAAAAAAAAATACAATTTTCATTGCGGTAATAATTGCCCGGGAACGCCGGGATGGAGCAGGCGAGTTTGTCAGGGAATGAAGTTTTTAACCGTATAATGGAAGGTAGTCGCGGGTATGGTTTCGTCACAGGTGATCCAGATTCGTCCCGCCATTGCCTCGACCGCCATTTTAGCGAAGGTGAGCCCCAGGCCGAAATTTTTAAACCCTGCCTGGCTGGCGGCGACCTGAACGCTTGAAAATTTGTTGAATATCGCTTCCCGCGCCGGCGCTTCGATAAAAGAGCCGGTATTGGTGACGCTGGTGGATAGATAGCCGTCCTGGTTCTCTGAAAACGCCACCTCGATGGTCGAGTGGTCCGCTGCAAAACGGAGAGCATTGCCGACAATGTTGACCAGCACCCTGCCGAACATATCCTTATCGGTTGTAACGATGCGATCCCCAGCGCCGTGATAATCGATCGAAATATTGATATCGGCGTCAGGAGCAATCGGATGGAGAAAGATCGCGAGCGCCTTTTCGACCTCGCCCTGCAGGACGAAGGGTTCATTGCGCGTGAAAACCGCCCCGCTCTCAAATTTTGAAATGCTCACGATATTATTGATCATCATCAGGATCTGATCGGTGGCTCGCTCCGCCTGGCAGAATCCTGTTTTCTGCAGGTCCGAGAGCCCTTCGTCCGGCAGGGACATGCGCAGCAATTCGATGCCGCCGGTGATCCCCTGCAGCGGATTCTTTAAATCGTGGAACAGGATGCCGAGATAGAGGTCATTGAGCTGAAGGTTCTTTTTCCGTTCGATCGCACCACTTGCTTTAGCGATAAAAACCTTCTCCTCAAACGGCTTGGTCATATAATCGTATGCCCCCCGCCGCATGCACTCGAGGCCGATTTCCAGTTTTTCCTCCGAGGTAAACATGATCACCTGGACGTAGTTGTTTTTTTCCTTGATAATAGACAATAATTCGATCCCGCTCATCGCGTGGCCGAGGTTGATATCGAGCAATATGATGTCGAGATCGGGATTTTTCTCGAGATAATTTACCGCACGCAGGGGATTTTGTTCGAAGGTGGCATCGAAACCGAGGAATTGAAGCAGTTCCGAAATGCTCTTCCCTATCAGATAATCATCATCGACGATGAGTACCCGACCCGGGGCGGCTTGAGCGGCAAGGTGCAAAAGTGACTCCTCATTTGAAAAAATGCGGACAGGTTACCCAAATAATACCACTATGTATTTTTCTCGGCAAGAACGATTTAAGCACTCAGGGCAGCTCTTCGGATCCGGGAACTACCGACCCATGAACCAGAAATTATATACCATCCGGCAGCGTTTCAACCGGCCGCTATGCGAAAATGTCGCGGAGGCGGTCCGGCGGGAGTTCGCAAAGGTGAACCATTGCCTCCTGCCCGGTGCAAAGATTGCCGTTGCCGTGGGGAGCCGGGGCATTGCCGCTCTGGACCGCATCGTGAAGGCGGTCGTCGACGAGGCGACTCGAGCGGGCGCCCGGCCGTTTATCGTGCCGGCGATGGGAAGTCACGGGGGAGGGTGCGCCGAGGGCCAGGCCGGGATTCTCGCCGAAGCGGGAATTACCGGGGAGACCATGGGTGCGCCGATTCGTTCATCCATGGAAGTCATTGAAGTAAGCGGAGATGACATCGGTCATCGCGTATTCATGGATCGCCTTGCCTTCGAATCGGACGGGGTAATTCTGATCAATCGCATCAAGCCGCACACCGATTTCCATGGTCGGTACGAGAGCGGCCTGGTAAAAATGGCGGTAATCGGACTGGGCAAGCATGCCGCGGCCGTTGAAATTCACTCCTTCGGGATTTCGGGACTCCTGGAGCGGATGCCGCTCTCTTTCAAAAAAATCCTGCCGACCGGAAAAATCCTGTTCGGGTTGGCGCTCGTCGAAAATGCCTACGATCAAACGGCGCACATAGAGGCTATCCCTGCGGATCGGATTCCCGACCGGGAGCCGGAGCTTCTCGATATGGCGCGCCGGAACATGCCCCGGCTTCCCGTTGAGGACATCGATGTCCTGATCGTCGACCGCATGGGGAAAGAGATAAGCGGGGTTGGCCTTGATCCCAACATCATCGGCCGCATCGCCATCCGCGGACAGGATGAACCGCTTTCCCCGCGCATTAAAGCGATTCTCGTTTCCGCACTCTCGCCGCATTCCTATGGGAACGCCATCGGCGTCGGGCTCGCGGATGTCATTACCAGGAAGCTCTACGATGCGGTCGATTTCGGCGCCATGTACGTCAATGTGGAGGCGAGTCTTTTCCTCGAGAGGGTAAAAATACCCTTCATCGCGGAATCCGACGCACGGGGATTCGCCCTTGCGCTCCGTTCCTGCGGCAGGATTGCCCGCGGCGCAGAGCGTATCGTCCGCATCCGCGACACGCTGAACCTTGAGACCGTTCAGGTTTCGGAGGCGGTTCTTGCCGAGCTTGGAGGCACCGTGGAGGTGCTGAGCGGTGCGGTGCCTCTTTTTGATGATCGGGGAGAGTTGCTGGGGCTGCCGGAGGAGTGATGAAAGGATGCTGCACGCGGGCGGTACGGCTTCGGCCGGCCAGACTCCTTCGACAATCCGCATCCTCTGCCTCCGGGCAGAGCGGGGAGTGATCAACGGGTCACCCGGGGGCCGTGCACAATACTACTTTTTACTTAAGGAATTACATGAAACGAGCAGCCGGAATATTTTTGCACCCTACTTCACTTCCGTCCCGGTTCGGCATCGGCGATTTCGGCGAATCCGCGCGACGATGGGTCGATCTTTTGTCGGCACATCACCAGCAGTTGTGGCAGGTATGCCCTCTTGGCCCGACGGGGTATGGCGATTCGCCGTATCAGAGTTTATGTTCGTCTGCCGGCAATACCCTTCTTATTGCGCCGATGCTGCTTTCGGACCTCCTCACCGATAACGAACTGGCCGAATTTCCGCATCTGCCCGACGATTCGGTGGATTACGGGCGGGTGATCGTGGAAAAAGAGCGGCTGTTTCTCAAGGCTTACGATCGATTCAGGGACACTCCGGAGTTCACGGCCTTTTGCGAGAGGGAGCGCGAATGGCTGGATGATTTTGCGCTCTTCGCGGTGATTAAAGCCCGGCATGGCGGCAGGGCGTGGGTCGAGTGGGACCCACCGCTCAAACTCCGCAACCCCGATGCCCTGAAGAAGATTCAGGATGCGGACCGCCGCGCCATCCGCTTCCATAAATTCCTGCAATTTGTTTTTTTCCGACAATGGACCGACCTGCATGATTACGCAAAAACGAAAAATGTGCGGATCATCGGCGATATGCCGTACTATGTTGCCGGCGACAGCTCGGACACCTGGAGCTCGCCGCACCTCTTTGAACTCGATGACAAGGGGAACCAGCTGCGACTCGCCGGCGTCCCGCCGGATTATTTCAGCGAAAGCGGACAGCTCTGGGGCAATCCAATTTATAGGTGGGATGTCATGCGCCGGGACGACTATGCCTGGTGGGTACGGAGGGTCGGGAAAGCGCTGGAATTGGTGGATTACCTTCGTCTCGATCATTTCAGGGGATTCGACTCCTACTGGGCTATTCCCGGCGGCAGTGCGGATGCGGTGAACGGGACCTGGGAAGATGGCCCGGGCATTGAGCTGTTTTCGGCGATACGCCGGAAACTTGGAGAAGCCGCCCTTATCGCCGAAGATCTGGGCGACATCACCCCCCGCGTCGAGGAGCTTCGCCGCCTGACCGGTCTTCCCGGCATGAAAGTGCTGCAATTCGCCTTTGATGGGGATCCCGGCAATATCTACCTGCCGAGCAATGTCAACGCCGACAGCATCATGTATACCGGCACCCATGATAACGATACCTCCCGCGGGTGGTTTACCTCGCTGAACCGGCATGACCGATCCTATGTCTGCCGTTACCTCGGGTGCACCGAGCATGGCTTTATCGAACGGTTTCTGCGGCTTGCCTATATGTCGCCTTCGCGCTTCTGCATTATCCCTCTCCAGGATATTCTGGGCCTTCCCGGGAAGGATCGCATGAATGTACCGGGAAGTGAGAGCGGCAACTGGCGCTGGCGCGCCGAGGAGAAATGGCTTGATAAAAAGCATTTCGGCCTCATCGCCGACCTCACCGAAGTTTATGGAAGGGTGGATCGCGCCGCCGATGTCCCGCAGCCATCGAAAACGGGCGCCTGAAGCATGGAAAAAACCGATATTGCCATTATCGGCGCGGGGGTAGTCGGGCTGGCGGTTGCGGAACGTCTCTCCCGTGCAGGCAAAAGCATTGTGGTGGTGGAACGCTGCGACTCCTTCGGCCGGGAGACGTCGTCACGCAACAGTGAGGTCATCCACGGTGGAATGTACTATCCTGCCGGCTCCCTCAAGGCACGGCTGTGCGTCGAAGGAAACCGGCTGCTGTACGACTTCTGCCGGAGGGAGGGAATTCCCCATCGTCGCCTCGGAAAGCTTATCGTCGCCCGTTCCCCTGCGGAGGAGGATAAAATACAGAGCCTTCTCGGGCAGGGAACGGCGAATGGCGTCGAGGGCCTTTCGGTTCTTGATAGGCAGGGTATTATGGCGCTCGAACCGGGGATACCGGGAGATGCCGGACTATTCAGCCCGACCACCGGCATCTTCGACACGCATGCATTCATGAAAAGACTGGAGCGGATTGCCGACGACCGGGGAGTCATCTTCGCCTACAACTGCGAGGTGATCGCCGTCACCCGTGCGAACGGGAGCTATGAAATTGGGATCACCGATGCGGA
>Ga0181520_10007949_pt1 | contig 15322 bp, 15 predicted proteins | sample PEATcosm2014_Bin_29_FD_132451 | JGI IMG/M metagenome (GOLD analysis project Ga0181520, IMG submission 132451) | Peatland microbial communities from MTU Mesocosm Facility, Houghton, MI, USA - PEATcosm2014_Bin02_30_metaG | ecosystem: Environmental > Terrestrial > Soil > Wetlands > Peat | place...
CTGGACCGGCCGGAATCGAGCAGATAGGCTAGATACCATCGGCAAAGTCCACATGGGAGATTCGGCATATAAGGAGCAACCGCCATGACAGCGCGCGCATTCCTGAGATTGGGCATTATGGTGGCGGCTATCGGCTTGTGGGCATTGAGCTCCGGCGGGCGTGCGGCCGGGGGCGACGCGCCGGGAGCCGGTCCGGCAACGCGTGCGGCGACGCCGGCGACAACCCAATCCACCGACAAGTGGTTGACGCTTACCGACGCCCAGCGGCATTTTCATCTGGATTACCCGCCGTCGTGGAAAGTCAATACCGAGGTGGTCGAGGCCGTGCATTACACGATTGTGTTTGCCGCATTGAACAGCGCGGGCAAGGAAAAGTTCACGGTTCAAATGGTCCATATTTCGCCCAACGAGTGGGAATTGAATGCTGACCTGATCGCCCAACAAGTGCCGGTTGGGACCGCATATATTGATGTCAGTTGGCAGGAAGGCCCCGGAGGCGTGAGGCAGTTTGGGCCGGGGATCGAGGAGATGGAGGCGGCCGACTTGTCGGGACCGCTGAAGGAGAGCAATGAGGTTCGGGAAGGGCAATTCGGGGCATTGAACGCGCGGTCCATCCGTTTTTCCAAGTGGGGAAGGCACTGGAATGTGACCGTCTATTTGCACGCGCCGGTGACGGCGGCGTTGCGGGACGACGTGGATAAGGTTTTGGCGAGTTTTCGGTTCGATGGCCTGCCGGCCGGGGACAAAATGTGGGCTATCGGCCTGGCGCGCAAAAGCCTGCCGGCCGAGGCCGATCCGGACATGTACACGAACATGGGCGGATCGCCGCTTTATTATTGCACCGCGGAAGTGAAGGGCGATGAAGTGATTGTGACGTTCACGAAACATCTGGAGAACACGCCGGCGAAAAGCTGGACCTATCGCGTGACGGCAAAGGGAGAAGTGATCGCGGTGAAAGATAATGGCGGATGAGGATTGAGACGAACTCATAAACCCAGAATATCCCGGCCGTTCTATCACCGCTGTTCCCGCACCAGCTTTGTCGGCGAGAGCCCGAAGACGCTTTTGAACGTCCGGGAGAAATGGTAAGGGTCGGCAAACCCCAGTTCAGCGGCGAGGTGCTTGACCAGCGTGCCCGACTCCTGCATCCGGGCGGCGGCGTGGTTCATCTTCAGACGCATCAGGCGGTGATACGGACTCTCGTGCTCGAACCGCCGAAACAGCCGGCACAGATACGCGCCGTCCACGTGACACCGCTCGGCCAGTTCGCTCAGGCTGCGAATCTCCAGGGCGTGCTCCTCCAATTCCCGGCGGCAACGCTGATAGGTGTCGAAGGCCGCACTCTCGACCGAACCGGGCGGCATGCGCGTCTCGGCCAGCTTGAGCAGCAGCGCCTCCAGCAGGGCGGCGCAGATGTCCAGGCTCTGGGGCGTGTTCTTTGACCCATTGGCGATCAGCTCGTCAAAGATCGGCATGACCTCGGCCGGTGCAGAGGTCTGGATCACCGAGCCCGGCGGCAGGGGTATGGCGCGCAGAAATCTCATCGCGCTGGTTCCGGCGAAGTCCACAAAGTATTTCACCAGCGGCTGGTCCGGCGCGGTGGTGATGTGATGGGGAATTCCCGGCCCATAGGAGAAGATCGTTCCCGGCACCAGGCGGCACGTTTGGCCGCGCAGCGTTACCGCGCCCTCACCGCCGGCCACGAATTCCAGGCCGTAGTAGGGGAAGGTGTCACGGCGGATGCGATAGTCGGGAGTGCAGCGTTCGCATCCGGCACAGACGACACTGAGGCGTTTGCCCGCGATGGGGCGCAACTGCAGATTGAACCGCCGGGCCTTGGCGATCTGGGCGGAGAAGAACGCCGGCTGGGTCGTGGCCGGCTCGGATGACGCTCGATGGGACAGGTCAATTTTCGGCATCATTTGACCAAGAATAGCCATTGGGACAGGCCGGCTCAAGTCGTTATGATGCCGAGCTCTATTGATCCAGACGGTGCGGCGGCGTAGGTTTGCCGCCGCGGCTTTATTAAGAGGAGCACACGTGAGCGAGCAGTTGATTCAGAACGCATGCGGCAAGGACGATCTGATCCTGGTGACCGGAGCCGGCGGGTTCATCGGCGGGGCGCTAGTGAAATACTTCCTGGACAAGGGGTTCCGCAACATTCGTGCTGTGGACAAGAAGCCCCTGCCGATGTGGTATCAGCACCACCACGGCGTCGAGTCGTTGTGCATGGACCTGTCGGAGCACGACAATTGCGTCAAGGCCGCCGAGAACGCCGTCGAAATCTATCAACTCGCCGCCGACATGGGCGGCATGGGCTTCATCGAGCGGTTCCGCATCCAATGCCTGCGCAGCATTCTGATCAACACGCACATGGTCGAGGCGGCCTACCGGGCCGGGTGTCAGCGGTATTTTTATAGCTCGTCGGCCTGCGCCTACAACACGGACCTGCAGAAGTCGCCCGACGTGCGGGCCTTGAAGGAATCGGACGCCTATCCGGCGATGGCCGAGCGCGGATACGGCTGGGAGAAGCTCATCAGCGAGATGTTCTGCCAGGAATACTGGGCCGAACGCGGCATGAAGACGGCGATCGCCCGCTTCCACAATGTCTACGGGCCTCCCGGTACGTGGGATGGCGGCCGTGAAAAGGCGCCGGCGGCCATCTGCCGCAAGGTCGTCGAGGCCAAGCACGAAGGCAAGAAGGAGATCATGATCTGGGGCGACGGCCATCAGACGCGCAGCTTCATGTATATCGACGACTGCGTGAAGGGCATCGACATGATCACACACTGCGACAAGCTGATCGCCACGCCGATCAATCTCGGCTCCAACGAAATGGTCTCCATCAACGACCTGGTGTCGTATGTCGAGGAGATCGGCGGGCTGAAGCTCAATCGCAAATATGACCTGGACGCCCCCAAGGGTGTGGCCGGCCGCAACAGCGACAATACGTTCATCAAGAGCGTGCTGAAGTGGGAGCCAAACACAAGCCTCAAGGCCGGCCTGAAGCCGACGTTCAAGTGGATCGAGCAGCAATATATCGACCGTAAGGCGGGCAAGCGCACCGTCATGGACACGATCTGATGCCGCCGCCTCGGGCGGCGCGGCGATGAACGGCGGCGCTATGGTTGGCGGTGTCGCCCTTTCATGGTTTGAACACTGGAGCCGGCAATGACTCAAGCCCCGTCCGCTGCGGACATCACCTCGGTGATCGGGAAGATACCGTACCGCATGGCATTTGCCGGCGGATGGATCGATCAGCCGTTCGTTTCCCGCCTTAATCCCGACAAGATCGGTTCGATGGTCGTCGTTGCCATCGAGCCCACCGTGCGATTCATGGACCGCTCCGGCATGGCCACCGGCACGCGCAAGGTCGCACTGCGCATGTGGAAAGACGGCATTCCACAGCGCCCCGCCGGTGAACTGGTCAGGGAGCTTTACGCCGAGGAGAACCGGAACAAGACGGATCCATCCGGCTCGCAGGACATGATCGGGCTGATACATCCCGGCGTGAACCGTCTGGATTATGACTTTCGCCACGAGGGCGGCGTGTTTCCCTGTCACATCGAGTCGAACAACGATCCGGCGGTGGCCCAGTGGCTGGAACGGGTGATTCACGTGGTTTCCGTGATGCCCCGGCCGGAAGGTTACAACCCGCTGGGGATCAAGGATCTCGACCCGCAGTGGATCCGCGAATTGGGCCGCACGGGCCGCGATTGCTACGACGCGATCCTTGCCCGCGATATCCACGGCCTGAGCCGGTCGCTCAAGAAATCCATGGCCTGCTGGGCCAAGCTGCTTCCGCATACTCTGCGGCATCCGACGATCGCGATGGACCTGGTGGGTCTGATGGAATATTACCAATCTCGCTATGCCGGCGCGACGTACAGCGGGTGCGGCGGAGGCTATTTGTATGTCCTGTCTGAAGACCCTGTGCCCGGCGCGTTCAAGGTGAAGGTCAGGATCGCAAAGGAAAGCCGCTAACATGAATCGCGTCATTGTCTCCGGCGGATTTGATGACCTGCGATTGCGGGATTACCGATTCCTCGATGAGGCATCGAAGCTCGGACCATTGAAGGTTCTGCTGTGGTCGGACGACGCGGTGCAGACGGCCACGGGCAAGGCGCCCAGGTTCCCGCAGGCCGAGCGCGAATATTCCATGCAGGCCATCCGCTACGTCAATTCGATCAAGCTGCTGCACGGAGCCAACAACCCCGACGCCCTGCCGGAGATGGATGGGCCCCGCCCGGATGTGTGGGCCGTCAACCAGGCGACCGACACTCCCGCCAAGCGCGAATGGGCGCGATCGGCCGGCGTCGAGTATCGCGTCATCGACGATGCAACCCTGAAGAGTTTGCCGCCGCCTCCGGCCGTTCCGGACAATCCGCCGTCGCCCCGCAAGAAGGCGGTGGTCACAGGCTGCTACGATTGGTTCCATTCCGGCCACGTCCGCTTCTTCGAGGAAGTCTCGGAACTGGGCGATCTGTATGTCGTCGTCGGCCACGATGCGAACATCCGGTTCCTCAAGGGCGAAGGCCATCCGCTTTTCCCCGCCACCGAGCGTCGCTACATCACCGGTTCCATCCGCTACGTGACCCTATCCCTGATCGCCACCGGCGACGGCTGGATGGACGCCGCACCGGAGTTCGAGAAGATCAAACCCGACATCTACGCCGTCAACGAAGACGGCGACAAACCCGACAAGCGGCAGTTCTGCCAGGAACACGGCATCGAATACCGGGTGCTCAAGCGCCTGCCCAAGGAAGGCCTGCCAAGGCGCCAGAGCACGGCCCTGCGCGGGTTTTGAACGGCGTTCGATCGACAATCGCTTCATTTCCCCTCTCTTTGCTAATCTCGATTTCGCATATGCGGCCGTTATGCAATTGGCAATTCAGCATAAATAGAGCACGGGCCTGTATCGCTACCGCCCGTTTCCTTTGCGTCCCTCCTCGCCTTTCGCCGGCGGCTTCATAACAACCTCAAACCCGCGCGGCGCTTCCGGCGGCGGCTGGCGGGCGACAAATCCCCGCGCCACCGCCACGCCGATCATGTACAGGAACGCCACGCCGACCAGAACTTCCCGCCATCCGAAGTCGCACGTGGGGAAGTCGCTGAAATCACTCGGCACACATAAGCTGCATAGCCCCAGCACAACGGCCGGAACCCACCACATCACCCATCGCCGATTCCCAAATCGCATCAGTTGCCGGCCCGCCCACGACGGCCCGACGCCGCATTGCGGACAAACTCCGGTCGCGCCGCCCCGATCGCACCCGCATTCCCGGCATCGGCCCGATAACACTCGCCGCCCGGCAATCCAGAACGCCGATCGTCGAATGAAAATCGCCGGCGCGATCAGCGCCACGGCCAGAAGGAACCAATCCGGTGCGACCACCCCTAAGTCCTGCACGACGGGTGTCGCCCTTCGAACGAAATCAAAGCCGCCAAGAGCCCAATTTGGTGCCGGCGGGCTCTCGCCACACCGCTGCAGGGGCGAAAGGAATGCTGGCGTCGCGTCGCCGTAGTACCACTCATGCCGGCCAGCCAGCGATTCCAGGTAGTTGAGGTCAGGAGTTGCCACCGAACTTAGCATGAGGGGGCGCGAGGCAATTGCCGCCAACTGGCTCTTCGACGGCAAGGCGTCCGTCTGTCGCGTGACATAGATGCCACCTTCAAAGGAGCCGATGCGAACGACTGTCTCCGTCCCACCTCTGCTCGAATCAAAATCCCAGGCCCAGCAGCATATGTCGTCGTAACGACCGTCGCGCAGTGGATCGACGGCATACCCGGTGAACCACAGCGAGGTAATTCCGATCGCCGCCAGCACTGACAGGACGAGGATGAATATCCCTACGATGCGCCGGAACATATGATTGACCACGGACAATCCATCATACCACGGCCCCGGCGATCGCATGGCGCGAATACGGCGAACTGACCAGCTCCCCGTGGCGGGCCTTTCGCCGCGGGCCATCGCGCTTCACGCCGCCGGTTTCGCGTTTCCGTCTGGCCGGTTCGATGGGGGCTTTATCACGACCTCAAACCCGCGCGGCGCTTCCGGCGGCGGTTGACGAGCGACAAAACCCCGCGCCACCGCCACGCCGATCATGTACAGGAACGCCACGCCGACCAGAACTTCCCGCCATCCGAATCCGTATGTGGGAAAGCCACTGAAACTGATCGGCACGCACAGGCCGAATAGTCCCAGCGCAACGGCCGGAACCCACCACATGACCCATCGCCGATTCCCAAATCGCATCAGTTGCCGGCCCGCCCACGATGGCCCCACTCCGCATTGCGGACAAACTCCGGTCGCGCCGCCCCGATCGCACCCGCACTGGCGACATCGGCCCGATAACACTCGCCGCCCGGCAATACAGAACGCCGAGCGTCTAATGAAATTCGCCGGTGCAATCAGCGCCGCAGCCAAAACAAACCAATAGGGCACGACCAAGCCAAAGCCCGGGGCGGAACCAATGACGCCTTGAGGCGCGAGCGGAACGACGTCGAACCCACCGTACTTCCAATTTGGAGTAATCGCCGACGGCCTGAACCACATGTGGCTAAATGGCGCACGGTATCCTTCGCCCAGACTCCACTCGCGCCGGCCGCCCAGTGCCGCATACGATTCCATGTATTCCTCGCCATAATCTTCCTCCCGTCCCGACCGATGACCGGCCGGCAGCGGCGGCGGCAACTGACTCTTCGACAGCAAGACGGCCGTCTGCCGCACGACATAGATGCCGCCCTCGAAGGAGCCGATGCGAATGATCGACTCCATTCCACCTTTGCTCGGATCATAGTCCCAAGCCCAACGGCTTATCTCCTTTTGATGAGTGCGTTCCTGATCCGCGGCATACGCGGTAAACCAAAGCGCGGAAATGCCCAGCGCCACCAGCACCGACAGGACGAGGATGAATACCCGCACAATGCGCCCGAACATATGAATGCCTACGGACAAGACATCATACCACGCGCCCGCCGGCGCGGATCGCACGAACGCGACGAAATGAAGAACTTACAGCCGCGAGCCTTTCGCCACGGGCCATCGCGCTTCACGCCCCCGGTTTCGCGTTTCCGTCTCCCCTGTTCGGCAGCGGCTTTATCACGACCTCAAACCCGCGCGGCGATATCGTGGTGAACGCTGTTGCGGGCAGATTTCGCAGCAGCACGGAAACAATCATGCAGACAAACGCGAAGCTGACCAATACCACCGCCCATGTTCCGCTGCTGTCCAGGTGTGCCGCAGGCACGCCAAGCAGGCCGAAAACGAGCGCTGGAACCCACCAGATCAGCCATCGCCCGTGACTTTGGTTTGCCGCCGGAACGGGTGCCGGCGCAGGCGATGCTCCACATTCGGGACACTTCGCCGGCCTGCCGCGAAGTTCACAACCGCACTTGTGACAGTGACGCGAGCGACCCGCCTGGCGCCGGCGCCATACGCCGGACCGCGAGACTACAAAGCGCATCGCGAGCAATCCCAAGGCGATGATGAACCAATCCGGCACGACCGCCGCCTCATTCCGACCAAATTGGAGTTTGCTTGTCTCGAAATCAAATCCGCCATACAGCCAATTTGGCCGCGGATAACCGCCGCGCCTGGAGGGCGAGCGGTAGCTCCACTCAGAAGTTGGCCGAAACCGGAAGCCGCTGCCCCTCCACGTTGGTGAGTTCTCATCATGTGTCGCGAAATAAACCCCGCCCGCGTTGAATCCAAGCGAGTATTCTGTGTACAACTCTCTCCCAGGGCTGGACGTGTAGTCGGCGACCGACCGAACGATCCCCCAAGCCGCGTTCCCGTCAACGGCAAGCTGGTACACACAAATCACGCAGACGCCGAACACAACCAGAAGTGAAGCGGCGAGAACCAAGACCTTCAAGCTGCTCTTGAACATAAAACCGTCCCCGGCCAGCGAGTCACGATTTTAGCATATTCCTCAGAACAGTGTGCAATATCCCCCCGTTGCGATAGTAATCGATTTCCACCGGCGTATCGATCCGGCAGGTCGTCACGAACGTCTTGTTCCCGGCGCGGACGGTGATGTCTTGTTTGGGGGTCAGCTTGTCGTCGATCTGAATGTCGAAAATTTCCTCGCCGGTCAGGCCGAGTGTGGTGCGGGTCTGGCCGGGTTTGTAGACCAAAGGCAGGACGCCCATGCCGACGAGGTTGCTGCGGTGGATGCGTTCGAAGCTCTCGGCGATGACGGCCTTGACGCCCAGCAGATACGCGCCCTTGGCGGCCCAGTCGCGGCTGGAACCCATGCCGTAATCCTTGCCGGCCAGGACGATCAAGGGAATCTTGTCCGCTTGGTATTGCATCGAGGCATCGTAGATGCTCATGACCTTTCCGTCGGGAAGATGTCTTGTGACGCCACCTTCGGTGCCAGGAGCGAGCAGGTTCTTGAGGCGAATGTTGGCGAATGTGCCGCGGGTCATCACGCGGTCGTTGCCCCGGCGGGCGCCGAAACTGTTGAAGTCGGGGATCGCCACGCCGTGTTCCAGGAGATATTTGGCGGCCGGGCCGTCTTTCTTGATATCGCCCGCCGGGGAGATGTGATCGGTGGTGACGGAGCCGCCGACCATGACCAGCACGCGGGCGCCCTTGATCGGCGCGATGACGTTCGTGCCGGTGGACAAGTTGGTGAAGAACGGCGGCTCCTGAATGTAGGTGCTGCTCGGATCGAAATCGAAAAGCTGGCCGCCCTTCACCGGGATTTGGTTCCATTGCGGATTGCCATCGGCCACGTGGGCGTAACGCCGGGTGAACATGGCGGGCTTGAGGCATTTATCGACGGTCTGGTTCACCTCCTGCTGCGTCGGCCAGATGTCACGGAGATAGACGGCGTGCCCGTCGCTGGCCCGGCCGATCGGCTCTTCCATGAGATTCACATCGACGGTTCCGGCCAGTGCGTAAGCGACGACCAGTGGCGGGCTGGCCAGGAAATTCGCCTTGACGCTCGGATGCACCCGGCCCTCAAAATTGCGATTCCCCGACAGCACGGCCGCTACGATCAGATCGTTCTCCTCAATCGCCCCGGCCACCGCCTTGGGAAGCGGGCCGCTGTTGCCAATGCACGTCGTGCAGCCGTAGCCGACGGTTTGGAATCCGATCTTGTCCAATGGCTCGCTCAACCCGGCCGCGTCGAGATAATCGGTCACAACCCGACTGCCCGGAGCGAGGCTCGTCTTGACGTACGCGGGAACTTTCAAGCCCAAGGCGACGGCCTTTTTTGCGACCAGACCGGCGGCGACCATCACGCTGGGGTTGCTGGTGTTGGTGCAGCTTGTGATGGCCGCGATCACGACATCCCCGTGCACCAGTTGCGTTTGCTGCTGATTGAGCGTGACGGTCGCGGCATCGCTGGACATGTCGTTGTGCATATAAGGCGTGACGGCGGCGGCGCGGTCATGGCCGCCGTTGTGGACGGGGGCTTCCGAATTCCACCGGTCCAGTCGCGGCGTGACGGATTCCCCAATGTGTTTCTTGAACACATCCACCATCGCCGAGCGGAATGCCTGCTTGACGGAGCGCACATCAACGCGATCCTGCGGGCGCATCGGCCCGGCCAGGCTGGGCACAACCGTGCCCAGATCGAGTTCCAGCGTTTCGGTGAACGTCGGCTGCGAATTGGCCGTACGCCACAGGCCCTGTTCCTTGGCGTAGCGCTCGACGAGATCGATGAGATTCTCGTCGCGGCCGGTCAACCGGAGATACGCCAGCGTTTGCTCGTCGATGGGGAAGAATCCGACGGTGGCGCCGTATTCAGGGGCCATGTTGGCGATGGTGGCGCGATCGGCCACCGACATGTGAGCCAGGCCCTCGCCGTAGAATTCGACGAATTTCTCGACGACGCCGTGGCTGCGGAGGATTTGCGTGACGACCAAAACCAGGTCCGTGGCCGTCGCGCCTTCAGGGAGCTTGCCGTGCAGGCGGAACCCGACGACTTGCGGCGCGACCATGTAGATGGGCTGGCCGAGCATGCAGGCTTCGGCCTCGATGCCGCCGACGCCCCAGCCGACGACGCCCAGACCGTTGATCATCGTGGTGTGGCTGTCGGTGCCGACGAGGCTGTCGGGGAACGCGACGCCGTTCTTCACCATGACGACTTTGGCGAGGTATTCGAGATTGACCTGATGGACGATTCCCGTGGCCGGCGGAACCACGGAGAAGTTCGAGAAGGCCTTTTGTCCCCATTTGAGGAACTCGTAACGTTCGCGGTTGCGCTCGAATTCCTTCTCCGCGTTGAAGGCCAGCGCGGTGGAAGAGCCGAATTGATCGACCTGCACCGAGTGATCGATGACCAGATCGACCGGGACGAGCGGGTTGATCCGCTGCGGATCGCCTCCCATGCGTTTCATGGCCGCGCGCATGGCCGCCAGATCGACGACGCACGGCACGCCGGTGAAGTCCTGAAGGATGACGCGAGCCGGCTTGAACGGCACTTCCCCGGCCGCAGGGGCCGCGGCGTTCCAGGCCGCCAAACCGCGCACATCGGTATCGGTGACGAGGAACTGGTCCGTATTCCGCAGGCAGCTTTCCAGCAGCACCTTGATGGAAACCGGCAGGCGATCGACGTGGCCGATACCCATTTCGCTGAGACGGTTGAGGCGGAAGATCCGTACATCGCCAGCCTTAGTCCGCAGACTCGCTTCGGCGCCAAAGGGGTTTGATGATGGGTTCATGGTGAAGAATGTTAGGCACGAAGGGCGTCAGTACAAGGCGCGGAGCCGAGGGAGCAAATACCGAGATCGGCGTCTGGGGCGGGAGGAATTGCGGTCATCGGGAAGGCCGATCGGCCGCTCCATGTGAATTTCAGACCTTTGCGTCTTGGCGCCTCCGCGAGGTACATTTGTATTTCCGAATTGTGCGGAAGCAATATCCCTCGCAGAGGCGCCAAGGCGCAGAGAGCAGATTGGGAATGCAAAAAGACCCGGATAATCCCACCATTCCGCCGCCTAATCGGTCCGGCCGCAGGCCCGCCGCCGCGTATGTCCTGGCCTCGATCGCGCGCGAGATCGTCACCGACCGCAAGGAGGCCGGGCTGACGCAACAGGAACTGGCCAGGAAGGCCGGGCTTCGTCAGGAAACCCTTTCCCGCATCGAATCCGGAAAGCACACGCCGACGCTCAAGACGCTGAAGAAGATCGACCGGGCGTTGGGGAAGGCCACTTAAACCTCAGGACCATGAAGAAAACAAAATGGAAGCACGACAACATCCCACGACGCTATGCGGAACTGGTGGATTTGTTCATGCCCCGGCCGTTGCACGATGACGTGGATTACCGCAACGCCCTGGCTGTGCTGGATGCGATGGCGGGATTCAAGATGAATGCCGACCAGGAGGATTATTTCGATGCCATCGCCACGTTCGTCGAGAAGTATGAAGCCGAAAATCACGCGATCGACGCGACGGCGATGACGCCGGTGCAACTGATCCGCGCGCTGATGGACGAGCACGGCCTGAATGAATCGGACCTCGGCCGTCTGCTGGGCGACCGCAGCCTGGGCCATCGCATCCTCAGCGGCGAGCGTGAATTGAGCAAGGTTCACATCCGCGTGCTGGCCGAGCATTTCCGCCTGAATCCGGCGGCGTTGTTGTGAGGCAATTCCGCGCCAGCCTGGGACACACACTCATGGATCTTGTCTGGAAAATAGTCTTGATGCCGCTTGCCGCGCTGGCGTTTCTTGCGGGATCGATGCTGCCCGCTGTTGTTGCGGTTGCGTGGGATCCCACGCTGTGGCCTATTGCCCTTCTGGCGGTGGCGGTGAACATTTTGATGTTTTTCGTTCTGGCGTATTTCTACCGGAAGCCGGCCGGTTGGCGGCTGCTTGAATTATCAGCAACCACCTTTTTGGCTGTCTTGGTGATTTCCTACGCCCTTGGCCTTCTCATAACGATCTGGATCTGGGCTGCCATCCACGCGGATTGGTCGAGAGAAACGGGAAGCGCGCAGCGATCCGGCACGATAGAATCGGGCCGGATGGAGCTGCCCGGTTCGTCGCGTCATAATTCCGCCAATATCTCCCCTGTCTTTCTCACCAGGCCCAGGCGCGGGAATATCTTCGTCACCGTGGCCGTGTGCTCCTCGGCGCTCATGGCGGACATGGCATCTTCGGCGAAGATCTGGTTGTAGCCGAATTCAAAGGCGAAGCGGGCGGTGCTCTCGACGCCGATGTTGGTGGATATCCCGCACAGAACAATCGTCGTCATGCCTCGGCGGCGGAATTGGAGATCGAGGTCCGTGCCGTAGAACGCGCCCCATTGGTGTTTGGTAATGACAAAATCGCCCGGCTTGGGGCCCAATTCTGGCACGATGTCCGCCCAGTCCGGCGGCGGCGTGAACTGCGGCCAGGAGACATCGACGATGGGACGCAACTGGTCCTTCCCGTCGGGCGATGGCGTCACACGCACCAGAAAAACCGGCATCGAGTTCTTCCGGAACGCATCAGCCAGTGCGGCCGCGTTCTTCACCACCAAATCCGACGCGTTCGGCGCAGTCTGCCGACCCGCGATGCCCTTCTGCAGATCGATCACCACCAACGCCGTCTTCGATTTGTCGATGTTTATGTTTTGCATGCGAGTCATTCTACGAACTTCTCACGGCGATGGCGCCGTGCGCACGCAGCGGACATAGTTGAGTATCCGGATGACATCGCCCTGCGGTCCGCGGCCGTAGGGGAAATCGGCGGCATCGCCCGCTTTGGGATCGCTGCGTTGGGCGCCGGCGCCGTGGACATCGACCAGGCGATATTCGCCCACTCCGGGCGGGAATTGCATCCATCCCGTCGCCCGCCCGAAGGCGACGTAAATGGCAGCGCCACCCTGTCGATCGGGAGGCCCGTCAAGGTGCGTTGTGCCGGTCCAGAAGAACGGGTAATCGCCGTCGGAGAGTTTGGAGATTTGGAAGAGCGTATCGATGGCGGGTCCGCGCCGGGCCGGGTCGGTGGCCTGCGGGGCGCGCGTGTAATCGACGATGCTCTGCAATTCCTTGGCGTTGGGCAAACGCCAGTCGTCATGGCCGAGATAGTTCTCTTTGTTCTTCGCCTGCACCCACGCCAGAGCATCCTGCCAGTTCATGCCTTTGGCGCTGTCGGATTTGGCCCACATCAGGCCGGTGGCGCGGTCGGTGATGGTGCCATTGCCGTTGTCGTGGAAGTTGTTCTTTCCATAATCCGGATTGCCGCGGACGTAGCGGACGTACATGCGTGCCCCCTGGCCGCCGGGGAATGACTTGGGATATCCCTTGATGCGTCCATCGGCGAAGTTGACGCCGAAGACAGTGGGATTGCCGTTCATCGTCGTGCCGACGTATTGAGTGGCCGACCAGTCCTGGCAATCGATCCCGCGCTCGCCACTGGATTCATCGCCATAGACGAAACCGAAGAACCGCGTGTCGATGTAGGGTATCGAGTCGGCCGCGCTCATCCGGAAACTGCCGGTGAAACTGATCAGTGAGTAAAGTTCCTTGATCGTCGGCAATCGCCAGTCTGCATGGCCTGCGACGCGACAAATGGCAGCCCCGCCGGCCGCGTCCTGCCACGGCATCTTCTGCCCGCGCGCCTTCACCCACATCAGGCCGGTATTGAGATCGCTGATCGTCCCGTCGCCGTTGTCCTTGTAGTGAGGAGCCGGACCGGGATGCTGCGCGTCCTGCCCATAAAACGCCTGGCCCGGCCTTGGCGGAGCGATCGGGCCGTTGTTGTCGAAGCAGCGCATCTGCCCCGTGCCGACGATCGGGTAAGCCAACCCGACCGGCCGTGACGTTGGCCCATCAGCGGGCCTGGTTTGTCCATAGGCAAGCGTGGCGAGGCTCAAGAGCACAACAGCAATGATCGCTGCCGGACGCACGGTTTGGTTCATCGAGCTCTCATCCCTTCCTGCCCGCTTCACCGCCAAAGGCGCAGCACCGCTTGACCGACGCACATGCTCGCGCGCCCGGGCATTTGGCGTCGAGCGAAGCAGACTCGCCGGCCGTGATTCTACGCCGGCCGCCGCGAGTTCGGGCGATCTCTGAGCGAAAAATCGCCGTAACGATCTTGCCAGATTGTGGTTACGTCAAAAACAAGCCCGCATCGCGTCCCGGCGTCACCCTCGTTTCCAGCCGGATATCGCGGTTTCGCCTCCCAACTGCGACGAAAAAACGCCCCAAATGTCTCGAAAAAGTTCGAAGATGTGCTGAAAAAGTCTGAACTCAGCCCGGCCGAGTCCGAACTGGGCGCGCCAGAATTGAACCGCCGAGTCGCCAAGAGCGCCAAGAAGGCAATGACGCCAATGCCGAAGTGCCAGCATGGCCGTCTCCGCTGCTCCCCGGCTCCCCCTCTTCCCCGCTTCTTGAATGTTCCCCAATGTCCCCGAATGTCCCGCAGGGGGGGTGGGGGGTAGGGGTGACAAGGTGACCTGGTGACAGGGTGACGGAAGGTCTCCACCTCAGGCTCTCCTTTCTCGCCCCGGCGTGTGCCCCCGAATGCAACCGAATGCAACAGAGGGGGGGGTGGGGGGCGGCCCACGGCCGAGAGGGTAGAAAGTGGAAAGTAGACAGTAGAGTGACGATCCGCCAGTCGGTCATTATCCATTGTCCACTGTGCATTGTGCATTTCTACTTAGAACATTACCCTAACAGACGATTCTTTGCAACGGAAAAATCGGAAAATTTCCGCTATGATCCCACCACGGATTTCACGGCGAGAGCTTTGCCCGCAACCCAAACCAGGGCGATCGAGGATTCCTCACGCGGAGGCGCGGAGAACGCGGAGAGAAAGCTGTTTAACCACGGATTGCACTGACAGGAATCCCGGATAATGGTGCAATTCCGACAAAAGAGCCGGACTCCCAGCCACAGAGGTCACAGAGACCACCGAGAGGAAAAACCCGGCAAGGCGGCCATGAACCGCAACTCGGTGGCCTCTGTGTGCTGCTCCGAAAAAGCACGGATCAACCGCGGATGAACGCAGATAAACGCAGATAGAACCTGGTTCTTGTCTTATCCGCGTTCATCGGCGGTTCCATCGCTTCGCTTCCATTTTCATGCTCTCTGTGTGAGACGCGGCGGCAGTTTCACTCTGTGGCTGGATTCTTCGTTTTCGCCAAACGGACCCACCACGCAACCCCCCGTCGTCGGCGGTAAAGCTTCTCCCGGCCGAGTCTTTCGTGAAAACCGAGAGTGCCCGATTTTCCGGGCGAGTGTAAATCCATGCGGAACCGCCTTTTATTCCCCTCTCCCTGTACCCAGGGGGAGGGTTGGGTGGGGGTTGACCGCTGCGGCGTTCGTCGCGGCTTCGACCTGGCAGAGCCACTGGCGAAGAACCCCCACCTCCGTCCTC
>Ga0181520_10007952_pt1 | contig 15317 bp, 11 predicted proteins | sample PEATcosm2014_Bin_29_FD_132451 | JGI IMG/M metagenome (GOLD analysis project Ga0181520, IMG submission 132451) | Peatland microbial communities from MTU Mesocosm Facility, Houghton, MI, USA - PEATcosm2014_Bin02_30_metaG | ecosystem: Environmental > Terrestrial > Soil > Wetlands > Peat | place...
CTGACGATGTCGATGAGGGAGTGGATGACGTAGGTGGGCGTTTTGTATCCGTGGGCCTGGAAGAGGTTAATGTCGTAGTGCCAGTTGCCGATGCAGGTGTCGGTTTGCCATGGCTGGGCGAGGATCTCGTTGGATTTGCCGCGTTCGATGTCGAGGGTGAAGGCGCCGGATTCGGCGGGACGGGTGTCCTTGGTGGTGAGGACGACGTCGAGCTTGCCCTTGTCGCGGACACTGGTGTTGTAGTAGTGGGCGGCGATGGAGAGGCCGTAGATGCCGTGGGGCAGTTCGGAGTCGTCGAAATAGAGCAGGTCGGGCTTGTAGCTGTCGACCAGGTCCTGGGCACGGAGGAACCAGTTCTCCGCGAACTTCGGGTGGGCGAGCGATACGTCCTCGTGCCACTTCTCGTCGTTGTCATGCAGCCACTTGGTGGCTTCGGCGTCGGTCTTGATGCCGTCGGGCATCACCACATTGCGACCGGTGTACAGGTCCTGCGGGTCGAGGCCCTCCCACCACTTGCCCTTGCCGTCGGCCTTGGTCAGCGTGTAGGCGTCGTAGCGGACGCCGGCGAGCGGGCCTTCGGCGTCGTAGTTGTAGGAGGTCTGCAGCCAGTTCCACGCGTGCGAGCCGTGGTTGGAGACAGCAAAGCGAAGGCCGCGGTCTTTCGCGAGCTTGCCGTAGATGCCGACGATGTCCTTCTTCGGCCCGATGCTGACGGCGTTCCACGGGTTGTAGCGGGAGTTGTAAGTGTCGAAGTTGTCGTGATGGTTGGCGAGCGCGGTGAAGTACCTGGCCCCGGCGGCGACGTAGAGGTTCATCAGCTCGTCGGGCTTCCAATTCTCGGCCTTCCACAGGTTGGTGAGTTCCATGAAGCCGAACTTGGAGGGGTGGCCGTAGGTGGCGAGGTGATGGTTGTACTGCCGGTGGCCCTGGATGTACATCTGGCGGGCGTACCAGTCGCCCTGGCCGGGGACGCACTGCGCCGACCAGTGGTTCCAGATGCCGAACTTGGCGTCGCGAAACCAGTCCGGCGTGGTGTAGGTCTTCAGCGAGTCCCAGGTTGGCTGGAAAGGGCCGGGCGCAATGCGCGGCGCAGGAGCCTGCGCCAGCAGCCGGTTCGCGCGCGAGGCGAGCGCAGCGCCGGGTGCGGCGGCGAGAGCGGACTGGAGCAGGCGGCGGCGGGTGATCGGGCGTCGAATCATTGAGAGCCTCGGAAGAGGGACGGGCAAGGTAATTGGGGCCCGAAATCGGTGTCGATCCGGGCCCCTCGCGATGGAAGATCCTTAGGTGCGGACGATGAAGGCGTAGGCGTATTCGTTGGGAGCCTTGTCCGGCAGCGACAGCGTCAGGCCAGTGGCATCCTGCGCGAACTTCACCGGGCCGCCGCCGATCAACTCGACGCGCTGGACCGGCCTGGGCAGCGCCGACGAACCCTTCGCCAGCGTCTTGATGAGGTACTTACCGGTGGCGGGCCAGACGAAGGTGAACGCGTAAACGGTTTCGCCTTTGCGGACAAAGCGAACATCCTCCTCGGTGTAAGCGCGCTGGCTCTTCTCGTTGAACCGCCCGGTGACGATATCCGGCGGGCCTTCGCCGAACACGGCAAACGGCCGCGTGCCGTAGATGGCCTCGCCGTGCCTGGGAATCCACGTGGCGATGGCTTCCAGGAAGGCGCGCTCGTCGGAGTCGATGGTGCCGTCGCCCTTGACCGGGATATTCAGCATCAGGTTGCCGTTCTTGCTGATGATGTCGATCAGGGAGTGGATGACCGACTTGGGCGTCTTGTACTTGTGGTTTTCGAAGAGAGAGAGTTCGTAGTGCCAGTTGCCGATGCAGGTATCGGTCTGCCAGGGCTGGGCGAGGATTTCGTTGGTCTTGCCGCGTTCGATGTCCAGGGTGAATGCGCCGACGTGTTCGGGCTTGATGTCCTTGGCGGTCAGCACGACATCGACGTGGCCTTTGTCGCGGATGCTGGCGTTGTAGTAGTGTGCGGCGATCTCGAGGCCGCGTATGCCCAGCGGCAGTTCGGAGTCGTCGAAGTAGAGCAGGTCCGGCTTGTAGGCATCCACCAGGTCCTGGGTGCGCAGGAACCAGTTGTCGGCGAAGGCTGGATTCTCGACCGGGTACTCCTCGTGCCAATGGCCATCCTTGGCGGCGTGGAATGCGTTGGCCTCCTTGATCGTGGTGACCCCGTCGGGCATCACCAGGTTGCGGCCAGTGTAGAGTTCCTGCGGATCGAAGCCCTCCCACCACTTGCCCTTGCCGTCGGCCTTGGTCAGGGTATAGGCGTCGTAGCGGACGCCGGCCAGCGGCCCTTCGGGGTCGTAATCGTACGCCACCTGCAGCCAGTGCCATGCGTGCGACGAGTGGTTGGTGACGGCGAAGCGCAGCCCGTGCTCCTTGGCCAGCTTGCCATACCGGCCGACGATGTCCGTCTTCGGCCCAATCTTCACTGAGTTCCAGTTGTGGAAGCGCGAGTTGTAGTTGTCGAAGTTATCGTGGTGGTTGGCCAGCGCGGAGAAATATTTTGCCCCGGCGGCGACGTAGAGATTCATCAGCTCCTCGGGCTTCCAGTTCTCCGCCTTCCACAGGTTGTCGATCTCCATCCAGCCCACCTTGGAGGGGTGGCCGTAGGTCTTCAGATGGTGGTCGTACTGGCGGTTGCCCTGGATATACATGTTGCGGGCGTACCAGTCGCCCTGCTCCGGGACGCACTGAGCGCTCCAGTGGTTCCAGATGCCGAACTTGGCGTCGCGGAACCAGTCCGGCGTGGTGCAGGCGGTCAGCGACTCCCATGTGGGCTTGAAGGGCCCGGGAGCAATCTTCATTGGGGCTGGCGACTGGGCGAAGAGGCTGCGCGCTCGTCCATTGGACATAAGCGCGGCCGCAGGTGCGGCGGCGAGGGCGGACTTCAGAAGGCGGCGACGAGAAAACCGGGTAGCGGACATGCCCGCCATGATAGCTGCTGCGGGCGGCGGTGAAAAGTTGCGAAATGAACCAGGTCAGTTCCGGGAGGATTCTGCCCGCGCAGGCTCGAATCCGCCTGTCCCATCCACAGCGCCCGGACGCGTAGAATCAGGCTGTCCCCATGACTGCATCGCGCCCATCCAACCCGCCCGCCGACGCTTTAGCCGAGTCGTTTGAAGGCGATTACCGGCCGGCCCAGGTGGAGCTGCCGTCGCTGCCGAACATTCGCCTGGAGCCGCTGCAGGTCGACTTTCTGCTGCGCTTCGCGGACGCGCTGAACACCACCCTGGAGCTGAATACCCTGATGCATCGCGTGGCCGACCTGGTGCGCGCGGTCATCGACTACCGTATCTTCGCCATCCTGCTGGTGAACGACCGCACCGGCGATTTGCGCATGCGCTTCCAGACCGGGCACACGCCGGAAGTCGAGCGGATGCGCATCAAGCTGGGGAGGGGCGTAGTCGGCCAGGCAGCCAGCGAGCGCCGCTCCATCCTGGTCCACGACGTGAGTACGCTCGACAACTACATCGACGCGAACCCGAATGTGAAGTCAGAGCTTGCGGTCCCGTTGGTGGTGAAGAACCGGGTGATCGGCGTGATCGATCTGCAGTCGGAGCAGGCCGGCTACTTCACCGCAGAGCACCAGCGGTTGCTGGAGCTGACGGCCTCGCGCATGGCCATCGCGATCGAAAACGCGCGGCTGTATACGCGGGTCTCGCGCCAGGCGCAGACGCTGACGGTGCTGAACGAGATTTCGCGGGAGATTACCAGCATTCTCGATCTCGACGATCTGCTGGAGCGCATTGGCCATTTGATGAAGCGCGTCATCGACTTCCAGATGTTCACCATCCTGCTTTGGAACGACCGCACCGAGCGCCTGGAGCACCGCTTCAGCTCGCGCTTTGGCGAGCGCATCACCCGCGAGCACAATGTCACGCTGGGCGAGGGCATCATCGGCAACGCCGCGCAGCAGAGGACTCCGGTGCTGGCTCCCGACGTGCGCAAGGACTCCCGCTATATCGTCGTCAACCCGGAGGTGCGCTCGGAGCTGGCCGTGCCGCTGATTTACAAGGGCAAGGTGATCGGCGTTATCGACCTCGAACACACGCGCGTGAACTACTACAACGAGGAGCATCAGACCACGCTCTCCACGCTGGCCGCACAGGTGGCGATCTCAATCGCCAATGCGCGCCTCTACCAGCGCATCTCCGAAGAGGAGCAGCGACTGGAGCGGGATTTGGCGATGGCGCGCGAAGTGCAACTGCGCCTGCTGCCGGGGACGCCTCCGCAGCCGCGGCGCGCGGAGATTGCGACGGCATTTCTGCCGGCGCGTTCGATCGGCGGCGATGTGTACGACTTCATCGACTACGGCGCATCCGGCAACGCGCCGCAAAAGGGCTCGCAGCGCAAGCGGATTGCGATTGTGCTGGGCGACGTCTCCGGCAAGGCTGCGCCCGCCGCGCTCTATGCCGCGCTGGTCTCCGGCATCCTGCGCTCGCTGGCCGCGCGCCGCCTGCCGCCCGCGGAACTGCTGGCCGAGTTGAACAACCAGTTGCAGGAGCGCAAGCTCGATTCGCAGTACGTCACCATGCTGATGGCGGTGTGGAACGATGAAACGCGCTCGCTGCAGATTGCGAATGCCGGCTCGGTGCAGCCTCTGTTTGTGACCAACATCGTCGCATCGGCAACGGACCCTTCCGGCAAGCGGCCGGGCACACGCTTAACCAATTCCGCGGACTGCGCCGGGCCGGCGGAAGGCTTCACCGTGGAGACGGTCCAGGCGGAGGGATTTCCGCTCGGCCTGTTTCCCGACGCGAAGTACGACGAGCTCACGATCGCGACCAAGCCCGGCGATGTTGTGGTTTTCTTCTCCGATGGAATTGTGGACGCGGAGAACGCCGAGGGCGAGATGTTCGGAACCGAGCGGCTGACCGGCGTGCTGCGCGATCACCCGTCGGCCTGCCACTCGGCGCAGGCGACGGTCGACGCGATCCTGAAAGCGGTCGGCGAGTTCCAGGCCGGCACGGCGCACTTCGACGACGAAACGCTGGTGGTGCTGCGGGTGCTGTGAAGCAGGGCTTCAGCAAACGATGCTTAACACCGATTTGCACCGATGAAACCCATCGATCGGATTCAGAAATAGGCGAGCGTTTGGTCGGTTCAATCGGTGCGGCTCGGCGTGAAGCGTTGCCTTAGTTGTTTAGTAGCCGCTGGCCACGGCCGGTGCGGGCGCAACGCCGCCCAGTTCAGCAAGGATCTTCACGCTGGCGCTGGCGCCGATGCGGGTGGCTCCGGCATGCAGCATGGCGCTGGCGTCGGCGAGCGAGCGGATTCCGCCCGACGCCTTCACTCCCGCGCGATTGCCGACGACGGAACGCATGAGCGTAATGTCGTCGACGGTCGCGCCGCCGGAGGAGAAGCCGGTAGAGGTCTTGATGAAGTTCGCTCCGGCGCTCAAGGCCAGCTCCGAGGCGCGATGTTTTTCCTCAAAGGTCAGCAGGCAGGTTTCGAGGATCACCTTCACGATGGCCCCGGCGCCGTGGGCGATCTCCACCACACCGCGAATGTCGTGCTTGACTGCCTCGTAGTCTTCCTTGCCACCGGATTTCAGCAGCCCGATGTTCAGCACCATGTCGACATCGTGCGCGCCCAGCTTCAGCACGCGCTTGGTCTCATCGCACTTGGATGCGGAGAGGGAGGCGCCCAGCGGGAAGCCAATGACAACGCCCACTGGAACCCCTGTGCCGGCCAGCGTCTCCGCAGCAACCTTTACCCAGGTGGGGTTGACCATGGCGCATGCGAAGCGATGCTCGGCCGCCTCGTGGCACAGGCGAACCACCTGTGCGCGCGTGGCTTCGGGCTTCAGCAGGGTGTGGTCAAGCACGGCTGCCAGCGCGGCGGGCGAGGAAAGCGCCTGGGTGGCAAATGCGGTTGCGTCGAAGACTGCGGGTTCTGCGATGGAGAGGGTGGTTGTGCTGTTCATCTCGAGTGTGGTGCTCCTGCCGGGTCGCGTGCCGCCCGCTACTTTCTATCATAGGCCGGTTGCGTTTGGCTCAACGGCAGCGATGGTCGCGGCATTTTCCACCAAGCCGGTCGGGTGATGCCTATCACACGATTGAGGTTGCCCTTGCGAGCAAGATGAATACAGGCGCGACACATCGAGTGGCGGACGGCGGGACCTCTGGAGATGGTGTTGGGGTCGAGCCATCGCCGGGGTGTATGGAGTAGTATTTGGCCCCGCGCGGAAATTCCACTCCGGTGCGGCTGCGTGGCCGGGCCAGGGTTTGCAGTGCCGGGCGGGATGGTTTCTTGGGAGGATGATGATGACGAAAAGGATGAGGAAGCCAATCGGTTTCGCACTCATGCTGGGATTGCTGTCGCTGTCTACGGGATGTTTGCGGCACAGCAAGAGCGAGCACTTCTACCTGGTTGCGGCCAGCGTCAAGCATCCCTACTGGCAGTCGGCGTGGGCGGGGTTTTCGAAAGCTGCGGACCAGTACGGCGTCACTGTCGACATGCGTGGCCCGGATGGCTTCGACCCGCAGGACGAGGTGGCCGAGTTTAAGCAGGTGGTCGCGTTGAATCCCGCAGGCATCCTGGTCTCGGTGGCCAACGAGAAGCTGATGCAGCCCGAAATCGACGCGGCAGTTGCGGCCGGGATTCCGGTGATCACGATCGACTCGGACGCGCCGCAGAGCCATCGGCTCTACTTCATCGGCACCAACAATCTGCAGGCGGGACGCCTGGGCGGAGCGCGCGTGGCCGCGAAGTTGAACGGCAAGGGCAACGTTGTCTTCTTCTCCATCGCCGGCCAGCCCAATCTGGAGGAGCGGCTGAAGGGGTACAAGGATGTCTTCGCCAACTATCCCGGCATCAAGGTGGTCGAAGTTTTCGACATGAAGGGGGATTCCGGCCTGGCCATGGACCAGACGCGCGACTACCTCGCGCGCACCGGGGCGGCGAAGGTTGACGCGATCGTTTGCCTCGAATCTACTTCGGGCAAAGATGTGGGTGAGGCCTTCAAGCGCGTCGGCGCCAACGGGACCCTGCTGGTCGCGATGGACGTGGACGAGCCGACGCTGGAGCTGGTGAAAGATGGAACCATCGATTCCACCATCTCGCAGAAGCCCTTCACGATGGCGTTTCTGGGACTGAAGGCGCTGGACGATGTCTATCACTACCCGGTGAAGCCGCTGGCGCAGGACTACTCGCTCGATCCCTACGCCTCGTTCCCGGCGTTCATCGATACCGGCGTGACCCTGGTGGACAAGACTAATGTCGACGCCATCCTGCAACACCAGAAAGAGGGCGGTCAGTAAGGCGACCTGCCCGGCCGCGGCCTGATCCGTGTCGCAGTTGGCTCAGTGTCCCGCGTCGTTGGGAAAGAGCCGGATATCGGGGACGTTGCGATAGATCTCCGAGTAGTCCATGCCGTAGCCGATGACGAACTGATTGGGGATTTTGAATCCCACGTAATCGGCCTCGATGGGGACGAGGCGGCGCTCGGGCTTGTCCAGACAGGTTGCGATCTTCAGCGAGGCGGGCTTGTGCTGGAGCATGAGCCCGCGCAGGTAGCTCAAGGTGAGGCCGGTGTCCAGGATGTCCTCGACAATAATCACGTGGCGGCCTTCAATCGGGTTGTCGATGTCCTTGATCAGCTTCACTGCGCCGGAGGACACGCGCGCCCGCCCGTAGCTGGACACAGCGACGAAATCGAAAGTGTTGTCGATCGTGATTGCGCGCGCCAGGTCGGAGAGAAAGATGGCCGCGCCTTTGAGTACGCCGATCAGCACCAGCGGATGGCCCGTGCTCTGGCCTTCATAGTCGGCGGTGATCTGGCGGCCGAGCTCCGCAACACGTTCGGCAATCTCGGAGGCGGAGACAAGAATCTCCATTTCGGCGGCGGGCGGGAAGGCGAGCGTACTGGTGGGCATGGGGTAAGGGTAGCGCAGGCGCGGGCCAGCGGTCGAGTGCGGCCTGCGGGAAGCGCGGCGCGGCCGGTGGAGAAGCTCTTGCGGCGGATATACTTCTTGAAGAAGCGAGGTTTATGTACCCTTATCTGAATTTTGGCCCCATGCACCTTGGCACGTTCGGGTTGTTGTTGTGGCTGGCAGCGGTGGCCGGGACGATTGTGTTGCACAAGAACTTCTCCCGCAACGGGGTGGACGCGGATGCGCTGAACGTGGTGGCGCTGGTGGTGATTCTCGGCGTCGTGGGCGCCAAGGTGTGGCACGAGCTGCAGAACCTCCGCGAATTGCACTATTCGCTGGAGTTTATCGCCCGGCCGGGTTGGCATCATCCGCTCGACGTTGTGCTTGGTTTTCTCAGCTGGTTCCAAGACGGCTTTGCCTGGTTCGGCGGCATGTCCGCGGGAATTGCGGTGCTGCTGCTGCAGGGGCATTTCTCGCGCTTCAAAGGGCCGGGATGGAAGTCCATCGACGACCCCGGGCCGGTGCCGGGCGCGCGCGTGGGGGCCATCCGCATGCTCGACCTGGCTGCGCCGGCGGCGGCCATCGGCTATGGCGTGGGGCGCATCGGCTGCCTGCTGGCGGGCGATGGCGACTACGGCATCAACACCACGCTGCCCTGGGGCGTGCACTTGATGAACGGCCCCGACCAATATCATCGTGCGCTGGTGCCGCCCATCCCGCCCACGGCGCTGGTGCAGCCTACGCCGATCTACGAGCTGCTGTTCTCGCTGGTGGTCTTCTGGATCCTATGGAAGCTGGGCACTCGGAACAAGCCGGTGGGCTGGCTGACTGGCCTCTACCTGGTGCTGTCCGGCATCGGGCGCTTCCTGGTCGAGTTTGTCCGCATCAATCCCAAGCTTTATTTCCACCACACCATGAGCAACGCGCAGGTGGCCGCGGCCGCCAGCGTCGTTCTCGGGCTGGTAGTGCTTGGCGCGGCGCAGGCCAGCCAGGTGCAGTGGTTCCCCAAGCTCGCCGCCGAACCGCGAACCTGACCACTCCGTCTGTCCCGTTCCGGCTTCGTCGGCGTATATTGGCTCGCGAGTCCAATGGCTGGAAGCGGAGGGAAATCGTGAGAGCCTGGCACAGTTCTCGGCTTGCGCGTGGCGCGGCCGCCGCAGTCATCCTGGCGCTGCTTCCGGCAGCAACGCTGGCCAAGGCGCCTGCCACCAGGAAGAAGACCCTGGTGGTCGCGGCGGATGATTCCGGACAGTTTAAGACCGTGCAGGAAGCGGTCGACTCCGCTCCTGGCGGCAATGTGCGCATCAACATCAAGCCGGGCGAGTACCGCAACCTCATCACCATCAGCGCCAACGGCGTTGAATTGCGCGGCCTGGGAAAGATTCCGGAGGATGTGGTCCTGGTCTATGACAACTCCGCCGGCACGCCCGGCCCCGACGGCCGCCAACTTGGCACCGGCAGGTCGGCTACCGTGATGCTGACCGGCGATGACTTCCTCGCGGAGAACCTGACCATCGCCAACGATTTTGAGAAGCATCACACCCGCTCCAACCAGGGCTCGCAGGCCGTGGCGCTGCATGTCACCGGCGACCGCGAGGTCTTCCGCAAGGTGCGCTTCCTCGGATTCCAGGACACGCTCTACGCCGACTCCCGGTTCTGCCATGCCCCGGGCGACGCCGGCACCTGCCACGCCGCGCGCGAGTACTACACCGATTGCTACATCGAGGGTCACGTCGACTTCATCTTCGGCGACGCCAAGGCCGTCTTCAACCGCTGCGAGATCCACACCCTGCCGCATGTGATGGATACCATCACGGCGCAAAGCCGGGTCCGCCCCGGCGAAGACTCCGGCTACGTCTTCCGCGACTGCACCGTCACGGGCGATCCCGGATCGGGGGACATCCTGCTGGGCCGGCCGTGGCGACCATACTCCACGGTGGTGTTCCTCAACACCGACTTCAAAGCTCCGCTCGATCCAGCCGGTTGGAAGGAGTGGAACGGCGCGCTCGCCACCAGCGACTACGAAGAGTACAACTCGCATGGAATGGCCGGCGACACCGCCAAGCGTATCGCCCCCAGCAAGCAGATTACGTCCGCCGACCTCGCCAAGTATTCGACCAAGGCCTGGCTGGCCGGCACCGATACCTGGGACCCGGAGAAGGTTCGCTAGAGTTATCCAACACATCCAATTAGGTTTATCCACGCGGGGCATCCTCCGTGGATCCCATGCAGAAGATTTTTCTTGACATAGAGTACTCTATAATGCAGAGTTATGTTCAAGAGGGAGGATCAAATGACAAATCCTGTGCCGGATAATGAAACCGCGCGTGACGAGCTGCTGCAGCGCGTCGAGTTGATGGAAACCATGATTGCGGAGGGGCGAAAGTCGACCGCGCGTTTTGGCTGGATTTTTGTGATGTGGGGGCTGATCTACTTCGCGGCGATGGGGTGGGTGGTCTTCCTGCCCTTCAAGGAGTGGGCCTGGCCCGTCTCCGTTACGGTCGGCATCCTTGTCGGCGTTATCAGATTCCGCCGGATGCGCGCGATGGGCATTATCGGGAACGATCGTGGGCGAAGCGTTGGGGTGGTCTGGCAGGCCATGTGCGTCGCCATCATTCTCTACGTGATTGCGGCGGGCGCCAGCGGCCATGGCAATCAGCCTGCGTACTATGCCGCGGTATTCTTCTTCGTCGGACTCGCGCATGGAATCAGCGCGGGGATTCTGCGTTGGGGCGTGCAGGGGCTGGTTGCATTCGTTTGGTGGGGATGCGGCATCGCCCTGTTTTTCTTCAACACGCGGAACGAGGTCCTTTTCATCTTTCTGGCGGCTGCGTTCTTCGGCATGATTCTGTTTGGTCTCTACGCCATGATGCTGGAGCGGCGGAGGGCGGCGGCGTTGGTGCAGGGTCAGGTGCAGCACCATGCCTGAGCTTCCCGAACTCGACCCGGTGGTTCACGGGAAGCTGCGCCTGGCCGTGCTCTCGCTGCTGATCGGCGTCGAAGAGGCGGACTTCACCTGGCTGCGGCTGAAGACCGGCTCGACCGATGGCAACCTGGGCGCGCAGATGCTGAAGCTGGAAGAAGCCGGCTACGTGGCCATGGAGAAGCGCTTTGCGGGACGCAAGCCGCAAACGCTGTATCGCATGACTCCGGCGGGACGCGAGGCGCTGGCGAGGTATGTGGCTGCGTTGAAGCAGCTGCTGGGTGGGGCACTCTAAAACGAACAGCCCCACGATCCAATGCCAAGGAGGATGGTGGGGCTGCGCGGTTTGGGGTTTTTCGCTATTTCGACATGGCTTCGCGGATGGGCTCCTGCGGTTCCGCGAAGAAGACGTTGGAGATGATTGCGCCGACGATCGCTCCCAGGATCGGCGCGACCCAGAACAACCAGAGCTGCGAGATGGCTGCTCCGTGCACGAAGAGCGCGGGGCCGGTGGAGCGAGCCGGGTTGACCGAGGTGTTGGTTACCGGGATCGAGATCAGGTGGATCAGGGTGAGGGCCAGGCCAATGGCAACGGGGGCGAAGCCTTTGGGAGCGCGCACGTCGGTCGACCCGAGAATCACCAGCAGGAAGAACGCCGTGCAGATGACCTCGCAGAGAAAGCATGCGGCCAGCGAGTAGTGGCCGGGCGAGCTGGCGCCGTATCCATTGGTGGCAAAACCACCGAGGACGAAGTCGGGCTTGCCGATGGCAATCTCATACAGGGCTCCGGAGGCGAAGATCGCCCCCAACACCTGGGCGACCACGTAACCGGGAAGCTCCTTGATGGGGAAGCGTTTGGCCACGACCAGGCCGACTGAGATGGCCGGGTTCAGGTGGCATCCGGAGACGTGCCCGATGGCGAAGGCCATGGTCAGTACGGTTAGTCCGAAGGCCAGGGCGACCCCGGCAAATCCGATGCCGAGCCCAGGATAGGCGGCGGCGAGCACGGCTGCGCCGCAGCCTCCAAAGACCAGCCAGAAGGTTCCGAACATTTCCGCGATACAGCGTTTGTATAAGGGCATGGGCGTACCTTTTTTTTCTGAGTTTTTTTCCATGTCCCGCCCGCGCCGTGTTTTGGGCGGCCGGCGATCGGGACACGTTCTGCGGGCCCGGGCTGCAAGTAGCATCGCCTGCCGCGACCGCGGAAGACGAACCAGCGAATGCTACCACGCGAAATGGGGCCAGCGCATGAAGATACTTACACGGGCTGGCACCCGGGCACCTATACATTGGCAGCATATCGGGCACGCGGCCAAGCGACGCATCGGCGTCCGCGAACGTCTAACATGGAAGAATGGTCAAGCTTCGCCACCTGAGGGCAAACAGTAAAGCGGGTTCTCCCCACCGGGAATCTCGCAACTCGGCGATTCGTTTTCCATTGCTCCACGTTGCGTGCATGCTCGCAATGATGGCAACTGCCGGGGCACCCGCAGCCCGCGCCGACGGCGCCCGCTTCGATCTGATGGGGCCCAAAGTCGAGATCCGCGTCACCCGCGCCGGAGTGACGCTGCCCATCGCATCCGTTCCCAATCTGCAATCCGGAGACCGGCTGTGGCTGCACCCGGACCTGCCCCCCACCCAGTCCATCCGCTACCTGATGGTGCTGGCTTTCCTGCGTGGCACCACCAACCCGCCGCCTGACAACTGGTTCATCCGGGTCGACACCTGGGACAAGCGAGTTCGCGAGGAGGGCGTCGAAGTCACCGTGCCCAACGAGGCGGAACAGGCCGTGCTCTTCCTCGCGCCGGTCACTGGCGGCGACTTCAGTACGCTGCGGTCGGCGGTGCAGGGCCGTCCGGGCATCTTCGTGCGCGCTTCGCAGGATCTGGCGGCTGCCGGCTTCGAGCAGGGCAGGATTGAGAAGTACATCGCCTCCATGCGCCAGCTCTCGCCCGCAGAGGCAGCGGACCCGAAACAACTGCAGCAGCGCTCCAACCTGATCGCCGCCACGCTGGCGCTGCGACCCAATGACGCCTGCACCAAGCTTCCGCCGGACCAGCAATATACGTGCTTTACGCAGACCGGCGGCCAGATGCTGCTCGACGACGGCCACGGCCAGTCCATCGTCGACGCTCTGACCGGAAATGCCAGCGCCGGCCTGATCGGCACGGCCGCGAACACGCAGCTCGCGGGCGGGGGCGTCTACTCCGCGTATGTGGGAACCATCGTCGATTTTGTGCACATCATGGGCTCGCTGCACACCGCGCAGTACCAGTACATTCCCGCCATCGCCTTCCCGCAGCAGCAATCGCTCAATCTGCGGCTGAACACGCCGCCGTCATTTCACAATCCGAAGTCGGTGATCGTGATCGGCCTGCCGTCGGTCCAGCCGACCATCCCTCCGCCGCTGCGCGCTGCAAATCCGAAGCAGGTCGAGTGCCTGCAGAAGCCCGGCGTGGTTCTCCCGGTGGAAGGGGCGCCGCTGGTCTTCTCGACCAGCTTCGCGCACGATCTGGTGCTGCATTTGAACTATCCGGCCGGCGCCAAACCCGAGGCTCAGGAGAAGCAGGACATTCCTCTCACGGCCGATGCGTTTCGCGGTGGATTGGTGCTTGCCACACTGCCCAAGCGCCGCGCCCTCGCCAATCTGCCGGTCAAAGTCTATGTGCCTACTTCGCCGGTCGATGCCAGCGATCCGGCTGCGGAAAACCAAGCGGCCGCTCCAGTCGCGCCCGCACCGGAGGCTGACACCGGAGCGGAGCTCACCGGCACCGTCGAAGGGGCATGGGGCTTCGAGACTTTCACCGGTCCGACGATGCCGTTGCAGGAGACTCCCGGAAAGGACTGGAAGCTGACCGGAGACGATCCGCTGATCGCCGGGAAGGACCAGCACATCCTGATCGCGTCGACCGGGACCGCCTGTATTCAGAGCATCGCGTTCGATCCCTCTTCCGCCAAGCAGAGCAAGGTGGAGTGGAAGCCGTCCGACAAGCCCAATTCCGTCGAAGTCACGCTGGATCTCCCTGCACACGACTCCGGCGCGCTCCATCTCGACATCCGCCAGTTTGGCGAATCGAAGCCTGCAACCGTAAGCCTGATCTCCTACAGCGCACCGGCCAAGCTCGACGCAATCAGCTTCCATGCGGGCGACGCCACGGCGACGCTGATCGGAACCAGTCTCGATCAGGTCCGCCAGGTCGCGCTCGGCGGACTTACCTTCAAGCCTGCGGGGCAGGGAACGGGTCCCGCTCCGCAGCCGGGCGGCAAGTCCGAGCTGCCTCTGACGCTGCTCGCGGAATCGAAGGCCCCAATGCCGCCCGCAGGCGACAGCCTGATCGCCGAGGTCGCCCTCCAGGACGGACGCACCCTCCACCTTCCCGTTACCGTCGAACCGGCGCGGCCTTCTGTCACCCTGATCAGCCGCGCCGATGTCCCGCCGGACACGGAGGCGCAGACCGCGTTCCACATCCGGCTAGGCAGCGAAACCGACCTGCCCGTCAGCGATGTCCTTATGTTTTCGATGAAGTCTGCAAAGCCGTTTCCGCGCTCCGGGGCAATCGAGATCGCCAGCCCCGACGGCTCGCTGCATACTCGGCTCAGCGTCGACTCCGGTTCGCTCATCCTGGAGGATCCGCAGACCCTGCTCGCGACTTTGCAGCCGCTCAAGGCGTTCGGCCCTTCGGCCTTCGGTCCTGTCCGACTGCGTGCAGTCGCTCCCGACGGCACCACCGGCGAATGGCTTCCGCTGGTTACGCTGGTCCGCCTGCCTGCATTCACCGGCCTCAGTTGCCCGGTTGCGGCGCCCGCACTCCCGGTCCATTCGGCGAAGCGATCGGCGCCGGTTGGCGCTATCACTCCGCCCACCCCCGCCGAAACTGCGGGCACGACCGATGTTGCAGCGAATCCCGCGTCGCCGGCGGATTCGGCCTCCGCACCGGCTGGCCCAGAACCAGCTGCGACCGCGGCCGCAGCCTCCAGCCCATCCACTGCGCCAGCCGCACCGCCTGCGCCCTGCACCCTCACCGGCGCCGGCCTCTACTTCCTCGATTCCATCGCCACCGACGACGCGTTCACCAATCCTACCCACGTTCCCGCCGGGTTCGTCGGCACCTTGCTACAGGTCCCGCCGCCGACCGGCGCGCAGTATTCCCTGCGCCTGCGGGACGATCCATCGGTGGTTGACAGCGTCACTCTCCCGGCCGGGCCGCTCTAGGTCTTCGGGCCTTCTTCTTGGTCCTTTGCGTCCAGCGCCAACTGGGCGCGGCCCATCTGTTCTTCGATGCCCTCAGCCAACAGCCAGGTGATCTGCACCTTGCTGTGTCTCCGGCCGTAGAAGAAATAGATCACCAGGCCGAGCAGCAGCCATACCACGAGACGGATCCAGGTAATCAAGGGCAGAGACGCCATCATCAACAGCGCGAACCCGATGCCGAGGATCGGCGTCAGCGGCATCCATGGCGCGCGGAACGGCCGCGCCAGCTCCGGACTCCGCTTGCGCA
>Ga0181520_10007953_pt1 | contig 15314 bp, 13 predicted proteins | sample PEATcosm2014_Bin_29_FD_132451 | JGI IMG/M metagenome (GOLD analysis project Ga0181520, IMG submission 132451) | Peatland microbial communities from MTU Mesocosm Facility, Houghton, MI, USA - PEATcosm2014_Bin02_30_metaG | ecosystem: Environmental > Terrestrial > Soil > Wetlands > Peat | place...
ACCTTTGGCTTATGAGTTGCCGCGTTCTCAACCGCGAGATGGAGTTGGCAATGTTCGATGTGCTCACTCAAGCTTGCCAGGCGCGGAATGTGCGCAAGATGATCGGACTCTATATCCCGTCGAAAAAGAACAACATGGTTGCCAGCCACTATTCTGGACTCGGTTTCACGCGCGATCCACGGAGCACAAACGATCTGCAACTCTGGGCATTCGATGTACATGGGAACGAGCCGGCGAAGTCAAAGCACATTCGCATACTGGCAAATTCAGTGGATGGTAAAGGTAGCCGCGAACACGCGGTCGTCGGGGCTCAGGCGAGTTCGTAAACTTTTGGCCAGCGCGCAACGCCCCCCATCTGGCGACGCGGCCCGGCTGGCTCATTAACAGGAAAGTAATATCCGACCTCAATGTCCGATTCAATCTGGCAAATCGAAGTGGATCAAGCCTCTGGAGACCAGTGGTCGCAGATGCTCGAACTCTTCGACGACGCCAACATTTATCAAACGGCGGCCTACGGCGAGATTCACTGGGGCGCAAAACACCTGAGCCGGCTTGTGCTCAAACGCAATGGAAACATCGTCAGCGTGGCCCAGCTCAGAATCGTTCAGCCGAGCCCGCTCAAGTTTGGTATCGCTTACCTGCGATGGGGGCCGCTTTGGGAACGGGGGGGAGAGGCATTCGATTCGGAGGTGCCTTCTCGCATGGCGCGCGCCATTGAAGGCGAATATGTAAAAAAACGGCGTCTCTTTGTACGGATTCTCCCAAACGCATTCGCCGGCTCTCCACGTGCTCAGATATTTCAATCCGCATTTTCCTCGTTTACTTCTGAGCACCAGGCAGCTGGAAGCAATTACCGGACATTCGTCGTCGATCTCGCGCCGCCAATTGAAGAATTACGAAGCAAACTGGATGCGAAATGGCGAAACAAGTTGAAACAAGCTGAAAAAAACCATCTGACCGTTGTGATGGGAAATGGGTGTGAGGAGTTCCGGGCCTTCTGTGAAATGTATGCGCAGATGCGGAACCGGAAGACTTTTGAAACGACGGTGGATGTGGAAGAATTCGCCAGAATGCAGGCAGTGTTGCCGGAACCGCAGCGGATGCAGGTCTTCATTTGCAAGGATGCTGACGTTCCTTTCGCAGGCGTAGTCGTGACTGCAATTGGCGATACTGCAATTTATCTCTTAGGCGCCACGAGCGATGCCGGCTTGAATGCCCGGGGAGCATATCTTCTGCACTGGAAGGCGATGTCGTGGCTCAAGGAGAATGGCGTCAAGCGGTACGATCTCGGTGGCATCGACCCGGAAGGAAATCCCGGAGTGTATTACTTCAAAAGAGGATTTTCCGGCGCGGATCTTTGCCACATCGCTCCAATTAACGCCTCAGAAAGTCGGGTCTCATCCGCGATCGCGAATCTGGGTTCGCTTGTAAGGCGGGTGTCCCGGTCATCGCACCGGCCCCTAAATCGTCTCAGGCCGACTGAGGAACCTGTTTCATCCGTCTGAGCCAGGAACGGATCCCCTATGCCCGTGGATTTGTCTATCGTCATCGTCGCTTGGAATGCGAAGCACTATCTGGAGTTGTGTCTCGACAGCCTGGCCAAAAATCCGCCGCGACGCAGCATGGAAGTGCTCGTTGTCGACAATGCTTCTGCAGATGCAACCGTTGAGATGGTCGAAAGCAAGTTCCCTTGGGTGAAGCTGATCAAGAGCAAGGAAAACCTGGGATTTGCGAAGGGCAACAACGTTGCCATTCGCCAGTGCGAAGGACGATACGTTGCGCTTGTCAATCCGGACGTCATTGTTTTTCCGGAATGCCTGGATAAACTGGCCGATTTCCTCGATCAAAATCCAGATGTCGGGGATGTGGGGCCGCGGGTCTTTAATCCCGACATGACCCAGCAGAGCACGTGCCGTCGCTTCCCTTCGTTATGGAATAACTTTTGCTCGGCGACTTATCTCGAGCGAATCTTTTCGAAGAATAGATTCTTCGCCGGTGAGCACATGTTTTATTTCGCCCACGACCGCACTCGTGACGTTGATGTGATTGTGGGCTGTTTTTCCATGATCCGTCGCGAGGCTTTTGATCAGGTTGGCTTGCTGGATGAAGGTTTGTTCATGTACGGCGACGACGTGGATTGGTGCCGGCGCGCACGGAACGCTGGATGGAGAGTGGTATTTTACCCGGGCGCGCAGGCGATTCACGATCCGGGGAAGACAACAAAAGCATATCCTGCTCATTTCGCCGTGGCCCAGCAGCGTTCGGTGCTGCGTTATTGGAAGAAGAACCACTCGATGATCGGAGTTCTCGGCATACAGCTGGTCATGGTCATTCACCATGTACTACGCTATGCCACCGCGACTCTTGCGGGTTTCACCCAATCTGGCAAAACGCCCCTGAGTGAGGTACGTAAAAAAATAAGTGGGGCGTGCCTTCGTCAATTGTTTTGCGGGACGTTACCGAGGAAGCCGGAGGAACAGACCGCATCATGAGCATTTCAGATGCTACATTACGGATTGCAGATTATTACAAAAGGTATGGTTTTGCCGCCACGTTGCGGCGTGGACAAATTGCTCTCAACCGATCAATCTTCGCCGCCAGGATGGTCGTCTTCTATTGCGACATGGATGAGCGGAGCTTGCCGAAAATCAAGGTTCCCGACTCCCTCAAGATTAAGCGCCTCAGAACACTTGGCGAAGTGAGTCAAAATCACCTGCAACAAATTACCGCTTTCTGGACTCCGAAACTCGCCAATCAGAAAATCCTTGAAAGGTTCAACAATGGCGCTACATTGTGGCTGGTGGAATTTGAAGAGCGCCTTGCAGGCTACGGTTGGACATTGCGAGGAACAACAATAGCGGAGTATTACTTTCCGATGGGGCCCGCTGATGTGCAATTATTCGATTTCTACGTATTTCCTGAATTTCGCGGCCGCGCATTACACTGGTTTCTTACCGGCTACATTCTGAGGACGCTGGCGGTCGAAGGCGGCGCCAGGGCCTATGCCGACACGCATGAATGGAACCAGGCACAAATCGCTTCTTTCAAGATGACGCCCTTTCGACGCTTGGGCGTTGTTCGGACTTATCAATTTTTCGGCCATCACCTTACACGCTGGGTCGCACCGGAACAAGAAAAGAAAGAGTTGAAGAGTGCGCCTCAAGAAGATGAGACTTTAAATGCTCGTAGATCGAATGCCTAGTTCCTCACTTCTTGAAGCAGTTCCCGCTGGCGGGGTTAAGCTTCACCACTGGGGCTTCGTTTTAGCGTCCATCGAGAAAAGCGCGGAAATGTTTGCGCAGTCCCTTTGCGCGACTTGGGATGGAAAGATCATCTTTGATCCGTTGCAGAAAGTGCACGTCAGTTTCTTGCGGGGAGCTCATATCGGCGATGCGCTGATCGAATTGGTGGAGCCGGGCGGTCCTGATTCGCCAGTCACACGGTTTCTGGCGCGCGGAGGTGGTATGCATCACGTGTGCTATGAAGTCGACAATCTCGAGGCCCAGCTGGCTTTCTCCAAGTCCATCAGGTCAACCGTGGTTCGGAAACCACTTCCGGCGGTTGCGTTTGATGGCCGGCGAATCGCATGGGTTATGACCAGGAACAGACTTTTGATAGAGTATTTGGAAGAAAGCTCCAAAGAGGGCAACTCTTAGAGACTCCGGCAGGTGCCGGCTATTTTACTGTTTTTGTCCGACGAACTCTGATTCATTCCACCTTGGCAAACGATGACCTTAGTCACATTGACTCGAAAGTGTACACGCGAGTAACGTTTTCGTAATGTGCCCAGCCAACCCAGCATTAGATTGCAAAGGTGGAAATTATGTCAAAAGTGGTCTGCTTTCTCCTACATTCCTATAGAGTTGCTCGTTCTTTGAGTCTTCAGCGAAGAGGCTTTTTCATCTCGCTACTGTTCATCACAATCCCCGGTTTCGCGCTGGCGCAAGGCGGCAGCTGCCCCAGTACCTGGACGTCAATTGATCCCAATGGCAATTCGGTATCCATTGCTTCGTACGCGGGGATCTCAAGTTGCTACTATGCTTCGAAATCCATCGGCAACGACTCGAATGCTGGAACCAGCGAATCAGCTCCCTGGGCGCACATACCTGGTATGGCTGGATGCAAAGGAAATTGCGCAGCTGTTTCACCCTCAGCTGGTGAAGGATTTATTTTGCGCGGCGGGGATACCTGGTCAGGATCGGACGTCGGGATCGCTTGGAATTGGCTGGCCTCAAGTTCACACTGGAACTACATCGGCGTCGATCCGAACTGGTATTCCGGAGGCTCATGGGCGCGGCCAATATTCAATATGTCTGGCGCCGCCAATGGCTATGTCATTTTAGGCAATAGCTCCGGCGCCGGCTATTGGTGGATCGACAATATCGAAATCACGGGAATGAACAACGCGATGAATGGAATCTACGCCCAGGGCGAAACCAATATTCGCGCATCCCAGATGTATTTCCATGGGTGGTCCCATACTGGCAATTCGAATAACGTTGGGTTCTTTTCACAAGGCGGAAGTGGTGCCGTGGCGGACCACAACGTCATCGATGGATCTGACTCGAGCAAGAATACGATGAACGGGGTTTACTCTGCCTGGTCGATATTCAAATACAACTACGTGAACTACGTCGTCTCTGCGGTGCTCGGCAACACGGACGAGGTCCACGATAATGTTTTTCAGAACGCTGTAACTTCGGCGGACGGCGACCACTGCAACGAGGTATTCACTTTCTCACCCTTGAGTGGCAACTACCAGCTCATCTACAACAACGTCATCGCTTTCGGCACAGCTTGCTCCGGCGGCGTCAATATGTGGTTCAACGGCAATGGCGGGACGAACGCGGCCTACGTTGGCTACGGATTTGGAAACGTCATCTACAACACTTCGGGTGGCAATCTGATCAACATCGGCAACCACGGCGCTGGAAACTACGGCACATACTACATCTTCAACAACACGCTCGACGGCACAAATGGTGGCTGCGGCGGAACGCTTCCAAGCGGCCCTTACTGGACGCTTTACGAACAGAACAATCATTGGATCGCCTGCGGTTTTCCTCCTCTGATTCCGCCCGTCGGCGGTTCTCTTATCGGAGCATGCACCAACGCTTCGGGATCAGGTTGTAATGATCTGGTTCAATCTCTCTCGGCAGCTAACGCACAAGGATATACCTCGAGCGAGACGGCGCCTTTCTCGCCCGTCAACAGCTGTACTGCCTCGACGTGCGCTACGCTTCAGGCGGGTGTGAATCTCAATGGCAATCCGGTCTGTGCGACCCTCAATGGCGTCAATGCAGACGCATACAATGCCTGCCAGAAGGGCGGTCCAGGCGGATTGAACTACAACACGTCAAACCACACCGTCACAAACGGGCCGAGTCATGCCAACAATTCCCGGCCATCGAGCGGGGCATGGGACATTGGAGCTTATCAGTTTGCGAACTCACCAACTCCACAACCGGCCACCAACCTCAAGACAACTGTCGCGCCGCAGAATTGAACAACGTTTCTGACCAGGGCTCTAACTGGTCCAGGCAAAATGCTGGACCGGTTAGAGTGTTTTCCCCAACTACACCACCCATCAGAGTCTGATCCATGCAACCTGAAAATCTTTTCTTCGGCGGAGGTGCTGGTACTACAAATCTGCATCCATTGGTCGTGGTGTTCCTGCTCATTGCCATTCCCCTCATCCTGTTTCTTCCTCGCAACAAGGCAATCATTCCTTTCGTAATCGCTTTCTTTACGATTCCATTTGCTCAAGTCGTCTTGTTGGGACCGCTGCACTTCCCGGTCGTGCGAATCCTAATTTTGACAGGATTGGCTCGAGCTTGTTTTCCGGTAAAAGATGGGAAAAGAAAGTTTGCCGGCGGGTTTAACAAGGTTGATCAGGTGGTGGTTCTCTGGGCGTTTGCAGCGTATCTCGTTGTCTCTGCTCAATGGATGCAAGGGCAGGCCATGATCAAGTTCACAGGGGATCTTCTGGATACGCTTGGAGGCTATGTAGCGGTGCGTTTCCTGGTAAGCGACCGCGAAGCTGTCGGCAACGCGTTGAAGGGATTGGCCGTAGTTTGTGTGACTCAGGGCATATGTATGGTCAGCGAGCACTTCACTTACCATAATGTTTTTGCGGTCCTTGGAGAAAACGAGCCTACGATCCGTGAAGGCCACGTCCGTGCCGAGGGAGCTCTGGGCACGCTCTTCGGAGGCACCTTCGCAGGAGTCTCGATCCCGATGTTCCTGTCGCTGTGGCCCGAAAAGAAACTAAGAAAAGTCATCTATATTGGCGTCGCAGGCGCGACCGCAATGTGCTGGGCATCCCACGCAAGCACGTCCATAGCGGCTTTCGGTGCCAGCCTGCTGGCGCTCTGCTTCTGGCCGATCCGGAAACAAATGCGGCTCGTTCGGTGGGGAATCGTAGCTACGCTAGTCGGATTGCACATGGTCATGCATGGTCCGGTCTGGTCGCTCCTCGAAAAAATCGACCTCGGTGGCGGCTCATCCAACTATCACCGATACATGCTGGTCGATAATTGCATACGCCATTTTGGCGCCTGGTGGTTTCTGGGAACTACGCATTACGGCGAATGGGGATTCGATATGTGGGATCTATGCAACCAATTCGTCGCGGTTGCGTTGACCGGGGGCCTCATATCCTTAGTCTTCTTCATCATGATTTACAGCCGCGGCTTTTCCATGATTGGGAAGGCGAGAAAACGGGTAAGCGGAAATTTTAGCCTTGAATGGAGCCTCTGGGCGTTTGGAGCAGTTCTGTTCGCCGATGTCGTCGCATCGTTTGGCATCAATTACATGATTCAGTTGCAGACGGAACTGTTTCTCTCACTCGCTTGCATTTCCGTCATCTCGCTTAATGCGGTAAGGGAGAAAGCTCGAACTGTTGCGGCACGAGAAACAGTGCTGCTTAGCCCTCAAGTCAGTATGGTTGGCGCGGAGCTGCTCGCCGCTGAACATCAAAGAACAGGAACGTAGGCCTTTCGTTCCCCAACTCCTGCCGATCGCAACTTCATCTTAGATCTGTAAGTGCCGAATTTGCGGCCCTGCACCGTGCGGCGCGCTCGCCAGTCTCATTCCCCTGACTTGCCGCATTGGCCTCAACTTGGCGATTGCCGCGGGCGGCTCGGATCGGCTTCGAGCGGTTCGAACAACCGATTCTTCGCCTGAAGAGGCGTTTCGAATACAACAGACGACCTGGCGAAATCAAGAAAACCGCGGTGCCACCGCATCACGTCGCTAGTTTCGAGCTCTACTCAGTTTTGACCGAAGGCCTCACGGAGGCGACCATTGAGTCTCAGCAATAAACCCACGCGTGTTCTGTACAGCTTTCCTCTGCGGCTTGGCGCGAGTCGAATCTGCTACACAGCCTGGCAGCAGGTAAATGGATTAGCGAGTGCGGGAGCGGATTTGCTTGTATTCCCCGCCTCTCTTGGCCGGCCGGTCCCCGCCGGAGTCAAAGTCGTCCCGACTCTCGCCCGAGGCAGTCTTCGTCTTCCATTCCGAGCTGTAGGAAGTGCGCGGGCGGTGGCCTTGCATGACTGGATCGTTGCCCGGCGGATTGAAAAACTCGCAGGCCAGATCGATATCATTCACGCCTGGCCGACCGGTTCGCTCGAGACATTGAAGGTCGCTGCTGCTCTAGGCATACCGACTGTTCTCGAGAGACCGAATGCGAATACTCGTTTTGCCATGGAAGTGGTCAAGGAGGAATGCGACCGATTGGGTGTCGTGCTCCCGGCCGATCACGAGCATGCCTACGATGAGAAAAAGTTGAGGCGGGAAGAGGCTGAATACAAACTCGCTACCCGCCTCCTTTGCCCATCGGAGTTCGTGGTCAAGACCTTTGTCGACAAAGGATATCCCAGAGAACAGCTTGTGCGGCATATATATGGATACGATGAAACCGTCTACTTCCCGGGTCCCGAGGCAAGAGATCCCCGGCAAGGGTTGACGATGATTTTCGTCGGCGTATGTGCGGTTCGCAAAGGCGTGCACTTCGCACTGGAAGCGTGGCTCGATTCGCCGGCAAGTAAAACCGGAAAATTCTTGATCGTAGGAGAATTTCTTCCAGCTTATCAAGAAAAGCTCGCGAAAATGCTCGCCCATCCAAGTGTGAAGGTTTTGGGCCACCGCAATGATGTCGCGGACCTCATGCGCCAAAGCGACATTTTCGTGTTGCCCAGCATTGAAGAGGGATTTGGGCTCGTGGTTACTGAGGCGATGGGCTGCGGCTGTGTCCCACTCGCATCCGAGGCGTGCACTGAGATTTGCAGCCACATGGAAACCGGCATGGTACACCAGATTGGCGACGTCCGGACGCTTTCTCAGCAGATCACTCAGCTGCATGAGGACCGCGCACTGCTTCAACGATTGCGCGCCAACTCTCTTAAGGCATGTCCTGACATCACCTGGACAGCAGCGGGTGTCAGACTTCTTGACGCTTATCGCGAAACAATCGACGCTCACAAGCATTCTGCAACTGCCGCACACTTCGAGCACCCTGTTCCAGCTTGAGTGCGGCCCTGAGACCAGAAGGAAGACCACCCTGATTTCCGAGCCACTTTGAATGAGCCTGAAGGCATCTGTTGTTATCCCGACCTATAATCGAGCCGAAAAAGTCAGATGCGCTGTTTCATCTGTGCTTCAGCAGACTTTCACTGATTTCGAAGTGATTGTCGTTGACGATGGCTCGTCGGACGATACACAACAAGTCCTGAAATCGACATTTGGGAATAAAATTCGCTACTTTTGGCAGCAGAATCAGGGCGCAAGCGTCGCCCGCAATCGGGGAGTCGAAGAAGCAAGAGGCGAGTGGATCGCATTTCTTGATTCCGATGATCGATGGGAGAAAACAAAGCTCGAGTGGCAGTTCAAAGCTCTCGATCAACTTGGCTCCAAATGCGGTGGCTGCTACACCGACGTTCGCTTCTTCAACCACACGGAACAAAAGACCATGTTCCAACTGGCAGAATTGAACTATCGGCACGAGGGTGAAATCGGATTAAACAGCGATGTTCTGAGGTTGTTGGTCAGGCCCGGCGGAGCGGGAATGGTTGTCTGTCTGTCCTCCTTCGTTGGGCGAAAAGATCTCATCCAGGCAACCGGAGGATTCAATCCCGAATTGCTCTACAGTCAGGACAGTGAACTCTTGTTCCGTCTAGCGATGCGAACCGGGTTTGGTTATGTTAATCGCCCGCTCGTCTTGTTTGACCGCGCACCGGTTGAAGACCGCCATATCGGTGTAAGCGCGGAATGGAACAAAATTGATTTCTTTCTTCGCGATAGCCAACAGAGGCTTGAAGGTCTGTTGCCACTGACCGAGGGCCAGCCGGCAAAGGTTCGTGATCTCGTGCGTCGGCAACTCGGATTCATTCATAGCGGTTGGGTTAACTGTTATCTCGAAGAAAAACAGTATCGCAAGGCGCGCCAGGCAGCGCTGAAGGCAGCGCGATTTAACCCGACATTCGCCATTGCCTTTAAAACGCTCTTGACCTGGTTAAGCCCATCCCTGGCCCTGCGGCTCGTGCAAAGCAGGCAATCCAAGAAGGCTTCAGCGTTCACCGTATAGAATCCGCCTCCGAAACCACAGTATGAATAGTCCGACAACAATTTCGTCATTGCCTGATCAAGAAAAAGCGTCAAGCCTTTCAGGGCCACACAGTGATCTCATCGCAGACTCCTGTCCGGCATGCGACCAAGGCGGAGCCCGGGAATGGTTGAGTGCGCCAGATCGTTTTCATGGCAGAAGCGAAAAGTATCGATTGGTGCGCTGCCCCAATTGTTCCCTTGTGTGGCTCGAAAATCCTCCACAACCGCCTGAGATGGGAGAGCATTACTCAACCGCGTACGACAGGCTGATTTCGGCTGCGGGACAAAACTCTCCGGGCCGTTGGCGGGACCGCAATGCGGCCTTGGCGCCATATGTACAATCCGGCGCCATCTTGGACCTGGGATGCAGTTCGGGCGCTTTCCTCAGGACCCTTCGCGGCAACAAGTGGAACCTTTTCGGCATAGAAATGTCGGCTGCGTCCGCAGAGGACGCACGAGAAAATAGCGGGGCTACCGTTTACGTTGGGGATATCCTCGATGCCACGTATCCAGACGAAAGCTTTGATGTCGTGACCTGCTTTGATGTTTTCGAGCATCTCTATGAACCGCGGCGCGTCATGGCTCGGATAGCCAAATGGCTAAAGCCGGGAGGGATCTTTTATGTCCTGGTGCCAAACATCGATTCGGCAGAGGCGCGTGTATTTGGAACATATTGGCATGGCCTCGAATTGCCGAGGCACCTCTTCCATTACTCGCCGAAGTCGTTGAGACTCCTGGCGGAATCTGCGGGGCTTCACGAAGTATCGCTTGAGACGCACCGCAATCCCGCGGTCGGAACCAGTCTCCGCTACGTGTGGGATGGGGTCTTTCGTTCCGTTGGCATTCGCCGAACACCTGCGGCCTATCTTGGTGAAGCCAGCCTCCCGTGGAAAGTGGCGCGGAAACTTACGCGCATGACGATCTTGCGTGCGCTCCTGGCCATGGCTCCTCTTGCCGGGCAGGGCGAATCGATTCACGCGATCTTTAGAAAAGAGACGGGTTCTAAGTAGTCATTCCTGGTCAGCCCGTTACCTTCGTTGAAACAAATTTCTGTCATTCAACTCCGATTTATCGAGTCTAACTAGACAAAGGAAAAGATGAGTCTAAGCAGCAAATTCGCTGAAATGAAGGCTAAGATTACCGCTTCGCTGATGGGCGATGCGCTTCGAGCCAAAGCTATGCGTGGTGGAGTGTGGCTTGGATCGGGCAGCGTAGCCGAGCAGACTGCGCGATTCGTCCGCAATATGATATTGACTCGGCTCTTGGCCCCCGGCGCATTTGGTGCAATGGCTCTTGTCAGCTCTTCTTCAGCAATTGTGGGCTCTTTAACTGAGATTGGCCAAAGGCAAGCCGTCATTCAAAACCCGAGAGGTGGAGAGAAGGAGTATCTGGAAGCGGGTTGGTGGTTGGGCTTTTTGCGCTCCTTCGGAACCTATCTAATCATTTTCGCAATGGCGCCGTTCGTCGCACATTTCTATGGCATGGAAGAACTATCGCCGTTGCTGCGGGTGGCCTTGCTCGGCGCTTTGTTTGATGGCGCCATGAGCCCCCGCTCGGCGCTGGCCCAAAGGGAGATGCGATTTGGCCGGTGGGCCATCATCAGCAATGGCGGCGCGATTTGCGGCGTGGTTCTAACGGTCGTTCTCAGCTTTATTCTGCGGGACGTGTGGGCGTTGGCGATTGGGCTGGCAAGTGAGTATGCTTTCCGATGCCTGTTTTCCTACATCTTGTACCCCGGGCTTCCTTCGCTTCGTTGGGATCCGAGTGCTAGACGGGAGCTTTATAGTTACTCGAAGCAGGCGATGGGATTATCGTTTATGAATCTCATCTTTTCCCGTACCGACATCTTTGTCCTGGGAAAACTATATTCCCCGACTCAACTCGGTGTTTACTCAATGGGAGTCGCATTGATTGGGACTCCAGCTACCTTCGTGATCAACATGCTGGCTCAGGCGCTTTTCCCGGCATTTGCCAAGGTCCAGCATGAGAAGGAACGTATCAATAAAATCCTCATCGAAGTTACTTCTTGGCTAATACTTATCGGCTTGCCAGGGGCGGTTGTCGTTTATCTATGCGGTTCGACCCTTCTCTCGACGGCTTATGGCAGACGCTACGTAGGCGCGGCGGCTCCACTCGCAGTCGCCGGCATCGTCGTCCTTCTGAACACTCTCAATGCATGCATCACGTGTGTGTTTTCTGCCTTGGGACGTCCCGGCCTTCACCGGCGCGCCGTCGCGGCCTCGGCTGTGATTATGATCATCGTTAGCTATCCATGCTGCAAAGCTCTGGGCATCGTTGGCGGTCAGGTCGCGGCTCTCATGGCGATCATCGTAAGTTATGGCCTTCAGGTCGCGCGCATGCGTGATTTGACTGGATTAAATCTGCTCCGCTATGCGCGGCCTGTCGTGCCGGCCGCGCTGGCGGCTGCCGGAATTTTCTTAGTCGGTTATGGAATCCGTTTGCTTGGCCTCGCTGTTAATCCTGCAATTGACATTTCTCTGGTAATGGCAGCGTGCTTGATCGCCTATGGCCTAAGCGTTCCGGCGTTCATGCGGGCGAATCGTTCTACATAGAACCTCATCCAGTTACTGAAAACATCTCATCCCGAATGCGATTGCATCAATAAATCGGTGTAAGGTTCAATCGGTTAGCTGCCAGTCCGAATTACCAGATCTTGTGCAAGGAGCTTAGCGTGCCGGCAATCAGTCGTCGACGTCCAAGTGAGGACCCTTTGGCGTTAATACCGAAATGCAGAACCAAGCTGAATAGCCTCTGGCTTCGGTGGTATTATCCCTTCTCATCAATTGGAAGCCGTGTTTCGTTTCATCACACCAGCAAGGTGTCTCGTCCCCGTGCAGGGAGGATCAGTTTAGGCAACTCGGTGAGCCTTCGGGAGTATGCATGGCTTAGTGTCGCTACTGAGGAGCCCTGGGGAGATCCTGTCATCGTGATGGAGGACAATTGCCACGTCGGTTTCGGGAGTATTATCTCGGCCAGGAATCGAATTCACTTGGAGCCTCATGTGCTGGTCGGCCAAATGGTGCTGATCATTGATCACAATCACGCATATGAAGGCATCTCAACGCCGATTGTCGATCAGGGCATCAATGAGGGCGGCACCATCCGGATCGGAAGCGGAACCTGGATCGGTCATGGCGCCTCAATCATTTGCCCGCGGGGCGAGTTGAAGATCGGAAAAAACTGCGTGATCGCGGCGAATTCGATGGTCATGCGAAGCATTCCGGACTATTCAGTGGTTGCTGGATATCCGGCGACCATTATTCGCCAATTCGATCCCGAAAAAGGCATATGGCGAGCGGGTGGACGCAAAGACAGGGCAGTTTCCGCTGCGGAAGAAGCGCTGACGGCTGATCCTTTACGCTGAAGCGCAATTTCCTTGAGTACATTTGAGCGCCGTGTGCACTGGGCGCCGCGCCATCGTAAATGTAGTAGTAACTGGAAGTAAACCTCAGGCAGGTAGCGCGGCAACCTCTTCAACGTATCGAAACTAAACTTAATTAAGATCCAAAGGCGGAAGATCAGTGAAATGCGGTAATCGCTAATACTTGGATCTGATCGCTCACTGAACAGAGTTGAGCAAAATCCATACTGTGTGGGTCATTCTACCGAGGACCGACAGGTTGCCAGCCACAATCTGGCCTTAACTAAAGAGGTCACGATGAACGACGAAAGGATACTTTGATGGGCCCGATAGCAGGTGAGGCCGATTTGTTCTCCCTGCGCGGCAGGACGATTCTGGTAGCTGGAGGGACGCGCGGTATTGGCAGGGCTATTTCACTTCGCTTTGCGCGTGCAGGCGCTCACGTCATCGCCAACTTCCTCCGAAACGAATCATCGGCGAATCAACTGACAGCGGAGGCAGCTCAAGAGAATCTACATATTTCTCTTTGCCGCGCGGACCTGACAACCGATAAGGGTCTCGAAGTAGTGAACCAGACGGTGACCGAAGCGCGTCCGCAATTGTCCGGACTTGTCTTTTGCGCAGCGACAGGAGTCCATCGCCCAATCGACGATCTTACTGACCGTCATTTCGATTTCATCTTCAATCTAAATACTCGAGCATTCTTCAAACTGGTGAAGCTCATCAAGCCGCATCTCTCTAATGGATCGAACATTCTCGCAGTCAGTTCCTGGGGTGCTTCTCGTGCTCTTCCTGATTACTCGCTGATCGGCTCTTCGAAGGGTGCCCTGGAATCTCTGGCGCGGCACTTAGCCGCCGAATTGGCCGCTGCCGGAGTTCGCGTCAACATTCTCACCGCGGGCGCCGTTATGACCGATGCCTGGAAGTCGATCCCGAACAGTCAGAGTCGCATCGACAAGACGGTTGAAAGAACCCCCTTGGGACGGCTCGTAACTGCCGAAGAAGTCGCCCACGCTGCGCAGTTTCTATGCTCCGATGCTGCCTCGGGCATCATCGGACACACTTTGATTATTGACGGTGGCTCAGGGATTTTGGCCTGAGAATTTACGAAGTTCGCTTGCCAACTCAAACACTCATTGAACAGAAGGAAAGGATAAGATGAGCGACAAAGAATACGTACTAAACAAAGTTCGTCAGGCCTTCAAAGCCGCGTTCGACATTGACCCGGAAACCGTAACTCTGGATACCAGTGCGAGCGATATTCCTCTGTGGGATTCCGTGGGCCATCTGTCTCTCGCTAGCAGCCTTGAAGAGGCGTTTGGAATCACTCTCGATGTGGATGAATTAATGGAGATGGAGAACGTCCGGGAAATCGTCCGCGTCATTACTCCGAAGCTTTCTGAGAAAGTGTAAATTGACTCACGATACCAGCTCGAATTTTGCCCATCGTCTCATTGAGCGCCTCGGTCCGCGGTCCGGTTTCATTGATGCGGCCACCGGGAGTGCCATGGGGCCCGAGGAACTCCCGCGGCGCATCGCAGCCTACGGTACTCGATTCGTGGCAGCCGGCCTCGGGGCAGGCGATCGAATATTGATCGGCTGCGCTCTCTCTCCGGCAAGCGCTTTGGCATATTTGGGTGCAATTTACGCGGGCTTGGTGGCTGTTCCCATAGACGAGCGGACTTTAATCACTTCAGCGCCGAGTCTGGTTGACGCCTGCGGCGCCAAGGCTGTTTGGAGCGAATCGGCTCTTCGCGGCGAAATTGCCCGCGAACTCGGAGTCCCTTCCCTGCATGGCGATCTAAGCGATGGTGTCAATCAGCTCATCCAACCTGCCGCTCGCTCAGCGTCGGACTTGGCAGCCCTGATGGCGACGTCTGGCTCAACAGGCGTTCCCCGCTTCGTGATGGTAAGTCATGGAAACTTGTTAGCGAATACTGAAGCGATCATTCGCAGCCAAGCTCTGGCCCATGATGAAAGCGCAATGCTCATCTTGCCGGTAAGTTATTGCTTCGGCGCCAGTGTTTTGCATACACACCTGTATCAAGGCGGCTCCGTCGTTTTCGACCGGCGATTCATGTTTCCCGACAAAGTCCTTCAGGCCGCGGCGCAGTATGAATGCACCACATTTGCCGGCGTACCAACTGCCTATAACATCCTTCTTCGGCGATCGAGTATTCGCCAGATCTCTATGCCGCATTTGCGCCGTTTTCTTCAGGCGGGCGGCGGCCTGGCGCGCGAGCGAGTCGCCGAGATGCGTGAACTCTTTCCGCATGCCAGTTTCTATGTAATGTACGGGCAAACCGAAGCAACTGCGCGCATAACC